>Ga0187784_10003004_pt1 | contig 13616 bp, 9 predicted proteins | sample 1015_SJ02_MP15_2_FD_132964 | JGI IMG/M metagenome (GOLD analysis project Ga0187784, IMG submission 132964) | Tropical peat soil microbial communities from peatlands in Department of Meta, Colombia - 1015_SJ02_MP15_20_MG | ecosystem: Environmental > Terrestrial > Soil > Wetlands > Peat | place...
AAATTGGGACGCCTTCTTGGGACTGGTGTCCATCAAGAAATTCGGATCGCGCAGGTTGGCCAGAGACTTCTGGAGCTTGTCCTCGAAGATGTCTCCCAGGGCGACGAGTTCGACGCTGGGGTCGGCTGTAAGCAGGTCCACAGCCGCCTCCGTACCGCGTCCGCCGCAGCCCACCAAACCTGCTCGAAGGCGCTCCTTTCCCGCGCCTCGCACCAGTTCGGGCTTGATTAAGGTGAGTGCCGAGGCTGCCGCTCCGGCCCCTAGCGACCGGCTGAGAAACGATCGCCGGGTGCAGGTAGTAGTTTGATTCTGGTCCATGTATCACCTCCATGCCTGGTGGTTAGAGGTCAGTGCTTAGTGAACTAACCTCCGCGTCGTCGTCCTGGATTCCGCCCTTCAAACCTGCGGCAAGCAGCGCATCTCGAGCCAAAGCCGCCTGCCCGGATAAAACGAAGAACGCAGCCCCGGCATACACACCGGACGAGAACAGCGTTAAGAATGTTAACATTGACTTCTGATAGGGTTCGATCTCCACCGCATAGTCAATGGCGTGGCGCGTGAGGATCTCTTCCACCCGGCGCGCCTCCCCCAACTCGCCGGCGATGTAAATCCGGCAAATCTCTTTGTCGCGAAACGGCTCAAAGTCTAATCGGGCCATAGCTGCGCTTCGAACTGGCAGGTGCTATTCCGACCTGCCCGTCGTGATTCCCCTCTTTAGTAAGGAGGGGACAGGGGTGGTTGGTTGACAGGCGTCTCAAGCACCCACCACCCTTTCCCCTCCTCCCGCCGAGGAGGGGAGTCTTTCCCTACCCTTAACCATCATCCGGTTTGGTCCATAACACGGCGGATGTACGTCAAATTCTCGCGCATATCCGCTTCGACCTGGTTCGGGTGCGCATCGGTCTCCAAGTTGGCGTAGCCGGTAAATCCGATATCGCGAATGGCTTGCATAATGGGTGGAAACTGAATGCTGCCTTCGCCGAGGTAGTGCGGATTATCCTTCAAATGGAACTGGCAAATCCTGTCCTTCCCCAGCCAGCGGATTTCCTTCACCACGTCAAATCCTGCCTTGGTGGAATTCCCCACGTCGTAGTACACCAGCACACTCTTGGAGCGCGACCGCTCCATAATGCGAACGTTATCCTCAGCGGAGATGGTGTCCTCCAGCCCCAGAATCACCCCCGCATTTTCTGCTTCCGGTCCGAGATCACGCAAGACATCGCCGAGGTAGTCCATCTCGTCGCGGGTTTGCAGGGCCCGCTGGCCGAAGAAGGGAAGCAGAAGCACCTTCGAGTTCAGAGCCTTGGTTAATCGAATGGAATCCAGCACCCACTTTATGGCCAGTTTATCGTTTTTCAGGCCATTGTCATGCAGCCGGTCGACACAAGTGCCGTCGATCGGAATTTTGTATTGCCTGGAGAGGTTGAGATAGCGGACCAGCATCTCCGGCTTGTCCAACGGCATTTTGTCATCGACGATCTTTCGTCCAAACGACACCTGCACGCCGTCAAACCCGAGTCGGGCGGCCAGCGGCACCGCAGCCGGATCGGCGCCCTTCTCCAGGTTCCAGTCCGTCACACCAATCCGCAGCCTGGTTTCTTTGGTGAATCCAAAGCGCGAGATGGCACTCACGCCAACCGCGGTATAAAGAAATTCTCGACGGGTGAAGTCAAGCATCGAAGACCTCCTGGGAATGGCGCTGCGGACGAGGGTCATATCATACAACATCCAGTCGGCCTTATCAAAACACCCTTAAACGCCCCTTAAACCCCTAAGAGAGACCGTCCGATAAGAGAATTTAGGACCTCGCGCCTGACGGGGAGAGATGTGCAAGGAGCCGTATGAGCTTATCATGGCGCTCGAACAAGAAGGTCGGGCCGTTCAGGGGGAGCGTCATTGACAGCGCCCAGGGCAAGCTGGGGGAGGAGGCGCTGAGCGAAAGCGAGGCCCGTCTGCAAATCATCTTCAATTGTGTCCAGACGGGTATTTTCATCATCGATCCGGAAACGCATCGGATAGTGGACGCCAACCCCGCGGCGCTCGAGGCCATCGGAGTGGGCCGCGACCGGGCGATCGGCGCGGAGTGCCACAAGTTCATATGCCCTGCCGAAAAGGGGGCCTGCCCGGTGACGGACCTCGGGCAGACCGTGGACCGTTCCGAACGCACCCTGCTGACGGCGAGCGGGGAGAAGCGGGAAGTTCTTAAAACGGTTGTACGCGTCGTGCTGGACGGCCGAAAGCACCTTCTCGAAAGCTTCATCGACATTACGGATCGCAAGCGCGCAGAGCAGCAATTGCGGCACGCTAAGGAGGCTGCCGAATCCGCCAGCCAGGCCAAGAGCGAGTTTCTGGCCATGATCAGTCACGAGATCCGGACCCCCATGAATGGGATTATTGGCATGACCCAACTGGCTCTGGACTCGAACCTCTCGCGCGAGCAGAGAGAGTGCTTGAACGCGGTGAAGGAATCGGCGGACGCCCTCCTGACCTTGATCAACGACCTGCTGGATTTTTCCAAGATCGAGGCGAAGAAGCTTACGCTCGAACTCAACGAATTCGACTTGCAAGATGCGCTGAGCAACACCCTGCGGGCGCTCGCCCCGCGCGCTGACGAAAAAGGACTGGAGCTGACATGGGAGGTCCCGCCCGACCTGTCGGCCCGTTTAATCGGGGATCCCGGACGGCTGCGACAGATCGTTGTGAATCTGGTGGGGAACGCCATCAAATTCACAGAACGCGGGGGCGTGGACTTGCGAGTAGAAACCGAATCCCAGGGGGAAGGCTGGATTGTCCTGCATTTCTGCGTCAACGATACGGGCGTCGGCGTGCCGCGAGAAAAGCAAGAGCGGATTTTTGAGGGCTTCATGCAGGCAGATAGTTCGACGACAAGGAAATATGGGGGGACCGGCCGGGGCTTGCCTATCTCCGCCCGGTTGGTCGAATTGATGGGAGGCCGGATTTGGCTGGAGAGCGAAGTGAACCAGGGAAGCAGGTTCCATTTCACCGTGAACTTCGGTTTGGTGAAAGGCCCGCAGCCACCGCCCGCTCCCTTGATGAAAGTAAACCTCCACGATACGCCGGTTCTGGTCATCGACGATAACGCCGCGAGCCGGCGGAATTTGGCGGAGATGCTCAAGGGTTGGTCCATGCGTCCCAGGTTGGCGGAAAGCGGGCAGGAAGGTCTGGCCGCGCTGCGGCAGGCAAAGGGGATGGGAGAGCCTTTTCCATTAATTGTGCTGGACGCCCACATGCCGGGAATGGACGGCTTCACGGTAGTCGAGAAGCTCAAGGAAGACCCCGGCTTAGCCGCCAGCGCGATCATGATGTTGACCTCAGTGGGAGAGCGCGGCGATGCCTCGCGTTGCAGGGAGTTGGGCGTCTCCGCGTACCTGGTGAAACCGATTCGGCGGACGGAATTCCTGGAGGCGATGCTGCAGGTTCTCGGCCAGCCCGTTCAGACCGGTGAGCGCCCTGAGCTTGTGACCCGCCACACGATTCGAGAAGGGCGCCGCAAGCTGCGCATCCTGGTGGTCGAAGATAACCCGATTAACCGGGAACTGGTGACGCGTCTGCTCCAGAAACACGAACACACGATCATCGCCGTGACCACCGGCCGGGAAGCTGTGGACCGGTTGGAGAAGGACCCAACGTGCTGCGACATGATCCTCATGGATGTGGAGATGCCGGTGATGGATGGCCTGCAAGCCACGGCGCTCATCCGCGAGAGGGAGAAGATCAGCGGCAAGCATATTCCCATCGTTGCCTTGACCGCCTACGCGATGAAAGGCGATCGCGAGCGGTGCCTGGCGGCAGGCATGGATGGCTACTTGTCCAAGCCCATTCGATATCAAGATCTGCTGGAAACCATCCAACGACTAGTCAGCGGGATGCCCGACATTACCCTCCCCGCGCATGCCGAAAAACCGCCCGCCGAGGTTCTGGATGAAGCGGTGCTGATGTCGCGTGTGGATAACGACCTGCAACTACTGCGAGACCTCGTCGACTTATATCTCGGCGACTACCCGCGCCTAGTGAATGAAATCCGGGCTGCGCTGGAAAGGAAGGATGCCCGGGCCCTGCAAAGAGGCGCGCATAGCCTGAAAGGCTGCACCAGCAACCTCGCCGCCAAACTAGCCTCGGAAGCCGCCTTCAAGCTCGAAGCACTCGCGCACGCCGGCGACTGGGCAGAGGCTGGTAATGCGCTCGAGAGTCTGGAGCGAGAGTTGGTGCGTTTGAAGCCGGCTTTGCTTGCCGTCCGGGCGGAAACGGAGCAAAAACCACGGCCGGCGGAGAGTGAAGTTTTGCCGTGAAAAAGACTATCTCCGCATGCGCTTATCAGCGCAACGATGTGAGTCGGGGTTAGTCAACCGGGAGGCCCACGGAGCGGAGGGCGAATCGCAAGCCAGTTTCGTCACGAATGCCGACATCATCTTCGGTCACAATCCCTTCGGGCTACTTACTTGATGTTGATTGTGCCCCGGCAAGCGGGCGCGCCGCAGATGCAAGGCATGGTTTCGTCGGTGTGGTCGTAGTTGTAGTCAACGGTCAACTCTTCGCCTTTGCGAATCCTGCGCAGACTCATGTAGATGATATGCCCCTTAAGAATGCGCGTGACCAGGTTGGGCGCGCAGGAGTGGTTGACCAACTCGGCTCCGGAGCCATTTACAGCGCCGTCGAGCATCGAACAATTGTTGAGAACGAACAGATAAGGAGTATGCCGGCGCTTGCCGGCCTCCTTCATGGTGATCTTCTCCCCCCTGTATTCGATCACCTTGCGGTTGGACGGGATGTCCTGGTCGGCGTAAACGCCCCGACCGTGGATTTTCGAACGGCCGACCCGCAAGCGGAAACAACAGAAGCTAGGGTCGATCTTTGCCGTCCCCGACATGGCCCTAGGCCGGACTTTCCCCGGCATTCTGCCACTCCTCGTCATTTCCGTGGATTGCTCCCCGCGCAAATCTTATCACAAGGCGGAGGAGTCGCAACCAAAACGTGGCACGGCCGTCTTGGCATCTTCAGCGCAGAGGCGCTGAGACGTAGAGGATAGATCGCGATACTCCCTGCCTTTGCGACTCTGCGATGCGAGAGGTCCTGGAGGGCTGGAATCCGGACCCGCTCTGCGCTAATGTGGGATTACGATGCTTACGGACCGCCAACCGCGCAAGGCGACGCTGCGGGCAGAATTCCTCGCCAGCGACAAACTCTGCGACCTCGAAATACCGCCGGACGAGCGCTTGCGGGCGCCGGCAAACGCTCTCGACTGGGCCATGAAAAGCGGCCAAAGCGCTGCCGTGCGGGAAGTCTGCGCGGAATTTCTGCGCGTGGCGTCCGAATTCTACGGCGTGTCCCAACCGCAGGTGCGAGTGCTGGCTGCCCGCCCGTTTCGCGTCTACGAGGGCGGTGGGGCATCCGAGCTTTTTGGTGACTACGATCTTCGAAAAATGGAAATCCGCGTGTGGATGCGTACTGCGGTGCGCAAGCAGGTAACCTCGCTGGGGACATTTCTGAGCACCCTCTGCCACGAGTTTTGCCACCATCTCGACGTTCAGCGCCTGGGGTTTGGAGATACGCCGCACACGCGCGGCTTCTATGCCCGCACGGCAGTCCTTTATCACCACGCGCGCGGAACTCCCATGAAACAGCTTGTCTGGGTACCGCTGCGGGGCGGGCGCTGGCGAATCGATTGGGCTCGCACGAATCGAGGTGACTATGGAGTACGTTAATCTTGGTAAGACTGGGCTGCGGGTGTCGCGGATCTGCCTCGGCTGCATGAGCTACGGGGCGCCGGCCATCGGCGAGTTAAAAGCCGGCAGGCACGCCTGGGTTCTGAACGAGCAAGAGAGCCAACCCTACTTCCGCCAGGCGCTCGATCTGGGCATCAACTTCTTCGACACCGCCAACGTTTACTCGGGCGGCGCGAGCGAAGAGGTTCTGGGACGCTTCCTCAAGGTTCATACTCTTCGGGACACCTTGGTGGTCGCGACCAAAGTGTATGGGGTTATGCGTGATGAACCTAACGGGCGAGGCCTGTCGCGCAAAGCCATCCTCTACGAACTCGAGCAGAGCCTTCGCCGCCTCCAGACGGATTATATCGATCTCTACCAGATCCACCGCTGGGACTACGAAACGCCCATCGAGGAAACCCTGGAGGCGCTGCACGACTCCGTGAAATCCGGCAAGGTGCGATATATCGGCGCGTCCTCCATGTTCGCGTGGCAGTTTACCCAAGCCCTTTATCTCGCCGACCTGCACGGCTGGAGCCGTTTCGTTTCGATGCAGAACCATTACAATCTTCTCTACCGTGAAGAGGAGCGCGAGATGCTGCCCCTTTGCCGCGCCGAGGGCATCGGGGTGATTCCCTGGAGCCCGCTGGCTCGTGGCCGCTTGGCGCGCCCCTGGCAAGCAGAAAGGACCAAGCGCTTCGAGACCGACGGATTCGGCAAGAGCCTGTATGCGAAGACGGAAGAGATGGACCGCCCGGTGGTGGATCGATTAACTCAGATGGCGAACGAGCGAGGTCTTTCACAAGCTCAGCTGGCGCTAGCGTGGATGCTCAGCAAGCCGGGGATCACCGCGCCCATTGTTGGCGCCACCAAGCCGCACCATCTGACGGAGGCCGTGGCAGCGCTCTCGCTGCGCCTCACGCCGCAGGAGATGGCGGCGCTCGAGGAGCCGTACATTCCGCATCCGGTGGCGGGATTCAATTGAGATTTCCCGGGCATCCGTCCGCCGAGGCCATGCAAAGATAAAGCCCGTGTAGCCCGACTTCTTGTCACCTTTCAAGGTCTCATCTACCGGCTCTGAGGTCTTGGCCAGGGGGTCTGTAGTTGCGGCTCGAGGCGGTTTTTCATCTCCTTGCGGATCAAGTCGGGATTGTCCAGAGGTTCGCCGGGCTTGGTCTCGAGGCCCGGCTCCTTCACTTTCGCCGGATCGAAGATGCGCGTGTCGGAAGGCAACGCGTCGTACGGTGTGAACTCTGGAGTATTGGTGAACAAGTCGGAGAGATCGGAAGCTGCGGCGTCGTATTGATTGATGAAAGGCATGCCGAGAATCAAGTTGATCGTCTTGATGATGCTGGCCATGCTGGTGTGGACATGGGAGACGCCGGCTTTCGCATACGGGCTGATGACCAGCAGCAGGCTGCGATGTGCATCCACGTGGTCCTGGCCGTCCTGGGCGTCGTCTTCGGTCACGAAGAGCGCCGTGTCATTCCAGAAAGGGCTGTGAGAGAACAACTCCACCAGCTTGCCCAGCGCCAAGTCGTTATCGGCCACGTAGGAGGCGTGATAAGCATATCCATCCTCAGGGCGCGGGTCGCTGGTGTGATCGTTGGGGAGCCAGATGTAGATGAACTGCGGCATCGGCTTATTGCCGCTCACGAATTCGTCGAACTCTTTCTTGAACTGCGCGAAACGATACTGGTCGGAGATGTTGGTATTGAAGGTGGGAAAGTCACGCGACGTGTTATCGAACAGGACCTTGGGCATCGGCACGTTCACAACCTGGCGCGAGCCCGTGGGATATTCTCCCGTGCCCTCGTCGTCCCCCGGCAATTCAATTCCTTCGCCATAATTGCGGAAGGTCACCTGAGCGCGGGCCAGATTTTCCCACAACGAACCGTTTTCCAGATAGGTTTCGGGGATGGTGGACGAGGCCCCGATGTTCAGGCGTCCTGGGGCGTCCTGGTCCGGGATGAAGTCAAATTTGCCGCCGTAACCGGCAGGCCAAGCGGACTCGAGCAATTCGTTGGGGTAATTGCCCACCAGCCAGTGATGGCCGTCCACGGAGACATCCGAATCCACATAGAAGTTGTCGCTGAAGGCAAAGCGCCTGGCCAGGGCATGTTCATTGGGCGTGACCTGGACGTGCTCCAGTGTCGGGACCGCCACCTTCTCCTCCTTGACGGTGGCGTCCATCCCCCAGCGGGCCAGGGTGGCGTCGCCGTTCACCCCGGCGCCGCCCATATCGCCAAAAACTTCGTCAAAGGTCCGGTTCTCTTTGGTGATGAAGACCACATGGTGAATCTTCGAGCTGGCCGAACCTGGGAGCGGAATAGGAAAGTCCGGCGGGCGCGCTTGAGCAGGTGTTGTTCCCTGCGCCAGGAAGCCAGGAACGAAGCCATTGTTCTTCATCACCTGGAGCGTGAACGGACGCAACTGGTAGTCTTTCGGGATCGTCAGGATCGAAAGCGTGCCCTTGGTGATGTCTCCGATGTAAGCGCCCTCGGGACCAAGCTGAACACCTTTCCCCCCGTTCGGACCAGCGCCAAAACCCTTGGCATTGGCAACGAAAAGCGTCTTGCCGTCGGGGCTCAGTGCTACCCGGGCCGGAAACCAACCTGTGGGAATGAAACCCAGGAGCTGCATCTGGTCAGTTTCAACCACCGCCACAGCATTAATGCCTGCGCAGGCGACGTACAACCGCTTTTTGTTCGGGCTGAGCGCCATGCCGAAAGGCAGGACGCCGCGCAATCCCTTGACTTCGCTGGCGGGAGCGATGAGGGCGTTCTGCTCTATCTTCCCGCTGCGGGCGTCGATCACACTGATGCTGTCTTGTGTGGCGTTGGATACGAATATCTTCTTCTTCCCCGCGACCACGGCGCCCGGGCTGCTTCCCCCGACTACCTGATCGCCTATCGGAAGCCCAGTACGGATCCGGTCGAGCACCTGGGAAGCGTGGGGGTTTCTTACATCAATCACATAAAGCGAATTGGATTCGGGAACGTTGGGATCGCCTAGCCCGGCAATCGTCTTGCCCTCCACGGTGGTGCCGGCTTCCGCTTCTTTCGAGGGATATCCGAAGGCCGGGAATGTGAGACCGGTGTCGCGTGGGTTCTTTGGGTCGTAGTCCGGCACTACGCTGTAACGGAACGTGCCCACGTTCGAGACATAAACCCACTTCCCGTCGTGCGAGAGCGCCAAGCCAAATGGCATCCGGCCGACGGCGAGACTGGCGATGATCTGCTGGCTGCGCGTATCAAAAACCACCAGGCGGAAGTGCGCGAGATCCAGAACGTACAGAACCTTGCTATCGTGTGAGAGAAGGAGTTCCCCGCTCAGGCTGTTAATGTATTTCTTACCTTGATACTCGCCATCCAGGCTGAGCGAGCCCAGCCGCTGGTATGACACCAGATCGAAGATTCCGACGTTCCCGTTGTTGCCCTCGGACAGATAAAGCGTACGGTTGTCGCGCGCGATGGCGGCGCCGAGAAAAACGCTCTGCGGATCGGCGTCAGAAGACTTAAAGCCGGGAGGGATCTGGGCCACGTGAGGAGCAAGTCCGAAGATATCGGTAATGATGCTCGCTGAGAAAGGATTCGTACCGCCGTTGACGGTGACTAGGGTTTTGCCGTCCGGGCTGAGGGCGAGGCCGTAGGGATGAGGCGCCACCTTCACGTGCTTGCCGAAGGGACTAATTAGCCGCCCGTTGGGCAAAACGGTCATGCTGCGAGGATTGATCGTCGCCGGCAACGAGCCTGCTGGCGCTTGCAGCACTGTGGGTCTGGGGCTCTGTGCGTCTTCTCCAAGGCTCCCTCGAAGGGGCGTAAAGAGAACGTAAGCTGCGAACAAAACAATGAGAACGCGGTGCGGCATAGGTGGTATCCCTCCCAGCACGTTTGGTGGTAAGCCTTCCAATGTACCATGGGAACTGCCATCTTCACGGCGCTTATCGCGCCGGGCAGGCCGGCACGTGACAAGGCTCGTCCAAAGTCACGGCATGTGGTGCGGGCGTCTCGCCCGCTGTCGCGGGAGCGTCCCGCTCCCGCACGCGGACAGAGCCCGTCCTGAGCGGAGCGACGGAATGCCCGCGCCACAGTGCCGGGGTGGCAGAGACGGTTTTCGCAGCCCGCATGCGCTGCTGATTTGGACCCGCCCGGTTCGCGACCCACAGGCGGGTGCATGATTCTGGTATCCTGTTACAGCTATCGAAACCCCGGTGAGGAGGACGGTTTTGCCGAAGCGAACTTCGTGGACCGTATGGACCACGGTTCTGGTAGCGTTCTTGCTGCTGCGTGGGACGATGGTTTCGAGCCAGGTAGATTTTCCTCGCCGGCCCAAGCTGGTTCTAATTATCGTCATTGACCAATTCCGCTATGACTACCTGGTGCGCTTCCGGAGACAATTCATAGAGGGTGGATTTAGACTTTTGCTCAATGGCGGGGCGTGCTTCACGGATTGCCGGTATGATTACGCCACCACTTCCACCGGCCCCGGCCATGCCACTCTCTTGACCGGGGCGTACCCGAGCGTGCACGGAATCATCGGCAACGAGTGGTACGATCGCTCGCTGCGCCGCGTCGTCAATTGCGTCGAGGACCCGACGAGTAAGCTGGTGAGCGGTCCGGATGCTGCCGGCGATAAACCGGGATTCTCTCCGCACTACCTCCTTGGCAGCACGCTCGGGGACGAGTTGCGGGCGGCCACGGACTTTCGCTCGAAAGTCGTGGCCATTGCGCTGAAGGACCGCGCCGCAATCCTGCCGGGCGGGCATTCGCCCTCTGCCGTGTATTGGTATGACTCACACGCCGGCCGCTTTGTGACCAGCACGTACTACACGCCGGAACTTCCCTCCTGGGTAGTGAGGTTCAATCAAAACTCGCCGGCGAAGGACTACTGTGGACGGAATTGGGCCGCGTTGCCGGAAGGCGGACACGCGGTCACGTTCAGCGAGTTCAAGGCGAGCCCCAACGAACCGTGTCCTGACCCGAAATTCCTGAGCTGGCTTGAACGAACGCCTTATATGAATGCAATCGAGTTGGCGTTTGCGGAGGAAGCCATCAAAGAGGAGCACTTAGGCAAAGGAAATGACACGGATATGTTGGCCATATCCCTAAGCGTCAACGACTATATCGGCCATGCCTTTGGGCCCTACAGCCCCCAGGTCGGCGACGCTATCCTGCGGACGGATGGCGATCTGGCATCCTTCTTCGCCGAGTTGGACAAGCGCGTGGGTCTCCGGAACATCTGGATCGCGTTCTCGGCGGACCACGGCGTGGCGCCGAACCCGGCATTCATTCAAGAGCACAAGTGGGGCGCAGGCGCCCCACAGCCTGCCTTGATCCGCATAGCGGTGGAAGCAGCGATGGCTAGTGAATTTGGGAAGGGAGACTGGGTGGCGGCAGTCGACGAGCCCTTCATCTACTTTGATTCCGAAGCTCTGAACAAACAACACATTCCGGCCACGCGGGCTGAAGGCGTGGCCGCGGCAGCGGCGGCTTCCGTGCCGGGAGTGATGGCCGCCTTCACTCGCACGCAAATCCTCTCAGGGAACTTGCCCTCATCGCCGCTGGCTCGCAAGGTGTCGAATAGCTTCTTCGGACAACGCGCGGGAGACGTGTTCGTGGTGCCCGATCCCTACGCCTTGCCCGTCGCCAGCCCCACGAATGCTACCCATGGCAGCCCCTGGAATCACGATGCGCAGGTGCCTTTGATTTTGTGGGGCGGCGTTTTCAAGCCGGGGGTTTACTTCCGGCACTGCCAGCCCATCGACCTTGCAGCGACCCTGGCGGCGGGTCTGGGCTTGACGCAGCCGTCAGGAACAGAGGGCAGCCCACTGATTGAGGCGATCAAGTAGGGGTCAGTAAACGCCAAAAACAATTCATCACGGAGGCCACCGAGATCACAGCGCGGCCTGTCGGCCGCGCTGTGATCTCGGTGGGCTCTGTGGTGAAGCTTTTTTGAGAAAACCCTCAAATGATCTCGAAGTACCGTTCCAATTCCCAATCCGTGACGGCCCGGCGGAACTGCCGAACCTCCCACTCGCGCGTGGCGGCATAGTGATCGACGAACTCGTCGCCGAAGATCTGCCGCGCGATTTGGCCGGATCGGAAAAGCTCCGTAGCTTCGTCGAGACTTCGGGGCAGCGACGGCGCCTGTGACTCGTAGGCGTTACCGGTGGGCGCGGGGAGTTCCAGACTGTTCTCGATCCCGTAAAGACCGGAGGCCAGGCTGGCGGCAAGCGACAAATAGGGGTTGGCGTCGGCAGCGGGCAGGCGGTGTTCGACCCGAGTGCTCTTGACGCCGAAGGAAATCGCGCGGAGAGCGGTGGTTCGGTTGTCGACGCCCCAGGTCACATTGGTGGGTGCCCAGGTGCCGGGCACGGTGCGTTTGTAAGAGTTGATGGTGGGGCAGAACATTACCGCCAACTCTCGCATTAAGGCGAGTTGGCCTGCCATGTAATGCTGCATCAGCGTGGAAAGGTGCGAGTCCGACTTGGGGTCGTAGAAAAGGTTCTTTTTCCCCCCTCGGTCGGACAGGCTTTGATGGATATGCCCGCTGCAACCCGGCAGGCTGGCATTCCACTTGGCCATGAACGTGGCGAGTAGGCCGTGCTTGCGCGCCACGATCTTAACCAGGGTTTTGAACATCGCCGCCTTGTCCCCGGCTCGCAAGGCATCGTCGTACCGAATCGCCGTCTCGTAAACGCCCGGACCGGTTTCGGTGTGAAAGCCCTCGAGTTCAATGCCCATCGCACTCGAGGTGTCGAGAATGGCGTGGGCCAGGTCCGAGTGCGCGGAAGCGCGCATGAAGCTGTAGCCCAACATTCCCGGGGAAAGTGGAGTGAGGTCGCGGAAATGCTTCTGCCGCGCCGAAAGAGGATCCTCCTGAAAGAAGAAATACTCGTACTCAATTGAGGCCTTCGTGGCGTAGCCCGCTCGCTCAGCGCTTTCCACGACGCGGCGCAGAACCTGGCGCGGAGAGACGGGCAGCGGCGAGCCGTCCTGGCGGCAAAAATCTAACAGGAAACACGCCGTGTTCGCTTCCCAGGGCAGAAGGCAAAAAGTGGACAGGTCGATGCGGGCCAGCGTGTCGGGATAACCTGTGTGCCAACCGGTGATTTGGACGTTGTCGTAGAGCCCGTCGGAACTGTCCCAGCCGAAGATGACGTCGCAAAAACCAAAGCCCGACTCGGCGGCCGAGAAGAATTTCTCGAGTGAGATATATTTCCCTCTCAGCACGCCGTCAATGTCGAAGCCCCCCAACTTCACTTTTGCGATCTTGTGTTTGGCAAAAGCCTGCTTGATTTGCTCGAGAGTCATGGTGGTAACCCGTCCGCGAATGGCAAGCCCAATCCTGGCCTGTCATCCTGCGCGAAGCGAAGGAACTCCGCAGTGCTCCTGCGAGGAGCTTACTCTGGGCGAACAGACTGCGGAGATTCTCCGCTTCGCTGAGAATGACAGCAAATGAGGACGCCCCTACAGGGCACCCGCGCTACGTCCTGGTGCGTAGGTGGAAACTCTTCGGCCGTGTCAAGTAAAGGAAACCGAGGTGCGACAGGGTGCAGCCGTGCCCGCTGTCTTTGATGCCCACCCAGGAAAGCTCCGGGTCGAGATAATCGCAGCGATTCACATAGACTGTGCCCGCCGCCGTCCGGTGCGCCAACTTTTCGCCTTGTTCCATGTCCTCGGTCCAGATGGAGGCAGTGAGGCCGTACGGGCTGTCGTTCATCAGCCGCACGCCTTCCTGGTCGCTGTCCACGGGCATGATACCGATTACTGGCCCGAAGCTTTCTTCCATCATAACACTCATGGTGTGGTCGACATCCGCGAGCACGGTGGGCTGAAAGAAGTACCCCGGCCCCGGCAGGCGGTGTCCGCCGGTCAATACCTTGGCTCC
>Ga0187784_10003006_pt1 | contig 13613 bp, 14 predicted proteins | sample 1015_SJ02_MP15_2_FD_132964 | JGI IMG/M metagenome (GOLD analysis project Ga0187784, IMG submission 132964) | Tropical peat soil microbial communities from peatlands in Department of Meta, Colombia - 1015_SJ02_MP15_20_MG | ecosystem: Environmental > Terrestrial > Soil > Wetlands > Peat | place...
GTGGCGGCTGGCTCGGTGCTCGTGCTGGCAGCTCGACGGCGCCGCGCCCGGACAAAGAACGCCGCCATCCCCAGGGTGTAGCTCAGCCCGCTGACCGGTCGTCAGAGACGGTCGGCGCGTGGGCTCGATCCATGGAGTCCGAGAGCAGGGCGTGCTGGCGACCTCGCTACACGATCAGTTTGCGCCGCATTGCTCGTTGGTGACGTGCTCGCCCCACTCTGCTTCGCCGTCGCTCATGGCGAGATGGGTCATGAAGTGGTCGGGTGCCGCACCATACCAGTGCCACTCGCCACCTGGCGCAAAGACCGTGTCGCCGGGGTGAAGCGCGACGATCGGCTCGCCGCGAGCTTGAATACGACCTTCGCCTTCGGTGATGAAGAGCTCTGACCCAAGGAGGGACGGTGCCACGCGGTTCGGGCTCCGGGGGTGAAGTGCACAAGGGCCACGCTGGCGGGCGACGCCCCGTGGGCTTGGGCGAGGCCGTCAATGAAAGCCTCTCCCGAGAACCAGTCGGGCGGCCCTTTGACAGTCGGGGGCTTGCGTCCGATTTCCATGAGCGCGCTCCTTTCTCTGCGTGACTGCGGCCAGAGCAGAGCCGTGATGGCTCGCCGCTGGTCCATCGATATCCCTCGGCCGCCTCGTCGAGGGGCAGTTCCAGGTCGAAGACCTTGCCCGGGTCAAGGTTGCGGTCCCAGATCAGGTTGTTTAGCTCAGATGCGCGCAACGAGTCGTCTGCCGGCGACCGGGCCGGCTGCTTTCACGACGCGGACGACGTGACCGCTGCTTTGGGCGAAGGCTGGCAGGTGCTCCGTGTCGGCGCGATGCGCTGGACCCGCCCGGGCAGTGCCGAGGCGAGGCGGTCGACCTGGTCGTTCACGCCGTGCGCGCCGACGCAGCCTGAATGCGGACGACACCTCGGGGCGGTGACGAACGGAGGACGGCGGAAGCTTTACAGTTGCTCGGCCCCACCCAATGGAGTACCTTCCCCACGTCATCGAGGGGCCGCCCGGTCCTGGTCGTCTCCGGTGTTGCATCGCCCGGTCCTGGTGATGCGTCAGCGATGGTTGACGACGAAAGGACACGCCGATGCCCCCTCAGGCTGTTTCCCCGAGTCCACAGCTCGTCAGCTACGACGAGCGGCGCATTGCGTGGCTCCATGACCTGACACGCGAGGTGTTCAGACTGACCTTGGCCTTGGCAGGCGTCGCCGCCCAGTTGGCGGCGATGGACGCCAGACCGGTCCTCGGCTCGATTCACCAGCTCGATCACGAGATCGTGCAGCTCCGCCAGGCCTTCTTGCTCCACATGGAAGGTTCCGCCTGGGCACCGTCCTCCCTGTCTCCGTTCTCAGGGAACCCGGAGCTGGCCGAGCTCTTTGACCAACTCAACGACTCCGTCGGGCGCGCCGTCCAGACGTCTCTCCGGGTCGCACCCGACGAAGTCCACTGTGAGATGATCTTGGAGGGCGCCCGACGGGTCCGACGGGCTATCGGGGGCTGAGCGGGGTCTGCACAAAGTTGCCGGACCACGAGGTGATGGACTGGAAGGGAACGACGGGCGAATCGGGGATGTCGGATGTGGCCCAAGATACCGGGGAGGGTCGTCGGATCACCGGGCTGCTCGACAACCTGGCTGCGTTCGCGCACGTGCTCGCCGCGGGTTCGCCGATTGCAGACGTCTTTCACGACCTGGCCGAACGGGTCACCCACCTGCTCGGCGTGCGCGGCTGCGGCGTCTCTCTGCTCCAGGCAGGTCGGCTGACCTTCGTCAACGCTCACAACGAGGACTTGGTTCACTTGGAGCGCATTCAGGAGGAGACGCAGGTAGGGCCGTGTGTCAGCGCCGCCCGATCAGGGGAGTACGTCATCGTCGAGAACTTGACGGCACACACCGACACATGGCCCGACTACGTCGCCCGGGCAGTGCCCAGTGGGATCAATGCCATCGCCTCTCTGCCGATCCGTGGTGGTGGTGAGGTCCTTGGTACCCTGACCGTCTACGGATCCGGGCGCCACGAGTGGCTCCACGAAGAGCTCGAAGTGGCTCGGGTCTTTGCTGATCTTGCCGCCGGATACCTGCTGGGTGCTTCGAAGCTCGACCAGCAACGGCGACTGGCGGAGCAGCTTCAAGAGGCACTGGACAGCCGGATCGTGATCGAGCAGGCGAAGGGGATGATCGCCGCCAGTCGCAACGTCTCCATCGACGAAGCGTTCAAGATCCTCCGCAAGCACGCAAACGATCACCACGCGGGGCTCCATGTCACGGCCGAGGCGGTGGTCAACCTCGGATTGCGCCCGTGAATCAGGCCTGACCGCCTGAGCTCAGGGAAACGAGGGCGCGGTCAGCGGTGCGATGGGTCTCATGCGCACTGAGGCCGCTGTCGGCCCGCGCCCGAGAGCTCCGTGCCATCAGGCGGGTTTCCGCAGGCCAATCACCCGATAGTCATTCCTTCGATCCGTAAAGGGGCCCAGCGTGAAGGGGATCGTCGGGACTGCAGGACTCCGGGGGCCGCGGGCACCAACCCGTATACTGCCGGACTCATGGTGGACGCACGGAAGGAACTCCGCAGGGGAGTCGTGGTCGTCGGCGCCGGCGGACATGCCAGGGTTTGCGTGGAGCTCCTCCAGTCGTCTGGCGCGGACGTCGCCTGTTGCATCAGTAGCGATCCTGTCACCGAGTGTGCGGGGGTTCCGGTGTTAGAGGGAGACGAATGGCTGAATCGCCTGCGCCAGTCCGGCTGTGTCGAGGCCTTCGTGGCGATCGGTGACAACGCAACACGGGCTTGGCTGAGCGAGCAGGTCCTCGACGTCGGCTACCAGCTGGTGTCGGCCATCAGCCCTGCAGCGACAATCTCCTCCTCGGCTGCGGTCGGCCCCGGTGTCGCCATCATGGCTGGTTCCGTGGTCAACGCCGAGGCGACCATCGCCCGCGGGGTGATCGTCAACACTGGTGCCACCGTGGACCACAACTGCCGCATCGGAGAGTTCGTGCACTTGGCGCCGGGGTGTCACCTCGCTGGCACCGTCACCGTGGGCGATCGGAGCTGTCTGGGCGTCGGGGTGAGCGTGATCCCGGATATGAACATCGGAGACGACGCGACCATCGGAGCGGGTGCCGTCGTCGTCAAGGACATCCCCTCCCAGGTGATCGCTGTCGGGGTGCCTGCACGCGTCCTGTCCCGAACCGTCGGGAAGTGATCCATGACGAATCCCCGCAGGATCTTCGTGGCAGAGCCCTTTCTGGGTCCGCAGGCGCGCGAGTACGTCCTCGACTGCATCGATTCGACGTGGATCTCCTCGCACGGCAAGTACATCCCGGAGTTCGAACGTCGATTCGCTCAATTCTGTGGCACGCAGAGCGCTGTCAGCACCAACAACGGGACATCGGCACTGCACCTGGTCTTGGCGGCATTCGGTGTAGTACCGGGCGACGAGGTGATTGTGCCCGCAGTGACCTACGTCGCCACGGCAAACGTGGTCCGCTATTGCGGCGCGACGCCCGTGCCGGTCGACGTCACTATGCCGACATTGGCCATAGATCCAGACGCCATAGAGCGAGCGATAACACCTCGAACGCGCGGCATCATCCCCGTGCATATGTACGGGCATCCGGTGGATATGGACGCGGTCAACGACGTGGCCGCGCGCCACGGTCTGTGGGTGGTGGAAGACGCCGCCGAGGCGCATGGAGCGACGGTCCGCGGGCGAACGGTCGGTAGCCTTGGCCGGGCGGCGGCCTTCAGCTTCTTCGGGAACAAGATCGTCACCACCGGTGAAGGCGGCATGGTCACGACGAACGATCCGGAGCTCGAGGAGCGCCTGCGGCTGCTGCGCGGTCAGGGCATGGACCCGGATCGGCGTTACTGGTTTACGGTGGTCGGATACAACTACCGGATGACCAACATCCAGGCCGCTCTCGGCGTCGCGCAGATGGAGCGGGTCGAGGAGGCCCTGGCGGCTCGTCGCCAAGTTGCCAAGTGGTACGACGAAGCGCTCGCCGGCTTGGTTGAGGACCTCGTTGTACCGCGCGTCGAACCATGGGCGGAGCACGTCTACTGGATGTACACCGTCTTCCTCACCAGCGGCGGCAGAGACCGGCGCGACACGGTCATGGAGGCCATGGATGCAGATCGCATCGAAACCCGCCCGGTCTTCCATCCGATCCCCACCCTCCCCCCCTACCACCAAGGACGTCGGTTCCCGGTCGCCGACACGTGGGCGAACCGCGGTATTAACCTTCCAACACATGAGCACTTGACGGAGGCCGATGTCGAGCGGGTGACCCATGCCCTCGCATCCGCCCTCCGCAAGAGTCCATGAGGATCGCACTTTTCTCGTCGTACGTGCCGTTCGTCCGAGGCGGCGATCGGCAAATTGTGGACTGGCTCGCCACGATGCTCGAACGTCGTGGACACGACGTCGAACGCATCTACCTCCCATCCCTCCCCTGGGAGAACCGGGTCCTCCAGGAGATGGCTGCTTTCCGCTGTGTGGACCTCAGTGCCGCTGATCGGGTCATCTGTTTCCGGCCGCCTGCTCACGTCATCGACCATCCCGTCAAGGTCCTTTGGTTCATCCACCACGTTCGGGAGTTCTATGACCTCTGGGGAACCGAGTTCTCTGTCTTCCCCGACGACGCGGCACACCGCGGCTTGCGTGATCGCATCCGGGCCATCGACACGTCGGCGATGCGCGAAGCACACGCGGTGTTTACGAACTCGGAGACGGTCACAAACCGGCTCCTGGAGTTCAACGCGATGAAGTCGGAGGTGTTGTATCCGCCTCTGTTGGACCCCGAACGCTTCCGATGCGATGGGTTCAACGACGAGATTCTCTGTGTCGGGCGTGTCGAGCCAGCGAAGCGGCAGCACCTCCTGGTCGAAGCGCTCGGCCACACGACCTCTCAAGTGCGGCTTCGTCTCTCGGGGGTGAGTGAGAGCCCCGACTACGCGGACCACATCCGCCGGCTGATCTCGTCTCAGGGTCTGGACGACCGGGTTCATTTTGACAACCGCTGGATCGATGATGAGGAGAAGGTCGACCAGATGGCGGCGTGCTTGGCAAGCGCGTACGTCGGCTACAACGAAGATTCGTACGGCTATTCCCCTCTCGAGGCGAGCCACGCCAGTAAGGCGATCCTCACGACCACCGATTCGGGAGGCGTCACCGAGCTGGTCATCGACGGATACAACGGATTCGTCGTGGAACCCGATCCCGGCATGCTTGCCGAGCGGATGGATCAGCTCTTCGTCGACACCGATCGCACTCGACAGATGGGGCGCGCGGCGCGCAGACGGGTTGTTGACGAGCTGTGCATTGACTGGGATCACGTCATCGAGCGACTCTTGTCATGAGGATCCTGATCGCCACCAACATGGCCCCCTTCGTCTGGGGAGGCGCGGAGGAACTGGCCGTGAACCTCCAGCGCCACCTGGTCGACGCCGGCCACGATTCCGAGGTCTTGAGGATCCCCTACCAATGGGAACCGGCGACCGGCATTCCCTCCCAGATGTACCTCGCTCGCGTTCTGGCGTGCGAGAACGCCGATCGTGTCGTCGCGCTGAAGTTCCCCGCATACATGGTCCAGCACCCGCACAAGACCTTGTGGCTCCTGCACCAATACCGCCAGGCTTACGATCTGTTCGACGCCGGCCTCAGCAACCTGCCTTCGGGAGAAGCAGGCCAGCGGATCCGCGGAGCGGTCATCAGAGCCGACGCCATCGCGTTCAGCGAACTCGACTCCATCTATGTGAACTCGGAGGTCACGCAGCGGCGGCTGTTGCAGTACAACGGCATCGAGAGCACCATACTGCTGCCACCGGTGAACGATCCGGAGTTGTTCGTGGGTGGCCGGTCGGAGGGCTACGTCTTCGCCGGTGGTCGGATCAACGGAATGAAGCGCCAACGCTTGCTGGTCCAGGCCGCTGCCAGGGTGCCATCGTGCCGGCTCGTGGTCGCCGGACCAGCCGACTCCCCGGAGGATGCCCGGGAACTGGTTGAGTGCGTCGACGACCTCGGCCTTCGAGACCGGGTGACTGTCGACATCCGATTCCTCTCGCGGAGCGAATACGCGGCATATCTCAACGACGCAGCCGCCGTAGCGTACCTCCCCCTGGACGAGGATTCACTGGGATACGTGGCCATGGAGGCCGCGACAGCTCGAAAGCCGATCATCGCGACCAGCGACAGCGGCGGTGTGCTCGGCTTGGTCGAAGACGGTGTCACAGGATGGGTTGCAGATCCAACCATCGAGTCGTTGGCCGACGCTCTCGCCTCGGCCGTCAGCGGTCCCGGTGTGTGCGAATCGCTCGGTGTCGGGGCTCATGACAAGTTGGCCGCACTGTCCACGTCGTGGGAGGAGATATTGGAGCGACTGCTCGGATGAGATTCGTCGTCTTTTCACCAGTGGTGGGAATGTCCTCTATCGGCCGCATCACGGGGATGCTCACGTCGCACCTGGTGTCGCGGAATCACGAGGTCATCGTGGTACGGTCCGAGGCTGAGCCGTTTCTGAACGAGCCCGTGGCACACGAGTTCGGTGCGCCCGTCGTCAGCTGGCGCGCTTCGACGCAGGTGTGGAAGGCGATCGCGCGCAGTGACGTCTGCCTGTACGAGATCGGTAACCACTATGGGCTGCATATCGGCGGTCTCGACTGGATGGTGCAGTCTCCGGGAATCGTGTGTCTGCACGACTTCGTGCTTGTCGACGTGTTCCGGCACTGGATGAACAACCATTGGGATTCCGGACGGCGCGTCCTGGAGCGCTGGTACGGTCCCGAGATCGCAGATCGATTCATCGCCGAGGCTCGGGGGCGAGGCTCCATGGAGTTGGCCGCTGCCAACAGCCCGATGACGGAGTGGGTTGCGTCACAGGCCCTGGCTGTGCTGACACACGGCGCCTGGGGCCTGCCACGCGTGCTCGCATCCTGTCCCGGCCCGGTCGCGGTCGCTCCCTTGATCTCCGCGGCCCGGGTCGGGTCGTCGCCCGATGGGGCTCACGTGGACGCTCACCGGCGGTTGCGGATCGTGATCCTCGGTACGGTCAACGCCAACAAGCTTCATCAGGATGTGATCGCTGCGATGGGAAGCAGTGCACTCTTGCGTGAGGGCTGCGAGCTTCAGATCGTCGGCGACGCACCGTCGGACGTGCTGGCGAGCCTGTCGGCCCTCGCCAGCACGCACCAGGTCCGGATGGTGGCAACCGGCCACGTATCGGACGAGGAGTGGGAACACAGGCTCGCCGGCGCCGACGTGGTCTGCTGCCTGCGCCGCCCCGCTTTCGAAGCTGCGTCGGGCTCGCTGATAGAGGCGTTGCTCTACGCCAAACCGGTGATCGTGACCGACGCTGCCTTCTACGGATCGCTCCCCGACGACGTCGTGCACAAGGTTCCGGATTACGACGTGATCGACAGTTTGCGGCAGGCCTTGGAGGACCTCTGCTCCTCAGCCGATCGACGCGCCGCTCTCGGAGCCCGGGCCCGTTCGTACGCTGAGCGAACCTTCACCGTGAAGAATCACGCCGACATCCTCCTAGAGCTGGCGACCCGAACCCTAGAGGTGGCACCGGTCCTGATGCTCACGCGCCAGATGACAAGACTCCTGCACGACTGGGGGCTCTCGACTGTCGCCGAGGACCCGCGCCTCGTCGGTGCGTTGGAGCTTCTGAGCAGCGAGGTCAGGCATGCAAACGGGCGCACACCCCTGGGTGCTTGACGCACGCAGCAGCCGTGATCGGCGGCATCGCATCGGTTAGCGGCGAGGATGTTCGACCTTCATCGATTCAAACACTGCGCCGGGGGCTACCACTGGTCCGACCGTGCACGCATCTGAGCCGCGAAGTGGGCATGCAGGGATGTCTGGTGCCGATCGAGGTCATCAAGCCTTGTTTCAATGGCTGGGGCATACTGCACCACCTTCACTTCGAGCGCCTGCAGACGGCTGGACCGCTCCTCGAGGGTGCGCAGCAGTGCTCTCCCGAAACCACTCGGTTCGAGCTCGACAACCTGGTCGCCGATCAGGTACGCCCGGCACGCCGGATGATCGGTCGCAGCAACGGCCTGAAGAGCCGAAAGAATGCCCGGGCAGCAGCGCCTGAGCCGTCCCGGACCACAGGCGCAGATGGCGTCGTCCCTACGTCGGGCGCAGCCATCGGCGCGGCCGACAAAGACTCCACGCATATGTGAGGCGATGGTGTCGGCGGCTCCAAGAGATCGGCGACTTCAGCGGCGGCAAGAACCGCCACATCACAATCGAGGCCCTGACGGAGGACTCCGTACACCGACCTGATCGTAGTGACTAGCTCGTCCTTGCTGCGTGTCAGCAACGCGAGCCGCTTCCGAATGCCGAAAACGAGTGGAGGCGATGGTATGTGCGTTCGTGAGACAAGCCACGGGTGCGGGTTCGGCTGTGTCAAGACATGCGCGACACCGAGTGGGAGGTCGCTCGTGGACAAGGGCTTGTTCGTGATCGAGGTGCATTTCCGAACGGGGAGGCCGATGGGGGAGGCTCGCCCGGTCCTACGAGCTGGACCGCAGCTAGCTCTACCGGCGTCTGGGGCCACTACCGCCAAGAGGGCGAGGCCAGCCTCGAGCTGCGCTCTCGGCCTCCCAAGAACTCGGCGAGCAAGGTGGCGGCTGGTCTGCGCTCGCGGACCATCGGGTCAGGACCTCCATTAACACCAGGCGGCGCTCCCCGACAGAATGATCAGTCGCCTGCCGGGCCAAGACTATGCAACTCGAGCCCACCCGGTGCGGCCGGCCGGACCCATGCTCACAAGGAGTTCAGCTGTGCCTGCTGTGCAGCAGTCAGGTGCACGACATTCTTGGGGTTGCAGTTCCAGATGGACTCCGTGGGATCGGTGATCGCCTTGTCGTAGACGATCCCCTTGGGTTCCATCTTCAGGATGGCGAAACACGGCGAAGGTTGGGGGTCCTCGTTGGAGAGCGTCAAGGTGGGAACTGGCGCCTCGATGCCGCCGGCGTCCCAGTTCTTGACCGCGGACGCGTGGTCCAGCACGCACGAAACCGTGAGGTTGGTGCCACACGCTGAGGCGGCCTTGGCCCACAGGAGCCACGCCTCGGCCCCCTCCTCGTCGTCGAAGTCGATGGTGTCGCCCTTGGCGTAGGTGTGCATGGTCTCGACGAGCTGCTCGGTCGAGGGGTTCTGCGAGGCCAGCGCGAGCGGCCACCACGACGTCTCCACGTAGACCGGGGGCAGACTGGGGTTGGCAGCCACGGCTTGCTGCGTCATGGAGTTGGCGAACTGGGTCCCCAGCAAGATGAAGGCGGGGTGGTAGCCGGCGGTGGTCATCGCCTGGGCAAAGGGAGTGAAGTTGGCGGTGTCGGCGGGCCATAGGGCCTCGGCCCCCTTGCTCTGATAGTCCTCGACGAAGGGCGTCCAGTCGGTAACCGTGACTGGGGGCTCGAGGAAGGCGACGATGTGCCAGCCCTGAGCCTCGGCGCCGAACTCGTACTTCGTCTCGGGCTCGAGGACAGAGGGGGTGTTGGCTCCACCCATGCCGGCCGCCTTGACCGCCTTCGGGTAGGCCTTTGCCAAGGCCCCGAACCATCCTGAGGTGACCGAGTTCGTGTTGATGCCGCTCGGGTCGACTTGGTCGGTGGCCAGATCGGATGCGTTCGAGACAACGTAGCCGCTGATCTGTCCCAGCCCGCACTGTTCACGGATGGGGACCGACGGCTGGTCGAGGGCCATTCCGCCGCCGACCGCCATGAAGTCGCCCTGGCAGGCGGCCGACGCCTCCTGGGCGGCGTTGAACAGCGCGGCGTCACGGTTGTCGATCACGATCTTGCGGCCGTTGATGCCCCCTGAGGCGTTGCACCAATCCGCGAACGCGGTGGCCTGCTGGGGGAATTCGGCCTCGAGTCCCGGCTCGATGGTATTGGCGGCATCGTTGAACACGGCGATGTTGATGGTCTTGTCGCCCACGCCCCGCACCGAGGAGACACCTCCGGGTCCCGGCTCGCAGATCTTGCCTACCCCTGGCCAGACGCCGTTGGTCGGCGCGCTCGACGACAATGCCACGCTCGCCGACGTCGCCGCGCCCGCCGGTTGTCCGGCTGCAGCCAGGGAAAACCCGGCAACCAAGAAAAGAAGGCCAACATTCCGACTGGAGCAGACACTCGGCAACCACTTCCGTCTCATGCATCCCTCCCCGTGCAGACCGGCTGAACTGGTCAACGCTTCTTACCATTCTTCGTTCCACGCGGACATCCAGAGGAGTCGGGGAACCGGTTCCCAGTTCCCGGTTCCTTAGGTCTCCTACGGGGAAACTGCTATTTCCCCTGGTAGTGGTTGGAGTGGATTCCCGTACCGGTGCTCAGGTTCATGTCAGCCACATTGTGGCGAAGGTCCTTGATGAAGCCTCTGGCCACGGCATTTCGAGAGCGTGATCTCCGGTTACTACGTCATCTAGATCGCTGTTAGAACCTCGCACCAGGGAATTAGGCAAGTAGTTGACCTGAGAGAGGGTGGACCCGTAGTCGGGGGCTGGTCAGTCCTAAACGAATATCATCGCCTCGTTTGTCAACGGACAGCTGCCACAACTCCAAGAGCAGCTGGTCACTGGACGACAGGAACAGGCGACGTCGACCGGCTCAACGGAGTACTCGTCAAGTGCAAGCACTTCTCAGTCATATCGAACCGACAGACCCTCACGGCCACAGTGAGTGCTATGTCCTTCCCCGAGATCCGCAATCAATCCAACGCTTGCGGCATGACCATGACGGAGCAAGCGCTGAGCGTGTCACAGGTCCGCGTGGCACCCTCCCATATCCGGCAGCGAGGATTGAGTTAGGCCGTTGACGGTCCACCAGTCCGGAGGGAGAACTGGTCAGCGTGTGGGTGCGTGCCCAGGCCAGGTCTGACCCCATGCAATTCCGGCTGACGTCCGCTTGGACTGTCCTCAAGACGATCCGTCGGCCTGGCTCGGACACGTACCCGACACCAGCCAGTCCGACGGACTGACCTCATAGGAGCCCGCCCAACAGGCCCATCGCTGTCCTGTCCATCGTCTGACGGGTGCGGTGCCATCCCCACCCAGCGAAGGAAAGGATGACGATGACCACTATCGCGCGGCGCATCACCGGAGGAGTGGACACACACCTCGACGTGCATGTGGCGGCCGCCTTCGACGAGCGAGGAGCATTGCTCGGAGTCGACAGTTTTCCACGACGACAGCGGGTTACCGGGCGTTGCGGGGCTGGCTTGAGTCCTTCGGCACCCTCGAGCTCGTCGGCGTCGAAGGGACCGGGACCTATGGCGCCGGGCTCGCTCGACACCTCCTGACCCACGACGTCACTGTCATCGAGGTCGATCGGCCTAATCGCCAGCGTCGCCGGCGCACTGGCAAGTCCGATCCTGCCGATGCCGTCGCCGCAGCGCGAGCAGCCCAAGGCGACGCCACAGGGTCGGCCAAGACCAGGGACGGAAACGTCGAAGCCATGCGGGTGCTCCGGGTCGCCCGGACCTCGGCGCGAAGCGCTCGGACCCAGGCCATCAACCAGATGCGGAGCCTCATCTCGACCGCCCCCGACGGGTTGCGCGCCGAGCTGCGGGACCTCTCCATCTACAAGGTCCTCAGCGTCGCCAGCGCCTATCGGCACACCGCGCGGACCGACGTGACGACACTGACCAAGCTCAGTCTGCGCACCTTGGCCCGGCGAGCGCTCTCGCTCGAAGAAGAGGTCAGGGAGATCGACCGCCTCTCAGAGGCCTCGTCAGCATGACGGCTGAAGGCTCTGTGACGTAGCTTCGGCCATTGGCCATCTCGACGTTGGCCCGCAGCAGCACGAACCACTTCATCGGATCGGTTTCCTTTTTGCGCTCTTCGTCATGGCAGTAGACCTTCGGACGAAATACGCGCATCTCGCCATCGCTGAGAAGGCATTGCGCGTGCGGTGGAAAGGATTGATTGAGCCCGATCGCAGCCTCCAGCCTGGCCGTCTTGGAGCCAGGCGGCACTCCGACATCCGCACTCGTGGGCCCACCGTAGCCCCAGGATGCCGGCGGCTGGCCCTCGTCAGCCCATTCGAGCTTGATGCTCTTCACGGCCATAGGGCGACCAAATGGATGTGATCGACACGATAGCGAGGCCCCAGGCGGGCGGATCCGGAGGGGTGGATCCTCCAGCAGTGGCCCGGAAGAAAGATGTCCCTGCGAGGGAGACCACGACGCGGTGGTGACCACGCCAGACGGCCCAGCCGGACGCGACGGCGCTACCGGTCGCCACCACAGCTGCGTAGAGGGTGAGCCAAAACACTCCCCGGTGTCGCGTCGGGGTGTGTCGAATCGTGCGAACCAACCTCCGACGCGGGTCAGGACGCGGGCCGCGGACCGGTCACGGACCGGTCACGGACCGGGCGGGTTGCACTTTGGTTGCATCCGGCCCCTGCGCGTGCCCGGCGCGGCCAAAGCTCAAGGGCTCTGACCTGCGTCGGAGAGTGGAGGCGATGGGACTTGAACCCACGAACCTCTTGACCGCCAGGCGTTTCTGGCGCCCATTTGGCTTCAGTCGCTGATCTGCGATTTCAGCCAAACTCGCTGGTGAAGAGTCAATTCTGAGTGCCTGCTGGCACTCGCTGGCACCCCCTGTTCCTCGTTGCCGCGCGGGGATTTCGCGGGGATGGCGCTCGGGAGGCCGACGGTCGAGTTTGCATTCCCCGCGTCTCCGCCGGCCCGGAACACCTTCGCAGTAGCCTGCATTCGTGAGCCCGTCGCCGCTGGATCAGGTCGAGCAAACCCGCCGCAGAGGGGCGATCGACGATCTCGTGAACCGGATTGCGACCTCGTCGGGCAATGCGGACGAGTGGTGGAACGCCAGGACCTACGAAGAGCTTGCTGGTCGCACGCTCACGGAGGCTTGGCTGGCCGCAGATCACGACGGGGTGATGCGTGTCATTGCCGGTTGGTACGAGCAAACCCAAGAGCGGGTCGAGCAAATCCGGAGGGATCCCGCGCTTCTCGAGGTAATCGAGGATCGCCGCCGATCGATCGCCGAGAAGACTGACCGTCGCCGATCTGCTTGAGTCGTGCCTCTCGGCGATGTCAGTGCACTCGATGAGTGGGGACAGCGCGACGATCCGGGGTTCCGCCTGTGGAAGCAGGTAGCCGACTGGATCTCGACGGAGTTGGCCGACAGGCCGTGGGCTGCTCCATCCGTGCCCATGCTTCCCACCGAGGGTCAACCGACGGAGATCCGAAGTGTGAAGGTGCCCGACACCGGCATCACGGCCGTCTACCAACACCATCATGAATCGGGACGTATCGACCTGCTCTACGTCGGTCCGTGAGGCCCCGCCCCCTCGCCCCGAACCGGTGGTCTGAGGCACCCCAGTGATCCCGACAATGTCCAAGAGATGCGATCCGTTGCCGTCCATCGGCCGCAATCGAGGGCGCCGCTTACCGGTCGGCACGGCCGTCCTTCTATGGCGCCTCCACCCCACGTGGCCCTGCTTGACCTACATGCATGAGCGGTGGCCGATCCCAGTAGCCGTCTCTGCGCCATCGCTCGAAGCAGGCCGTCGTCCCCAATTGACATCCGGCGCAGGTCCAAGGATCAACGACGCTCACATGGTCCGCTTCGGCATGCCAGCACAA
>Ga0187784_10003007_pt1 | contig 13611 bp, 7 predicted proteins | sample 1015_SJ02_MP15_2_FD_132964 | JGI IMG/M metagenome (GOLD analysis project Ga0187784, IMG submission 132964) | Tropical peat soil microbial communities from peatlands in Department of Meta, Colombia - 1015_SJ02_MP15_20_MG | ecosystem: Environmental > Terrestrial > Soil > Wetlands > Peat | place...
CATTCCCATGCATGGAGGGTTCCGTGCACAATCCGTTTGGGCCCCTCCCCTCTTCGGCAAACCAGCGAGTGTCCGACAGCGTATGGGCAAATGTCGATTCATAGACAGAAGGAAGTCGCGTTTGGAGAAAGAGAGCGCCGCAATAGAGCGCCACCACGCCGACAAACACCTTCGGAGACATGTAGGGATAAAGGTTGCGCACCGCATAGTAAACAGGGAATGCCAGCACGATCTGCCCGCAGGCGCGGAGTGTCGCGGAGAAGTCCTCGAATGCCACGTTGGGGCTGACGTAGAGCAAGCTCAGCAGGCCCAGACCCAGGATAAGAAGGTCGTCGCGTCCGAAAGAAAGCGAGGGACGCGCGAAGAGGAGGAGCACGAAGAGGGTTCCGAGCGAAGTCCCCAGAGCCATCAACTGCACGTCCATGTCCGGCACGACGATGGGCGAGACGTACGGCAGGAGCGCAGTGACGAGGACCGCATTGGCGCCGAAGCGGATTAGACGATCTGGGAGTGAACGCCTTTGGAGGGTAGGAGAACCGTCGCTGCTCGCGGGCCTCATGATGCTCCACTTCCGGCTAGGACGGTTTTGTGGGTCGCTGGAGCCTTGATCAAGGAATAGCGAGAATCAACTTTCAGGTAAGCCCCTGCCACAGCTTTCGGTTCGTAAGCTGCGACTGGAAAGGCCGTGCCCGTGGACCTGACTGCGTGCCGCAGCGTGTCGATGACGATGCGGTGGTCGAAGGACAGCGGGAGGAGGTGGACCTGGGTTCCGATGAGCGGAAGAGCTATCTCCATGCCGCCCCCGCAGGCAGGCATTGCCACCACGCAGCCCTGACTTAACGCTTCCAGGTAAGTAATTCCAAACGGCTCCATTTCGTTTCCCGATACAAATACCTTGGTTTGCCGAAGACGCCTTCGGACGCAGGACGGGGCTAGATTCCCGGTGAATTCGATCGCCGGGTTTCCACGGAACGACGACCGCAGGCTTTCAAGCAGAGGACCATCCCCAATAACGCAGATACGCAACTCGGGGTTCTCCTTCTGCAAATCGCACATGGCGGGCAAAAGCCGGTGAACGTTTTTGGCGGCCAGAAGTCGCCCCACGTAGGTCAGGTAAGTCCTTCTAGGCCACTCATCTGCCCGCTCCAGAAAACAGGCGCGGACGGGATTACGGATTACAGCGTCGACCCTTAGATTGAACAGGCCTCTCAGGTGAGCCGCCACGTAATCCGATACGGCCACGAGGCTGGCTTGCGAGCAGCGATTTGCGACCTTGAACGATCCGAGTATCCCCACCATCCGGCGCCATCCCTGCGCGTCGGCCCGAGGGAAGCCGTGCGCAACGCAGATGACGCGGCGGGCCAGGGGCGCGGCGAAAACCGCAGTTGTGCTGAGGATCTTAAGGACGCTCGGGTCGCGCAACTCACGCCCCCTCCGGAAGACTTCATTGGCCGAAATCACTTCGCTTCGAACGCCCAGGGCAGCGAATCCCTCGGAAAGTCCCGCCGCAAAAGCCGCCAGGCCGCCGACCTCGCGGCCGCCTGTGATCAGAACTTTTTCTGGAGTTGGCATTGACATTCCTCAGCCCGGCAACGCGCCCGTGGCACCGCCTTCTTAGGTCGAAGAAAACAAAAAGTTCTTACAAACGGCTGAGCCTCCGCCGACCCACTGTTCCAGATCGGATTCTTGAACTAGCGCGCACCCCTTAGCAAGCTTCCTACAGCGGTATCCGCGTTTCCAGAACGTCTCAAACGTCTCTTGAAACCGGGAGTTGGTCCCGCCGGGAATTACGCTATCGCAAAGCAGAATCTCCACCATCCACGTCGGTCTCGGATTAAGGTTCAAAGTCTCTTCCGCCCCCGCCAAGACGTCCAGCTCGGAACCCTCCACGTCCATTTTGATCAAGAGCTTCTGGCCCGCAAATCTCTTGCCCACCGCCGCGTCCAAAGTCGTGACGGACACTAACGAATACTTTGAGACCTTCGCCTGCGCCCAGCCTGGCACAAAGGACGATATTCCGCCAAACCCGTAAATACGGCCCAAGCCGCATTGCCTTCCGAGGCCAACAGGAAACACCTCTGCACACGAAAGATTGTTTTCCCAGAGATTCCTGTAAAGAAAGGTCAAGTTCCTCGGGGATGGTTCGAAAGAGACGACATGCTTTCCGCGGCTGGCGGCCAAGCAGGAATAGAACCCGACGTTCGCCCCGATGTCCAAAACGGTGTCATGACTTTCGAGCAGTTCGAGAAATGTCGTGACCTCATCGGGCTCGAAGTCGGTCCTCGCCATTCGCCCGTCACCTGCTAACTTGAATCCGTAAATTGTCTGCCTGGATCGCCGCGCCACACCGGCGTCGCGCAGGCGGCGGTAAACCTGCCCAAGCGATGGTGCGAACGTGTCAACAGGCTTACGGAATGCCGACGGGATCATCTGCCCTCCCGAAAGCTAAGCTCTGCGCGTTGTGCCAGGAGCGGAAAGCTGCTGCTGCCAGAACCAACCCAATGACCCCCGTGCAGAGCAAATAACTTGCGGTGACGCCCGCAATCCCCCAGCGTTTCACCGTCACCAGCGAGAGCAGTGTCGTCAGCGCGGCAACCACGATAGACTGGACGAGAAACGGTTCGCGCCTGAACGACCGGAGATAAATGGCCATGCTCTGCACCACGAAGCTGCTCACGCCGGTGAGCAGCAGGAGAGCAAAGACTTGGGGCGCGACGATCCGGAGGGCCAGGCGCGGGAATTGGTATTGCAGCGCAGCAACCGCGAACTGGCATACGGCAGCCGCCAAGACGAGCAGGCTCAGCGCTTGCCGCAGGGTGTGGAAAAACAATGCCTCGAGTCGCCCAAGCTCGTGGCGCGCAATCATGTGGCCGAACGGTGTGGCCTTAGTGCACATCCAGGCAAGCACCAGGGTCGAAAGATAGGCCGTAATGCTCAGTGACATTCCGAATTGGCCGGCCTCCATCGGGCCACGGTAAGCGAATAGCACCGGGGTGAAAATCTGGGCCGTGAAATAGGCGCATGCCCAACTGACCCCGATCCTCCACTGGAAGGGCCAGACCTCGGCCCGCCACGACACCGCACCCCCGCCCACTGGTTGGCGTAACAACCTCCCCAATAGTTTTCGCCAGGTACACAAGAATGGTGCGCCCACCGCGACATAGGCGATGATGACCATAGCGGGTGAGTACAGTCCGTGGTGCGCCGCGAGCGCCGCCCAGCCCATTCCCGCTCCCAGAAGGGCTTGTCGGAAGCGCACGCGCCCTACCTGCCAAATCTGCCCGCAACCTTCCAGAAACGAATAGAATGGATTCAGAAAAAACATAAATGCCGTGGCGACCACGGTGACAAACCAGGGGCCCTGCAACATCCCTGGAGCAGCCGCGCGCGCGTGCCGTGCAAAGAAGTACGCCCCCAGCGGCAGAAGCGACAGGCAAAGGACGACGGCCGCCACCAGATACCAGCGAAAAGTCTTCTGAAGAATGGAAGCCAGCCGCGCATGCGCCACTGGGTCGCCCTCCACTCGTCCGTCCCTATGAAGCGTCAGATGAGCGCATTCGTGGGCGGCCATCTGTAGAACGACAAAGGAGAAGCCAAGTTCGAACACGGTTTGCAGCGAGACCAGACTCAGCAGCGTGTAGTAATAGCCCTGCTCGACCGGGGTAAGAAAACGCAGGATCAGCAGGACGGTTCCGGTGCTGCCCAGGATCTGAACGGCGCGCGCCAGGACGGTGTAAGCGATGGCGCGGTCGACGCCCAAGAGGTGCTTCAGGCGCAGAGCCAGGCCCCACCAAAACGGCGTGGCCTCAGGGCCAGATGAGAGGAGAGGGAGCGAGATGTCTTTCGCAGTCGAGCTCATAGTAACGGTAGAAGCGGGGTACGTTTTTCGGTCAGCAGTTATCAATCCTTAAATCCGTTTCGGCCGGCCCAAGGTATCGCGGCCTTCACGGTTTGGAAGACTTCGAGCGCGAGGAGTTTCCCGGGATCGGCGGGGTCCGCGCTCTGCCATAGCATGCGGCCAAAAACCCAACTCACTCCCGTTGCAAAAGCCAACCCTGTTCCCAGTAAAACAATCAGGGTGCGCGGGGGAAATGATTTCTTGTCCGGAAGGTTGGGAGGGTCGAGCACCTTCACGGTGGGGATTTCTTTTGCTTCTTGCACTTTGGCTAGTTCGTACTCCTGCGTCAGCGTCTCGAACACCGCTTCCAGAACTTTGGTCCTGCGGTATAAGTCCGCGTAAGTGACACCGAGCAGGGGCAGTTTCCTGATGGAGGGATAAAGGGGATCGTTCTTTTCAGCTTCTGCCAACGACGTGCTCTCATCTTTTCCGCCGAGCTTTTCGAGTTGCCTTTCGAGTTCCACCACTTTTGCTTGCGCCGCGCGGACGCGGACGTTCTGGTCGGTGTAAATCTCCTTGAGCCCTTCGAGTTCTGATCGGGCGGCGATGAATTGCCCCTGGAGAGTGGCCGCCGCATCGACCATCACCTTGCCTTGTTCCTTAATATCAATAGCGGTGTTTTTGCTGGCGAACTGGCTAAACTCTTTCTCGGCAGCCTCCAAATCCTGGTTGACGGCCTGCAAGCGCCCTTCGAGGAAAATCCGTTCACGACGCGCTGAGGACGTGCTTACCTCCGCCACCAGACGGTTCAGCTCTTCAACGTACGTCTGGGCCAACGCCTCCGCCCTCTGCGGGTCGTCGTCGGTGACCGAAATCGTGATGATCTGGCTCTTGCGATCCACAGCAGTGCCCGTATGGGACGCCAGCGCCTTGCGCACGTCCTCCATCGAGCGGGCGCTATAGACTTTTTGCAGATTAAACTTTTGGATAAGCTGATCCGCCACGGTGCGGCTGATCAGGATTCCCACGAACAGGTCGCTAGTGCGCTTGAGGCTGAGCAGGTCGCCCGCCATCCCCGCCAGCCCGCTGGATTGACCTGGCAGTGCGCCGGCCGCGATTGCCAAGCTGGGGCCGGGCTGGCTGTCAGGTGGCATCAGGCGGGCGACTGACTGATAACGATTGGGGACGAGTAGCGCCACGGCCAGCGAGGACAGCAAGCCGGCGGCTGCCACGCGCACCAAAAAGCGGCGACTCTCCCAGAGTAGCCGGAGATGCGCCACCGTCCGTTCGCGTGGCGCGCGCAGCTCCAGTTCGAACTGGCGCGTAGCTTGCCCGCAAGCGATCGCGCCCTTCTCCTCCGAAACAGAGATATGGGCGTCGAAATCCGACAGCCCAGGCAACTGGTTTTGCTCATATCCGTTCATTTTCCCCCGCCAAGTCCATTGCAGCGAAAGGATAGGGAGTCACCCAGGAAAGCCTCGTGTCCAGATGGTGAAGCGTCGACTCCATCATTGGCTTGCCCCCCAGTGCCGGGGCCAATAGGTGAGCTGCAAAGATCCCGTCATGTTGTTCTTGGGCTGGGGAGCGAGCACAGAGACCAGCCATTGTTCGTACTGAAGCAGGGCGGAAAGGCAAAGCCCGCCGCCAATCTGGTGATTGACCTTCACCGAACCGTCATTGAGCGTGCCGCCGTGGGGAATGAAAGTACTCGCCACCTGGGCGTGGCGATATCCAAACTCGAGTGAAGTCCTGGGGCTGAACCAATAGGTGCTCCAGCCCTGGTAACCCGTTCCCACCCGGCCGATCCAATCGCCGATCAAATTGTTTTTGTTTGTATATTCGTCACGATAGAAGACCTCCCAATAGGCGAACTTCCCTGTCTTATCTCCTCCATTGCGCGGATCGGTGGTCACCGCTTCAAACCGGAAATCCAGTCGCGGCAGGTGCGGGAAGTGAGACACATAGAAACCGGTACTCATGAGGGCGCGCACGGGAAAGAAAGCAAAAAGGGGAGTCGGGTCGTCACGCGACATGAGCGTGGCGTAAAGAGCCAACCAATTGCGCAACCCGGGCGTCCGATAAGAGATATCGAACCCGCCGTTGCGTTGGCCGGGGTTGTCCCAGGCGGGGTACCAGACGGATGACTTCAAGCTGAAATAGGTATTCAAGAGCGAGCCGAAGGTCAAGGGCCGGCCGGCGCCGCCAAATTCCGCCGTACGGGAAAAGCCCAATTCCAAGTTCTCGGTGGGCTTGAGGCTGAGCCTTTCTCCATGGAGTAAGGGCCGTGGCGGGAAGTGGTTCCCCGCAAGCTGGCCGAAGAACGCCTCCACTTTCATGGGGCCCAAGCGGCCAAACATCCAAGGAAGCGTGAAGGGAACGTCACGCGCTACACGAAACATGCAGATGGGCTCGGCATTATCGCTCAATAGCAGGGACCCTCCCCGGTTCGGGCCCCACCACAGGCTCTGCGGGCCAAAGGAAAAATTCCAATTCGCAATCCTGGTAAGCGCATAGGTGTCCAGGAGCGTGGTCTGGTTTTTCTCCGCCACTGGGTGGGCAGGCTGCACTGGCGTGCCGTCGAGCTGAGCGATTAAGTTCTGAACACTTTGGGAATAGCCGGCGGCTGCGGGCGAATGCTGGTACTCGCCGCGCGCGTAGAGCGCGAAGCGCCCCCAGGCGGCGAAGCCGGAGAATCCTGTCACGGGATCAAACCCCTGGGCATAGGGGCGGCCGAAATCGTTAATGAGGGTTTGGCCGAAATGGTAGCTGTCATTGAGGGGCTGGCCGGAAATACCCATCATGCGCGTGTAGATGGACTCCACCTGTAAACTGCGGCTCGGTTCAGTGCCGGCCGGATCGAGGCCGGGAGGGTCCGGGGGAGGAGAAAACTCTCGCTCGAGTGCGCCGTAGATGCGATTCGCCTCGGTGTTCTCGGATTCGTCCTCACGAATCCGTTCACCAGCTTCTTCTACCAGGCGGCCGCATTCGGTCCTTGTCCAAGGCCGCATGCTGAGGAATTCCGTGTGGATGTAACCCAGCGCCGCCAACCTCTCGAGGTCGGGATAGATCCAACTGTCGAGCGGGACATAGGGGGAGGCCAGGTTCTGCGGCTTCTGGGATTCTTCTCCGCGGTTGCTTCCAGATGGTCCGCCCCAGGCGTCTCCGCCCAGGGTGGGGTCGTGATGTTTGCCGTAAACTTGTCGCGAGGCCAGCCAGCCTATCGCCCCGCCCACGAGCACGTCGGACGGGAAGTGCTGGTTTCCTGTAACGCGTGAGACGCTCACGGCGCCGGCAAGCCCGTAGGCAAAAAGCTTCGTCAACGGGCCGGGATACTGATGGGCAATCATGCTCGCGACGGACCAGGCAACCGCGGAATGCTCCGAGGGGAACGACCTCCCGCCCCTGAAAAACCTTCCTTCTCCGCCTCTGCCGGCCCCTTCGCGGCCAAGAATGGCCTGGAGGACGAGGCTGGAGGAAAGAGCATCGACGGCCGATTCCCCGCTCAAGAGGCCGGTTTCCTGCTCCTGGGCATCTCCGGTTTTCTTCCCCCAAAGGTAGAGTGCGCCCCCCGCGCTAACCAGCGCCCCCACGCCAAGGTTGGAGAAATCCACGCTCCTCCGCCTGTTGAGCGCCGAAAGGGTGTTGTGTTGCATGAGGGTGTGGTCCGCCGCCAGTAAGCCCGCAGCGGCCCCGCCGAGCATCAGTAACCAATTCCTATCGCCGTATCGCGCTCGTGCCGGGCTGGCCCAGAGATCGCCCTCATCTCCTGCAAAGCGCTTGATCCATTGCTCGGCGTTGTCCAGGTTCAAGGACGATCGACCTTCGGCCCCAACTGCCGCACTGGCTGCCTCGGTGGGCTCCTGCTTCAACGTCATGTCCTGGGCGCGCGCCGGCAAGATCGCTGAAAAAACAATGCCCAGCGTGATGGCATGCGCCTTCCCGCTCATGGGAACACCGCCGCCATGATCGCGCCTGCTTCCGCTATCTGCGCTAGCGCGATCACGTTCTTCCACCGGGAGCTGCCCAGCACCGGCCGCTCGGGGACGACCAGGGTGTCGCCCGGATACATGGGCGGAGAGCACGTTGCCGGACCACCATTCGTTCCCGTGGCGGCTTACGACCTCTCCATCCGCGCGCACAATGAAGATGGCGCCCTTGTCAGCCAGGCGCGTGGCGCCTCCGCCTTGAACGAGGTACCAGTCGGCGTTTTTCCTCGGCACATAATTTATGACATTGGTGTTATAGACCTGGCCGACCACCAGGACGAATCCCGGCTGCTTCGGAATCTCGATCGAATCGCCGTGGCGCAGCTCGATGTCCTGCACAGAGTGTTCCAATCCTTTCAAGCCCGGCTGAAGGCGAATCACCATTCGTCCCGTAACGGGCGCGCGCCGCAGGGCCTCGAGGGCGCGCTCGCGCTGTTGCGTGGCCTCCGCCTGGAGCGCGGCTTCTTCCGTGCCGCTGGCCGTCACCGCGGTCCTTACGGTCGGGGTCTCCTGCTCGAGACGTTGGATGAGATCCTGCCGGCTCTTTTCCTGAAGTTCACGAACCGAGTTGCGCGTGAACACGACGCCCTGAGGATACGCAGTGGGGAGCAATCCTCCGGCGCGCCTGAAGACGGAGCTCAAACGCTCGCCGGGGCGGATGCCGTAGACACCGGGATTCCTGACCTCGCCTTTCAGAGTGACGGTAGCGCCCAGATCGTTCCACCCAGGCAGTTGCGGCACGCTGAGGACGTCGCCGTCGTGAAGGGAAAAGTTGCGGCTCGAATCGTGGGAGAGTGCGGTCAGATCGACGCTTTTGTGTTCGCCTGTCGGCGTGGCCCCGCTTGCCGAGTGATACCGCGTCAAGTCAGCCCCTTTGAGGTCGGCGCTACGTTTTGGCCCGCCCGCAGCGCGCAGCAAATCCTCGAGGCGCATGTCCGCGGCGAGCGGGTATTGGCCTGGATTGACCACTTCCCCCTCCACGTACACGCTCGGCGGGTCCACCCGGAGGAGGCTGCGGTGTACGACAATACGGTCGCGTGGCTGCACCAGGATGTTCTCGAGCGGGTCGTCATCGAGCGCCGCAGCAAGATTCACGTCCAGGATTCTGAGCGAGCCGTCCGGCTGGGCGCGAAACAGTTGCGCCGATTCCAGCGCCGCATCCGGCAGCAACCCTCCGGCCTGATAGATTGCATCACGCAAGTGCATCTGTCCGGAGGTCTTGTATTGGCCCGGGCTGCGCACTTCCCCGGAGAGCCAGATCACCGGAGCGGCCTCGAGATCGTACCGGCCGAAAATGCGCACCGTGTCGAGCGGTTCGAGCTTCGGCGACGCCGCGGGATTGGCAAGCGCCATCTCCAGATCGAAGCTTTCCACCTCCGGCCGCCAGTCCGGCTGGCGCAGGCGGATGATTTCCGCATAGTGTTTGGCCGGCTCAGGAAGAAGGTCCTGGTAAGAGGCAACGAGGTCGGGGACGTGCATGCCCGGCGTGTAGGCATATCGGCCGGGTCGAAGGACGTGGCCTTGGAGGTAGACTTCAGCGCTATTGTAGGGAGCAATCGGGAAGACATGCACTTCGTCGCCATCGCGCACGTTGAAGGCAGCAAGCCGGTGGCGAAGGGCCTGGAGGTCGGGGGTGATGTCAAGGTTGAGGCTGAGCATGGTGCGCTTGTCGTGCGCCTCCACCCTTTGCACCTCGATGTGGCGCAGTGACGCGGCGGGAAGGACGCCACCCGCCAGATCGAGCGCTTCGGCGAGATTAGTCTCCCCGCGCAATTCGTAGACCGCCGGGCGGCGCACCATGCCGTCCATGCTCACCAGCGGGCCCACCGGGGGCACCAGCAACGTGTCGCCGTTCTCGAGGTTCTTCAAGTCGGCGCAAATGCCGCGCAGCAGCAGATCGTAAACGTCCACGTCTTCGACATGTTGCCGGCCACGGTAGTGGCGCAGCAGGCGAAGCGACCCGCGCGGGGTGACGCCTCCGGCGGCAAACAGGGCGTTGAGGGGAGTCGATAGCGAGCTGATGTCGTAAGCACCCGGCGAAGCCACCTCTCCAACCACGTAGACGCGCACGGTGCGCAGGCGCCCGAGGGAAATGTCGGCGGAGACGTCTCGGTACTGCGTCCGCAGGATGCGCTGCATCACCTCCTGCACTTCACCAAGCGTTCTGCCACTCACAAGGAGGGGTCCCGCCTCCGGCAGCGAAAGGCGGCCTTCGCGATCCACGGTACGGAACAGGCGTTGTGACACCCCGCCCCAAAGATCAATGGTCAATCCATCGCCCGGCCCCAGAACGTATTCCGGACCCGCGGGAAGATCCATCGGAATACCCGTGCTCGCTGCGGGCTGGCGGAATACCTGCAAACCGAAGCGCTCGAGTTGCCCTGTGCGCGGCGCTGCCTGTACGTAAAGATCGTTAAGTGACGGCACGGCAGCGTAGGGGTTGGGCGATTTCACCCACGCGACAGGCTCGGAGATTACGGGCGTCTGCGGCTGGCCCCGTGACGCAATCGTGTCCGGCGCCTGCTTATCCGGAAACTCGGGAAGGAAAGCGGGCATCCCGGCGGTAACGTCGATGAGGTCGTCGGGCCGATGTGAGACAGGCTGCGGATTCGCCTTTGCCGGTCCCGCTGGGGAAACGGCACTGGCCGTGATAAGAGACGGGGCGCCCAGGTCGGGGCGCTGAATGTCCGGCGGAATCATCTCGTTCCCCGGCTGTATGGGCGCAGCAGGATTGGGGGGCGGCGTGGGTTGACTTGCCTGGACGGTTATTGGATATGATGGCGTCGCAGAAGGTCCCGATTCAGCTCCCAGGTCCGTCGCTGCGCGAGCAATTCGGGCCGCGCGAGCTTTGCGGGCCAACTCTTCCTCTTGCCCCTGAGGCGATTGTTCGTTGATCTGCGGTGTCAGGTAGGCGTAGCGTTGTAACAGGCGTGTGGCGAGGGCGCGGAAGCGTGCATCGTTTTCCAACCGATCCAGCATGGCCGAATCCGTCATATCCCGTTCCGTCACTATTTGCCCCCGCTCGATAGCCTGCTTGGCCATTAGGCGTTTCAGTTCCACCATGAGGCCGGGATTTTTGCCCAACACATCCCGGATCTGCGCGGCAGAGGCAGAGACCAAATCGAGGTTATCCGTGGCCCAGTCGGAGGGTTGTTCGTGGTCTTGGGCAGGGACGCCCTTCGCGCCGGCAAACCCCACAAGCAAGCTGAAGAGCGCTCCAGCCACGATCCCTCGGGTGGGCGAAAGCCTGCCAAAAGGAAAGTGAATGGTGTACATGGAGAGGCTCCTTCGAGCCGGGTTTTGGTTGCACATGGTCGCCTCGCCCCTCACTGGGTCAGGAACACTCCTGTCAAGCTACTCCTCGAGCCGGCTTGGTTCGGAGAATTCCCAGGAGCGCTTCTTCCGAGGCCTCCGCCCGGCGCGATTGAATGTCGGGTGATGCCCAATAGTGAACCAGATAATTGTTGCGCGGCGCGACGGTAATAATCCGTACGTCTGGTCGCGCCCTGAGAACGCTGTCGCAGATCTTGGGGCGCGCCTCGAGTGTGCGCTGCGCAATAACGACGAAATCGGGATTCGTCTTTTCCACCTTTTCTAAAACATCCGCCTCCTCCGGAACTTCGCCCACAATTTCGATGTCGGCCTGGTCGGAGAAGGTGGTGAGAATCAAATCGCGCATGAGACGCGGACCGCTTGCTACTAGAACCCGAATGGGGTTTTCCATGACATGCTCCACAAAGCGCCAGTATTCGCAGCAACTGGCCTGCCGACAAGGTTCAATAAGGCTTCAAATATGGGCTAAGGGCGGGACCAAAGGAGATCTAACGATTGGATTAGTCCGAAATTAGTCCGAAATTGATCGCTGCGATGGTGAGAAAGTTGCCCTGGCATTTGGGCGCAAACTTCATTCGACGACCAGCAGCACTCTCCAGGTCGGGAGCGAGCACCTGTGGCTGACTCCTGCCGGCCCGCAGAGTCTGTGCTGCCCACACCTTCTTCTCATGTTAAGCGGAGTCCCGCCGATAATTCAGAGTGGCCTGCGTAGGCTGCGGAAGGCGCCCGCAAGCTGGTCGTCTGAGCGAAGCAATGACAGAATCGATAAGAAACCTGCCCAAACGCCCCACGCGCGTATTTCTACTGGTCGAGAACCGCCTCGTGCGCGAGACATTGGACCGTCTGTTTCGGAAACGGTCGAAGTTGCGCGTGGTGGGGCAAGGCAGTGGCACTGAAGCGATCGACGAGATATTTGATTCGCAGTGCGACATTGTCGTCCTGGACGACCTACACACGGCTTCTGTCCTGGGATTTCGTCAGCTCGCGCGTCTTCAGGCGGGTGGCGCCGTCGGCGTTGTGCTAATCGACATGCAAGAGGACGAAGAGCAGTTCCTTACGGCGGTTCGCTCCGGCGTTTCCGGTTACCTGCTGAGTAACGCCCCCGCGAGCGACGTTGTTTTCGCGGTGCGGGCCGTCGCCCGCGGGGAAGCTGTCTGCCCACCCCGGCTATGCCTTACGCTCTTTCGTTTTGTGGCTCAGGCTTCCAGCGAGATGGCAGCGCAGATCAAGCAGGGACCTTCGTACAGTCTCACCACACGCCAGCAGCAACTGGTTGCACTTGTGGCCCGGGGCTTGACAAACAAAGAGATTGCCTCACAATTGAACCTCTCGGAATTTACTATTAAAAATCACCTTCATCGAATCATGAAGCAGGTGGAAGTGGAAAGCCGCCACGAGATGGTAAGAGCGGTGAGCACCTCGGGCCAGGCCGGCTCGCATAGTCGCGGTTACCCGAACGCAGTGCCGGTGCGTATGGCCATGCGCCCCTACATGTATTATTTCGGGCGCATGAGTCTAGCGTCCCAAGGGGAGTACCCTGTGCCGCACCTCCTCCCTTCAGCTCGTGCTGGCGGGTAGAGACACTCTCTTCAGGCTCCGCTCGCCGAACCAGCGGGTTTCTCGGGATAGAGGCGGTCGAACTCAGGGTCGCCGTGAAGTATGGCCAGATCGGGGTCGCGGCGCGCCCACGCCGAGTCTTTGAAGCCGGCTTCCCATGCCTTGCGCAGGGTATCGATACCTTCTTGTTTTCGGCCAAGAGCGCAGTACAGGCAGGCAGCGTTGTAGAGGACTAACACTTCGTTCGCGCGTAACGTCACCGCGAGATTGAGTTCGCGCAAGGCGTCGTCGGTACGGCCAAGTTTCGCGTAATCGGAGCCCAGCAGGACGCGCGCCCGCGCATCTTCCGGCACCTGCTTCAAGTGGTTCTCGAAAGCCGCGATGCGCCGCTGAAGCCAGTTCCGCGCGGCTTCTTCCTTTCCTAGCGCAACCAGCGCATTGTTGATGGGCACATAAACGTTATAGTCCTCGCCACTGGCCTCGACAGCGGCTTCGGCAACGTCCACAACCTCCTGGTAACGGCCGGCGGCAAACAGCGCCCGGCACAGCAGGTAATAGGCGCCCTCGCAATCCTTCTTGCGCTCGATGGCCTTCTTCACCATGCGAACGGCTTCGTCGTACAGCTCGGCAGCATACAAAACCCACGCCTGCGCTACCTGCACTTCGGGCAGGTCCCAGCGCAGTGCGACGGCCTTCCCCGAGGCTTCCCGCGCCCGCTCCACCCATACCTGGTCGCGGCTGTAGTTGCAGTAGAACATCGCGCAGGCATTCGCGGATGCCGCATAGGCAAGCGCGAAGTTGGTATCGATGTTGACCGCGTTTTCGAACATTTGCAGGGCGAATTCCAGGTCCTGGCGCGTCAGGCGGCGGGCGTAGCGCTTGCCTCGCAGGTACAGG
>Ga0187784_10003008_pt1 | contig 13606 bp, 12 predicted proteins | sample 1015_SJ02_MP15_2_FD_132964 | JGI IMG/M metagenome (GOLD analysis project Ga0187784, IMG submission 132964) | Tropical peat soil microbial communities from peatlands in Department of Meta, Colombia - 1015_SJ02_MP15_20_MG | ecosystem: Environmental > Terrestrial > Soil > Wetlands > Peat | place...
CCCGTGGTTCGGTGCGTTGAAGCTGCTTCTCTCGGGACAGGCCAGTATGGTTCCGCCGCAGTCGTGGCAGTTCCTCGGCCTCACGGTCGCCGGAGTCATCCTCCTCGCGTTCGGAATCCATTATGCGTTCCGCCGCGAAGGGATCGAGACCCCCCTACGGAAGAGGGAAGACGAGGAACGCGCCGCGAGCGCGGAAGGGGAGGCCGAGGGCGCGCCCGAGGAGAGCCGGGCGCGTCGTTGGCTACGCTCTCTCCGGCCCTGGGGTCGGTCCGAGAGCGAGGAGGGGGATGAGGACGAAGACGACCGCTCGTCGAACAAGAGAACCGCGAAATCCTCCTCCACTCGAGGACGGCGGGGCCGGCCTCGGCCGGACGTGAAGCGAACGGAGAAGAAGCGGCGGGCGGAGGACGACGAGGACGAGCTCTAGTGCGGTCGGGCCGGGAGCCAATCTCGGTTCTCAAGGGCCGGGAGAGAGTTGACGCCGTCAGCAACGCTTTTGTGACCTGCCGAGTCCCTCGTGCCGGGAACGCGCGCGATGCACGTCATCGGCGGAACCGCCTCGACCGCGCTCGCGGAGCGAGTCTCTCGCGAACTCGGAAACGCACCCTTCGCGATCCCGTTCCTCAAGCGATTCCCGGACGGGGAGATGTACCTTCGCGTGGGGGGCCGGATGGAAGGCGACGAGGTGGTCATCGTCCAATCGACCCGGACCGACTCGGACCTCCTCGAGCTCCTCCTCCTCGAAGATGCGGTACGGGAGGCCGGCGCACGACGCGTTCTCGTGGTCGTGCCGTACTTCGGCTACGCACGGCAGGATCGGCTGTTTTTCCCAGGCGAACCGGTGAGCGCTCGAACGTTGTGCCATCACGTCGAGCTGGACGCCGACGCGGTGATCACGGTCGACCTTCACTCGACCCAAACCCTCACCCATTTCACGAAACCAGCGTTCGAGGCGAGCGGGATCCCGGCGATCGCCCGTCTCCTTCGCGAGCGGCCGACCGACATCCTCGTCTCTCCGGACAAAGGGGGGATCGAGCGCGTTCGCCGCATGTCCCAACTGCTCGAGAAACCGTGGTTCGCCCTTGACAAGCGGCGGATCGATTCCGAGCACGTCGAGCTCTCACTTCCCGCCGAACTACCGGTGACGGTCGAAGGGAAGCAGGTGGTCCTCGTCGACGATGTCATCACGACCGGAGGAACGATCGTCGAGGCCGCGAAGCTCCTGAAGTCCCAGGGCGCGGCAGCGATCAGCGCGGCGTGTACCCACGGGCTGTTCCTCCGCGACGCCTTCGAGCGGATCAAGGCGGTGACGGACGAGGTGTATTCGACCGACACGCTAGGGAATCCGGCGGAGAAAGCCTCCGTCGCCCCCGATATCGCGGCGATTCTCCGCCGCCAAGTTCCCCCGAGCTAGGCGAGGCGGTGCGCGTGGACGCCCCTCGATTGGCCTCGAGCGCCCCTCAGGACGAGTTGCTCGAGATCATTCAGTCGCTCCGGCACGACCTCCGACGCCGAGACGAGACCGTGACCGGAAACTGGGTCGAGGAGACGACGAACGCCCTCCGGCAGGGTTCGAAGATCGGCTGGTTCTACTCTCTCCGAGAGGGCGGAGGGATCGCGTTCTATTCGACCGAGGGTCGAGCGGCGTTCGGCCACGTCCATGTCGTCCACGGGCCGGAATCAGTCGAACGCGGCACTCGGCTGTCCACGACGATGCTCGACGCGCTCCCCGCCCAGGTCGAGTCCATCGATGTCGGCTTCACGGGCTTGCCGACCGAGGAGGAACGGAACCTCACGTCACGCCTGGCGGCACGCCCCGGGTCCCGGATCATCGAGCGGTTCAAGATGGAGCGAGATCTCGTCGCCGACGACGCGCGGGAACCGCCCGAGGTCCCCCAGGGACTCCAGTTGATCCCGGTCCGCGACGTGACGGTCGAGGCCATCGCCGACCTCGATCGCCGCGCGTTCTCGGGGACAGTGGACGAGCTCCTCGTCGGACCGGACGCCTCCAATTACCAGGAGGTGCTCCACGCGCTCCTCGACGGCCGCCTCGGACGGTTCGTCGACGAGGCGTCCACGGCCCTTCTCGCTCCGGAGCCTCCGCGGCTGGTCGGGGCACTCCTCACGGGCGAAGAGTCGCCCCGACGGGCGATTTTCCTCGATTTCATCGTCGACCCGGCGGATCGTCGGCGCGGATACGGCCGATTCCTCTTCCGCTGGGGCCTCCGGGCGCTCCGTGCCCTCGGCTACTCCTCGGTTCGACTCTGGGTGACGTCGTCCAATACCCCGGCGCGCCAACTCTACGAGTCCGAAGGGCTCCGGGTTACCGTACTCGCGTCGATCTACCGCTGGGATCGCTCGAGGTCGGCCGCGCAGCCGCACTCCGATCGATGAGGACAGTCGGCGTGCATCCACTTCGGACAGGCCGGGAGGCTTGTGGCGTCGCCGAGGGCGGTCCCCTGCTCGAGCAAGGCGAGGCGGTTCCGCCAGATCCGCGAGAAGGTGCTCATCGGATGGAACCGGTACTCGAACACCCGGACAGCGGTGTGAATGTCCACCGACCGCTCGTACGCGACGATGGCTCTCCCGATCGACGACCCGGTCACCGCACAGCGGAAGCCGAGCTCGAGCGCGTACTGCGGCGTACGGGTGAGAATCTCATCCGCCCGCGGAATCGTTTGGGTCCTTGAGGTTCGAGCCAGGTAGGGAACTCCCCGGAACGCCGTGACTTCCTCCTCGGGTTCGTCCGTTCGCGTGACGAGCCGAGCCACCTCTCCGGCGGGACCGCCCTCGATCGCCTGGACGAGACGATAATAGGCGGCCGGAGTGCTGCCCAAGGAAACGGCCGATTCCTGTGCTGCCTCCTCGGCCCCTTCCGCCCGCTTCCGCTCGTAGAAGGCACGCCGAGGGTACAGGAGATCTCGGAACCGACCAACGGAGCTCGGCCGGGCGCTCTTCAACGACTCCTGGAGAAGGGGGCCCAAGGCACGGTCCACCTCCGGCCGCGGTGTGACCCGGGCGACGTCGCGCCCAGAGTACGACTCGTCGCCCGGCTCCGTCCCGACGCAGCCGCACACCGAGCCGCTGCGGTACTCGCACCCACGCTCGTACCAGCGGCATCTCGGGAGCGCGGAGGGGTCTCCGAGGGCGATGGAGGCCCGGAGCTGTGCAGCCCTACGTTCCATCTCCCGAGACCAGGCTCCGAGGTCCGAGAAGGAGACGTCGGCAGTACGAAGCTCCGGACCGGACTTTGATCCGGGCAGGACCGTGATCAGCCGACCGGCAGAACAGCCGGTCAGAGCGCAGTACCAACCGAGTTGTTCGACGTATTCCGGACGGTCCTCGATCAAGTCCGCGGGATCGGGGGCGAAGGTCGTGCTCTTGACCTCGATCGGCCGATCGGTGAGTGCGTCGATGCGCCCCACGATCCCTTGGCGGCGGACCCGAACCTCGATCGACCCCTCTCGGGCGAGGAGCGCCTCGAGAGCTCGGTGGACCCGACGTCCGGTCTCAAGTCGCGATCTGCGTTCCGCGGAAAGGGGGATTGGCGGCGTCGTCCGTCGCCAAAAGGCTCGGCGGAGCCCGAGAAGATCGGTGACCGCGATCCCCTTCTCGGCGCTCGCCGACTCCCACCTCGCCGACAGTTCGGCGGCGAGGATCGGATCGTCCCGAACGACGACCGAGGACGCCCACCTCGTCGGGTCAACGGCCCCGGTCGTCTCGGACACGGACGGGCGAAACGCCGACGGGGTATACGAGACGCGCGGACCCCGGGAAGCCGATTTACGGGCGAATCCGGTGTCCCGTCTGTGACCACGGACCCCTCTCGCCGCCCATTGATCGTCGGAAGCGGGATCGCCGGTCTCTACGTGGCGTTGCGCTCCCACGAATTGGGACTCCGGCCCACGGTGATCACGAAGTCCCGACTCGAGGAATCGAACACCCGCTACGCCCAGGGAGGCATAGCCGCGGCGATCGGGCCGGACGATTCCCCCGCCGCGCACTTGCGGGACACTCTGAGGGCGGGTGCGGGGCTTGTCGACCGGGAGGCCGCTCGGGTACTCACGTCGGAGGCCCCCGCGCGGATCGCGGACCTCGTCCGGTACGGGGTGCCGTTCGACACCGTGGAAGGTCAGATCGCCCTCGGCCAAGAGGCGGCGCATTCCCGGCGTCGCATCCTCCACGCGGGCGGGGACGCGACGGGCCTCTCGATCGAGGAGGCGCTCAGGGGCCGGGTCATCGACGCCGGGATTGAGGTGCGCGAGCGGACGGCGCTGCGCGCCCTGCGCCCGGGGGGGCGCAACGGACCGACGGCCGTCCTATCGGATTCGGAGGGGCGCCACACCGAGGTCCTGACCTCGCAGCCCGTCGTTCTCGCGACCGGCGGTGCGGGAAGCCTCTATCGGCAGAGCTCGAACCCATCGATCGCGACCGGAGAGGGCGTTGCGATTGCTTTCCGCGCGGGCGCCCTCCTCACGGACATGGAGTTCATCCAGTTTCACCCCACGGTCTTCTGGCGGGAGGGGGCACCCCGCTTTCTCATCACCGAGGCGCTTCGAGGGGAAGGCGCGGTCCTGCGGAACCACGCGGGGGACCGGTTCATGCCGGCCCTCCATCCGGACGCCGAACTCGCACCACGCGACGTGGTCGCTCGCGCGATCGATCGCGAGATCCTGCGAACGGGACATCCGTGCGTCTACCTCGACGCCACCGCGATCCCCCGCGACCGACTCCTCACCCGCTTTCCCTCGATCTGCCGGTTCCTCGCGACGCACGGCATCGACCCATCCCGCGACCCAATTCCGGTCACCCCCGCGGCGCATTTCATGATCGGTGGAGTCACCACCGATCTCGAGGGACGCACCTCGGTGCGACGCCTGTACGCCTGCGGTGAGGTCGCGTCCACCGGGGTGCACGGGGCAAATCGGCTCGCCAGCAACTCCCTTCTCGAGGGGCTCGTCTTTGGCGAGCGGGTCGCGCGGCAGCTCTCCCACCCCCGCGACGGTGGTCCGAGACATACCGGTCCGCTCGTCGAGATCCCCTGGAGCCCGGGCGCGGGACGGGGGCGGGAGCCATCGGTGTTCGAGGAGGTCCGCGATCTCCTCTGGAACGATGTGGGAATCGTCCGTTCTGCCGATGGCTTGGGATCCGCTCTCGCCTCCCTCGAGGAGCTCCGGGGCACGGCCGAGCCCGGCCAGTCCGAGGAGCTCCCGGGGCCTCTCGCCAACGCCGTACTGACGGCGACCCTGATCGCGCGGGCCGCGTTGACTCGGACCGAGAGCCGCGGGGCGCACTACCGCATCGACTACCCGCGCCACCGACGGGAGTGGGTCCGTCACATCGGCCTTCGCTTCTCGAGCCGTCCCTCTCGGGGAAAGTAGCCCGTCGCCCCAAAGCCGTTATGGACCGAGGAAGGTCCCGGGCACCATGGACCTCGCCCTGACCGAGGAGGAGCGCCAGCTCGCGGACGCGTCCCGGAGCTTCACTCGGAAGGAGATTCAACCGATCGCCGAGCGGATGGACCGGGAGGACTACTTCCCGCGGGACGTCTTTCGCCGCCTCGGCGAGCAGGGATTCCTCGGCGTCACGATCCCTCCCGAGTACGGGGGCCTCGGGCTCTCCTACCGGGCCCAAGCGGTGATCCTCGAGGAGATCGCACGCGCCAGCCCGGCGCTCGCCCTCAGCGTGGGGGCGCACTCCAATCTCTTCACGAACAACCTTGCCCGAAATGGGTCGGACCGACAGCGAGAGGAATTCCTCCCCGCGGCGGTTCGGGGCGAGGCGATCGGAGCCCTCGCCCTCACCGAGCCGAACGCGGGTTCCGACGCCGTGTCGATCCGAACGCGCGCCGTCCGCGACGGCGACGCGTACATCCTCGATGGTACGAAGCAGTTCATCACGAACGGGCCGATCGCCGACCTATTTCTCGTCTACGCGAAGACCGCCCCCGATCGGGGGTCGCGGGGAATCAGCGCGTTCGTCGCCCGGCGGGAGATGGCCGGGTTCGCGGTCGCGAAGAGCCTGGACAAGATGGGGATGCGGGGGTCTCCCACGGGGGAGCTGGCCTTCCAGGGGGTGCGCGTCCCGGCCGCCTACCTCTTGGGCGAAGAGAACGACGGGGCTCGAATCATGATGAGCGGGCTGAACGTCGAGCGCGCCGTCCTCGCGGCGATCCCCGTCGGGATCATCGCCGAATGCCTCGACCGGTCGCTCGAGTACGCTCGCCAGCGCGAGCAGTTCGGGCAGAAGATCGGGCGCTTTCAACTCATCCAGGAGAAGATCGCGAACATGTACACCGATCTCGAGGCCTCGCGCCTCCTAGTCTACCGTGCGCTCGACGCGGTCGGGACCGACGACCGCAGCCGACGTGCTGCGGCAGCCGCCCTCACGTTCGCCTCTGAAGCCTCGACTCGATGCGCCCTCGAGGCGATCCAGATCCATGGCGGGTACGGCTACATGCGGGACCTGCCGCTCGAGCGGCTGGCGCGAGATGCAAAACTTCTCGAAATCGGCGCCGGCACCTCCGAGATCCGACGCCTCATCATCGCCCAGGAGCTCTTGGGCCCCGAATTCGCGGACTGATGTTTCCCCCGGGGCACGGGGAGCTGGGGGAGGAACTAGCGGTGATTGTTCTTGCGCAGTCCGAGACCGTCCTCGATGTACAACGCGGCTTGGGTGGATGTCGAGCGGCGGTCCCGTTCCGCCTCCACCTTGAGCCTCCGCAGGACGGCCGGCTCGAGATAGACGGCCAGTCCCACGCGTCGCTTTGCCTTGCTTTTTGGAGGTCGCGGCATGATATTGTTACCTTCCGGGTCGGAGATACCACCCAGTTTCCCTTTGAAACCGGGCAGACTGAGCCCGACCCTCGAGTATTGTACGAGGGCGCAAATAAAGTGGGTCAAGCGGATTTTACCTCGTCCGACGGCGAGGCATGGGAAACGGTGTGTCCCGTCGGGGTATCGCTCGGAACGGTCCAGGAACTCCCGAAACTGCTCCCTCCGGTGGTCCAAAACCCGTCGGAAGCGGACCGGGGAGACCTGGAGGCAGGGAGGGCTCCTCCGGCCAACGTATATAGCATTACACGACCCATCGCTCCTCGATGGCAGGTCGACCCGCTGCACCGGCCGCCACGACGCCCTCCCTCCGGCTGGAGGTCCTGAAGGAGCTCCAGGCGCTCATCGACGACCGTGAGGTCCGGGACCGACTCGAGCGGAGCCCGATCGGCGAGACGAAAGGGCGGGAACACTGGGTCCTTCACCTTCTGCTTCGGGCCCAGGAGTCGACCCAGACCCATTTCGACGCCCTCGTCAACACGGCGTACTCGAACCTCCAGGCCCGACTCCAGTCGGTCGAGGATCGACTGCAGCGTCTCGAAGCTCTCGACCAGGGCCTGGCCGAGGACGTGAGACACCGGTTGGGAGCGATCGAGACCTCCGTCTCCGACCGGGTGACCCACGAGATCGCCTCCGGGATCGACGCGGCCGCCCAGCGGATTACCACGTCTCTCGGAGAAAACCTCGATGCGAAATGGAAACCGATCGGGGAATCGGTCGAAACGTTCGCGCAGTCCTCTCACCAGCTGACAAAGGATCTCTCGGACACGTACCGCGTCTCGACCCAGAGCCGTTTGCTCCTGAACGAGAACGCACGACGGATCATCGACCTCGGTCGAGACATCGTGGCTCTCGAGGAGAGCCTGAAGCTCGCCCTCTCGAAAGTGCTGGAGGAGGGGCTCCAACCCCTCGAGGATCGGATCGCGGCACTGGAGAGCCGCCTCAACTCGACCGAGGAGACCGCGACCTCCGATCCGTCCGCGCCCTCGCCCCCCGGCAGCTGAATCCGGGCCGCTGATGCGCCTGTCCCCTCGTCACCCGAGGTATCGTAGCCTCCTCGTCCGTGCCGCCCTCGCCGATTCGATGCGATCTGGACTGGTCGCGCCGGAGGGCCTCATCGCTCACGGGCGCGGCGAGGCGTTCGACTACTTTCTGGGAGAACGGACGACCCGGAGCGCGCGGAGTGCCGAGCGGACGGCGGCCCGATGGCTCTGGGCGGCGAAACGCCCCGTGGTCAGCGTGAATGGGAACGTAGCGGCTCTCGCCGCACCCGAGATCGCGAGGCTGTCCCGAATCCTGCCTCGAATGGGGGTCGAAGTGAACCTGTTCCACCGGACCCCGGCCCGCGCCCTTCAGCTCGCCCGCGCTCTCCAGGGCGCCGGGGTCGACCGGGTCCTTGGGATTCGACCCACGGCTCGCATTCCGGGCCTCCCGTCGGACCGCGCCTGGGTCGATCGGGCCGGGATCTACCGTGCCGACGTCTGTCTCGTCCCTCTCGAGGACGGGGACCGGACCGCAGCACTGCGGGCCCGAGGTCAGAAGGTAATCTCGATCGATCTCAACCCGCTCTCCCGGACGAGCCAGACCGCCGATCTCCCGGTGGTGGACGAACTGGTGCGGGCGCTCCGACACATCGCCGACGACCTCCGGGACCTGGCCCGACGAGAGGAACGACGACCCCCTCCACGGTTTGACGCGGGAGCGGCGCGAGCTGCCGCGATCCGGGCGATGGTGCGGCGGCTCAGTCTCGAGGCCGGGGTGCATCGGCCCTACGGGCGAGCACGGCACTGAGCTTCTCCGCAACCCTCTCGAGGAACGCCTGGTCGGACCCGTCGAACGCACCGACCTCGTTCCCATCGATGTCGATCTCGCCGAGAACGGAGGGACCTACGTGGATTGGAACCACGATTTCCGACCGGGTCTCTCGGAAGCATGCAAGATACTCCGGAACCGCCCGCACATCGTCGACGACGACCGTTCGTCCTTCTCGAGCCGCGCGCCCACACACTCCGCTGCCGAGCGGAATCCGGGTATGCTCCGTCGCGGCCGGGCCGTCCCAGGCCACGAGCTCCAGCACGTTCCCCCGCAGCGCATAGACGCCGACCCATCGGTAGCGGGGGAACGTCCGACGCAGGAACCGGCAGACCTCCCCCACCGAATCCCCGTCCGCGGGCCGGTGGAGCACCGCATCGACGCGGGCGAGCGCCGCGGACGCATCGAGCGAAGCGAGATTCATCGAAAACCCTCCACCGACCCGTGGGAGGACGTGCGAAGGGAGGCGCCGAGGGGGAGAATCTCCGCGCGGATGGAACGGCCGTCCGCGGCGTTTGAACTCCCGAGGCGTATTCCGCCACGAGCTTTCCAGACTCGCGCCGTACCGGACTGAGCCACCTCGGCACGCCCTAGCCCGTACGAGAAGGCGGGCTCGATAAGCTTAGCGGGACGGGGGCGCGACCGGCGTCAATCTTGGGGCGGATACCACCGGCAGTTCGAGCATCCGACGCCTCGCTCCTCGCCCGGGATCATCGTGCCACATTCGGGACACGGCATCGGTGCGGCGATGGAGAGCGTGAGGCAGTCGAAGCAGCATCCCTCCCGCCGGTCGTCCGGAAGGAGAATGAGGGTCCGGCCGCACACGAGGCATCGGGAGAACCGCTCGTCCGAGTGGCCGAAGGTGCGGATGTCTGCGAAAGAAAGCATCGGGCGAGTGCCACGCCGCGCCCGGTACTAAAAACCTCGCGCGACGCTTCGGGTTCGAGCGACCGACATCCGACCGGAGGGGACTATGGCTCCTTCCACCGAGCCTTGAGGGCCGCGATGAGGAACAGGGCGACCGTGAAGGCGATGAGGACGCCCCAATCGATGCCCGCGTTGGCGGCGGAGAGGGGTGCGAGGCCCACCGATCCCTGGACCAGCGCGGCCGCGTACGTCGTCGGGGAAAACCGTGCCGCAACCTGAGCCCACGCCGGTAGGGACGAGATCGGGTAGTAGACCGGTGGGAGGACCGTGAGGGCGAGCGAGATCAGTGGGCTAAACAGGAACGTCTCGCGGACGTCACGAAAGTACGTCGCGAGCGTGAACGCGAGGGCGCACGCGAACGCCCAGACGAGAACCAAGACTCCGGCGAGAACCACGATGCTCTCCAGGGTCGCGAAGCGCGCGAGGACGAAGAGAAGGACGAAGACCGCGAGGCCCGGTAAGGAATAGACGAACTCGCTCAGCGCCATTCCCCCGACATACACCGGCGCCTCGACCGGCGAGGCGACGACGGTATCCTGGAACTTGAGGTCGACCCGGTAGTGCGTGAGGTCGGACTGGAGGCCGGTGCCGACGGAGAGCATCGTGAGGACCATCCCCCCCGTGATCCCGTAGGCGATGAGCGCCCCCCGAGAGACGATGCCGATGAAGAATAGGAACGAGAGCGGGGACGCGAGTAGGTTCAGGATGTAGAGTGGCTGGTCGCGGATCGGAACGATGCCGTTCAACCATACGAGCGTGAGGATCGACCGGAGGCGGTTGCGTTGGCTCATGCCTCCGTCTCGGCCTCCTCTTCCTCGGACGACCCGTCCGACTCGATCGACCGTCCCACGACGTCCAGAAAGATGTCTTCGAGACTCACCGGTCCCATCGAGAGCCGGACGCCCCGTTCGAGGGCCCGACGGGCAATCTCCCGGGCCTCCGCCTCCCGGGCGAACACGAGATACCCACCCTCAATCGCGGAAACCCGACCCAGGGGCTCGAGTTCCTCGCGGGGGTACGACCCCTGAATCACGACCCGGTAGGGGTACCGAACCCGGGCCCGGAGGTCCGCCGGGGTCCCCTCGAGCATCACGCGGCCCCGTTCCACGAGGGCGAGCCGGGTGGAGAGCGCTTCCGCCTCGTCGAGGTAGTGAGTGGTGAGGAGGATCGTCCGCTGTTCCCGGCTCGCCCGGCGGATCGCTTCCCAGACCTCCCGGCGGGCGATGGGATCGAGACCGGTCGTCGGTTCATCGAGAAACAGGACGTCCGCGTCGGACGCGAGGACCATCGCGCACATCGCCCGACGTCGTAGGCCGCCCGAGAGGCGGGCGACCGACCGACGCCGGTACTCGGTCAGGGAAAGTTCCTCGAGGACGTCCCGGGTCCTCCGGTGCGCGTCCGTCGAGTCGAGCCCGCGGAGCTTCAGGTAGAGGTAGACGACCTCCTCCACGTTCAGGAAGTACAGTGGGCGCGACTCCTGCGGGACGCAGGCGATCCGTGGGCGAATCTCCCGCTCCTCGCCCTGAACGTTGAAGCCCAGGACGGTCACCGTGCCTGAGGTCGGCTCGAGCTGCGTCGCGGCGATTCGCACGAAGGTGGTCTTCCCGGCGCCGTTCCGGCCGATCAGGCCGTACACGCGCCCCGTGGGGATTTCGAGGGAAAGATCATCGATCGCGGCGGGCCCGACAGGAGATTTCGGATAGACTTTCCGAAGATGCTGGGCCCGGATCGCCACCGACATGAAAGGCGCCCGAGGACCGACGAGAAAGATAACTCTGCGTCCGGGAGGATCCGACCGTCCCCCAACGGCGGATCTCCCGCCACGGATGCGAAGTTCGCCCGAGATGAGGAGACGGAGGACGTCGCGGACGCCCGCGGATCCCGGGGCCCTGGATCGTTCGGTCTCGCCTCTCGACGGCGGATGCCCGGAGGGCCTCAGCTCAGGATCTCGGCGAGCCGACCTTCCCTCTCGCCGCGGCGAATCTCCTGGGCGATCCTGCGTCCCGTGGAGAGCCCCGGGGCGACCAGGTCCGAGTACGGGCTCCCCGAGATGAAGAGATTGGTCCCGGCCACGATCCGCGTCGAGATTTCAAAGACCTTGAAGTCGAGCTCCTCGGTCATGATCCCCTCGACGCAGAACGGTCCGACCATCCCGCCGAACAGGTCAATCGACCGCTCGACGATTCGGCTCGCGACCTCGAACGCTTGGGGAAGCAGCGATTCGCGCAGGACGACGGGGACATTCCCCGTGACGACGAACGTCGGGCGGATCCCGGCCCTCACGAGCTCCTCCTGGGCCCCGAGCTTGTAGAGCTCGTCGATGTTCGCCTCGTCTCTCCGATCCATGCCGAGGAGCTCGAGCGAACCGTGGCCCACTCGGTACCCCCGGTCGGAGAGCGGTGAATAGAAGAAATGCATGTAGTACCGGGTACCGAGGACGTACTCCTGAATCACGTACGGCCCGGTGGGCCGGAACTCGTCGAGGGCCTCCCGATTCTTCGCGAGGAAGAACCCCTTCCCCCCTTTCGCGCCATAGTACTTCACGATCACCGGGCCATCGACCTCGGAGGCGTCCTCGTAGCGCTTCGGCATCGAAACCCCGGCTTGCTCGAGCCACTCCCGCTCCTTGCGGCGGTCGGATTCCCAGCCGAGGACCTCCCGGTTCCCGAAGACAGGGACATCCATTCGGGCGAACGATTCAGCTCCGACGTACTCGACAAACGAACCGTGGGGGACGACGATCGCCCCCTCGGCCCTCAATCGTTCCGCGAGGTCGGGAAGCTCCTTGACGGACCGTGCCGAGAGGAACCGGTCCGGTCGGGCGAGGGGAAACGCGTCGTAGAACCGAGGCGGAGAGCCGACGCAGAGACCGAGCGTCGTGAAGCCCTCCATACGGGCCCCGTGGAAGATCTGGAGTGACGAATGCGAGCACAGGGTCGCTAAGACGGGATGGCGTCCCTGAATCGACGCGAGGCGGCTCTCCGAAGCGAGAGAAACCCCCATACGGGCCGGTACCGAGAGTCCGTCATAGCGTTTGCCCGGACCGAGGCCGCATCGCACCGTCTCTCTTCGTTCGGACGTGGGACCCTGGACGCCGTCCAGCGGTTTCGACTCCAGTATGCGATCGGACGGGGAAGTCGAATCCCGATCCACCGGGGGCGATCGGATCGATCCTAACTCTTGCCGTTGGATTCGTCGAGCTGCCAGTACCACTTCACTCGCCGCGCCCCAGTTTCGGCGAGTCGGCGCCGGGTCTCCGGGTCGAGCCGCGGGTCCCGGAGGAGCTGGCGGATTTCCTCGGGAGTCCCCGTGCCGAGAGCACGCGGCAGCCCGGATTTCTCAAGGAGCGGGCGAATCGTATCGAGGGAGTACTGCCACGCCTCCTCCTTTCGACGTACTGCGACGGACCGAGTTCCGGGCACCCGGTGGACTCCGAGCTCCTCCGCGGCTCGATGGAGCTCCTCCGCGGTCGATTTCAGCTCGGCGGACAGCCGTCCTTCCTCGAGGCGGAGGGATTCGAACCGGTCCACGAGGGCCCGCAACCGGACCTCGTCGGACGGCGGCACGGTCCGAAACTCCGGGCAGCGTGAACGGAAGTCGCATCTCGCGCAGTGGCGTCCGGGGGTGGGGTCGAACCCTTCGGACCGGATCCCGTCGCTGACCATTCCCAACCGATTATGGAGATCCGAGAGCGCGGTCGCCTGTCGGGGAGGTGAGCGGAGGGGCTTCAGGGTGCGGAGATGGTAGAGAGTGAGCCCCTCGACCGGCTCGGTGTAGTTCTGTTGGACCAGGACCTGATAGATCGTTAGCTGGTCGGAGTCGCGCGCGTCGTCGTGGGAAAGCTCGCGGGACGTCTTGTAGTCGACGATCTCGAGGCCCCCCGTGGGAGTTCGGTCGATCCGATCGATGTACCCGTGGATCGGAATCCCGTCCCACCGGGCCTCGAGGTGCTCCTCAACCGCCACAGGTTGGGGGTGCTCTTGGACGAGCAGATCGTAGTACCTCAGAAGGAGGTCCTTTCCGATCGCCCGATA
>Ga0187784_10003010_pt1 | contig 13601 bp, 13 predicted proteins | sample 1015_SJ02_MP15_2_FD_132964 | JGI IMG/M metagenome (GOLD analysis project Ga0187784, IMG submission 132964) | Tropical peat soil microbial communities from peatlands in Department of Meta, Colombia - 1015_SJ02_MP15_20_MG | ecosystem: Environmental > Terrestrial > Soil > Wetlands > Peat | place...
AGAGGCAACTTTCCTCTGTCATAATACAGTCTTTTCAATTGCCAATACATTTTTGCAGTTGAGGGGAAAGCTGAGCTCTCCGCTATAAAATTTTCTCCGACACCGCGTGGCGTGGGGCCCGATCTCGGTGAGTTCCCACGGGCAGAGTGAGGCATTGGGTGGGTTGGCTAAAAAATATTGAGTTCAGGCGCTTTTTGTGGTATAGGGATACTCATGTTCAAAGGGAAAAGAATTGTTCTTGGAGTCACGGGCGGAATTGCTGCCTATAAAGCAGCAGAGTTTGTCAGGCTTCTGGTCAAGGAAGAAGCGGATGTCCACGTGGTCATGACCGAAAATGCCCAGGAATTCATCGCTCCCCTCACTTTTCAGACCCTTTCCGGAAATGCGGTGCTAACCGATCCTTTTGCTCTGCTCGAGGATGCAGAAATCGGGCATATTGCCTTGGCCGATCTGGCAGAGTTGGTTGTTATCCTTCCTGCAACGGCAAATATCATTGGAAAGATCGCGAACGGAATCGCCGATGATTTTCTCTCTACCATGGTGATGGCGACAAAGGCGCCAGTTCTCTTTGTTCCGTCAATGAACGTCAATATGTGGGAGAATAAAGCCCTCCAGAAAAATATTCAGACATTAATCGGCATAGGATATCATCTGATGGAGCCCGGAGAAGGGGAGTTGGCATGCCATTGGTACGGGAAGGGAAGGCTCCCCGAATTGAAGGAGGTGGTGGAGAAGATGGAAGATCTATTCTCCCCGAAGGATTTGAAAGCGGAGAAGATCGTCATCACGGCAGGACCCACTCAGGAGCCCATCGATCCTGTGCGGTTCATCACCAATCCCTCCTCCGGGAAGATGGGATATGCGCTGGCAACGGTGGCCAGGCGCAGAGGCGCGGATGTTACTTTGATCACAGGTCCCGTCTCTCTTCCTCCCCCGCGGACAGATATTCAATGGGTTCCGGTTCGATCAGCGGAGGAAATGAGAGAAGCTGTTTTCGGCCATCTGGGAGGATCTTCCGTTGTGATCAAAGCAGCCGCTGTGTCGGATTACCGTCCGAAGGTGACCAGCGAGAAAAAAATAAAGAAAGGAAGCTCCGATTATATCCTGGCCCTGGAGAGAACGAAGGACATTCTCGAAGAGCTTGGGAAGAAGAAGGGAAATCGAATTCTCGTCGGGTTTGCTGCGGAGACAGAGGATGTGATGGCGAACGCGAAAAAGAAATTGCTGGAGAAGAATCTCGATTTTATCGTGGTCAATGATGTGACCAAACCGGGGGCGGGTTTTGGTTCGGATACGAATCAAGTCAAAATCTTATATCCCTCCGGCCAGGTAAAAGACCTTCCTTTGATGACGAAAGAGGAGGTGTCGCAATTCATCTTGGACGACGTGGCAAAATTGTTGAAACAGAAGAAGGAGCGATAGAATCTAACCAAATCCCCGGCTCCTCACCTGATATGGTTCAGGGCCAGCCTCAATCCCGCCATTCTGTGACCAAAGAATGATCAACGGTCCAACTCCTCTTATGATGAAGGTTGCGGGGTATTTTGATGAGTAGAAATTGTGAAATTGGAATTTATTTGGAATTTGGGGTTTGATGATTGAGACTTAATTTATTTGGGATCCGCCTTTTTCTCTGCCTTTTTCTCTTCACCCTTCCCGCTCTGTCCCTTTTCCGTCCCGTCTTTTTCCGACTTTTTCCCTTCCTTCCGACTTTTTGAGGGATAATCGTTCACATAAAAACCGGACCCTTTCAGGACAAAGTTGGTTGCCGAGATCAATTTTTTAGCCGGTTTCAGACATTTCGGGCAGGTCACTTTGCAGTCTTCATCTATCTTGTGAAAGATCTCAAAAACCTCACCGCACCGGGCACATTGGTATTCGTAAATGGGCATTCTCAATACCTCCCCCTTAGGCTTCCAGGTCCAATCGGGTACCGAATTCTCTTTTTAACTTTTTCAACGCTTCACTTTCAATCTGCCTCACCCGTTCCCTTGACAGCTTGAGGTGGTCCCCAATCTGCTGAAGGGTGAGAGGTTCTTCGGCCATGATTCTGCTTTTGATCACGTAAACTTCTTTCTCGTTCAAACGTTTCATCGCATTCTGAACCTCGCGCTCCCGAATCTTTTTTTCTTCTTCCTGTGCAATGGCCTCTTCCTGATTTGGAGACTCCTCTCTCAGGAGTTCGAGGTGCGTGAGCTCCTTCCCCTCGTCAAATGGCGTGTCCAGGGAGAGGTCTCTTGAAGACATCCTCTGTTCCATCTCAATGATATCCTTTTTAGCCACATCTAAGTCGCGAGCCAGAAGTTCATATCTCTTCTCGTTCTCTCCGTCGGCTTCCAATGCCTTCCTTACCTTTCCAATCTTGTAGAAGAGCTTCTTTTGGGCCTGGGTCGTACCGATCTTAACCAAGCTCCAAGTTTTTATGATAAAATTTTGCATATAAGCTCTGATCCACCAGATCGCATAGGAGATGAAGCGATACCCTTTGTACGGATTAAATTTCTTGACCGCCATCATCAGGCCGATATTCCCCTCTTGGATGAGGTCTTGGATCTTTACCCCGTACGATTTATACTCGAATGCGATCTTGACAACGAATCGTAGATTTGATGTAATCAATTTTTGCGCAGCTTCAATATCGTCATATTTGCGATATTTTACGGCAAGCTGAAATTCTTCCTCCTGGGTTAAGAGCGGAAATCGGTTGATCTGAACCAGGTAGGTTTCCAAAGAATTCTTGATAACTGGAAGATTTGGACTTGACATTTAAATCACCTCTCAAGCGTGTTAGCACTCTTCCATATAGAGTGCTAACAATAGAATATAATAAGGACGATTGAAAAGTCAAGTATTTTTTATATGTGATTAATTTTATTAGATAATTATAAAGTTGACCCTTGTTAGTGTAGTGCGTCCAACACTTCTTTGCATTTACCCTCAAGCCTCAATCCCGCCCCATATCAAGTATGGGGTAAACTCAAACGGGAATCCAGTTGGAAAGACTGAATTCCGGATCGAGTGAGGAATGACAAACAAATTAAGGGGATTTTTCATGCACTACAGTAGAATGAGGCTGGTTTATGGAGGCTGTCATGGGAAATGACAAGAAAAACACAGAAGAGGAAAAGGGTTTTGTTGTAAAGGACAGGAGGTTTAGTGCAAAGAAGGAAGAGAAGCCCCAGCCCCAGGCTAAGCAAGAGGGGGAGGCGGAGGCGGCCCCTGGGGAGGATACCTTCACTGAGCAAGGGCCCCTGCCTGAAATTGATTTTTCTCATTTCATCTTTTCTTTGAGCACTTCGGCCCTCATTCAATTGGGAGAGGTTCAAGATCCCTTCACCCAAAAAACGGCAAAAAACCTCCCCTTAGCCAAACAGACGATCGACCTCATCGCGATGTTGAAGGAAAAGACAAAAGGTAATCTCACCCCCGAAGAGGGGAAGATCATAGAAAATCTCCTCTATGATTTGAGGATGAGGTATGTCAAAGCCTCGGCGTAAGTCGTTCAGGGTTGTTTTTTGAAAGAGTGATAAAAGGTGTTTCCCCTCCGATGCAGGCGCAGAACAACGCCTTTTTCCATGTTCATATCCTTTGCCGCTTTTTCAAAATCCTTTACCGTCTCGATCTTTTTTCGATTGATCTCCAGAACCGCATCCCCTTCCTGAAGACCGATGTCCTCGGCAGGGCTGCCCTCTTCAACGCCGACCACGACGACACCTCGCTTTATTTCGCTTGAGATTCGATACCGAGCGGCCAGCTGCGGTGTCAGTTCCTGGACCATCGCCCCCAACTTTTCCTCTATATCTTTTTCGTGCATCGCCTCCGGTTTGACCGGCATCGCGGCGGTGGTGACTTCAACGGTAATGGGTTTTCCATCCCTGACCAGAGCCAGTTTCACTGTCTGCCCCACCTTTTTCTTCTGGATTTCCTTAATCAGCTCATTGCCGTTCTTAATGGCTTTCTCATCCACCGATTTGATAATGTCTCCCGAAAGGAGCCCTGCTTTTTCGGCACCGGTTCCTTGATGGACCTGAGCGATGAGAACTCCCTCTTTCTCTTTCACCTGGAATTGTTCCGCCATCTCGGGGGTCAGGTCTTGTACGCTGATTCCGAGCCAGGGTCGGACCACTTTACCCTGTTTGATAAGATCGCTCAAAATCTGTTTGGCCATATTGATCGGGATGGCAAATCCGATCCCTGTGCCCGGCTGGATGATCATGGCATTGATCCCAACCACCTCTCCATCGATATTGATCAGCGGGCCTCCGGAGTTGCCCGGATTGATCGAGGCATCGGTCTGGATGAAGTCTTCATAAGTTCCCGTCCCCAGCCCCGACCGGCCTTTGGCGCTGATCACTCCCACCGTCACCGTATGTTCGAGGCCAAAGGGGCTTCCGATGGCAATAGCCCATTCCCCCACCTCCAGTTTATCCGAGTCGCCGAGGGCAGCCACCGGAAGATCTCTCGCTTTAATATGGAGGACGGCCAGATCCGTTCTTGGATCCTGGCCTTTGAGAGTCGCGGTAAACTCCCTTCCGTCGTTGAGACGTATTTTAATCTTATCCGCGTCTTCTACCACGTGATTGTTGGTCAGAATATAACCTTCCTTATCAACGATAACGCCCGACCCTCCGCTTTTCTGTTTATGCCTATATTCCTTTCCTTTTTCCCGGGGTAAAAAGCCAAACCCTTTGAAAAAATCCTCGAAAGGACTTCCCTTGAAGAAATCCTCTCCGTATCGATCCCAGGGTCTCATGGCAATGGTTTTTTCTGTCGTAATGTTGACCACGGCAGGCTGGGCTTTCTTGGCCACCTCAACGAAGGCCCTGCCAAGGGACTTCGGCGTCGTCAATTTTTCCTTTTCTTCTTTGGCGCTGGTCAGGGAGTTGGCCCGGTCGTTATTCATACAGAAGAAGAGGCCAAAGAGAAGACCAGCAAAGGCAAGACCCAAACCCAAACTTTTAGCCATTTTCTTGTACATCGTCCGCTCCTTAAACATAAAAGTTTATTCTATATAAATAATTTCCTTTGAGTTGTCAAATATGCCCAGACCGGCGTGTCATTTAAAATCGTTTGTGTTATATTGGAAGAATGGTGAAAGAACTGGCTAACCTAATCACCTGGGAAGATTGAATCGCCCTAATTCATAGAAAGAAAGGGAGGCGGTGGAGATGAAGAAGTTAATTGCTGCAAGTGCAATAGTTTTTTTGTTTTTGATACCGGTTATCTCTTACGGACAGCCGGAGCAAAATGTACAGAGGGCTTTGCTCGTATCGCAGCCCCTCGTTCGTGAGGGTAATTTTGCTATCAAACTGGTGGAGGTCCTCAAATTAGGCACGGCGGAGAACGAAGCAGGGGCTGAGAGCAGACTGGCCTCAATGGGCATCGCACCCCGTAACGGATGGATTGCTGATTATCCTTTGACGCCCGATATTATCGGAGAACTGCGAAGAGCTATTGGTGTGGCACTGGGTTCCGGCAAATTAGCGATGAACAAAGACGAGGCGTTGATGGCGGTTCAGGTTCTTATTGATAATCAGTGGAGGCTGGCGGTTGCATCTGGTAAAGAATAAGGGAGACAATACGGTGAGTATTCACCTGCTGTCTATGAGGGATATGAGCCATATTACTACCCTGAACCCTATTACTACCCCTATTACCCCTATTACGACCCATATCCATACTACTACGGTGGTTATTACTACCCTTATCTCGGCGGTGGTTTTGTAATCAGAGGATTCCGAGGTGGTGGCAGGGGCGGAAGACGTTGAAGATCTTAATCGTATAAGAGATCCACTTTAGGGTGAAGCACATACTGCCTTTTTCAACTCCTCCTTCCTGAAAGAGTGATTTTTAAAAATCACGCTTCAATCAACATTTCAAACGAAAATCAACAAGATTAGCTGAAAATCGGGAGAAATTTTTCCCTTGACTTTCCAAGCAGATGAGAGTATGTTGCATTTTTAGTATTTCCCACCTGGCCCTAATTAACTTTACAACTTAATCTCTGACCTTCTTGGGTGCCGTATGAGGAGGAGTTTCCAGAAGATGCCCATACGAAGCCTCCAAGGGAGTGTTATGCTATTTTGGGGGCTTTCTTTATTTCACCTAATCAAAATCATTAGAAAGAGGGAACCGACTATGGTAACAAAAAGCCCAAGGAAGAATGTTGTTATCAGGCGGAGTGTTGTAATCATTACAGTCTTTGCAATATGTCTCATAGGGTCTGCAGCATTTGCTGCCGAGGCCGTTTCATTCAAGGGAACAACGAAAAAAATTGCAAGTTTTGATTTTGTGACGTTGACAGGGAAATTAACGAAACCACAAGGCGATGGACCATTTCCTGCTGTGGTGCTGATGCCTGGTTGTAGTGGGATTGAAAAGTACCATGATGACTGGGCGGAGAGGCTCGCAACATGGGCTTATGTGGCCTTGCTCGTGGACAGTTTAGGACCACGTGGCCAGAAAGAAGTTTGCGAGGATATGTTTGGAGTCCCTTTCCAGGTTCGAGCCCAGGATGCTTATGATGCCAAAGCCTACCTTGGCGGGCTACCATTTGTAGATCGCACTCGGATAGCGGTAATGGGATGGTCCCATGGGGGCGTCACAATTCTGTGTTCGGTTAGTGCCTTAAATTGGAATGCTTGGGATGCGTTAGTAGGAACTCCCCTTCGTCGGAAGAAAGAAGATCCGTTTCGGGCAGCCATCGCTTTTTATCCGTATTGCATGGCTAAACTGAAAGACTCAAATGCGCCTCTCTTGATTTTGGCCGGTGAGCTGGATGACTGGTGTCCGCCATCTTCTTGCGAGATGAACATGCCATCAGGGAAGACTCCCAAAGAAGTCATCTTAAAGATTTATCGTGGTGCCTACCATGGTTTTCACTGGGAGGGAATAGATTTAGTATATGGCCAACACCGGCTACTTTACAACCCAGAAGCTCTGGCTGATTCAATAGTTCAGGTAAAAGAATTTCTTGCGAAGCAGATGAAATTGAATGAATGTTCTCCCCTTTGCAAAAGAGGACAGCATTCATTTATTCTCTCCAGTTCCGGGGGACTCCAGCAAGAGAGGCCTTTCGTTCAAGTTCACTCAGTTGATTTTCAAAATACCGGATCGCATTGTTGATTCGAACCAATTCAGAGCTTGATCCTGCTCTCGCTTCGTACCTCTGTTTCACCTTGTTCAACATATCTACGGCTCCGGTATAGAAACGGAACTGACTTACCCAAAAATCCTTTGCGTAGCCCCCCGGCCGATCGGGGGAGGGAATTCCCTGCATGGAATAGAGTGTCATCTTTCCGTTGATGGAATCCAGCACCACTTTAAATTTAGAGAGGAAAGAATTTCCCAATAGCCCTGCTGAATGGCCAGGTAGATTATGGACAAGGACATCTACATTTTCAACCTCTGCTTCCCCCACACGTATGGACCTCAATGTTACCAGGGGATTAAGGATCACAGAACTCGCAGTGGTGGTCGGGATAATAGGGGTGTTTCCATCAATAGTAATTCCTAATTCCTTCGCTGCTTCTTGGCTGATGACCGTAAAACTTGCTCCTGTGTCGACAACGAAATGCTGCCTTAAACTTTCATTCAGAAGAACCTCTGTGAAAGACACCTCCCCTCTTCGCACGAGGTCAACAGTAATTCCTTTGGGTTCAGTAACCTCTGCAGGAGGAGGACTTTTAGGAATTTCCTGGGGATGTGGAGTCGAGGTCTCCTGAAGGAGCTTCAGACTTTCTACATCTTCACGATATTTCTCCGGAATCGTTGAAAGATCGTCACTAAAATGAACCGTCCCTTTTTCATCCACCCATTTATACATCTCTCCGTAACTGGAGCCTACCAAGACGGCCAAAATAATGACGACAAGAAGGGAGGCCCTCATTTTCTCGTTCCCCAACATTTAGAGATTCTGCTAAGAAACCTTCGCCACCGATCCGGTATCATTGACCCCGGTTTCCGCCCAAAATCACGTGTTAACCGGCGTCATAATCGAAACCCTCAGTTCCTCCAGTTCTCACCTCTTTAATCCTTCATTCCAAAATAGCTCAGAGGTACCGATTACTATACTAAAGGAGATCAATATCTTTTTTACATCGACAGTTGGGTTAGGTCCCGCCTTATACACATATTTTTGTTCCTTAGGGACTAAATTCGAATCATTTGACCTACTCCGAGAACAAGATAATCTTTCGTTTTGTCTTTAAATATCAATATCTGACTCTGGTCCTCTAATTGTTCTCCGTCGAAGGAGTTTTTGTCTGTCTTTATTGCAGCGTGTTCTAAAAATCCTGATCCCCCATGATCGCAACAACCACTTTGTAAATGGTACCATCGATCGCCCTATTAAAATTCATAGAAGCATCATTCCCCTGGTAAGTCCTGGACCATGTCCCGTCAGTCTTCTCAACCCGTGCCCGGATGATACAACGCCGTGAGAACGTCTCCCAAAAGAGTCCTACGCTTTCAACAGCTACCTTAAAGCCCACCTCACTCTTGGGTTTTACCTGTACGCCCCTATTTCTTAGTTCATCCTCTAACTGGCTTACAATGGAGCTCGTCCACTACTTGTAATCTGCAAAATATTTATGGGCCCCTTGAGTTGCGACGAGAGTAGGCTTGGATTCTGTCACACCATTGGCAAAGGAAACCACTTTTTCCGCCTCTATCGAACCCGCCACATCCATCTTGACCGCTATCGCTCCCCTTGGATAAACCGCGTGAGAACATCCAGAAAAAAGAAGAGCGAACAACACCACCAACAAGAGAAAAACAAGCTTCAATCATTACACCATTTCTTCATTCTCCCTTCTGAGTTGATAAATTAAAATCCCTTTGCGATAAGCATTATTTGTAGGGTGTTAAAAGCAAACTCCGTGCCAGAGTATATATTCATAACATGGAACGGTGTAATGGCTTGTAACTAAATAAGATTTATTTAGCTGTCGTCAGAGAGAGCCGTAGTTGTTTTAAGAAGGCAGTTCAATAGAGGGCTGATAGGCGGTCTATTTTTTACCAATAGGTTTTTCCCAGAACGAGTAACCTACAGTTCACCAACCATTTTCCTCACCACGAAACTCTATCGTTAATCCCATCCTACCCCGGGCATCGAGTCGAATCATCTCCGGTCCCTTTACTCTTTAACTCTATCTGTGTGGGAAACGGTTCGATTCTTCATTCAATATACAATCACAGCATTTACCCAGACACGGCTGAGAAAGTCTTATAGACTTACGGGAGGAATGCACGGTTCCAAGTCAATGAGAGTTTGATGAATAAGGCCCCCATGCCTCGCCTTTCAACTCTTTCCTCCGCCCACTGAATGGCAGATAAAACGAATTTAGTTGACTTTTCCTAAAAAGTGAGATAATAAAATTTAAGTAAAATCGACGCATTATTGTTGGAGGGAACAAATATGAAGACCAAAACACAGCTTTATTTAATTGGGCTGCTTTTCGGGATGGTGCTTTTAATGGCTGTTCAGGGGTGGACTCAACCAAAACCAGAGACAACGGGAGCAACCATTATCAATGCTTTTGCGGTAGACAAGGGGTACTATGGGTACGTCTGGAAAATTTATCTTGAGGCAGAAGATCCGAATGGACAGATGCTTAGGATTGCGTGTTCCGTTGACCAGCCTGGTTATGGTCATTACCCAGCGGACTGGGTCTACCTTAAACCAGAGTTTCAAAAACACTTCAAGGGTTATATCCAATGGAACACTTCCAGTTCAAATACAGCCACTTTAAGTGAAGGGACGCAAATTATGCTGAGGGTCTCTATTCTTGACAAGGCTGGGCATGAAAGCAAGGAAGTGTTTTTTCCATTTACATTCCTGTCAGAAGCCAGAGATAAACCCAATCTGCCTGCACCTTTCGAACAAGGAGCTAATCCAAGGTTAGGGTATCTCCATATTGATCTTTTTAATCCGGAATCAGGTGCACCAGGTCGGTAATTTGCGAGGAAATTGCCCAAAGTTCCAATTTTAGCAAGATACCCTAGCTCCATCCTACCCCGAGCCATCGAGTTGAGTCATCACTGGCCCTTAACCCTTTAACATTCAATCTTTGCGGGAAACGGTACGGAATTCTCTTAATAGGACTAAGGGCAAAAAAATGAATGCTGGACTTTACTCATTAGGTTTTTATGTCCCATGTGTCTCGGATCTTTACCTTGGTATAAAAATAAGTTAGGGGTAGATATGGACAAGGGTCAATCCCTTTTTTAGTTGAAATTTAGCAGTGGCTCCTGTAGAAATGACATCACCATTTGTCCCAGAATCAATTTTCTGAGTTCGACCCATATCTGAGTATCCGCCTAAGCAGCTTCCTTTATTTGATCCTTTTTAGCTGTCTGCCTCTCAATCTCTTTCTGGATAGCGACTCGCAATTGTGGTAGGTATCTATATCTCTTTACCTTCCTCAGCCTCGGCTCAATATCCAAAAGAGTTGCGGCCAACCACCGATGCTTCTGATCGCTGTTTCTCCAATAATCAACCTTTTCAGTCCAGTTCTTTCGTAAAGCGATTCCCCATCATTTTCAAACGCTTTTGGATCAGGGACTTACAAAGGCCAAGTTGGAATAGCTTGGGTTATCCTGGATTATTTTCGGCTAAGACGGTTACACTTTAGTTACACTTCGTATCCTGATTCTTTCTACAAGACAACATCGCTGCAATAACCGAAAAAAGACTTCATCAAAAGGGTCGGACTCGGCGGTTTGAGTAGTCAATCCGCCTCCCTAGGTGTCATCATTCGATCCTTTACATACACATCCACGTCGGTCGACGGGTCCCTCTGTTGCACATTCATCCTCGCGCTGAAATTTTTTTGTCTCGTGATTTGTTAGTCTGGAAAAAATTTTTTGTGGAAGGGCAAAAATGTTGGGGATCGCAGCCAAACTTCCGTCGTTGGGAAAACTGCTATTGGATTTTATTAAGGGAATTTTAAAAAACTACAGCAAGGGTTTTGAAGCTTTTACCTGCTTCATAGGCAACTTTGATCTTACAATCCTTGAAGTGATCAAGAAGCCTTTGCAAGGCATGATATTGACTTGGGATACTCCCATAAAAGACTTCTTCTCCCTCTCTCAGTCCCCCCAGGTTCTTAGGGACTCCTTTTTATCGAACTCCAAATGGCAAAAAGGGCAGTGCAAGTAAATGTTATCAAATTGGGGAGAATAGAAGGAACGGTCGATATAATAAAGTTTTTTGCAGCCCGGGCAGGTAACCCAAACGTCCTTGGGGATCCCCACTTTTTCCACGAATTCCATGCGGCACCTCCTGTGATCGCCGGCCAGTTGGTTAAAAGGAATCAGGGTACTTAGCCAATGTTTCCGTTTGTAAGTAGTCTTCTACCTTCATGGTGTCATCTACGTTTTCGGGCGTTTTGTTAATCATCTGGTAAAAGCGCGGCAGGCCGATTCCAATGGGCGGTGGAGCGGTGGCGTCGATGCCGCCTCGGGTTCCTACGTTCCCTGGTGTCGACAGACTGGGGTCCAAGGGGAAGGCGGCGCTGCCCTTCACCACCACCAGATCTTTATCCCACTGGGTGCGGTAGGCTACTGACCACATCACGTCGCCCTCGTTGAAGAGATTCACGTCCTCATCTACCGCGATGACATGCTTAATGCGGGAGTCACAGGGGAGGGTGGCCATGATGGCATCCTTGCCTATACCTGGTCGGGTCTTCTTTACCTGGAGATATACGTGATTGCGGCGGCCAGAAATGGGAACATAGACATTCATCAGCTCAGGGAGAACACTTTTGACTACGCTGTAGATCCTGGCCTCCAGTTGGAAGTTCCCTAGCATAACCAAAGTGTCCACTAAACCCACACCAACGTCGTGATAGATGGCATCACGGCGGTATGTCACGCAACTCACCTCGATGACTGTGCTGGGGCGCTGAGGGCCGATGTAGCCGGTGTACTCCCCAAAGGGCCCCTCGGCCTCGAAGACATTTCTCGGCACATAGCCCTCGATGACTATCTCCGCTTCGGCGGGCACCATCAGCTCATCGCCGAAGGTTTCAGTGGGTACCAGCTGCAACGGTTTGCCCATGACGCCCCCCATGGCCGGGTAGTGGCTCTCGGGGTAAGTCAAGCGCGACTGTCCGCCCGCAATGGCCGCCGGATGGTGGCCAATCCAAACGGCCACGGGCATATTCTTACCCCGTTTCCACCACTTAAGAATGTTCTGCATGTTGTGAGAGGACACCGCGGCCCAATAGCCGGTACGGCGGGGGTGCTTGACCCAAATGCGCTGCAGGGAGGTGTTGTCTATCCCGGTGTCTGGGTCGACACAGGTCACGAACCCGGCGCAGATGTAGGGACCGGGATCCATGTAGTTGTGGGTAAGGATGGGGAACTTGAGCAGATTCACCTCCTCGCCCCTTTCTAACACCTGTTTCACCGGCGCTTCGTCACGGGGCACCACCACCGGCGCAATGCGGTCGGCCACCTTAGCCGCATAATCCATTGCCACCCGGCGGGGGTCGACGCCAAGGATCTCGGCGCAAAGCTGCCTACTGGCTGCGAGGTTGGTGACTACGGGGAAGGGGCTTTCCTTACCATTGTCCAGGATGGGGCGCTGGATAATTATGATAGGGTATTTTTTCAGAGCGTCCAGCTTGCGCTGCAAGGCGGTGATCTCGTAAGCCACCTTGAGAGGCCTGTCAATCCGCAAAATCGCGTGTGGATTGTTGTGCTCTAACTGCTTTAGATAGGTCCTGAGATTTTTTTGCATATCCGATCATCCTTTCTTTAAATCGATCCTCTTCGCTGAGCTAACTACCAGATCGTAAACTAAAGAAGAAGGGAGAAATGGGTGACACTCCTGAGAGGGAGAAAAGAGTGTACCCATGGAGAATGTAACAGGAGTCAAGAAGAAGAGCAAGAAGAAAGGTACTAGAGTTCCCCTACGGCCTTTCGTTTTTAATTTTCCTTTGTTTTAAAGTTGGTTTAACCTTGAAATAACCGTCTCTAAACACTAACTTTGTTTACTTCTTTGAAATTTAATAGATGGGATATAAAGGCAGGATTTATTCTGATAAACAATGCCGAATTTGGTCAAATTGACGAAGAGGAGACAAATAAAGGTGGGGATGAAGAATTTAAAACTCTAAACGGCGGATAGCTTGCCAATACCTGCACTTTGCCCGGGCTGAAGATATCTGGTTGAAATCTGCATTGGAAGGGGTAAGGGGTGGGTTATTGACTTCAACTATTGTTAAATCACCTCCTTCGGTTTGAAATAGGTTCGTTGAGTAAGCATGGCAAAGATCACTCGAATCAACTTATGGGCCGTGGCAAAGAGAGCCTTTTGAGGGGGCAATCCTTCTTTCTTTCTCTTGAGGAAATAGGCCTTGAAGAACGCATTTTGAGAAACCACAGAAGCGGTTATCAGATAGATCGCTCTTCTCAGATGCCGATTGCCTCTTTTGGTTATTTTACTCATCCCAACAAAGTTTCCTGATTGACGATCCGAGGGATCCCATCCCGCAAAAGCAATCAGCTTTTTGTGAGAGGTAAAATTCTCGACTTGACCCATCTCCGCCAGAAAGGGCGCCGCCGTCTTCGGCCCCACCCCTTTAATCGAT
>Ga0187784_10003011_pt1 | contig 13601 bp, 15 predicted proteins | sample 1015_SJ02_MP15_2_FD_132964 | JGI IMG/M metagenome (GOLD analysis project Ga0187784, IMG submission 132964) | Tropical peat soil microbial communities from peatlands in Department of Meta, Colombia - 1015_SJ02_MP15_20_MG | ecosystem: Environmental > Terrestrial > Soil > Wetlands > Peat | place...
TTTCCGCGAGGTCGAGCCGGAAGACTTGCTGAAATACGGCCTCATTCCTGAATTCGTCGGCCGACTTCCCGTCGTCGCCACGCTCGAGGATCTCGACGAGGCCTCGCTCAAGCGCATCCTCACCGAGCCGAAGAACGCGCTGGTCAAGCAATACCAGCGCATGTTCGAGATGGAGACCGTCGATCTGACGCTCGCCGAGGAGGCGTTGGCTGCAATCGCCCGCAAGGCGATCGATCGCAAGACCGGCGCGCGGGGTCTACGCTCGATCATGGAGAGCATCCTGCTCGACACCATGTTCGACTTGCCGAGTCTGGAGGGCGTGGAGGAGGTCGTCATCTCCAAAGAAGTCGTCGAGGGCAGCGCCAGGCCGCTCTATATCTATGCCGACCGTTCCGACCGCGCCGGCGAGACCGGCGGGGCGAGCGCCTGACCGGTGCCGTGACACCGTGCCGGCGATTCGCCGCGCGGCCGCCTGTCAGCGCATGCCGCGCGCCGATTTGCTCGGAAAATTACGCTTTCTTGACAGGCTCGCACCGCGACGCCACCTATATTGTGCGAAGCAAAACGGCGTACGAGACGTAGCGTGAATTTATCCGGGCAGGGGTTGCGTACCCACCCTGGGACCGACAGATCGGTCACTCCCCGGAACTCGACAGCCTGTCGTCGCGGCGCATCCCGCGGGCGGCGACCGGAGGTCGCAACAATAAGGAAATGGGGCCATGACCAGCACCGCTAAGCCCAAGCAGCTCCTGATGACCGGCGAAAGCCGGGCCTATCCGGTGTTGCCACTGCGGGACATCGTTGTTTTCCCGCACATGATCGTGCCGCTCTTCGTCGGCCGCGAAAAGTCGATCAAGGCGCTCGAAGAGGTCATGCGCTCGGACACGTTCATCCTGCTGGCGACGCAGAAGAACGCGTCCGACGACGATCCGGCCACGGACGCCATCTACAGCGTCGGTACGCTCGCCAGCGTGCTGCAGCTGCTCAAGCTGCCCGACGGCACGGTGAAGGTGCTGGTTGAGGGTGCCGCGCGCGCCGAGGTCAAGAAATATACCGATCGCGAAGACTATTTCGAAGCGGAGGCGGTGGTGATCGCCGATTCCGCGGGCGATCAGGTCGAGGCCGAGGCGCTGGCGCGCTCGGTCGTCAACGAGTTCGAAGGCTATGTGAAGCTCAACAAGAAAGTGTCGCCGGAAGTGGTCGGCGTGGTCCAGCAGATCGAGGACTACGCCAAGCTCGCCGATACCGTGGCGTCGCATCTGGCGGTCAAGATTCCCGACAAACAGCTGATCCTGGAGACGCCCGCCGTTACCGAGCGGCTGGAAAAGGTGCTCGGGCTGATGGAGAGCGAGATTTCCGTCCTCCAGGTCGAGAAGCGCATCCGCACGCGCGTCAAGCGTCAGATGGAGAAGACGCAACGTGAATATTACCTCAACGAGCAGATGAAGGCGATCCAGAAGGAACTGGGCGACGAGGAGGGCAAGGACGAGATCGCCGAGCTCGAGGAGAAGATCAAACGAACGCGGCTGTCGAAGGAGGCGCGCGAGAAGGCGCAGCACGAGGTCAAGAAGCTGCGGCAGATGTCGCCGATGTCGGCGGAAGCCACCGTCGTGCGCAATTATCTCGATTGGCTGCTGTCCATCCCGTGGAACAAGAAGTCAAAGGTCAAGAAGGATTTGACGCTCGCCGAGCAGATTCTCGAGGCCGACCACTACGGCCTGGAGAAGGTCAAGGAGCGCATTATCGAATATCTGGCGGTGCAACAGCGCGCCAATAAGCTGACCGGACCGATCCTCTGTCTGGTCGGTCCGCCCGGCGTCGGCAAGACCTCGCTCGGCAAATCCATCGCCAGGGCCACGGGGCGCGAATTCGTGCGCGTGTCGCTTGGCGGCGTGCGCGACGAAGCCGAGATTCGCGGCCATCGGCGGACTTATATCGGCTCGATGCCGGGCAAGATCATCCAGTGCATGCGCAAGGCCAAGACCTCGAATCCGCTGTTCCTGCTCGACGAGGTCGACAAGATGGGAGCCGACTTCCGCGGCGATCCGTCTTCGGCGCTGCTCGAAGTGCTCGATCCGGAGCAGAACCACGCTTTCAACGATCACTATCTCGAGGTCGACTACGATCTGTCGCATGTGATGTTCATCACCACGGCGAATACGCTCAATATCCCGCCGCCGCTGATGGATCGCATGGAGATCATCCGCATCGCCGGTTATACCGAGGACGAGAAAGTCGAGATTGCGCGCAAGCACCTCATTCCGCACGCGGTCGTCAAGCACGGACTGGGTCCGAACGAATGGTCGATCGACGATGAAGCGTTGCTCACCATCATTCGCCGCTACACCCGCGAGGCCGGCGTGCGCAATCTCGAGCGCGAATTGTCGACGCTGATCCGCAAGGCGGTGAAAGAGCTGACCATCAAGAAGCTGGAGTCGATTCAGGTCACCGATAAGGTTCTTGCCGACTATCTCGGCGTGCCGAAATTCCGCTACGGCGAAATCGAGGATAAGGATCAGGTCGGCGTGGTCACCGGTCTCGCCTGGACCGACGTCGGCGGCGAACTATTGACCATCGAAGCGGCCATGATGCCCGGTAAGGGCAAGATGATCGTCACCGGCAACCTGCGCGACGTCATGAAGGAGTCGATCTCGGCGGCGGCGTCCTATGTCCGCATGCGCTCGGCCGCGTTCGGCATCGAACCTCCGGCGTTCGACAAGCGCGACATCCATGTCCACGTCCCGGAGGGCGCAACTCCCAAAGACGGCCCGTCCGCCGGCGTCGCCATGGTCACCGCGATCGTTTCGGTGATGACCGGCATTGCGGTGCATCGCGACGTCGCCATGACCGGAGAAATCACACTGCGCGGTCGCGTCTTGCCGATCGGCGGCCTGAAGGAGAAGCTGCTCGCCGCTTTGCGCGGCGGCATCAAGACGGTGCTGATCCCGGAAGAGAACGCCAAGGATCTGGTCGAGATCAACGACTCGATCAAGAGCGGGCTCGACATCATTCCGGTGTCGCGCATGGACGAGGTGCTGGAGCGGGCGCTCATCCGCAAGCCCGAGGCCATCGTCTGGGAAGAGTCGACGGCGAAGCCGGTCGACGTGCCCGAGCCGGTGGAAGAAGACTCTTCCGGCCTTACCGCCCACTAAACGCATTCACGACAATTGCAGGCGGCGCCCGCCCGGGCGCCGCTTTTCCATATGCGCGCGCGGAACCCCACCGGCTTCCCGTTAGCGGTTTTTTAGCCATGTCCGTGCGCGCCTCGCGCCGGCAATTCTGCAGTCATGTATCGTGGGATTGTTCGGCTTGAGGATGCCTATGGCGAACCGCTTTTCCCGTCCCCCAAAACAGCGTCGGCGCGCCCGGCAGACTCGCAGCCAGGTGCTCGTCGTGCTCGCGACCGGAGCGGCGCTCGGGCTCGGCGCCATGGCGGCCGACGGGTACATGATGGCGGTGCAGCGGCAAACGGTCGCGGCAGCGACAAGCGACGACGACATCTATACCGGCTCGATCCTCTATATGCCGCCCGCCGGCGACGTGTGCCGTCAATTGCTGTTCGACAATCAGAGCGGCCGATTGACCGACAACGGCAATGTCGATTGCGAGCGCGCGGTCTATAACGGCTTCGACGGTCCCAAGCAGTGGTCGGCCGCCCGTATCCGCGTCATCGCCAGCGGGTTCCGCGACCACTGAAGTTCCCCATTACATCGATCGGCGCCGCGGCGATGTTGCCGGCGACTGGGATTTGGCTACACTTCGGCGCCGGGGGCAGCGGGCGCGGCGTCGGCTACGCCGGCCAAGGAAGTGAGGGGACAGGTGTCGAAAATCATGCATTCGATTGCCGGCTGTGGCGCGTTGGCGCTGCTTGCGCTGACAAACGCGGCCGTCGCGGAAGACGGCGACTTTCCGCTCGCCGGCAAATACACGCAAAACGTCGCCTGCAAGGGCGACGGCAGCGATCCGGCCACGGCGAAAGTCACGATCTCGACCCAGCAGATCGTCTCCAGCGTCTCGGTCTGCAACATCCTCAATACGAAGAAAGACGGCGACAGCTATTTCGCCCATGTCGAATGCAAGTTCCCCAGCGGGCCCCTGATGGGCGACATCACCTTCACGCCGCGCCCCGATAACACGGTACAATTCGTCGACCGCGACATGACCTACAAGGCGGTCCTGTATCGCTGTCCGCAATGATCGTCCGCCGTCGCGGCGGGCGTTCTCAATAGTCGGTCGGCTTGCCGCACCGGGACGATTCCGAGGCGCGTTGTTCGCGAGAGAGTTCGCCAATGAGCCATTATCAGGGTCTGCAGGCGGAGACCGTGACGTTCCGCGGCCACAACGGTGACCAGGGCGAGGCCTATTACGCGCGCCCGATCCGCAGCGGAAAATTCCCCGGCATCGTCGTCATCCATCATCTGCCGGGCTGGGACGAATGGATCATGGAAGTGGTGCGCAAATTCGCCCACCACGGCTATGCGGCGATTTCGCCGCACCTGTATTTCCGCGAAAACGCCGGGAACGAATCGCCTGACGATGTCGGCGCGCGGGTGCGCGCGGTCGGCGGCGTCGCCGACGCGCAAATCATGGGCGACGTCGCCGGCGCCATGGCCTATTTGCGCGCGCAGCCCAACGCCAGCGGCAAGATCGGCGTCATCGGCTTCTGCTCCGGCGGCCGCCACACTTATCTCGCCGCCTGCACGCTGCCCGGCATTGACGCCGCCGTCGATTGCTGGGGCGGCAACGTCATCGTCGACAATCCCAAGGATCTCAACGACAAACGGCCGGTCGCGCCGATCGATCTCACCGAGAAGATGACGTGTCCGTTGCTCGGCATTTTCGGCAACGACGACGCCAATCCGACCGCGGATCAGGTCAACCGCACCGAAGCGGTGCTCAAGAAGCTGGGCAAGACTTACGAATTCCACCGCTACGACGGCGCCGGCCATGCCTTCTTCAATACCGCGCGCGACGCCTATCGGCCCGATCAGGCGATGGACGGCTGGCGCAAAGTGTTCGCCTTCTGCAACCGCTATCTGGCGACGTCGGCCGCCGGCATTGCCGCCGAATGAGGAGGAAAACGCCGTGTGCTCCTACATCGTCGAAAAAGCCGCGCTGGTCGGCAGCGCCAAGGGCCGCAAGGGCTGGATGCGGATCGACACCGCCAATGTGTATTTCGACCATCCCTATTATTCGACGCTCGATCATGTGCTCGCCATCGATTTCACCAATGAGGGCGAAGGCGGCCGCGATCGCGTCGCGATCGAGCTGTCCGCCGACTCGGCGCGTTTGCTGGTCGCGCGGATCCTGGCCGCGCTGAAAAGCGGCGAATTCGCGCACCCGCCGCAAGCCGAGTCCGTCGCCGCGGAATAAACCGCAGGGAGCTTGCCGATGTCGCTGGCACCGCAGGATGCTGAGGCGAACCCCGCCTGGCGCGCGGCCAAGCCGCGGTTCGACGTCATACCCTTGAGCAAATATATCGGTGCCGAAATCCGCGGCCTTAATCTGCGCGAGAAGCCGGACGACGAGACGGTGCAGGCCATCTATCAAGCCTGGCTCGACCATCTGGTGCTGGTTTTCCCGGGGCAGCAGCTCGCTCAGGAGGATTTAATTCGCGCCACGGGTTTTTTCGGCACGATCGGCAAGCTGTCGCGCCCGCCAAAATACTTTCCCAAGGGCTACGACCGGCTGCTGCCGGGCATCATGATGATCTCGAACGTCCGCGAGAACGGCGAGCCGATCGGCGCGCTGCCCGACGGCGAGATGATGTTTCATCACGACATGATCCACGCCGAGATACCGAGCAAGGCGACGCTGCTTTATGCGGTGGAGATTCCTTCGGCCGGCGGCAACACGCTGTTCGCCAGCGGCTACGCCGCTTACGATACGCTCGACCCGGCGATCCGCGAAAAACTCGAAGGCAACAAGGCGCTGCACCACTACAATTACGGCTCGACCATCCGCGGCGATAGCCGCGGCACCGAGGCGTTCGCCGAATGCGTCCATCCGGTGTTTCGCACCCACGAGGATACCGGCAGGAAAGCCGTCTACGTCAATCGGCTGATGACGGTAAAGGTGCTCGACATGCCGGAAGCCGAAAGCGAGCGGCTGCTCAACGCGGTCTATGATCACGCCGAGAAACGCGAATTCGTTTATGAGCACGTCTGGCGCGTCGGCGATCTCTTGCTCTGGGACAACCGCTGCTCGTCGCATGCGCGCACCGACTTTCCGTCGACCGAGCGGCGCCTGATGCTGCGCACCACCGTCGAAGGCCAGGTGCGGCCTTTTTGAGGAGTTTGCTATCTGACGCCGCCGGCATTGACGACCGGACCGGTATATTTTTCGAAACGCTTGCGCAGCTCGGCAACCTTGCGCTGATCGGTGAGGAACGCGCGGTAGTCGTTGGCGACCTTGTAGGCCAAGATCGGCTTGTAGCCGGCCGGCGGCGCCACGTCGCTGCGCGGCGACCAGGTCGGCAGCCTGGATTGCTGCTCAGGCGATAGCAGCCATGACAGGAAGAGCTTGGCCGCGTTCGGATGCGGCGCGTACTTGAAGATGGCGCCGGAGAGCGGCCAGATCGGCAGGGCATCGACCGTCGGGATATGGGAGTCGACCGGCTGGCCCTGGCGCTTGAGCTCGCTGGTGATATCGAGGATCGAGTCGAAGGTGGCGATGTTTTGCCCGGAGGCGATGCTGCGCTGTTCGCCGAGATGGCCCTGAATGAAGCTCGGCTTCGCGGCCATGTATTTGTCCATGTAGCCCCAGCCGTATTTCCGCACGATGTGATAGAACACCCACAGCGTGACGTCGTCATCCGCCGGATAGGCGGTGACGATCTTGCCGTGGAACTGCGGTTTGAGGAAATCGCGCGCCGAATTCGGCACGTCGGCGGCGGCAACCTTGTCGGTGTTGTACATGTAGGGTACGACGTTGACCATCGTCGCCCAGAATGTGCCGTCCTTGTCCTTGAAGGCCGGGTCCATCTTGTCGAAGCCGGGCGGTCTGAAGGTCATCAGCGCTCCGTCGTGCTTCCAGCGCACGAAGTCAGCCGCGGTCTGCAGAATCGCGGCATCGACTTCGAGCTTGTTCGCCGTAAGCTGCGCGTCGACCTTCTTGTCGAGGACGTTGGAAAAACCGCCGCCGATCGAAATCTTGACGCCCGGATATTTGTCTTCGAAGGCTTTCGCCCGTGTCTCCCACGGCGCTGTCGGGCCACCAACATAGAAGGCGAAAGCGCCTTCGCTCTTGGCTTTGGCATAGAGTTCGTCGAGCGATTGCGCCCTGGCGGCGGGCACGCCGCATGCGAGACAACCAAGCGCCCCGAGAACCAGCGCGTGCCGGATGGCCATATCCGTCCTCCCTTTCGCCGATCATTGCCGCCCGCGTCGGCCATGACAAGCGCCGGCGCGGCTAAAAAATCTCGTCTCGCCAAGCCCGTTACGATCATGCTAGGTCAGCGTGGTTTCGAGGCAATAATCTTCGCTGCCAGGGATGAGGGAAAGCGTCCGATGAGAATCCTTGCTTATATTCTTGCCATTATCTGCGCGATTGCCGCGGTGATGTATTACACAATGCAGGCGGGCGACCTGCCGAATTGGATGCCCGGCTACATGGCCGGCTCGACCCATATCCACCAGTTGCATGCCTATGCCGCGGCGGTGGCGGCCGTCGTCCTGTTCGGCCTCGGCTGGTTCGCCGGCCGGCGCTGACGGCAGCGCGCCATCGGCGCGTTGATGCATCCGCTCGCCGCAGTGCCGCGCCGCCGCCGGCCGCCGCTGCATTGGAAACTCGCCGTTTCCGTTCGCAAGCGCTGGCATCGGCTGCGCCGGCTGTGGCGACCGGATCGCGAATTCGAGAACGTATGCTATTTCGGCGCGCGGTTTCGCATCGCGCGGGACACGCCGATCGGCCGCGAACTCGTGCTGCGACGATTCGAATGGCTGCAGATTCCGGCGATGCTGGCGGCGTGCCGGCAACTGCGCCCGGCGGCATTTATCGATATCGGCGCCAATTTCGGGCTCTATAGCTGTATCATCGGCCGCAGCAGGCTGGCGGCTCGCGTGATCGCGTTCGAGCCCAATCGGGCGATGGTCGAACGGTTGCGCGAGCATCTTGCCGCCAACGGGCTGGGCGGGGTCGAGATTCACGAGACCGCCCTCGGCGCTTTGCCGCACAAGGCGGCGCTGGCGCTCGATGTGCCGGGCGGCGACGCGCTGGCGCGGGTCGTTGCGCTGCGGCCGGGCGGCTATGAGATCGATGTCGTGACGCTCGACGACACGCTGGATTTCGCCGGCCAGCCGCTGGTGCTCAAGATCGATGTCGAAGGCTACGAGCTCGAGGTTTTGCAGGGCGCGAAGCGGTTGCTGGCGCGCAATTACGGCTATGCGCAAATCGAATCCTTCGAGGAGCCTCGCGCCCGCGCCGTGGTCGAGCGGATGGCGGAATTCGGCTGGCGGCTGACCGATCACATCGTCGACGATCTGGTGTTCCGCCGCGACGCCATCGAACCGGCTTAGCGCGGGCCGCGGACCTTGTGCTGCACCCGTTCGTCGAATCGCGCCACGCTGACCACCACGCGCCGATGGGTGCCGCCGCCGATCGGCTCGAACTCGTCGCGGGCCTCGACGCGGAAGGTGACGGTGCGGCCGTCGAGTCCCACCACTTCGGCGGTGGCGGTGACGCGCAGCCCGACCGGGGTGGCCGCGGTGTGGCTGACGTCGAGATGGGTGCCGAGGCTTTGATGGCCGGCGGGCAACAGGTGCTCGACGGCGGCCAGCGCCGCGGCTTCGAACAGGTTGATCATCACCGGCGTCGCCAACACCGCGATCCGCCCGGAGCCGACGAACGGCGCGGTGTGTTCGGGTCCGACCACGATGGCGGCCGAGCCGGACAGGCCGGGCTTGAGCGCGGCGAGCACGGAGCTGATGCGGGAGGCGGCGGCCATGCCGTCTTATAGCGCCAATTTGCACGCTCTTGTCGCGCCCGTTCGGTGCTACTATGCGGTCCGGACAGCCAGGGGGAGCCCTCATGTTTCGCTACGTCGTTGCCGCCGCCACCGCCGCCTTGCTTATCGCGCTGCTGCCGGGCGCGCCGTCCTATGCGCTGACGGCGAAGGAGAAAATGGTCACGTGCAAATTCGGCGCCGACGACCAGAAACTGGAGGGCAAGGCGCGCGCCGCCTTCATGAAGAACTGCATGGCAAACCGCAACGATCCGCGCGGTCCGGGGGGTGCGGCGGCGCCGGGAGCGCCGCCGGCGGCCGCCGCGGCACCCAAACAATAAGCCCGGCGCCATACCGATCGCGCGGCTAAGCGCAATAACGACGCAAATCCTGGGAGGAGACGATGAGTACGACCGCATCGCGGGCCGGTCAGTTCCGCCGCGGCTGGATCTATGTCCTGCTGCTGGCGCTGGTCACGATCAATTACATCGACCGTTCGGCGCTGGCGGTGGTCGCGCAGACCATCCACACCGAGTTCGGCCTGTCGCCCGTCGAAATGGGCTACCTGTTCTCCTCGTTCTTCTGGACCTACGCGCTGTGCATTCTGCCGATCGGCATCATGCTCGACCGCTTCAGCGCGCGGCACATCAATGCCGTCGGCATCACCATCTGGTCGCTGGCGATTGCCGCGACCGGCGGCGCGGCGAGTTACGCCATGCTGATGACCATCCGGCTCGTCATGGGGGCGAGCGAGGCGACCTCGATCCCGTCATGCGGGCGCATCGTGCGCGAATGGATGCCGGCGCAGGAGCGCGGCGCCGCCAATGCGGTGTGGAGCGCGGGAAGCTTCCTCGGTCCGGCCCTCGGCGCGGTGATCGTGGCGGCGCTGACCAGCGTCTGGGGCTGGCGCACCGCCTTCGTGGTGCTGGGCGCGCTCGGCTTCGTCTGGCTCGCTTGCAATCTACTGTGGTTCGACCGGCCGGAACGCGTGAGCTGGCTCGACGACGACGAGCGCCGGAAGATTTTGGCGGAGCGCTCCGCCGGCTCGCCCGACGAGATCGGCATGCGCGGCAGTCCGGGCGTGATCCTGGAGCTGCTGCGGTCGCCGTCGATGTGGGGCGTGATGATCGCGCAGGCCGCCGGCGTCTATACGCTCTATCTGCTGCTGTTCTGGCTGCCGAGCTATTTGCAGGACACCAAGCACCTGACCATCCTGAAAACCGGCGTCTATACCGCGATCCCGTGGGCGGTCGCGGTGCCGGTCAGCATCGTGCTGGGCGTCATCAGCGACCGGCTGTTGCAAAACCACACGCTGCTCGCCGGCGGCCGGCGCGCCATGTGCATTGCCTGCGCGCTGTGTGCGGCGACGCTGGCGCTGGTGCCGTTCACCGACTCCACGCCCTTGATCATCGCCTTGTTCGCGCTGTCGCTGTCCGGCATCAACGGCGCGCTGTCGCTCAATCTGGCGTTGGTCACCGACCTCGTCCATCGCGCCCGCGATGTCGGCAAGGCGCTCAGCCTGGCGATCCTGGCCGGCAATATCTGCGGGCTGCTGGCGCCGATCGTCACCGGCTACGTCGTCGCCGGCCTGGGCGCCTATGACTGGGCGCTGTGGATCGCCGGCATCCTGCTCGTCATCGGCGCGACCGCGCTCGCCACCATGACGCGCGCCGTTATCTTGCCGGCGGACGCTGCCATGCCGGCACAGTCGCGCGCGGCGTGAGTTCACAGTCGACATCGAAGAAAGGCTCGCCATGACCACCGCAGTCCTTGCAACCAAGACCACCGCGTACGACGCCAGCGACGTCGAATATCTGCGCCACGGCGATCAGCCGTTGGCGGCGCGCCTGTTTATCCCGCGCGGGCAGGGGCCGTTCCCGGCGCTGGTCGAAGTCCACGGCGGCGCCTGGTGCATGAGCGATCGCACGACCGAGCATCTGCGCCACGAATACATGGCGTCGCACGGCGTCGTCTCGATCGCGCTCGATTTCCGCTCCGGCAACGAGGCGCCGTATCCGGCCTCGGTGCAGGACATCAATTATGCGGTGCGCTGGGCTAAAGAGCGCGCCCGCGATTTGAAGACCCGGCCGGAGCTCATTGGGCTGTCCGGGCAGTCGAGCGGCGGCCATCTGGCGATGCTGGTGGCGATGCGCCCGCGCGATCCGCGCTATGCGGCGATCGCGCTGCCGGGCGCGGCGGACGCCGGCGTCGCCTGCGTCGTCATGTCGTGGCCGGTGATCAATCCATTGTCGCGCTACCGCCATGCCAAGCGCGCGCTGGCGGCGGGCGGCGACTGGGCGAAAAGCATCATCCCGCGCCACGATACCTATTGGCGCAGCGAAGCCGCCATGGCAGAGGGCAATCCGATGCTGGCGCTCGAGCGCGGCGAGAAGGTAGCGACGCCGCCGGCGATCTGGTTCCAGGGCCGCGGCGATATCGTGCACGATTACAAGGACGCCGATGCGGATTTTCCCGGCAACGAGCCGCAGCGCTTTGTCGCCGATTACCGCAAAGCCGGCGGCGACATCGAGCTGCACTATATCGACATGGACCGCCACGCCGGCCATGCGCCTGATCTGTGGAAGACCGGCGACATGTTCGCGCGCATGGTGGAGTTCGTCGGCAAGCACGTCCGGGCAGGTTGAGCAGGAGGCTGTCTCTTCCCCTCTCCCCTTGAGGGAGAGGGTGCATAGGCGGCCTGTGGCCGCCGTGCTTGAAGTACGCCGACGCAAAGCGTCGGCTATGGCGAGGCGAAGCCGAGCGAGGGCGGGAGAGGGGTCGCGCGCGGAGTGCGCCGCCAGTGAAGATAACCCCTCTCCCGGCTCAGCCGCGCTTCCGCGCGACTTCGCCACCCTCTCCCTCAAGGGGAGAGGGGAAAAGCAAACAGTGCCGCTTATTTTGCTCGCCGATATTTTCGCAGCGCGGCGCCGAAGGCCTCGAACAGTTTGCGATTGACCGGATTGCGGCCGGCGACGTGCTCGGCATGCCATTGCACGCCGAGCGCAAAGCCCGCCGCGCCGTCGATGCGGATGGCCTCGACGGTGTCGTCCTCGGCCACGCCCTCGATGATCACGCGCGTGCCGGGCTTGAGAATGCCCTGGCCGTGCAGCGAATTGACGCGGATGGTGTCGGCGCCAAGCAGCTTGGCGAACACCCCGCCCGGGGTGAGCCGCACCTCGTGGCGCTCGGCATAGATCACCTTGGGGTCGGGATTGATCTCGCCGTTGGCCAGCCGCAGCGCGCGATGGTTCATGCGCCCGGGCAGCTCGCGGATTTCCGGGTGCAGCGTGCCGCCGAACGCGACGTTCATCTCCTGAAAGCCGCGGCAGATGCCGAACAGCGGTACCCCGCGTGCCACCGCCGCGGCGATCAGCTTAAGCGCCAGCGCGTCGCGCGGCTCGTCATAGGGCTCGTAGGCAGGATCCTCGTCCGCGCCGAAATGGCGCGGATGGACATTGGCGCGCGCCCCGGTGAGCAGAATGCCGTCGACCACGTCCAACAACGCGCCGACCTCGGTGATCTCGGGCGAGCCGGCAAAGATCAGCGGCATGGCGCCGGCGGCCTCGACGATGGCGCGCAGCGGCCGCTCGCCGACCCGCTGCGCGGCGAATTTGCCCTCGGCGAGATGCGCCGAGCCGATCACGCCGACGATGGGGGTCTTCTTCGCCGATTTCCCTGACATGCCGCCATTTCTACCGATCCGTTCCGCCGACGCAATAATGGGGAGGAAATGCTTCCCCGCGTTCCGTGCATCGCTCGCCAAAATTTGCCTCTCCCCGGTGGGGAGAGGCCGCCGAGTGAGCGGCAGCGAACGAGGCGGGTGAGGGGGAACGAACCTCTTGGTCTGCTCCCCCTCACCCTCGCTCGCCCCGATCAAGTCGGGGCTCGCTCGACCTCTCCCCACCGGGGAGAGGTGAAGAAACTGTCACCCCACCAAATCCGCATATTCCGGATGCTTGGCGAGGTAGGCGCGCACGAACGGGCAGCGCGGCACGACTTTGCGCCCGCGGTCGCGCGCTTGCGCCAGCACGGCCTCGACAAGCTTGGAGGCGATACCGCGCCCACGCGCGGCGGCCGGCGTCTCGGTGTGGTTGAGCGTGAGCACATTGCCGGCGAGCCGGTAATTCATGAAGGCGGTGACGCCGTCGGCATCGAGCTCGAAGCGGGAGCGGGCAGCGTTGTCGCGGAGCGGAGAGGGCATGGACGATGACGTCATTGCGAGGACCGCGAGCGCAGCGAAGCGGGACGAAGCAATCCAAAAATATATTATATCACGCTGGATTGCGTCGCTGGCGCTCGCAATGACGATTTCGTCATTGCCGGGCCTGACCCGGCAATCCATGCAGCCGGCACGTCAGCATGGACCACCGGGTCAAGCCCGGTGGTGACGAAACGTGGCAATGCGCCGATCCATCTCACCGCCAGCCCAGTGCCGGGGCGACGTGCTGCAGCACCGCCTCGTTGACGTGGGCGTTGTAGTCGACGCCGAGCTGGTTGGGCACCGTGAGGAGCAGCGTGTCGGCTTCGGCGATGGCCCCGTCCTTCTTGAGCTGCTCGACGAGTGTGTCCGGCTCGGCGGCGTAGCTCTTCCCGAACACGGTGCGCCGGCCGTCGCCGAGAAAGCCGATGGTGTCTTCGTCCTCGCCGCCGCGCCCGAAAA
>Ga0187784_10003012_pt1 | contig 13597 bp, 20 predicted proteins | sample 1015_SJ02_MP15_2_FD_132964 | JGI IMG/M metagenome (GOLD analysis project Ga0187784, IMG submission 132964) | Tropical peat soil microbial communities from peatlands in Department of Meta, Colombia - 1015_SJ02_MP15_20_MG | ecosystem: Environmental > Terrestrial > Soil > Wetlands > Peat | place...
GATCTAATCCAAGCCGGCACTTCGCAGTTCTACACCGCCGGCAAGGCTTCCTACTTCGCTTGGTGGGAGATCCTTCCCGCCAGCGAGACCACCATCTCTTCCATCACCATCCAGCCTGGCGACTCGATCACCGTTTCGATCGCTCAACAGACGTCGGCCATCAAGTCGCCCGTGACTTGCAGTTCAGGGAAATGGCTCATCACATTGACAGACAACGGCAGCAGTACCCATGCGGCACAAAAGGAATTCGCCAGCTGCCAGTCCTATTCGGGACCTGACAATTCGGCTGAATATATCGTCGAAGCACCCGAAGTGAACGGGAGCATTTCCTCACTCGCGGATTACACGAGCGCAACCTTCGGTGCTCCTAGTGTGCTGGAAATAAATGGCGCCGATATGCAGATTGCGCCAGGCACAGGGGGAGAGATGGTGCAGCGAAGCTCATCCACTAGCAAGGTTGTCTCAGTGCCCTCTGAGCCCGACTCCGCCGGAGACGCCTTCAGCTGTGCCTATGGTTCCTCTCAGCCTGCCGCCCCCTAATCCAGAGGCTCCTGCAGGATCGTGACAGGAGATTCCTAACTAGCTCCGAAAGTCGAGAGGCGAAGAGGGACCACTAAGTGAGGACAAGGCAGAACTACGTTTCCACCGCCTGCCGGAACGGGGATCACAAGGATTGCGAGCATCTCGTGCTCCTCTGCACTTGCCAGTGCCATGAATGCCAGTGGTCGCGCCGGGTCGAGCGGCGGAAGAAGTCACACGGGACCAGCGGGAACGGAGCAGAGTCGCCTCCCGAGGGTGATGAGGCCGCATAGTCCAGGAACGCCGCCGACGTCCCTTGGCTATACCAGCAGCACGGAAATCACGCATGGACGCGTATTGGACCGTTCACGACCGACCTGTACTGCCGGGAGCAGGACGCCTTGGCCAGGCCGATCCGCCGATCCGGAGGGCTCAGACCATCCTGCTATCCCAGTCGTGAGCGATACCGCTCGGCCGTCCGTCACTCGCCTTCGACGAGGTTGGCGAGGCGGTCGAGAGAGGCCTGCAACCGGTCGGCCGTGGTCGCCCGAGCACGCGCAAGTCGTCGCTTCTCATCCGTCAATTGAGTCCAGTCGTAGGTGTGGGTGACTCGCGTTCGTGATGGTGTGATCGGCTCAAGCTCCCACCGCCACAGGTGGCCTGGCGGCTCCTGGCCGGGTTCGGCGGGCTTCCATGCAATACGCCTACCCTCTTCGAACTCGACGACGTGATTCTCTCGGACGTTCCCCCTTGTGGTTTTCTGCTGAACACGTCGCCCAGCTTCCTAACACGCTGCCCGTGGGTGGCCTCGACGAGGTTGTCATTGCCGTCCCATCGAGGTTGTTGCGTCGGGTCGGCGATGAACTCGAAGATCCTTTCAGCGCTTGCTCCAATCTCGCAGCTGGCGTTCACGATCCGGGGAGCGTCTTGGTGATTGGGCACCTCCGTATCCAAGCACAAGGCAGGTAGTTCTTCGGCCAAGCGAGCCAGCCGAGGCCGATCGAGATCGCTTAGGGCTTGATCCCGGATGGGCGGCCTCAGAGCCAGGGCGACCGGGTGCGGCATCCCGGTCGGAGCGTGCTGGGATAGCGTTGCACTGGGCGGGGGGAGTGTGGCATGGCGAGGTTCGGAGCACCTCGGAACCGTCGTCTGATTGTCCCGGCTGGAGCTGCATTGATCGCCTTTGGACTGAGCGGCTGTCTCGGTTGGTTGATCCAGCTTTCTCGGACTAGCGGGGTCCTCAAAGGTGTGGCATGTATCAGTGATACGACCTGCATAGCAGTTGGAAGTCGATCGGGTGGCGCACTCGTTGAGCAAACCACTGACTCAGGCGGTTCCTGGACAACTGAACTCTCCGGTGTCAGCGGGCCGCCTCTTCAAGCGGTGTCATGTTCTGGCACCGTGATCTGTGTCGCCGTGGGTGACGATGGCACCGTGCTCACGTCGGACGATGGAGGCAGTGCGTGGTCGCAGACGGCGATCGCCGACCTGCCTCCAACTGCATCGCTCTCTTCGGTGGCGTGTCAGGGCGCGGAGGACTGCTGGGCATCCGTCGGAGTGTCGGCTGGTTCCTTCTCGATGCCCAGTGGGTCCATCCAGTCAGCCGGGCTTGTCGAAGCGACGAGCGACGGTGGCACCACATGGAACCAAGAGACCTGGCCGATTCCTGCATTCGACGGGACCACCGACGGGCAAGTTGCCGGAGCAAACGGGGTGAGCCTCTCGCTCTCTTGCCCCTCGACCGGCGTCTGTGTCGGGGTTGGCGCGGTGAGCTATCTGATTAGCCAAGGAGAGACCACCCTACCGCCCGAGGGAATCGACATTACGATCGGTGTGCTCGTCTACACCGACGATGGGGGAGAAAATTGGTCGTCTGTTCTCGTTGGTCGGGATGACAGCGAGTTCATCTCCGTGTCGTGTCCAACGACGACCACGTGCATCGCCTTGGGAGAGGACAACGGAGGCGAGGAGAACGGCGGGGTCGACCACGCATTCAGCCTGTCCCGGTCCGATGGGAGCTGGGCCCTGTCAAGGCTGCCCTTTGATTCGTTACTCGCCCCGGCGGTTTCAGTCAGCTGCCTCAACACGACGAGCTGCCTCGCTGTGGGCACCCCTGCCGTCTCGTCCTATGGCTCGCCCGTACTGAGCACCTCCGACGGCGGGTCAACATGGCAGCCTGAGGCGACCGCCGACTCACAAGCGAACCTCGAAGCCGTGAACTGTGTCAGTGCCAGTAGCTGCTGGGCAGTGGGTAGCGATTCCAATGGGGCGTTAATCCTTCATACCGTGACCGGCGGTGAAGCGTGGCCGAGTGTCACAGGAATCTCTCCATCACAGGGGCCAATCACCGGCCGTACAACAGTGACGATTACCGGTGTCCACTTCGACCTTGGGGTCACGAGCGTCTCCTTCGGGTTAGCGGTTACTACTGACTTCACCGTTGTTTCGACTTCGGAGGTCACCGTGACCGCTCCGTCTGCTCCAGGAGGCGCCCCGACGACCGTCGATGTGCAGGTCAACTCGCCACTTGGGGCCAGCCCGGTCAACCCCGACGACCAGTTCACCTACGGCTCGGGGTAGAACCGACCGATAGTGCCGGTGGTCGCCTGGCCTGATCAAGGCCGCGGTCGGGGCCTTCGCTAACCAGAGCGCCCTCGTAACACCCGCCGCCGGAGCGATCCCCGTCACCCTGCCCGAGAGCCAGGCTGAGGCGTCGCGCTTCAGAAGTTCACGTTCGATTGCAGCCACCATCTGCTCGATCCTCTTGCGCAAAAGAGGGGAAGCCAACAATCTCAGCCAGCACATCTTGACTCTGCTTGCGCCGTTCAGTCCCAGTGGCCTCGAATGCTTCGGTGATGTGGGCCGCCTGACATCCAATACGGCGGAGTTCCTGGGCCAGGCCTAGAACAGGAAGGGGCTTTGGCGACGACCAGGTCTCATCGGCCTCGGGAGGACCGACCTCAGCCAAATATCCCCCGGGCACCGCTTCGATCCGAAGCATGGTGACATTCCGCTCGTCCCAGCCTCGTCGCTTGGACCGCCCGGGATTGCGGGGCTGGGTCCGGCCAGCCCAAGCCCCCGAGGTGAGGACCGCCACGGGCGACCGGGATCAACCGCCCCTCGGGATTATGGGGCGGTCCGGTCAATCGGCTGGGAGCGAAGAAACGGCACGTTCCGCCTCGGTGCTGCGATGGCCGGAGCTTACTCCGCGCTCGTCGTCGTCGCTGAAACGAGGTCAGCTGACACGTCGTCGTAACCCTCGACCGTGTGGCCCTCTGCGAACCCGTCCCGATAGAGCTTGGTTACCACACCCTGAGAGAAATACCGCTCCTCATGGCGCTTGGTCGGATCGGGAAACCACCCTCGGAGAGGTTTCCCGTCTTCCCCAAACTTTGCTCCTGCAGGCAACGGGCGATCATCTTCCACAAACTCACCCATGCCACTTCCCCCAATGCTCGTGACCCACCTCCGTCCTTAGCGTCCCTCCCGGCAGATTGCCCTCCTAGAGGCAGAAGCCTCTCTTCGGCGCTCCCTCATCGGTGGATCGAGACAGGGTCACTCCAGTCACCTCTTCAGAAAGCTGTCACGTTGAGTTCATCTTCGCCGTTGACTATCGCCTCTTTTCGACCCATGAATCGTGTGATGGAGTGATTTTCGTGGCTCATGAGGAAGCCGCGATGACCAATATCCACTCCAATCCGTCAGCTTGTCGAATCGGGTCGTGGTGGCTAAGAAGTGAAGACGCGCTGCCCGACGAATCACCTCTTTGGTCTGTTCTCGCTAACCGTCTTCTCTCACTCGCAAGTGTGTCAAACGGGAGGCTGATCACGACGACCCACCGGTTGATGTTCTGTCCTCACCGCTTTGGTCATGCAAGTATCGGAGTTGCCTGGACGGCTCCCTGGGAGAAGGTCAGGCGTGTGTCAGTGGAACCGAGTCCCATGGACGTCATCGGTTTTCGTGATCGTCCTTTGATCGGTATCCAGCTCGATGATGGCCGCAAAGAGCGATTTTGGGTGATCGCGCCCATCCGATGCGCTCGCCGTCTCAACCAGATGATTCGTGAGCCCTGACGGTTCGCTAGAAAAATCCCGCTCCGGACTAGGGTCTTCCTCGCGATCGCTGAACCTGAGCCAATCCTCCCGACCAACGACAACAGCATGAGTCCAACAACCGGACTCCATGGAACTCAGGGCAAGGCACGGACTCCATGGAACTCAGGACAGGGCAGAGCACTCACGAAATCGGGGCGATTCAGTCCCACGCCGATCCTTCTCCAAGGCGACAACGGAGTCGGGAAGCTGCAATCGCTTGTCGATCACGATTTGAGTACGACAAGTGGCGCCTCTGGTTCGGCCATCCTGTATGCCGGACCAGGCTCGAGCTGTCCGGGGCCTTCGGCCAGATCGTCGGTGACGACCCTGCCCGAGAGTGTTCAGCGAGAGTGATCCCGGATGGTCCCCTCGGAGGCCATGGCGACCGAGCTCGGCACGTATCGGATGGGCTGTGGAAGACTGAGCGCCACTTGTTGGTGCTCGAAAGTAAGGAGGTTGATCTGACGGCGATCGTTATGTTCTTGGAGTTACCCGGCGTATCGACCCAGCAGTACGACCAGCTGAACGAAGCAATGGGCACGACTCGGCCAGAAGATGAGCCTGAAGGTCTCATCTCGCACGTCTGCGCGACGACGGGTGACGGATTGTTGATCTGCGATATTTGGCGATCCCAAGAAGACTTAGATGAGTTTCAAGCGAACCTTTTGGGTCCTGCTGCCGCGAAGCTGGGGCTTCCTCAAGGCCCGCCGCCTCGGATCGCTCAGCTGCACTACGAGGTCAGGCCATAGACTTCAGCCCGCGGCCGACGAAGAACGCGAAGGGTCGCCTAGCCCGGCCAGGGCGAGGTCCCTCAGACCGAGGCCGAAGCGGCCTGATAAGCCGGTTGGCGTCATTCCCGCTTGGGTGATGTGAGCGACCTAATCGCGCTGGTGCACTTTGGCGATGCTCACGGGCCGGTGTTTTGCTTCTCACTCACGGCGAAGGTAGTGATTGTCCTGGATCGTCCCAACGGTTGAGCCGCCTAACAAGATGGAACCGAAAAGGAGTCCCGCCGACGACAGCCCGAGACCAATGGTGCTCAGGTGTGCCCCCATCACGTAAAGGACCGAACGCAGACAAGGAGCGCACCTACGGTAAAGCTTCCCGCCTGTATGCGCCAGTGAGGCCGAGTCCGCTCGAAAGCGATACGAAGGTCTTTGTTTGCCGCCCTCCGGCGTTCTCGTCGGCTCACGCCACCAAGCCGTCGTCGGCGGTCTGCCCTCTGAACTTCCTCCCGAGCTTGCTCCCAATCGGTTGATCACTCGACCGGGACCTCATCCCCGGGAACGGGCTCCCAATCGCCCCATTCCATTTGGCAATCATGCCGCTGCTGTCGCACTCCTGGGGTCGAAATCCGCAGCCGTGTCCGGTAGCGCAAAATGCCGGGACCGGGATGGGCAGGTCAGGGTCCCTGGCCAGGTCAGGACCGCTGGGTCGGTCGAGATCGCTCAGCCCAAGGCGCCGCCGATCCCGGTCGGAGCGGCCCCCGAGCCGAGGTGATCGGGTCCGGCAGGTCCCGGATACCCCTACGTGGGTTCTCCGCGGGTGTCAAAGGCCGCGCCGAAGAGATATGCGGTTGCCAGGCTGCGATACGGGCGCCACTTCTCGGCCAGCGCCAACACCTCCGTGGGTGTCGGAAGATGATCGAAACCATACGCCTGACGGATGACCTTGCGGAGAGCGAGGTCGCCTGGGAGGACGACATCAGGGCGGTCTAGAGCAATGATGAGGAAGCCGTGCACGGTCCACGGTCCGATTCCTGGAATGGTCGTAAGGCGGGCTTCGATATCCGCATCGGTTAGGCTGTTGAAGAGAGCGTCGCTTAGTGATCCATCCCGAAAGAGGGCGGCAACGGCGCGGACGGTTTCCACCTTGCGTCGAGAAAGTCCAGCTCGACGCAGCCGCTCAGGCGCAATAGCCAGAAGCTCCTGTGGCCCCGGCATATGACCGCCGAAGGCGTCCTGGACGTGGTCGAGGATTCGCCTGGTGGCAGACACCGAGAGCTGCTGACCGATGACCTGAAAGAGCAGCGTTCCAAACGTGTCGAGGGGAGGCAACTCTGCTAGCCAGGCTCGGGGATCGAAATCAGGATGCGCTGCAATGATCTTCGCCAAGGTGGGATCGGATTCTCCGAGTCGAGCGGTCGCCTTCTTCTGCCACGTGTGTCTCCTGACCACTGCCGCTGGCCCTGGCGTAGCTTCGCGAGGCGACATGGTTCCAGGTTGCCCCATGATTGCTCGCCATGCTGGGACCCAAGTCACTTAACTAGCCGGATCATCTGACCTCGGAGGACGCGGCCGACCGGGTATCCCGGCCCCCGAGTGTTACCGAGCGCCCTGCCCAGGAGCCAGGGAGCGAAAAAACGGCACATGTCGCCCGGTCCACTTCGTTACACGGCTCGACCTGAAATTTCTGTTATCGGATGCCTTGGCGAACCCAAAGCTCATTGACAGTGCCAGCGCTCGCCTTCCTTATGTGACACCCACCGGTCGGTTCATTGTGGGTTGCCGATCCGAACCCTGGCGCGCCAGAGCCGACCCTCCCAAGTCGAGAGGTCGGCTAAGGAACCCCCAAAGTGGAGCTAGTGCCCGCCGAGACAACCTTTTCGGTCGAGGGCAGACAGAGCCATTCTGCTGACGGCAACGCCGGTTGGGACGATTCTATGCCAGCGCGTACTCTCCGCTGGCATCACGAACGGAGATCGAGAGCCCCTTCTCGATGAGACGGTGCAATGCAACCATGACTGCCTTGGTTACCACGACGGTGGCCGTCAGATCCACCGTCAGTTCGGTCTTGGGAGGCAAGTGCTTGAGGGCAAGGGCGGCCTGGCTTACGGCAAAGGCATCTACCTCGCCCTCAAGACGCAACTGTCCCTCATCGGAAAAAAGCAAGAACTGAGGTGCGGGCGCATCCGAGGGTGCAAGGGGATGCAACGTCGCCAAGTGGCGCAGGGTGTCGATATTGATCCGTTGTCGGTCGAAAGCGCACAGCCCCGTCACGGGATTCTCCGACATGAGCCGATCGGCCACGATCTCCCATCGGATCCAGGCCTGGAGACGCTCGGGATCAGTGACCAGTGGCGTGTTGTCAGCGGCGACGCGTATCCCGGTGTAGCCCTTGGTCAAAGCCTCAGCCAGCGCATCAGCGAAAGTGGCCCGCTGGGTGTCGGCATCGACAACCCCACTCTCCCCGTAGACCTCGCTGATCCTCGCGATCTGAAGGGTGTCTGAATCCAGCGCCGCGGCAAGCTCGGCCATTGGCGTCGATCCGGGGTCGTCAGCGACGTACATAAGCCGCTCACCGCGCTGGGCCCCCTCCTCTAGGAATGGCTTCGCCACAGCGGCGAACTCGCAAGATCCAGTGAAGACCCATCCGATATGGTCATGAGGCCGCATACGCAGAAGCTCGAAGCATGAGCCCCGGTTTCGCATTGCACCTCCCCGTACTTTCGGAGATTGTAGTGGCGCATCATGCCGGGACCAGGGCGCCCTCCCCAGGGCCTCCAGCCAGGTCAGCTACGCCGAGGGCGACCGGGTAGCGCGGCCGGGCATGACACAGCTCGCTCAGCGTCGGCAGCAACCGACCGAACACGGCAGGTACCGCCTGGGGCGCATTCCGATACCGCACCGGGCGCTTTCGGCTGGGTCCGGGTCAGTAGGCGCTCGGCGCATCCGCTTTCTCGTGAGCCCCCTGCACATTGCTAGCGCACTTGGCGGTTAGACCGAGGGACGTGTCGAACGGAACTTTCGCCATCGACGTACCACCTCACCCGACTCTCGACGCACGGCTAGTTGTCGGAGAGTGCTACCTGTGCCAGTGCCTCGGTCTGAGCCAACGTGCCCGAGGATTGAGCCGCGACGAGGGTCCTACTGCTATTGGAGTAGGCGTTCACGATGCTGCGCCCACCGACAGTCTGGCCGTAGGCACCGTCACCTACACCGGAAATCGCAGGCATAGCTGGATCTCCCGGGGCGTGGGTGACCTGTCCGGCAAAGACCGTCGCGCTTTGGTGGGCAAATATCGTGACGCCCGCATTAGCACCGGCGGTGCTTGATGGGTACTCGCAGACGATCCCCCCTCCCGCTGTGGGAGTCTGCACCGGGCCACCGAAGGAGCCGCCGAGTGCGGCTACGGCTTGAGCAAGTGTCGGGCAGATTGCCGATGTGGTCGATGCGGGTGCCCCCGTGGTGGAGGACGAGGCGGAAGGGGAAGTTGGGCTCGTCGTTGAAGCACTATTTAGTCCCGATCCACAGGCCGCCAAAATGAGACCACCCGCAAGAGTCGCTGCCAATAGGGTTCTCTCGTTCACCGGTCCCAATCGCAACAACCTGTCCATTCCCGTCACCTACATTTCTTCTTCTCGCGTGACATCCAGGTTGCGGAATGTCGGAGGAGCGTCACACAGTTTGGCCAGCTGAGCGGCGAACTCGGCTGTCTCAGGCCGGTTTGAATTCTCCATCGCCTCTTCGTAAGAGGGAAACTCGACGATGTGGATATAGGTTCGGTCGTTATCGCGGTCTCGGCCTTGGACAGCCCGACTCGCAGTGCGGATACCGCTGGTCTTGGCGAGCCACTCATCGAGGGTCTGGTTGAACGCATCGATGTCGCCCGTTTTGAATTCAATTAGTTGAACGAACCTCATTTATGCCTCCCGGGTTGACCGCTGATGCGGCGACAGCGGGACTGTAGACGAGAACGAATCATGGTGCTACTGACTGCGACCTGACCCGGTGGACGGGTACGGTGCCTTCTCGGCCCATTCGGTCGCCGGGACAGGACTACTATTTCGACCTAGTGGTCGCTTCGTCTAGATCAAGGCAGTCAGGCGCGCTCGGGATCGCTCCGGGCGGCCGATATGGGTCGGCTGGCCTCGGGGCTGGGGTGATCGGGTGCGGCACGTACCAGTCCGGGCACGGAAGCTGCAGTTACCGGATCGACATCGACAAGTAGCTCACTCAGCGAGCGGCCCGTCGCCCTTCCGACGACGCACCGGGTTGTCATCAGATTTGATCCGCCGCTCTACCCAGGACCATTGGCCTTCGTGGCACTCGCAGGCGCAGAGGACGGGAGGTCCCTCCTGACAAGGCTTGTGCTGCCCATCCCGGCAGTATCCCGAGACGTATGTGTCAAGTGTGTCAGGCACAGCCACAGGATGGCCCACTGGCTGTGACCCTTGTAGGGACCAGGGTCGGAAGATCATGTGGTGGTGAGTGTCCAAGTCAGGGTGACGGTGATGGTCTGGTTGCAGTAGGTGGAACATGCAGAGTCACCCGACGGCAGACCGCTGACGGTGAACTTGTACCAGGTACTGGTGACCGGGCTGGAGATCGTGTACGGCCCGCCCGATGACCAATTCGCCAAGGTCGCACCCTGCGTACCGATGGTGGTGTTGGTGCCACCGGTGGGGTAGTTGGCGCACGAGCCGTTGTTTGTGTTGGACCCGCCAGTGACGGTGACCGTACCGCTGGTGTTCAACTCAGCGGTGTTCACGGTCAGCTGGCTCTGCAAGGTGCTCTGACCCGATCCACCGAGGGTCGCGCCCAAAGTGAGCGTCGACACTGTAGCTGTGCCGGAGAAGTCAACGCCCATACACGCAGTGGTGGTGGAGGACCCCGGCTCCAGGTTGGTCACGTTGAACATGGCTGTGCCCGTGCTCGTGGCCGAACCAGCTTGACCACCCTGGTTGTCCTGCAGGAGCACCGTGTTGCTGGAGAAGGTGTTGTTGGGGTTGCTGTCGGAGATCGTCCACGCTGCCCAGGTGCCGAAGGACGCCACCGATCCCAGGAGTAGAAGGAAGAGCGCGGAAAGCAGAAACTTCCTCCCTCGCCCGCTGCGCCGCCCGTGCATGGCGTGTCGCGCTGTCAACCTTTACCCTCCTCGACTTTCCTCTCTCAGTCGGCGGTGTCCCAACTAAGGGCAATGTTCCGGGCAGCAGCATGCCGGCGGGCCCTCGATGTGGCAGCGAGCATCCTTAGCGACCCGCCGGAACTCTCTTGAGACAATTCGGCGGCTGACCAGGCATTCTTGACGTCGCTCGATACGGGTTTTCCTGCCGTATTTACGGGTAATTTCTCCGTAGTTGCATGGGCTCCGGCGACGGGGCGCGCATGTCACGCTTAATCCCCTGATGAAACCCCCGGCTGCGGACCTGAGCTCGCCTGACCTGCTCGCTGAGCTGCCCGACTGCGTACTCGTCCTCGACGAGCACGGCCAGGTTCACTGGGGGAACAGGGCGGCGGAGCGACTGTTTGGGAGGTCACTTCGCGACTCGATTGGATTCCCTGCACTTGATTTGGTTCATCCAGACGACCTGGAGTTCGTCCTACGGTCGTTGGCAAGTGTGCAGCGCAAGGAGATCGGAACCCTCATCGAGGTCAGGGCCAAGACTGCCACAGGTTGGCGTCTACTTGAAGTCATTGGTGCACCCGTTTCTTGGCCAGACGAGCCAAGCGCGGTGCTCTTCTGTATGCGCGACATCACGGAGAGACGGCGATTTGAAGTCGCGCGCAACGACGATGCCAGGTTTAGGTCGGTGGTTCAAAATTCCCCCGACATGACCATCTTGCTGACCCCTTCAGGAACGGTGGAATCGACGTCCGGAGCGCTCAGCCGGATTCTCGGACATGATCCAGAGGAGGTGGAAGGACAACGACTCGTCGACCTTGTGATTGAGGACGACCGTCCAGAGTTCCTCGCTTCACTTCACTTGGCCGCGCAGGATGCTACTGCTTTGAACCCCGTGACAGTTCGGGTGCAGTTGCATCACCATGGAAGCAGAGTCCCCACACCGGTCGAGATGCTGTTTGTGAACCTATTAGACGATCCCACGGTTGGAAGACTCGTGATTTCCGCGCGCGACATCACAGCACAAGTGGCCGCGGAGAAAGATCTCTACGAAAATGAACAGAAGTTTCGCAAGATCTTTACTCAGGGTCCTCTCGGGATTTGCTTAACCGATTTACAACAGCAAATCACGGATGCCAACGGTGCGTTTTGTGCCTTTGTGGATCACCCGCTGAAGGACGTCGTGGGAGCGACTTTTAGCGTCTTCATTCATCCGAATGACCGCGAAAGGGACCACAGAATACTGCGCCTGTTGGAGGGACAAGCTTCCCAAACACAAACGGCTGACATTCAATTCCTTTCGGATCGAATGGAGGGCGCGTTCGGAAACGTCACGACAACACTCGTACTAGATGACCAGGGTGAACCCATCTACTGCCTTCGAATTGTAGAAGATATCACTAAGCGTAAAATGCTCGAACGTGAGCTCGTTGCTCATGCAAGTACAGCGAGCAAGCTTCTTGCTAGTTTAACGGCCAGGGAGACTGAAATTCTGGAGCTGCTCGATAAAGTCGCGACTGCCTCCGCGATCGCTGACCGGCTAAGTGTGTCGGTTAGAACCGTAGAATCTCATCTGGAAAACGCTTACCGCAAGCTGGGAGTGCATACACGGGGCGCAGCGATCGCCGAGTTCGGGCGTCTAACGCGAGCCGTGACAGGTCTTCCTCACGAAAGAGAGCACCCGCCGGCGTAGTGTCAGACCTCACCCGGAGCCGCGGAATTCGATCGGACAGACGCGATCAGGATCGTTTTGCACCGGGTTTGCAGGCGCGTATGCCCCGGATGCCAGAGTGACCGGGTGCGGCACTTCTCGCCCGAGGGCATTTCGTTATCACGAGATCGTTTCCGGGCGCTTCGCGTACCCTGTTCTCGGCAGAGCATCTGCAGCTCAAGGCCTAGTTTGCGATGGGGTGTGATGGAGAACGAACGGAGGGAATCTGGTGTCCAAGATCCTGGGCCCTTCTACCACGGGGGCAAAGCAAACCTAAAGGTGGGCGACTTGCTGCGACCCGGGTTCCGTTCGAACTTCGGTGAGCGGCGGAAGGCGAACTACGTCTACTTGACCGCGACCTTGGATGCGGCCACGTGGGGAGCGGAACTGGCCGAAGGTGAAGGGCCTGGCCGGATCTACGAAGTGGTCCCCACGGGCCCGATCGAGGATGATCCGAATCTCACGGATAAGAAGTTCCCGGGTAACCCGACGAGGTCATACCGCACACAACATCCGGTGCGGGTGGTTGGCGAGATCTTGGGCTGGGAGTCACATGCCCCCGAGGTGCTCCAAAGCATGCGCAACCGTCTTGAGGAACTCAAGAGGCTCGGCATCGAGGCAATCAACGACTGAGGATCTGTTGCCAGCCCTCGTGAGCCGAACCCGCTCGCAATCGCTCAGCACACCGGTGTTATCGCCTGGGTGGCCAGCGGCGGCCAACCGCCCCACTCCGGCATCACGTATCGTGCGCGGGCGGGAATTGCAGATACCGGGTAGTTCATGTCCCCAAAACGCCAGGCACCTAGCCATCCGTGGGTAGTTCGATCGAAGATTCAGAGTTCAGGTTGGATGTTGTCCACGCGTCACCTCGCGGGCTGGTTGGGGTTGTCCCCTAATCGTCAGCACCCATTAGTCGGCGGTGAGGACGGTCTTGGATACCCGGTGCTGGCGCGCTAGCTGTGCCGAGGTGAACGCTAGCGATACCCACCGTCTTTGCGAGTAGAGCTTCGTCATGTTGTCGTACCACGGCGATTTCGGGTTGGTGGCCTGCGAGTAGGTGAGGATCCCTTGTGACACCGGACCGTGCTGGGTCAGCTCAATGGTCAGGACCAATGAGTTTCCGTAGTCAACCTGGCCGTAGGAGAAGCCGTTGTAAAGAGCATTCTGACCATCGTAGGCGTCGATGGCGTTGTAGCAGGTTTCGCAACCCGGGATCGGGATGGTCGTGCCGTTGCGGGTGACGTGCTGGACCTGACCCAAGCTCGCATCGAGGGCGACGTGGTGGTGCTGGAGGTTCTCCACGGCCTCGGCCAGGGCAGTGAGGATCTGCGGATTGGCCGTGTTCAGTTGCCACGGGGTGAGCAGCGGGAAGATGGGGTTGAAGGCGTCGGCCCACAGGCCATTCGGGCCGGTGCTCGACTCCGAAGGA
>Ga0187784_10003013_pt1 | contig 13595 bp, 10 predicted proteins | sample 1015_SJ02_MP15_2_FD_132964 | JGI IMG/M metagenome (GOLD analysis project Ga0187784, IMG submission 132964) | Tropical peat soil microbial communities from peatlands in Department of Meta, Colombia - 1015_SJ02_MP15_20_MG | ecosystem: Environmental > Terrestrial > Soil > Wetlands > Peat | place...
CGGCTCGGCATAGCCGACCGACAAATGCCGCATCGAATAGCTGCCGTCCGGCTGGAAGCCGAAACATTCGGTGACTTGCAGCGTCAAAAGATCGCCGATGAGGTATTTGTCGCGGGTGGCGATGTGGATGGTGCGCGCCTTGAACGGCGTCAGCCAGTTGGTGTTGATGTGCGCCAGCACGCCGGACGAGGTGCGGAACTGCAACAGCGCAATGTCCTCGCGCGCGGCGACCGCGCTCGAGGTTTGCGGTTGAATTTCGACGATCTCGGAATCGGTGAACCAGCGGATCAGGTCGATGTCGTGCACCGCGAGATCGATGACGACGCCGACATTCGACATGCGCGGCGGGAACGGCCCGACCCGGGTAATGGCGATTGAGAGAATGTCCTGATCCTTGATCGCCCGCTTGATCGACTGCACCGCCGGATTGAAGCGTTCGACATGGCCGACCATCAGCGTGACGCCGGCGCGGCGGGCCGCCGCGACGATGGCGCGGCTCTCCTCGACCGTCGAGGCGATCGGCTTCTCGACCAGGACGTGGATGCCGCGCGCGGCGCAATCGATGGCGATGTCGCGATGAAGGTGGGTGGGCGCCGCAATGGTAACGGCGTCGACGCCCTGGTCCATCAGCGCGTCGGCGTCGGCGAACGCGGCGCAACCGAGCGTGCGGGCGACCTGATCGCAGCGTCGGCGGTCGGGATCGGCGACGCCGATCAGTTTCACCCCCGGCAATTCGGACACCACGCGGGCATGATTGCTGCCCATCACGCCCACACCGACGACACCGACCCGCAACGTGCGGTCCGCGGCCACTTTCCCAGCCTCACGCATGTCCCGAAGAGCCCCCTTGCCACCCGGAGCCGACCCCAACGGCTTTCCCGTAGCATGCTTGATGCCGGCTGGCGACCGGCCAGCTAGGGAAATTCGAACACGAATTGCATCACAGGCTTACGGCCGGCACCCTACCGCAGTAGGCAGGCCCGGAGTGAACAACGGCAAGAATGTATTTAATTCGTGTTTTCAGACACTTAAGGAAGAGACCAAGGTCGCCTTAGAGCATGGGCACGGGCAGCGAAAGCATTACAACTCGACCGGATCAGGCAGAGGGTCATCGATTGCCGGAAAATCCTCATCGAGAGGCTCAAGCGTCGCCAACACTTCCACCAGAGATTGGGGCGGTGTTTCGTCGGTCATCGACGCTTTGTGCCACTAGGAATTGAGTCCCGCAATCCGCCGATCGCGGGCCGACATCACGACCGGCGGTAATCGTCTTCGATGCGGACGATATCGTCCTCGCCGAGATAGCTGCCGGTTTGCACCTCGATCAGCTCAAGATCGATCTTGCCCGGGTTTTCCAAGCGATGCTTGGCGCCGATCGGAATGTAGGTCGATTCATTCTCATGCACGATCCTGGTCTCATCACCGACGGTAACGCGCGCGGTGCCCTGCACCACGATCCAGTGCTCGGCGCGATGATGATGCAGCTGCAGCGACAGCCGCCCGCCCTGCTTCACCACGATGCGTTTGACCTGAAAGCGCGGCCCCTGATCGATGGATTGGTAGGAGCCCCACGGCCGATGCACCTTCAAATGCTCTTCGGTCACCGCCGGCGCCACGTCCTTGAGCTTCGCCACCAGACGCCGCAAGCCGTCGCCGTCCTCGCGTTTTGCCACCAGCACGGCATCGGCGGTGGCGACCACGACCAGGTTCTCGACGCCGAACAGCGCCACGAGCTGCTTGTCACTCGTCACATAGCAGCCGCGTGAATCGACGAAGACCACGGCGCCCTGGCTGGAATTACCGAGCGCGTCGCGGCTGGAAAGCTCCCAAACGGCCGCCCACGAGCCGACGTCCGACCAGCCGTAGGAAACCGGCATCACCGCCGCGCGCTTGGTGCGCTCCATCACCGCATAGTCGATCGATTTCGCCTTCGCGCGCGCGAACGCATTCGCATCGAGCGTGACAAAACCGAGATCGGCGCCGGCGCCCTGCACCGCAGCCGCCACTGCGGCGACGCTGTCGGGCTCGAAATTCTTGTATTCGTCAAGCAGCAAACCGGCGCGGAATATGAAGTTGCCGGAGTTCCACAAATAACCTTCTGTGAGATAGCGCTCGGCGGTTTTGGCGTCGGGCTTTTCGACAAATTTTTCTATGGTGAAAATGTCCGGGCCGATCGCCGCGCCGGCGCGGATATAGCCGTATTCGGTCGCCGGCCGCGTCGGCCGCACGCCGAAAGTGACGATACGGTCGGTGGCGGCGGCGTCCGCCGCCGCCCCGCAAACCGCGGCAAAAGCCGCCGGGTCGGTGACGACGTGATCGGCGGCCAGCGCTAGAATCAAGGGATCGCCACCGCGCGTGACCGCGAAAGCCGCACCCGCCGCGATCGCGGGTCCGGAATCGCGCCGGGTCGGCTCCAGCATGATATCGGCCTTGACGCCGATCGCCGCGAGCTGCTCCGCCACCAGAAACCGATACTGATTGTTGGTCACCACGATCGGGCGGCCGAACAGCGCCGGATCGGCAACTCGGCGGATGGTCTCCTGGAACGTCGAATGCGGACCAAACAACGGCAAGAATTGTTTGGGCCGACCTTCGCGCGACGCCGGCCACAGCCGCGTGCCGGCGCCGCCGCACATGATCAGAGGAATGATCGATTGAGCCAAGTTGTGCCTGCGATGGATCGCTACGGAAGGTCCGCTTCGGGACCGGGACTGTGCCGCATCCGGGTTAAGAACCTTTACGCGATTCTTGGCGAATCCATAAACGGAAACGCCAGCAACCGTCGTGCCGCGGCGGTTCTTTACTTCTTACGCAATATCCTGCCCGCGACCGCGTCGAGTTTTTTGACGAGCTTCGGGTCGCGCGCCTTCGGCGCGGTGATCAGCGCGTTGTCGAGTGCACGATCGGAGCCGATCGGGCATGGCTCGTGTTGGCGCGGCAAATCCCTGGCCAGCCGCGCCACCAATCGCGCGGCCTTTTCGGCATTCGCCGTCAGCACTTTGATGATGTCCTGCACGGTGACGGCGTCGTGATCGGGGTGCCAACAGTCGAAGTCCGTCACCATGGCGACGGTGGCGTAGCAAAGCTCCGCCTCACGCGCGAGCTTGGCCTCAGGCATGTTGGTCATGCCGATCACGGAATAGCCCAGATTTTTGTAAGTGATACTTTCAGCCAACGACGAGAATTGCGGGCCCTCGATGCACACATAGGTTCCGTCGCGCACGACGCCGATGCCCTCCGCCATCGCGGCTTCCGCAATATGGATGCGCAGCCGCGGCGACACCGGATGCGCCATCGAGACGTGGGCGACGCAGCCTTTGCCGAAGAACGAGCTTTCGCGCTTGTGGGTGCGGTCGACAAACTGGTCGATCAGGACGAACGTTCCGGGCGGCAGATTCTCCTTAAACGAGCCGCAGGCCGATAGCGAAACAAGATCGGTGACGCCGGAGCGCTTGAGCACGTCGATATTGGCCCGGTAGTTGATGTCGGACGGCGACAGGCGATGACCCGGGCTATGCCGCGACAGGAAGACCACCGGCAAGCCTGCGATCTGGCCGATGCGCAGCGGTCCGGACGGCTCGCCCCATGGGCTTTTGATGGTTTTCGACCGCACCTTTTCCAGGCCGGGCAGATCGTAAACGCCCGAGCCGCCGATGATGCCGAGTACCGCCTTGGCCATGAGTAAGGGTGCTCCTCGCGTTGCGGACGGTGGCAGAAGCCGCGGCAGAGGTTCGCCGGACCGCGCAGAAAAATCAATGGTGCAGCAGGACCATCGAGATCGCCGGCACATAGGTTATGATCATCAGCGCCACGAAATTGAGCAGCAGGAACGGCAACACGCCGAGATAGATCCGGCTCAATGGCGCGTCGAAGATCGCCTGCGACGAGAACAGGTTCAAACCGAACGGCGGCGTATACATGCCGAGGCTGAGATTGACCGCAACGATGATGCCGAAGTGAATGGCATTGACGCCGGCGTCGCGTACGATCGGCAACAGCAAGGGCGTGAGGATCAGGATCGCCGCCGGCGGCTCAAGGAAGCTTCCCGCCAACAGCAAGCCGGCGTTGAGGATGAGCAGAAGCTCCCATTTCGGCATGTGCAGCCCGCTGATCGTGGCCACGATGTGTTGTGGGATGCCGCTCGTTGTCAGCAACCAGGAATAAATCCCGGCCGAGGTCACGATCAGCAGGATCTGCGAGATCAGATAAGCGGACGCCATCAGGATGCGCCAAAAGCAGGCGAGGTCGACCTCGCGGTAGATCACCATGGTCACAAACAGCGAGTAGATCACGGCGACGCCGGCGGCCTCGGTCGGGGTGAAGACGCCGCCATAGATGCCGCCGAAGATCACGGCCAGCGAGCCGATCGCCCAGCTCGCCTCTTTGCTCGTCTTCCACACCGTCGCCCAGTGCGCGCGGTCGCCCAGCGGAACGCCTTTCAGCTTGGCGTAGCTCATGACATAGACGGCATCGATGACCCCGATCAGAATGCTGGGCAGGATGCCGGCCGTGAATAACAGCACGGCGGACTGCTCCGCCGATACGGCATAAAGGATCATGGCGATCGAGGGCGGGATGACGACGGCGATCGCGCCCGACGAAGCGATCAGCCCGACGGCGAAACGGTCGTTGTAGCCGCCCACCTTGAGCGCCGGATAGATCATGCGGCCCATGGCGACGACGGTGCCGACCGCGGTGTGCGACATCGCGCCGAACAATTCGGAGGCGGCGACCGTCGTCACCGCAAGCGAACCGCGCACGCCGCCGACGATGGCCATGACCATGGCAATGACGCGCCGCGCGATGCCGCCTTGCGCCATGATCTCGCCGGCGAGCACGAAGAACGGAACGGCGAGCAGCGGAAAGTTGTCGAGACTGCCGAACATGTAGGTCTGGATGGCCTCGGTCGGAATATCGGCGACGGTCAGCACCGCGACGATCGAGGTCACCAGCAGGATGAGAAAGATTGGAAAGCCGATGATGAGAAGCACGACCGGCAGGCCGAAATAGATGAGATAGCCCATCGGCGCCGCCTGTTCAGGAATGCGGGGCGTCGGCGCCGCCGGCAGGGGGTTGCCAGCGCCTGACGAGCCGGACCGCGACCAACAGCGCCATCGCTGAGTAGCCGAGCGGCAGCATCGCCTGCGGGATGACGAGCGGAACATTGGCCGCCTGGCTGCGCTCATCGAACGCCGCGAGCTGGGTGATGACCGGCCAGGCGAACACCGTCACCGCGCCGGCCGCCGCGATCAGTACCAGCTCAGACAGCACGTTGAGGAACTCGCGCGGCTTCGGCGGCAACATCAGCAGCACCACGTCCATCCGGATTTGCCGTCCGTCCCAGGCCACGGCACAGCACCCCGTGAATACGCAGCCGACCATGAGGAAGAGCATGATCTCCTCGGCCCACGGGATCGAAATGCTGAAAAAGTAGCGTCCGATGATATTGACGAAATTAATCGCCACGCTGGCGATAAGGAGAATCCCCGCCGCCGCGCGGGTAACCGCAAGCAGCCAACGCACTCCTCTGATGAGGCCGTCGATCACTGGCCCTCCCTCTGCTGCGCGCTAGAGCATGATCCGGAAAAGCGGAAACCGGTTTTCCGAAAAGATCATGCTCAAACAAAATGCTAGAGCCCGGCTCCGATTCAATCAGAACGGATAGGGCTCAAGCGTAAGGCGCCGCATCGAATTTCACCGGTCCCGCGCGCACGCCAAGCACGGCCATCGATGTCGCTCTGCCGTGGCGTTTCTTGTTTGGCGGACTGCCGCACTCGACACGCGATCGAGTGCCGCTGCGAGCTTTCCCCGAGCCGAGCGCGCAGATTACGGCAAACCCGGAAGGACGGCGCGCGGAATTCCGGGTGTGACGGACTGCCGCGCCCCAAAGCGAGCCGAAGGCCGGCGCGGACGCTTATTTCGTCCGCTCCGCCGCCTCGCTCACTATTTTATACGCGGCGCTGAGCTGCGGCTTCTGTTTCGACACGTCGGCGCCGACGCTGGCGAGCAATGTGAGCAATGCCGACTGCTCGTCAGCCGGCAAGCTGATCAGTTCGCCGCCCGTGTCAGTCCAGACCGTGCGCGAATTCCCGGTGATTTCGCTTGCTTGCGGATTGACCGCCACGGTTTCCCGCGCCGCGGTCCGGTCGATAATTTGTTGCAGGTCGGGGGGCAGCGTGTCGTACCACTTCTTGCTGATTTCAACGATCGCAAAGATCGCCGGCTGACCGGTCTCGGTCACGTATTTCGCCGCATCCTGATAATGAAAGGCGGTGAAGACGGCGGTCGAGGCAACGGCACCGTCGATGGCGCCCTGCTGCAGCGCCGGCAGCACGTCCCCCAAGCTCATCGCCACCGGCGTCGCGCCGAGCCGATCGAATGACACGCTCTGGAACGGCGACGCGAAGATCCGTATCTTCTTGCCCTTGAAATCGACCAGGTTCCGGATCGGCGTCTTGGCGATGATGGCGGACGGATTCACCATGAACAGCCCGACGCCGTGCATGCCCTTGTCGGCGCCGAGGCTGAGCATGAGCTGCAAGACTTCCGGGTCCGCCGCGAGCCGCTGGCCGTGCGCCATCGACCCGACGAGGCCGGGCGCGGCCATCACCTCGAAGCGTTCATCGATGCCGACCAGAAATTCCGGCGGCACCAGCTGGCACTGGATCGCGCCAAACTGCACGCCCTCGGCCTGCCGCGGGATCGGACCCAATTGGCTCGCCGGATAGATCTCGGGCTTGATGCGGCCGCCGGATTCCTGCTCCAGCGCGGCGGCGAAGTTCTTGGCAAACGCGTGAATCTGATCGTTGATGGTCGCGAGCGATATCTTCATCGTGTAGGTTTTGTCTTGAGCCCGAGCGGCGCCGAGCGTCAGCGCCAAAGACAACACGGCGGCGCCGGCCGCAGCGGCCGCGCGCCTATAGCTGTCAGGCCCCATGAAGCGCATTGCGGTCTGCCTCCCCTAGCTCACTGTTCGCGTTTCGATTGCGTTGTCACCAAAATTCGGCACCGCCTCGCGCAGCACGTTATAGATCGGCGCGCGTTCGCCGGCGGCGAGATCGTGCTGCAACCTCGCGATCCAGCCCTGCACCACCGCCAGCGGCGGACAGACCGGCTTGGCGGCGACGACACCCTCGATGCCAATGTCCGAGCTTCCTTCCTCGCGCGCGAACAGAATTTCATTGAGACGTTCGCCGGGACGGATGCCGGTGAAGACGATATCGACGTCGTGTGCCGGCTCGAGCCCGCTCAAACGGATCAGCCGCTCGGCAAGATCGACGATCCGGATCGGCTGGCCCATGTTGAGGACATAGACCGACGTGTCCGAGCGCGCCGGACCAAGCGCATGGCTTGCCGCGGTGATGACGAGATCGCAAGCTTCGCGAATGGTCATGAAGTAGCGCACCATGTCCGGATGGGTAACGGTGACCGGACCGCCGGCCTCGATCTGCGCCTTGAACTTAGGCACCACCGAACCGTTGGACGCCAGCACATTGCCGAACCGCACCGCGATTATGCGCGTCGGCGGCTTGCCGCCATTGCCAAGAACGGCACCATGGCCGGCCGAGTCCAACGCCTGGCAATACATTTCGGCCAGCCGCTTTGTCGCTCCGAGCACGGAAACCGGATCGATCGCCTTGTCGGTCGAAATCATGACCATGGCGTCGGCGCCGGCACTGACTGCGGCATCGGCAACGTTGACCGAGCCGAACACGTTAGTCTTGATGCCTTCGTCCCAATCGCGCTCCAACAGCGGCACGTGTTTCAGCGCGGCCGCATGGAACACCAGGTTCGGCTTGCAGTTGGCGATTAAGCCGAAAATCCGTTTGCGATCGCGGATGTCGGCAATTCGGCCCTCAACTACGGTGGCGCTCGATTTGACGGCAAGACTTTCCAGCACGGCATGCAGCGCCGGCTCCGAATTCTCGATCACCAGGAGCCGCGCAGCGCTGAAATTGACGACTCGATCGCAAATTTCCGAACCGATCGAGCCGCCGCCGCCGGTAACGACGACGGTTTTGCCCCGGATGAAATCTTCCAGCCGTCGGTAATCGATCCGCACGCTCGGGCGCAGCAGTAAATCCTCGACATTGACCGGCGTCAGCCGCAGCGCTTCCTCGCCGACGCCGAGCGACGGCAGGCGGCTGGCGGCGAGACCGAGCCGGCGTGCCAGCATCAGCATCGTCTCCGGGTGCAGCTCCGGCTCGAGCGCGCTCGGCGTCAGCACCAGGCGGCCGACGCGGATGTCTTGCGATCGCAAGGCGACGACGGTCGATTCAAGATCGGTGAGGAAGCCGCGCACCGGCACGTCGCGCAGCTCCTGGTCCTGATCAGCCGATGACGGCGAGAGAATTCCGACCGGAAGCACGTTCTTGACCGCGCCGCTCTCGATCGCCCGCAGCAGCACTTCCGCGTCCGCAGCGCGGCCGACGATCAGTGTCGGAACGGCATCGGAGCCTTTGACCTGGCTCTGGGTGCGGGAGAGCCGGAACAGCCGGTAGGCAATGCGCGGCCCGCCGAGGAAGAACATCTGCAGGAACCAATACAGCGCGATCGTGATCTTGCCGAACAGGAAAGTGCCGAATAGCCCCGGATAAAGCAGGATGTAATCGAGCACCAACAGCGAAACCGCCAGCACCGTCACCGCACGGAAGATGTTGCGCAGGTCCGGCAGCGAGGCGAAACGCCATTTCGCCATATAGAGGTGGAAATACCAATAGACGATGCCGGCGTAGACGATGTAGCAGGGCAGGATAACGACGAGCCAAGGGTAGCGCACGGCAAGGCCGCCGTGTTCGCCGTCCGCGAAGCGAATATAAAGCGTCACTAGGATCGCCAGCGCCGTGACGACGAGATCGTGGACGACGATCAGAACGCGACGCGGGTTGCGCAAAAATCCCATCATGGCGTCATTATAGTCCAGGCCGCGAAACAAGAAGAACAATAAGATCAAGGGTCATCATTGAACATCATCGCCGGTGATATTCGCGATACCAGGCGGCGAAATTGCGTACGCCATCCTCGATCGGGGTTGACGGGCGAAAACCGACGTCGCGCATGAGGTCGTCGATATCGGCGCAGGTTTCCGGCACATCGCCCGGCTGCATCGGCACCAGCTCGGTTTTGGCCTTGCAGCCGAATTCCCGCTCCAAGAGTTCGACGATACGGGAAATTTCGATGCTGTGATTGTTGCCGATATTGTAAATGCGCCACGGCGCGGTGCTGGTCGCCGGATCAAGTTCGCCGCGCGGCGTCGTCCCGGCTCGCGCCGGCGCTTTATCGATGAGGCGTTCGACCGTTTCCACCACGTCATCGACATAGGTGAAATCGCGCCGCGCGCGGCCGTAATTGAACAATCTGATCGGCCGGCCTTCGGCAATGGCGCTGGCAAAGATGAACATCGCCATGTCCGGACGTCCCCACGGACCGTAAACGGTGAAGAACCGCAAGCCGGTGGCCGGAAGGCCATAGAGATGACTGTAGGCATGCGCCATCAGCTCGTTCGCCTTCTTGGTCGCGGCGTAAAGGCTGATTGGATGGTCGACATTATCATGGACCGAAAACGGCAGCCGCGTGTTGGCACCGTACACCGAGCTCGACGAGGCGAAGACGAGATGCGCGGTGCGGCGATGACGGCAACCTTCGAGAATGTTGAGAAAGCCGGCGAGATTGGCGTCGAGATAGGCATGAGGGTTTTGCAGCGAGTAGCGTACGCCGGCCTGCGCGGCGAGGTGCACGACCGGACCGAAATCGCCGTCGCGAAACAGCGCCTCGACCGGCTTGCGGTCGGCCAGATCGAGTTTGTGAAAGGTGAAATGCGGAAACTGCCGCAACAGCGCAAGGCGCGCCTCCTTGAGCGCCGGATCGTAATAGTCATTGACGCTGTCGACGCCGACGACGGCCCGGCCGCCCTCAAGCAGCCGCCGCGCCAGCGCGAAGCCGATAAATCCGGCGGCGCCGGTGACCAGGACCGGATGTTGCGACATCGGCAGCCTTCGCGCGTTCCCGTTTATACCCGCACCGTCTCGGCACATGCCCGGCGGGGCACTTCAAGCGCATCGCCGCCGGCCTCGCAATGGGCTTAAGTCGATAGACTGTACATCCGACCGCCACAAAGGATAGAAAGTGGCCCGCTGCATTGGGAGCGGAGACTTGGCGGGGACTTCGTCATGAGTCATGCGGCCACATTCCTCGACGAGGTTGTCGAGACCGCCCGCCGCATCGAGCCGGCGACGATCGAGGCCTTATGCGGCGAGCTTGTAAGCCTGCGTGAACGGGATGGCCGTCTCTTCATCATCGGCGTCGGCGGCAGCGCCGGCAATGCCAGCCATGCGGTGAACGATTTCCGCAAGCTGTGCGGCATCGAGGCCTACGCGCCGACCGACAATGTTTCGGAACTGACCGCACGCACCAACGATGAAGGCTGGCCGACGGTATTCTCCGAATGGCTCAAGGTGAGCCGGGCCAACAGCAAAGATGCGATCCTGATCTTCTCGGTCGGCGGCGGCAACATGGAAAAGAATGTGAGCCCGAATATCGTCTCCGCCATCACGCTTGCCAAGGAGCGCGGCATGCGGGTGCTCGGCGTGGTCGGGCGCGACGGCGGTTACACCAAGAAAGCCGGCGATTGCGTGGTCGTCATTCCGACCGCGGAGGATAGCCGGGTCACGCCGCATGCGGAGGCGTTCCAGGCCGTAGTCTGGCATTGCCTCGTATCGCATCCAAAGCTGCAGCGAAACGCCACCAAATGGTGAAGGCCGTCTTCCTCGATCGCGACGGCGTCATCAACGCCAACCTGGAACGGAACGGCAAGCCGGTGGCGCCGACGACGCTGGCCGAATTCCGCATCCTTCCCGGCGTCGTCGAAGCGGCGCGGCGCCTCAAGGACGCCGGATTCGTTCTCGTGGTCGTAACCAACCAGCCCGATGTCGCCAACGGGATTACACCCAAGGCGACGGTCGAGGCGATGCACGCCGAAATTCGGCGGCAGCTTCCAATCGACGACATCATGATCTGCGTTCACACCGACGCCGATCATTGCTCCTGCCGCAAACCCAAGCCGGGCCTCATTCTGCGCGCTGCGGCCAAGCATGGAATCGACTTGTCGTCGAGCGTCATGATTGGCGACCGCTGGCGCGACGTTCTGGCCGGCCAGGCGGCGGGTTGTCGCACGATTTTTGTCGATTATGGCTATCCGCAGGACCGCCCGGCTAGGCCGGATAAGACCGTGAGGTCGCTCGCCGAGGCCGCGGATTTCATTCTCCAGGGCAACGCCACGAATTAGGACGGATGCCGCACGTCCATAGCGGGACCAATCATCGCTTTACAATCGTCTATGCGCTCGTATCCGCAATCTCGATCAAACCCGACGGTGGCGCATCATGGCCGCCAAGCAGTTGGCCTTTCCAGTTCTTCAAGCGTTCGATCCGATTGTAATAGGTGAATTCCGGCGAGCGGCGGATCAGAAGGCCGTCGCGGATTTCCTCCTCATATTCGTATTGCGCCCAGCCGTTGCAGTTGGTGCAGAACGGAACTTTGTCCCATTGCCCGGTCTCGTGATAGTAGCGGACTTTGGCGAATTCTTCGCCGTTCCACACCGCTTTCACGCCCTGTTCGAATACATTGCCGACATTGGTGCTCTTGAAGCCATCGAGGCAGCAGATGGTCACCGCGCCGTCGTTATGGACCGGCAGCGTCTTGTACAGCGTAGGACAAGGCAGCCGCTTGTCCGGCGGCTTCATGTCGGGGAACGTGCCGTTCTCGAACAGAAGATTGACGCGGACGCAATCCACCAAACCGCCCCAGCGCTCGACGAAGGCGGCTTCCTCGTGCCGGTTCTTGTCCTGCAGCGTGAACGACACGCTGATGCGCGGCAGATCGCGATCACCACGCGCCGCCAGCATGCGGAACACCGCCGCCTCGATCTTTTCCAGCTTGTCGACGCCGCGGATCTTCTCCAATGTGCTGCGGGTCACGGAATCGATGCTGAAGGAGATCGAATCGAGCTCGATCGCGACCATGAATCGGGCGAGATCGTCGTCGAGCGTCAGCCCGTTGGTGTTGAACGCAATCGCGATGCCGCGCGATTTCATGTCGCGCAACCGTTCACGCAAGTCCGGCACCAACAGTGGTTCGCCATACATATTGGGCTGCACCAGCGGACGTGCCGGCGCGATTTCGTCCAGCAGGCGCTTCGAGGCATCGGCATTCATGATGCCCTTGACGGAATCGATGGCGTTGTTGTCTTCCGAACCCCAGACCGGGCACATCGCGCAGCGCAAATTGCATTTTGTCGCGTAGTCGATCAGGACGCGCTCGGGCAGTTCGGAAACCGGAAGCGGCTGCCAATTCAACGCCGGATCGACCCAAGGCGCGCGCGAATAGTCGCTTATTTTTCGCCCGCTCATTTTCGCCGGTTCACTTTGCGCTTATGTCCTGCTGCTCGAAGCGCCACGCGCGGAAGGCAAAGCATATAGCACCGTCTCGATGATGCCGCCATCATGCTGGCGCAGATAGAGATCGTAGTCCGGGTTCAGTTCCAACACCAGTTGCGGAATCCGCCAGAGATCGCCGGCGCGATGATAGACCGAAATGGCGAGCTTCGGCCGCCAGTTGCGGATTGCATCGCGGGCGCCGCGCAGCGCGTCGATCTCGGCGCCTTCGATGTTCATCTTGACGTAGGTCAGCCGCCGGTCGCCGAGCACCTCGTCGATCGTGGTAACCGGCATTTCGATTTCGCCGTCGGCGGCGAAGATGGCACCGCGGCTGGCGTCGTCGCGGAAACGCAAGGAGCCGCCGTGACTGTACAGCCCGGCATGGATCGGATGGACCCGCGGCTCATTGCGGAAATTGGCCTTCAGCTTGGCAAAAGTCACCGGGTCCGGCTCGAATGCGTACACATCAGCGAAGCGGCCGTGCACCCGCTCGACAAAGCTGCGGATGGTATCGCCGTCGTAGGAGCCGCCGTCGACATAGACTTCGTTGTCGGCGAATTCGAATAAGCCTTCGGGGGCGTAAAGGTCGTGCTCGGTGACAACCGGCTGCAGCACGGTGGCATCGAGCGTTCGGCGAAATCCGATCACGGCCTCGAGCACCTGCCGCGAGCGACCGTCCGCCAGCCGGTCGTGCAGCGCCTGATATTCGGAGCGCCGCGTCCACAGATCGTCCAGGAGGTTGTCGTAGAACATGTGCGGCGGGAAGACATCGGGCGCCAGAACCTGCAGCATCGCGAACGGCACGACCGTCTCAAAGCCGAGATCGCGCAGCTTTTCGGTGACGCGCAGCACCCGATGCGAGGCGATCACGATCGGCGTGGTCCTTGGCAGTTCAGTCAGCGTCGACACGGGCGCGACCCGCAGACCCGCGACGGCCAATCCCGTTTTGGCCGGGTTGTCGTCGACGATTGTCGCGATGCTGATATCTTGTGCCGCGCAGATGCGCGCCAGCCGCTGCCCTTCCGGGGCGGCACCGACAATGGCGAGCGAGCGCAGATTTTTGACGTCGAGCGCAGTGTGCGCCTGCATCGCGTTACGCAGACCAGGCAGGCCGCTCGCTGCGGCCAGATCGCCCAACCAGCGAGGTTCGGTGTGCGCAGC
>Ga0187784_10003015_pt1 | contig 13595 bp, 13 predicted proteins | sample 1015_SJ02_MP15_2_FD_132964 | JGI IMG/M metagenome (GOLD analysis project Ga0187784, IMG submission 132964) | Tropical peat soil microbial communities from peatlands in Department of Meta, Colombia - 1015_SJ02_MP15_20_MG | ecosystem: Environmental > Terrestrial > Soil > Wetlands > Peat | place...
CGTCGACTTGCTTTCGGCGCGCCGGCCTTGCGCTCACCGCAACCCGGCCCCGGCGACGAAACGATTTATCGAATCGACCGCCCCCACCGCCCCATGGCCGGGTCGAGCGCGTCCCCGTCGCGACAGCTGGCGCCGACGCTCCGGACGTCTCCTTTGTTCTTCGAGCCGGTGCCCCCCGGCGCCCGGCCGGCGCCGTCCGTCGAGCACGAGCGGTTCGAGGCGCTCGTGGCCCTGCTGACCTCCGTTCCGCGCGTCGATGCGCTCGTCATCCCCGAGCTCGTCGACGAGAACCACGAGGGGCGGCCGCGGTATCGTTCGGGGGACCTCCAGCGGTTCGCCGAGCGTCTCCAAGCGAGAACCGGCCGGTCGGCGATCCTGAACAAGGTGGTCGCCCACCTGGCCTCCGCGAGCGAGCTCGAGCAGTGGGCCCGCGGCGCGGTCGGGCACGGCGTCCGCCACGTTGTGCTGGTCGGCGGCGCCAGCCGTTACATCCCGTACACGGGCCCCCCCGTCATCGATGCGAATCGGATCTGTCGCCCGATCTTCCGGGGCGTCGACGGGCAGATCGGCAACATCGCCATCCCCCAACGCGCGGGCGAGGCGCACCGCATGCTCGCGAAGACCCGCGCGGGAGCGGCGTTCTTTACGACGCAGATCCTGTTCGACGCGGACCAGCTCATCGCCTGCGTCCGCGAGTACGACCTGCTCTGCCGTCAGGCGGCCATCCCCCCGGCGTCGGTCGTCGTGAGCTTCGCGCTCATCACGGACGATCGCGACCTCGAATTCGTCGAGTGGCTCGGCGCCGATCTGTCGAACGAGGCCGAAGGCGTGATCCTGGACGGACCCGAATCCGAGACCGCCTCCCGCAGTCGAGCGCGCGCTCTCGAAGTATGGGGGGAGATCCTCCGCGTCGCTCGGGCGGAGGACCTGGCGGTTCCCCTCGGGGTCAACGTCGAGCAGATCTCGCCGCGCCATCTCGAGCCGGCCGGTCAGCTCCTCGAGGAGTTCGCCCACCGGTCCCCGTTCGCGGACGCGTGACGGACCTCGTGCCGAGGTGCGCGGTGCGTCGAGGACCCCGGTCGGACCACCATGACCGTCCGTCCAGCCTTCCGTCGGCGCCCGCGAGGGGGCTCGCGAAGGAGAACGCGGCTCGGCGCGGGAGTTCGAGCGCGGCCTCCCCACCCAGCCACAGGGTGATCGTACCGAGCGCGATCTCTTCCAACTCGGGGATCCCGTCGGCTTCGGGATTGAGTCCGAACGAGATCCGGGAGGGACGAAGTCGCGCCGGTCCCCCTTGGGCGAGGGCGGATCGGAACGCTTCGCCGCCGCGCGCGAAGGAGTACTCCACCAACCGACCCCGACGGAACGTGAAGCGTGATCCCTGAGTGGACGGCGGGTCCCGAAAGCGACGGTACGTCGGGCGGTTGGATTCCCAGATCCCGGCGACGCTGGTCGGTTCGATGCCGACACTGACCGCGCCCGCGGGGATCCGAGTCGCGAATCGAGCGTGATGTCGGTCCCGCGCGTCGACCCTTCCGTCGTCGAACCGCAGGGACCCATGACGCAGTTCGAGCCGCAGGTCCGTCCCGTTCGAGTGGCGGATTTCGAGCTGGCGCGCCCGGTCGAGTTCCCGAGCAAGCCGGGCGCATCGGCGGCGAAGCTGCCCCGTAGGGTAGAGACAGGCGCGATAAATGCGGCGCTGCCAGGTATCGAGATCGACCCCGTAATGGTCCGCGGCCGTGGGCGTGGCCGAGGAGATCGCGAGACGCGCGACCCGGGTCGGGCGTCGACGTGCCGCCCGCCACCAGTTCGGTCCGTGCCGACGCACGGCGGCGAGGAGGTCCCGGTCGCGCAGGCCGAAAAGGCGCGGAAACTCCTGGGGTCCGGGAAGGTAGACGAAGACGTCGCTCCCCGCGACCAGCGCGGGGGGCGCCTGGGGGATCGTGCGCCCCTCGGCCGGTTCGAGGGAGTGGAAGTAGGTCTCTTCGTCTTCGACGACCAGGATCGGCTCCGCACCGCGTCGTCGCGCTTCGCGCACGAGGGCAAGTGCCCAGGGGAGGGCGTGACTCCAGGACTCGATCGTCACGACCTCCCCTCGCCGAAGCCCGAGCGAGGGACCGAGGACCGCGCGCGCGAGCCCCTCCTCGGCACGAGCGGGGAGCGGCATCGTCCTAGCGTGCGGTCCCGCCCCGAGGCACCGGGTGCGGGTGGCGATGGCCCGTGGCTCCGCCCGCCACGGCCGGCGCGAGCGCGAGCCACCCGCCGTCCAGGATGCCCTTGACGCCGCGCAAATCCTCCGCGGCCGCATCGATTTCGCGCCGCCGCCCCATCATCATGACGACCTCGGCACACGCATCCCCGTGCAGATGCAAGTGGGTCGTCGACCGGATGTGATCGCCCCACCGGTGCTCTGCCGCCGTGAGCCGGCGCAGGACGCTCGGCGACGAGGGGCGGTAGAGCAGCACCACGACCCCGATCGCGTCCGCCTCAGGGTCGGTCAGCGTTCGGTCCCCGAGCTCCTTGCGGATGAGGGAGCGGATGGCGTCCGAGCGGCTCGGACTGTTGCGCTCTTCCACCCACCGGTCCAACAGTTGGAGGAGGGAAGGCTCGAGCGAAACTCCGAGACGTACGACGTACTCGGTCTGGTCGGGCTCCGTAGGCCGCCGCGGCACGATGGGCGCTAGCCGTGCCAGCACAAGGGGTTTGTCGCGTCCGGTCGATGCGCCGAATCCTATTCTGGGGCGGGGGGTGTGGAGGCAGGACCGAACCCGACCTCCTCGTAGCGCTTCCAGCGATAGATCAGCATCGCGATGAGCCAGCACCCGATGAAGAGCGCAACGACCGCGACCCCCACGTAGCCCCAGACATCCATCCCGTAGGGGCCGGTCGCGTTGTTGAGCCAGTTCATCTCGTTCCAGAACCCGAAGGGTCCACCGGTCCAGTTGAACTCCCCGGCGAGGACTCCGAGGACCTCGATCGTGCCGATGACAAACGCCACGATCACGGAGATGAGGGTCATCGTGAGATTGTAGTAGACCTTCCGAATCGGCTTTGCGAACGCCCAGCCGTACGCGAAGCGCATCCCGATCCCGTCCGAGGTGTCCGTCAGGACCATGCCGCACGTGAACAGGAACGGCAGTACCAGCACCATCCAGAGCGGGAACCCGACCGCCGCCGTTCCTACCGTGACGGTGATGGCGATCAGCGTCACCTCGGTCGCGGTGTCAAAACCGAGGCCGAACAGGACACCGACCGGATACATCTGCCAGGGTTTGTTGACCATCTTGAAGAGCCAGCCGAAGTACCGGGAGAAGAACCCGCGGTTGTTGAGCTGCTCTTCGAGCGCCTGGTTGTCGAGCCGACCGGCGCGCAAATCGCGGAAAATCGCGTAGACATTCATGAAGATCATCAGGTTGATCAGCGCGATCAGATACAGGAATATCGCCGAGATGCCGGTTCCGACGATCGCCCCGACCGAGGCGAACGTCGGGTAGGCGTTGAGGATGAACCGGGCGGCGAGGACCAGCCCCACGAGCATCGCCATGACGATCGTGGAGTGTCCGAGCGAGAACCAGGTCCCGACGGTGTAGGGGCGTTGTCCCTGCTGGATGAGCTTTCGGGTGACGTTGTCGATCGCGCAGATGTGATCGGCGTCGACGCCGTGGCGAAGGCCGAGCGTGTAGGAGAGAATTCCAAGCCCAATGAAGATCCCGAACGTCGCGCCGATGAGGAAGGTGGCGGCGAGGCCCAGGGCGGTCGCCACCAGGATGCCCCCGTAGATCATCGCGACCCCCAGCTTCTCGCGACGCGTCATCACGAGTCGCCCTTCGGGATCGGTGGCCGATGCGCTCGCCGGCGTCGTCGCGGGCGCGGTCGCCATCGCCATTGCGACGGGGTACCCCGGAGGGGCTATAACGGTTATGTCGAATCCACAAATCGTAACACTCGGGCCGGCCGTCGCCTAGCGCACGGTGTTGCTCAGAACGCTGGTCGCGGAGCTCAGGTCGGAGTTGTCGAGCAGGAAGATCGTATCCGTGTAGCAGGAGAGCGCCTCGACGATGTTGATCCCTTGGGCCGAGAGGACACCGGCGAGATGGCGGAGCAATCCCGGTGTCTCCTCGATGCTCTCGGGGCTGGTGACGGCCACCTCGATCAGATTTTTCCGTACCGAGACCAGTTGCCTCTCTCGCAACGCGTGGGTCACCCGGGCGATCGAGTCCTCGTCGACGATGATGACGGTCCCGCCCGAGACCTGGATCAGACGGCAGAGGGAGTTCTCATCGAGGAGTTCCTCGACCACATCGCCGAGCCGTTGCAGGACGTCCACGCCCTGGACCACGGTGATCGCGGCAACCTTTGTCCGGGTCTCGATCCGACTGCGGCGAAGAACTCTCCGTATCCCGGACTCGCGGAACGACTCCGTTCCCCGCGAATAACGCCGGCACGCCGCGAGGACCGCATCGGTCGAGCGGATTCCCAGCTCCTCCGACGCCCGGCGCGCGACCGCGGAGTAGTTGGCGATCCGTAGCCGGATGGCGTCGGCAAGGACGGGGTGGGTGTCCAAGTAGGCGCGGACCTGCCGCGCGATCGAGTCGTCCGGCATGAATGTCCTATTTCGGACAATATTGCCCGTTTTTGTCCGTCAGCTATCACATCCTATAAGAAGTAATCCCACGCTCGGCCCAGTGACCGGAACGCGCGCGTGTCGAATTCGAAGGTGGTGCTCGCGTACTCCGGGGGACTCGACACGTCGGTCGCGATCCCTTGGCTTCACGAGAACAAGGGGGTCGAGGTCGTCGCGCTGACCGTGGATGTGGGCCAGCCCGTCGACCTGGAGCGCACGCGGCAAAAGGCCCTCGCGTCGGGGGCTGTCGCGGCCTATGTGCTCGATGCCCGACGCGAATTCGCCGAGGAGTTCATCGCGCCAGCGATCCGGACCAACGCGCTTTACGAGGGAGTGTATCCCCTGAGTACGGCCCTCGCTCGGCCCCTGATCGCCCGCCACCTCGTCGATATCGCCCGGAAGGAGGGGGCGAAATTCGTCGCCCACGGTTGCACCGGGAAGGGCAACGACCAGGTGCGGTTCGACCTTTCCACCACCAGCCTTGACCCTGAGCTCCAAGTCGTCGCCCCCGCCCGCGAGTGGGGAATGACGCGCGAGGCGGAGATCGCGTACGCCGAGGCGCATGGGATCCCTGTCCCCGCGACCCGAGCCTCGCCGTACAGTACGGACGAGAACCTGTGGGGTCGTTCGGTCGAATGCGGGATCTTGGAGGACCCCTCGATCGAGCCTCCCGAGGAGGCGTACGGGTGGACGCGCTCTCCCGAGACCGCGCCGGACTCAGCGGAACGGATCACGGTCGCGTTCGAGCGCGGCGTCCCCGTGTCCCTGAACGGAGAGTCGTCGCCGCTGGCAGAACTCATTGCCGAGCTGAATCGGCTCGCCGGGATCCACGGCGTGGGCCGGATCGATCACCTGGAGTCGCGCGTCGTCGGGATCAAGTCCCGCGAGGTCTACGAGTGTCCCGCGGCGGTCGTACTCTTGGGAGCGCATCAGGCGCTCGAGTCGCTGGTCCTCCCGCGAGACCTCCTCGACTTCAAAGCGTCGGTCGAACGACGGTACTCCCAGCTGATCTACGACGGACTCTGGTACTCCCCGCTGCGATCGGCCCTCGATGCGTTCGTCACCGAGACCCAGGATCGCGTGACCGGAGAGGTCGCGATCAAGCTGTACAAGGGGCAGGCGCGCATCGTGGGGCGGCGCTCTCCGTTCGCCCTCTATCAGAGCGAGCTCGCCACGTACTCCGCCGGAGATCGGTACCGGCATCAGATGGCGGAGGGGTTCGTCTACGTCTGGGGCCTTCCCACGCGAACGTGGGCGAGCGTCGGTGCGACGTCCGCCCGCTCGGTCGTTCCCCCCGCGAAGTACCGTGCCTGACGAGGAGCCGCGACCGAATTCCCATGTCCGAACCGCTCGTCCCTCCGTCGTACGTCCTCGCCCCTGAAGTGGCATTCCTCTCCTCGCTGGCGGTCGACCGGCCGCTCGCACGCTACGATCTCGCCGGCAGCGTGGCCCACGTGCGGATGCTGCGGCACGTCGGTCTGCTCTCCTCCGAAGAGGCGAAGACGCTCGAGGGCGGACTTCGTGTCATCGCCGGCGAGATCGCCGCCGGGGGCTTTCCCTGGCGTATCGAACTCGAGGACGTTCACACGAACGTCGAAGTACGGCTCCACGAGCTGGTCGGTCCGGCCGGGGGCAAGCTCCATACCGGACGGAGCCGCAACGACCAGATCGCGCTCGACGAGCGTCTGTACCTTCGCGCGGAGGTGCGGGAGATCGCGACCCTCGTGCTGTGCCTCGAGGAAACGATCCTCGCGCGCGCCCGGGATGTCGCGAACACCCCGATGCCCGGTTACACCCACCTTCAACGCGCGCAGCCCGTCACCGCAGGTCACTGGCTCCTCGCGCACTTCTGGAAGTTCGACCGGGACCTCGATCGGCTCCTGGCCACCGCCGAGCGGGCGAATGTGTCGCCGCTCGGGGCGGGGGCGCTCGCGACCTCGACCCTGCCGGTCGATCCGGCGTTCGTCGCCGAGCTCCTCGGTTTCGACCGGGCATTCGAGAACTCGCTCGACGCGGTGAGCGACCGGGACTACTTCGCCGAGCTCCTGTTCGATCTCGCCCTCCTCGCCGTGCACCTGAGCGGGCTGGCCGAGGAGATCGTGATCTTCGCGTCGCGAGAGTTCGGGTTCGTCGAGCGTACCCCGGCGTTGGGCTCGGGCAGCAGCCTGATGCCCCAAAAGCGGAACCCGGACGTCGCCGAGCTGGCCCGGGGAAAGGCCGGCGGCGTCGTGGGCGACCTCGTGGCGCTCCTGGTGACCCTGAAGGCTCTGCCGCTCGCGTACGACCGCGACCTGCAGGAGGACAAGGCCCCGGTGCTCGACGCGGTGAGGACAGTCTCGGCTACGCTCGCGGCGTTCGGCCGGCTGGTGGCCCAGCTGAAGTTCGCCGAGGAGCCCCTCGCGGCGGCGTCCGCGGACCCGGAGCTCTTCGCGACCGATCGGGCCGAGGAGCTCGTCGCCCAGGGCGCGGCGTTCCGGACCGCCCACGAGGCCGTGGGGGCCGAGTACCGCGGGCGCGCCGTCCACGATGCGGGACCACGGGGCATCGACCCCCGCTCGTCCCTGGAGCGGCGGAGCGTCCCCGGAGGTCCATCTCCCCCCGCGATCGCGGCCCAGCTCGTGGTGGCCGAAAGCCGCCGGAGCGCGCGCCAGCTTTCCCTCTCCTCGCTCGACCGGCAGGCCGAGCGCATCGAGGAGCTACTCAGCGAGGAACCAAGATGACGAACTGCCCGGAGTGCGACGCCGCCGTAGAGAACCCGACGATGATCCTGGGTGAGGTGTTCCCTTGCCCGGATTGCGGAACCGAGCTCGAGGTGACCGGGGTCGCCCCCCTGGCCATCGCACCGGCGCCGCAAGTGGCCGAGGACTGGGGTGAGTAGCTCCTCCCCGCTCGGGATCTTCTACACGATCATCCGACCGGAGGAGAAGTGGCTGCTCGCCGCCGCCGAGGCTCGGGGGGTTCCCCTCCAGCGGCTCGATGACGCGGAGATCACCTTCGGCCTCGCACGACCCCCGGACCTCCCGGAGGTCGTCCTCAACCGATCGGTCAGCCACACGCGAGCCCTCTACGCTGCGTGGTGCTTCGAGCACTACGGGATCCGGTCGATCAACCCCGCCGCAGTCCTCGAGCTCGCCGGCGACAAGGTGCGCACATCGCTCCGATTGAGCGAGCGGGGTGTCCCGACACCCAGAACGGTCGTCGCGCTCACGCCCGAGGCCGGTCTCGACGCGATCGCCGAGGTGGGCTATCCGGCCGTCCTGAAGCCCGCGATCGGCTCGTGGGGGCGGTTGATGGCCAAGGTCGACGATCCGAACCAGGCCGTCCAGCTCCTCGAGCACAAGGCGGCCCTCTCCTCCCCGGTCCACTCGGTCGTCTACGCCCAAGAGTACATTCCGAAACCGGACCGCGACCTGCGGGTGTTCGTGATCGGCGGGGAGGCGATCGCGGCGATGTACCGGCGCTCGAGCGAGTGGCGGACGAACACCGCCCGGGGCGGAAGTGTCGAGTCCGCCCCGCTCTCCGGAGATCTGACGGACCTCGCGCTCCGCGCCGCGGAGGCCGTCGGAGGCGGGGTCCTGGCGGTCGACCTGATGGAGTCCCCGCGCGGGCTCCTGGTGCACGAGGTCAACCCGACCCCCGAGTTCAAGGGGCTCACGAGCGCGACGGGGACCGACGTAGCCGGGCGGATCATCGACTATGCCCGGTCGGCGGAGGCTCGGTGAAGGTCGCGATCGTCGGCGGCTCGGGATACGTGGGCGGTGAGCTGCTGCGGATCCTCCTGCGTCACCCCGGCGCCGAAGTGACCCAGGTCACCTCCGATTCGATGGCGGGCCAGCCGATCGCCCGCGCCCACCCGAACCTTCGCAAGGTCAGCCCGCTCCGGTTCGAGCGACATGAGGCGCTTCGCCCCGCGGACGCGACGTTCGTCGCGACACCGCATGGGGAGGCCATGGACCGGGTCGCGGGGCTGCTCGCGAGCGGCGGGTTCGTCGTCGACCTGACGGCGGACCATCGGCTCCGTGCGTCGGAGCTCTATACCCAGTACTATCACCGCGCCCATCCCCACCCCGAGCTCCTCGACCGCGCGGTCCCCGGGATCCCCGAGGCCCATCGCGAGCAGCTGCGGACCGCAGAGCTCATCGCCGTGCCCGGGTGCATCGCGACCGCGTCGATCCTGGCGCTACGCCCCCTGGCCACCCTCGGAGCGCTCGATCGGCGTCCGGTGGTGGTCGACGCCAAGAGCGGATCCTCGGCGAGCGGGCGCGACTCGGGACCGGCCGGCCGCCATGCCGAGCGCTCGGGAGTGATGCGGGCGTACGCCCCCTCCGGCCACCGGCACACCGCCGAGATCGAACAGGAGACCGGGCTTCCGATCGCCCTCTCGTGCCATGGTGTCGAAGCGGTGCGCGGAGTCCTCGCCACGTGCCATGCGTTCCTTTCTCGCCCGGTGGACGAGAAGGAGCTCTGGCGTGCCTACCGAGCTGCGTACGGGGCAGAACCCTTCGTTCGCATCGTCCACGAGGCCGACGGTATCTATCGAGAGCCCGAGCCGAAGATCCTCGCCGGGACGAACTACTGCGACGTCGGGTTTTCGCCCGATCCCCACACGGACCGCGTCGTCGCGCTCGGCGCGCTCGACAATCTGATGAAGGGCGCGGCGGGCAACGCCGTTCAGTGCTTCAACATCCGCGCCGGGATTCCTGAGGCGGCGGGGCTCGAGTTCCTCGGGCTCCACCCGATCTAGAGGTCCATGACACTTGTCGTGAAGATCGGTGGGGCCCCGGGCAACGAGTCGGGTCCGCTGTTCGAAGACCTCGCCCATCGCTCGGACTACGTGCTCGTCCACGGCGGATCGGCCGAGGTCGACCGCCTGGGGAGCGAGCTGGGTCGCCCTTCCGAGTACTACACCTCGCCGAGCGGCGTCGTTTCGCGACGGAGCGATCCCCCGCACCTCGAGGTGGTCGTTCTCGCGCTCGCGGGGAAGGTCCAGACCGAGCTGGTCGCCGGGCTCGCCCAACACGGAGTACCGGCCATCGGCCTCTCGGGCGTCGATGGTTCGCTGCTGCTCGCCCGTCGCAAGGAGGGGGCCCGGGCGGTCCGCGACGGCCGGGTGTTCCACTTGCACGACGAGCGGGCAGGGGCCCTCGAGCGGGTCAACGGGAACCTTCTGCGGGTCCTGCTCGCGGCGCACTTCGCCCCGGTGGTCGGTCCCCCCGCGCTGACGCCCGACGGCGAGATAGTGAACGTCGACGCGGACCGGGTCGCGGCCCGGATCGCCATCGACCTCGGCGCTCCCGACCTCGTGTTCCTGACCAACGTGCCCGGGCTCTTGCGGGACCCGATCGATCCGGGTTCGCGTGTCGGGCGAATTGTCCGGTCCGAGTTCGAGGGGGCGATGGCGCTCGCCCGAGGACGGATGCGGAAGAAGTTGGTCGCCGTGCGCGAGGCCCTGGACGGAGGGGTACGACGGGTCTGCCTCGCGTCGTCCCAAGGTCCCCGGCCCGTGGAACGGGCCCTCGGCGGCGAGGGAACGGTCTTCGAATGAGCGTCGCACGGGTCGACGGATCGCCGGAGTTCGGTGCCTCCCTGGGTCGGCGGCTCACGATCGTGCGCGGCGAGAACGCCTACCTGTGGGACGCCGGCGGGCGGCGGTACACCGATCTTGGGGCAACGCACGGGGTAGGTAACCTGGGGGCGTCGAACCCCGAGGTCACCGAAGCGCTGGCGCGCCAGGCGCGCGAGCTGCTCTACCTCGGAAGCGGCTACGCGAACCCCGTCCGCACCGAATTTCTCGAACGTCTCCTCTCGCTGCTGCCGAGCACCTTCGCTCGCGTGTTCCTCTCCAACTCCGGTGCCGAAGCGGTGGAGGCCGGTCTCAAGATCGCGCGATCGGCGACCGGGCGGAAGAAGATCGTTGCCGCGATGCGTGGGTTCCACGGGCGCACGCTCGGGGCGCTCAGCGCCACGTGGCGCCGGGAGTATCGGGAACCGTTCGAGCCGCTCGTTCCCGGCGTTGTCCACGTGCCGTACAACGACCCCGTCGCGCTCGAAGCGGCGGTCGACGAGGAGACCGCGCTCGTGCTCCTCGAGCCCGTCCAGGGAGAAGGCGGGGTCCACGTCGCGACGGAGGCCTTCCTGCGGTCGGCGCGGGACTCCACGGCGCGCACCGGCGCGCTCCTCGCCTTCGACGAGGTTCAGACGGGCATCGGCCGTACCGGCCGCCTCTTCGCGTTCGAACGTTGGGGGGTCGTCCCCGACCTGCTCCTGCTGGCGAAGTCCCTCGCCGGCGGGGTACCGATCGGCGCGACGATCACGACGGACGCGATCGCCGAGCGTTTCCGGGGAAGCCACCACTCTACCTTCGGGGGATCCCCGCTGGCCTGCGCGGCCGGCCGGGCCGCGCTCGATTTCGCCGTCCGGGAGCATCTCCCGGAGCGAGCGGAACGATTGGGCGCGCTCGGCCGGGAACGGCTCGCCCGCCTCCCGACGGAGAAGGTGCGCGAGGTGCGCGGGCTCGGTCTTCTCCTCGGCATCGAGCTGCGCGAGAAGGTGGCCCCGTTCCTCGCCGAACTCGAAGCCCGGGGGTTCCTCGCGCTCTCCGCCGGCGCGACCGTCCTGCGCCTCCTCCCTCCCCTGACGATTCCCGAACCGGACTGGGCGGCGGGGCTCGAGGCGATCGACGAGGTGGTCCGCCATGGATGAGCTCGCGATCCTGGAACGGCTCGTCCGCCGCTACAGCCCGTCCGGTCAGGAGGCGGCCGCGGTCCGGGAGTTCGCGCGGATCGCGCGGGAGCTCGGGTACGCGGTCCGGATCGACGCGGTCGGAAACGGGATCGCGCATCGCGGGAACGGTCGTCCACGGATCGACTTTCTCGGCCACATCGACACGGTCGACGGCGAACTACCCGTGCGGCGGCGGGGCGACCGGCTCCAAGGTCGGGGCGTCGTCGACGCGAAGGGTCCGCTCGTCGCCGGGCTACTGGCCGGTCGCGAGTGGAAGGGCCCGGGGGAGTACCGGGTCCTCGCCGCGGTGGGCGAGGAGACCGACAGCCGAGGCGCGCGCCATCTGGTCCGCGGCCGGCCGCCCGAGGTGCTACTGGTCGGTGAGCCGAGCAACTGGGACGGGGTCACGATCGGCTACAAGGGATTGGTCCGGGCGGAGGCCCGGTTCCGGGGCGCGCGGACCCACCACTCCTCCCCGATCCCGACGGCCATGGACCGGGCGGCCGACTGGATCGGGGCCGTCCGGTCGTATGCCGCCGCACAGGCCGGCACCAGCCCATTTCGCTCGCTCACGGTCAAGGTGATCGGCCTCTCCGGTGATGCTGTCAACGGCGAGGAGAACGCCCGCGTCGCCCTCGATGTGCGCGTTCCTCCCGGGACCACCACCGCGGGGTTGATCGGCGCACTCCCACCGCTCTCGCGGGGGGCCCTCGCGACACCCGTGCGCATCGAGCCCGTCGAGATCGACCGGACCAGCCCGCCGGTCGCCGCCCTGCTCAGCGGGATCCGATCGGTGGGGGGTCGGCCGACCCTCTGGCAGAAGGGCGGAACCTCGGACCTGAATCTGGCGGTGGCGGCATGGGACCTCCCGGCCGCCGCCTACGGGCCCGGAGACCCGCGGCTCGACCACACCGACCGTGAGTCGCTCGCGGGTTCGGAGCTACGCCGATCGGTGGAGGTGTTGCGCGTGGCGCTCGAGCGGCTACGCCGTTCGGTCTACTCCTCGACGATCGGGCGCCGGTCCTTGATGAACTCCCCGTGATCCAGCTCGCGCATCGCCTCGACGAGCTCTTCCTGTCGGTTCATCACGATCGGTCCGTACCACGCGACCGGCTCGTGGAGCGGGCGACCGGACACGAGCAGGAAGCGTAGCCCTTCGTCTCCGGCCCGGACGCGAAGCGACGCGCCGGACCCGAAGAGCGCGGTCTCTCCCTCGAGAACGGGGGCCGGGTCATCGCCCGCGAACGTCCCGCGGCCGTCGATGGCGTGGGCAAACACCGTGTGGCCGGGGTGGGTCGGAACGTCGAACGTCCCGCCGGCCGGAACGTGCACGTCGAGGTACGTCGGGTCGACCGGGATGCCGCGGACCGGACCCTCGACCGTGCCGTACGTCCCGGCGACGACCTTGACCCGGTTCCCGGTGTCGGTGGAGACTTCGGGGATCTCGGCGGCCGAGAGGCCGCGGTAGGCAGGCACGCTCATCTTCTCGCGGGCGGGAAGGTTAACCCAGAGCTGGAAGCCGGACATCATGCCCTCGGTGCGCTGCGGCATCTCCTGGTGGATGATGCCACTACCGGAGTTCATCCATTGGACATCCCCCGAGCCGATGACACCCGAATTGCCGAGCGTGTCGCCGTGGGCCACGCGGCCGTCGAGCACGTAGGTGACGGTTTCGATGCCGCGATGGGGATGCCAGGGGAATCCCGCCAGGTAGTCGGCCGGGTTCGAAGAACCGAACCGATCGAGCAGAAGGAACGGATCGAACAGTGGCACCTCGTTGTTCGAGAACGAACGACGTAGACGCACGCCGGCGCCCTCCAGCGTGGGGACACCGGGAAATCGGCGGACGATGGAGCGAATGGGGTCGGGCATTGTCGTAACCTCGCTTCATTCAATTACCTTGGGTAACTTAAAGGGGAGGGAACGCGGGGGTAACCAGCGCCCGCCGGCCCCCCCTCGCGGCGCACTCGATTACGATTGAGCAATCAGCACGAGACCTCGTGAACGCGCTCGGAGAGCAGTTTCGGAGGTTGATGGACTTCGAGGCGACCGGACTATATTTGGACGAATACCCAATGGTCGCTCTACTTCGACTTCAGTTGAACTCGATGATGCAATGACCGACCTCGCGCAAACGTCTACACCGGGGTCGTCGGCGAGATAGGATGGAGCAGGCCTCTCGTCCCCGACGTTCTATTGACGAAGAGTCTGCAACGGGACCCATACTAGAACTTCTTATGACAAGACC
>Ga0187784_10003016_pt1 | contig 13593 bp, 9 predicted proteins | sample 1015_SJ02_MP15_2_FD_132964 | JGI IMG/M metagenome (GOLD analysis project Ga0187784, IMG submission 132964) | Tropical peat soil microbial communities from peatlands in Department of Meta, Colombia - 1015_SJ02_MP15_20_MG | ecosystem: Environmental > Terrestrial > Soil > Wetlands > Peat | place...
AATAACTGAAGATGTGATTCTGCTGCTGATCGGCTCCGCGCATGCCTTCTCGTATCATAGAAGGCTGTGGATGGGGAGTAGTTTTTCAGCAGCCTGCTAGAGCCCGCCATTCCTTTCAAGCACTTGCAGACGCCGCGCTCAACGGCTTGGGTTCGAAAAGGTTCGATAAGGAAACCCCAGCGTCCCGCTTCGTATTCAATGGCTTCTTAGTTGTAATACTAACGATTCATGAGGATGATGCTTCCTTGTTCGCCCTCTGTTCCCACTTTTTAGTTCGAGCTGGATAGGTTAGATTGGTACGGCATTTTACCTTGAGTAAACACCATCCCGGGAGGCCTTGGATATGTCCTGGAATCCAGCCGCCGGCAGCGTCCTGGTGGCGTTCTCTGTCTTGTGTTGCTCATTGCTCGTGGCGGTCCGCCCGGGCAGCGCCCAAATCCTGGAACCACCTGAGAAGATGGAACCTGGCCACCAACACGAACACCATCACTTGCATTTGCCCATGGGCGAGGAGAAGTGCGCACCCACGTACACGTATGAAGCAGGGCCCCGAGGCCCTGATCACTGGCCCGGAGTATGCACCACGGGAAAAATGCAAGCCCCGATTGACGTTCAGAATCCAGAGCCGCTGCCGATCGGCAGCCTTCTCAAGTTCGACTATCAGCCGGCTGATCTGGATATCGTCAACGACTGCAACCAGTACCGAATACTAGTCAAGTTTCCAGACAACTACTGGCTTAAGGTTGGCAGAAAAGTCTACAACCTCGCCGAAATTCATTTCCGCCAGCCGGGGGAAACAGCGGTAAACGGCAAGCGGCCGATAATGTCCGTTCAGTTCGTGCATTTTTCGCCGGAAGGAGTCTTTCTGATTATCGAGGTCCCCATCGTAGCGGGCAAAGAAAATCCGGCGATCAAGACTTTGTGGGAGCACCTGCCGGAACCGGGCAAGGAGAAGCGGGTCGAGGGGATGAAGATCAACCCCATAGATTTGCTGCCGGCGGACCTCAGTAGCTTCTACCGTTATCCTGGATCCTTGACCACCCCCAACTGCACTGAGGTGGCAACCTGGTTCGTGATGAAGGATCCCATTGAGTTATCGGAAGCCCAGATTGCTGAATACGTGAAGCATTATCACGATACGGCGCGGCCGCTACAGCCTTCCAACGGAAGGCCGATGGCCGAAAGTCACGGGGAGTTGCCCCGGGCGCCGTCGCCATAAACGCTCGAGGAACAGCTTGTGGCCATTAGCTCACGGCACAATCTGAAATGCTTTGGCACAACCTGCACCAGAAAACCATTCGAGATCCCATGCGATGGTTCTACAGGAGAGCTCCTAATCTCGCGGCACACTTGATGCTTTGCTTGCTTGTCCCTTGCCTGTTGGCGCAGGTCGCATCGGATGCCGCCTATCAGGCGGAGCGGCAGAAGGCCTCCTGCCTTTTTGATCAGGGGAGGCGCCTGGAAGCTCTGCCGCTTCTAGAAGAGCTGGTAAAAGCCAACCCCAAGGACGACCAAATGCTGGTGGCGCTGGCGGCCTGCCTGGTGGAACATGCAGCAACCGTCAGCGACCAAAGCATGGCTGGCAAGGAACGCCTGCGCGCCCGCGATCTGCTGGACCAAGCCTGGAAGCTGGGCAATCACAGCACGCTGGCAATGAACTTGTCTGATCTTCTAAGAAAGTTGCCGGAAAGTGGGGCCATCAAGTTCTCCGATAATCCCCAGGTTGAAAAGGTTATGGAAGCCGGAGAAAGCGCCTTCTCCCGTCGCGATTTTGATGAGGCCATCAAGAACTATTCCAAGGCGCTGGAACTTGACCCGAAAAACTATACGGCGGCTCTCTTCATTGGCAATACCTACGACAAGCAAAACCAATTTGCCAAAGGCGCCGAATGGTATGAGCGGGCTATTCAACTCGATCCCAACATAGAGACCGCGTATCGCTACTACGCCGACATGCTGGCCAGAGAAGGGGATATGGCCAAAGCCCGTATCATGCTCATCCGCGCAGCTGTGGCCGAGCCTTACAACCAGCTCGTGTGGCGAGAATTGCGTGCCTGGGCAGCCTTGAATCACACGCAACTCAAGGAAGTGTTCGTGGCTGTTCCTGCGCCAATCGAAAACCAGCCTAGCGGATACAAGGAGTCGCCGGAAATTGGGGCTGTGTGGCAGGCATATCGCGAGGTGGCCGCACAGTGGAAAGCGGGCGATGAATTTAAGAAATACTTTCTGCAGGAGAAGCAGTACAGGCATAGCTTGCCGGAAGAAACAGACGCCTTGACGGCTGCGGCAAAGGTAGCGAAGAGATTAGCGGACGACCCCAAGACTGCCCCGCTGATAACCAACGACCCGAACGTGAGCCTGCTGTTGAAGGTATACGAGGCCGGCATGATCGAGCCCTATGTGTTGTTCAGCCTGGGCGATCAGGGGATCGCAAAGGACTACGCTGCCTGCCGGGCCAAGAATCGCGAAAAGCTGGAAGAATACATGGAGAAGTTTGTAGTGCCGAGCCTCGGCGATCAAAGTCCCGCAGCCGCTCAGACAAAATAAACATTTGGTCGTTAGCAGGGAAGGCAGTCCAGCTAAGTTCCATCTCATTCGCGCTTGGCCATGGATGCACGCGGCACGCAGCCAAGGCGATCTCGCGATCCTTTGGCCAATTGCCTATTGCTGGGAAAAAACTCGGCTCCAGGGCATTCGCTCTGGAGCCGGATTTTTGTCACTTGCCAGCCGGAAGTTACTCCATTCCTCCGCCAGCGGTCGAAATAACGCGCCCGGCAGTCTGAGGCACTCTGAGGGAGCTTGGCTTCTTATCCGCGAGCACCGGGGTCTTGTTGTCCTTGGTCGCCGCCGCGCTACTGGATGCCGGAACCACCTGTTCGATTGCCATCATCCCCAGGTCCTCGTGGCCGAGGATGTGGCAGTGGAAGACGAAGCTGCCGATGTCCAGGCCGCGAAAATCCATGAGCATGGCAACGTTGGGGAAGGGCGTACTGCTGTTGCCATTCCAGAACGGGACCTGAACCATGTCCAGGAACTGGCCATTAATGGCCGGCGCCGGCGCAGACCCGTTGGCCTGGAAGTTGTTCTGCGAGAGGACCTCAAAATGGAGCTGATGCTGGTGAAACTCATGGTTTTCCATGGCCTCGTTCGAGATGATCCATTCTTGTACCGAGCCCTGCTGGATCGTGATCGCCGGAGGGTTATTGGGGTTAAATACCGTGTTTACGGGATACGGCTGGGTGTCGATGTTAATGAAGAAGGCCGTCCCATTCGATAGCTCCTGGAAGTTCAGGTTGTGGGTGGCCTGGATGGGCATGCTAGAGAGTCCAGCGAATAACTGCTGGCTGGTGCTCACGCCCGTGGAAGCGGGAACGGCGTTATCTGCCAGCGAGTTATTGGGGTCATTGTTTGTCAGATTGATGGTAAACAGTGCCCGCGTCGGGTCTTCATCACCGAGCGGTCCGGTGTTGACGAAGTTCGTCACCAACTGCGCTACCGTCTTCGATGAGGTGGGAGCACTAGCGAGGATTTCCACACGCCCCGCAGGCGGAATGATGTAATGGGTCACCGCTATCGGGGAGCCGGGCTGAGTTCCGTCCTGAGAGTTCACAGGAACGCCATCAATGGATACTACCTGAAACGTCTGCGCCACTCCGTTGAAATTCAGTTGGATGTCCAGAATTGTGTCTGAAGAGCAATTGCAAATGCGCCAGAACTGTGTCTCTCCCGGCTCCATGTCGAGAACCGCCGGGGTGAACGTAGTCACGCCCGTGCTGGTGTTGGTCATGGCATTCTCCGGAATGTAGTTGAGTGTGAGATCCAGGTTGGGCGTTTCTACGGGGCTGTTCACCGGAGGGCTGGTTTCCGGCAGTCCCTGGAGGGTCGGCATGTCGCGCACGACCAGGATGCGCTGCCGCAGACCTGCGACCGCAGGCTGAACATTCTGGATTCCCTCGACCACGATGGCTCCGGACGCGCCGCCCTGGACATCCCGTTCCGCCAATCCGTGGATGTGTGGGTGATACCAGTAAAGGCCCGGAGGCTCGCTGCTCGGAAACAGCACGCTGTACTGGAACGTGAATCCCGAGTTGATGATCGTTCTCACCACATTGTCACTACCGCACGCCGGGGAGGTGTTGGTGCCGTGATAGTGGATGTTCATCGCGCTGCCGACGCCGTCGCCGGTTTCTTCAACCTGCGTGTTTCCGCAATTCGGAGGATTGAAAATCTCACCCAATGCAGATGCAAGCGTGTTGTTCGTCACGGTGATGTTCAACGTATCCCCGGGGTTTACATAGAGAGTAGGTTCCTGCAAGCCGTTGGGCGTGGTCAGGCACCACAACCCCCTGCCGGATGCATCAGTCGTTGCCTGATAAGTAAACTGCACGTTCAGGACGCCGTTTTGGCTGAACAGCGCAGGTGGGTTTTGAACGACGCCGCCCGCAGTTGTAGTGCGCGGACATGGGTTGGCAACGGGTGGAACCGGTGTGCCGACAAAGCCCACGGCAGGGCTGGCACTCTGGGCGGCCACCCAGGCGGATGACATCACCACAATGGCTACACCCATCAAAATATAGGCGAAACTTCGGTGAAAGTCCCTCATTGGAGATTCGCTCCTGTTCAGAAAATGTAAGCCCACTTTGATCGAGGCCAGTACAAGTCCGAAACTTATGAGGAACCCTGTTATGAGGAACTACAGTGAGGAGGCGTATAACACTGACCGCTGAGGAAAATGCAAGAGAATAATGTTTTGTTCAGAAAAACGAACAAGTCATCTTGGCAATCCTTAGGTCTCGCTTTTCATGGAGATCGGAAACCAGCACTTTTCTCAAATGGTTGGCGACAAAATAGAAATGATTACTTTAAGCGCGTGGATGATCCAGGACAGAATTGGGAACCGTGGAAAATGTCGACATTTATTCCTGATTTCGCAACAAGCCCACTTTGGCCTCACGCAAGACGCCACGGAACGACCACTCGGGGCAGGATCTGCATTTTCCTTTGGCTCAGACCTGGTCAGAACCGTTGGAACGAACGCCAACCGCGTAACAGAAGCAAGCCTGTACCCCCCGAACTAATTGACTGCGAAAGCGATTACTCCTAGCATTTGTGCAAACGAGCGGTACAACCCTTTTCCAGTCGAGGGTTCGCAGGAGGGGCCATGCCTTGCTCTCGTTGCGTTTCGTCTGCTCTCTTCGCTCTAGCTGCGTTTTCCTCTTTGCTGGCGCAGTCGGATCGTCCCGTGTTCACAAGTCAACCGCACCGCATGCAGACCGCGCGGCAACTGTTTCGCACGCGCGCGGCGACAACTGGGGCAGGCACTCTAGCCGCCACCTCGATCTTTCTGGAGGCCTCGACATATAACTCTGGCGGCTATGAGCCCTCTGCCATCGCGGTAGCGGATGTGAACGGCGACGGAAAATTGGATCTCGTGGTGGCCAACTACTGCGCGAGCAGCGGCTGCACCAACGGGAGCGTGGCGGTGCTTCTCGGCAACGGCGACGGCACCTTCCAAGCGGCGCAGACCTACAGCTCGGGTGGCGCAGATGCTGTTTCCATCGCCGTAGCTGATGTGAACGGCGATGGCAAGCCCGACATCGTGGTGGCCAGCGCATGCGCCAATAGCAGCTGCGCAGGCGAGTGCGTCGTGGGCGTGCTTCTCGGCAACGGTGACGGCACCTTCCAGGCGGCCCAGACTTACAGCTCCGGCGGCTTCCGTAGTGTTTCCGTCGCGGTGGCGGATGTAAACGGGGACGGGAAGCCCGACATCGTGGTGGCCAACTACTGCGCCAGCAGCAGCTGCACGTCCGATAGCCTCGTGGGCGTGCTTCTCGGCAACGGGGACGGCACCTTCCAGACGGCCCAGACTTACGGTTCCGGTGGCCTGGGTGCTGATTCCGTCGCGGTGGCGGATGTGAACGGCGATGGCAAACCCGACATCGTGGTGGCCAACGAGTGCGTGAGCGCCGCTGGCGGTTGCGCCCCCGGCGATGGCGTCGTGGGCGTGCTTCTCGGCAACGGCGACGGCACCTTCCAGCCGGTCCAGACTTACGATTCCGGCGGCTACGTTGCCTCGTCCATCGCAGTGGCGGACGTGAACGGAGATGGGAAGCCCGATCTCGTGGTGGCCAATTGGTGCCAGGTCGACACTGGCTGCACCAGCGCAGATTATGGCGTCGTGGCAGTGCTTTTGGGCAATGGCGATGGCACCTTCCAAGCGGCCCGGACCTACAACGCCGGCGGCGACCTGGCTACTTTCATCACGGTCGGGGACGTGAACGGCGACGGCAAGCCCGATGTTGTGGTGGCAAACGGTAGCGCGGACGGGGTGGGGGTGCTTTTGGGCAACGGCGACGGCACCTTCCAAGCGGCCCAGAACTATAGCTCCGGTGGCCAAAATCCATCTTCCATCGCAGTGGCGGATGTGAATGGAGATGGCAAGTTGGACCTCGTGGCGACCGGCTGGTGCGAGGTTGGTACCAGCTGTCCCAATGGCAATAACGGCTTGGTGGGTGTGCTCTTCGGCAACGGCGACGGCACCTTCCAGGCGGCCCAGAGCTACAGCTACGGCGACAAGTACGACGCATATTCCACTGCAGTAGGGGATCTGAACGGCGATGGGAAGCCCGACCTCGTGGTGGCCAGCGGGTGCGTGGTTGGCATCAGCTGTAACGGTAACGGAACTGACGGCGTAGTGAGCGTGCTGCTCGGCAACGGCGACGGCACCTTCCAGGCAGCCCAGACTTACGACTCCGGGGCCTACATTGCCTCGTCCGTCGCGGTGGGAGATGTGAATGGCGATGGCAAGCCTGATCTCGTCGTGGCAAACGTGTGCTTCAGCAGCGGCAGCTGCGACACAGGCGTCATAGAGACGCTTCTGGGCAACGGCGACGGTACCTTCCGGGTATCCAGTATTACCTATCCCGGCACGCCGATTGCCGATTACATCGCGATAGCGGATGTAAATGGGGACGGTAAGCCTGACTTGGTGGTCGCAGATTACTGCTTGGGGGGCAGCTGCAGCAGTGGCGCTGTCTCGGTGCTGCTCGGCAACGGCAACGGTACCTTCCAGGCAACCCAGAACTACAGCTCCGGCGGCTTGGGCGCCTATTCTGTCGCAGTGGCGGATGTGAGTGGGGACGGTAAGCCCGACATCGTGGTGGCCAACGCATACGCGAACGTCAGCAGCACCAGCAATTCCGTGGTGGGGGTGCTCTTGGGCAACGGCGATGGCACCTTCCAGTCGGCCCAGACCTACAGCTCCGGTGGCTACGAGGCCACTTCCATCGCAGTGGCAGATGTGAACGGCGACGGCAAGCCGGACATCGTGGTGGCAAACAACTGCGCCAGCAGCAGCGACTGCAGCACCGGTGTGGTGGGCGTGCTGCTGGGCAATGGCGATGGCACCTTCCAACCCGCGCTGCTCACAATTACTCCCGTAGTGTTGGACTTTGGGCCGAGCGGGATCTCTGAGTCCCCGCAGATCGGGCAGGTCGCTCTCGCTGACTTCAACGGCGATGGCCATCTGGACGTAGCCATTGGCGGCTATGGTGTCGTCCTCCTCGGAAATGGGGATGGGACATTCCAGACTCCAATGAACTTGGGAGTTGGGGGAGTCGGGACAGCGGTGGGCGATTTCAACCGCGACGGCAGCCCGGACTTAGCGCTTGCCGGGGCAGACGGCGCAGTGACGATTCTGGTCAACCGCAATTCCAGTCTTCAGGCAACGACTACCGAGCTGAGTTCGTCCCCGAACCCGGCGACCTACGGGCAGACAGTGACGTTTTCAGCCACAGTCACCGCTAACGGCTCTGCCGTTGCCAACGGGACGATGACGTTCACCGACGGCACGAAGACCTTAGGCACGGCATCGGTAACCAACGGAGCGGCGACACTGAGCACGTCGGCCTTGAGCGTCGGTGTCCACGACATCATCGCTTCTTACAACGAAAACTCGAAATTCGCAGGCAGTAACTCTTCGCCGTTGACGGAGACGGTAGACACAGACCCAACCACTACGACATTGGCCTCGAGCGCAAACCCGTCTTCTCAAAATTCGTCCGTCACCTTCACAGCCACGGTCACGGGAAGCGGCCCGGTGCCGCCAACAGGAACGGTAACCTTCAACGACGGCTCGACACAGCTCGGAACCGGGACACTGAACGGTTCCGGTGTGACAACCTTCACTACGTCGAGCTTGGCCCCGGGACTGCACTCGATCACCGCTGCCTACGGTGGAGATGCGAACAACGCGGCAAGCACCTCGTCGGTCCTGACTCAGACGATATACCCCCTCCTAACCACGACAACGTTGGCGTCCAGCGCAAACCCGTCTTCTTTAGGTTCGTCCGTCACGTTCACAGCGACAGTGACGCCTAGCGGCTCCGCGACTCCGACAGGAACAATCACATTCCTGGACGGCTCGACGCAGCTCGGAACGGGAACGCTTAACAGTTCCGGTGTGACCACCTACACCACGTCGAGCTTGGCTACGGGGCAGCACTCGATCACTGCCGCCTACGGCGGAGACGCAAAGAACGCGGCGAGCACGTCAACCGTTCTTACACAGACCGTAAACGCTGACTCAACCACGACAACGTTGGCATCGAGCGCAAACCCGTCTTATCAAGGTTCTCCCGTGAGTTTCACTGCCACGGTGACAACCAGCGGCTCTACGATGCCAACCGGAACGGTCACATTTCTGGACGGCTCGACACAGCTCGGAACGGCGACGCTAAACGGTTCGGGTGTGGCAACCTTTACCTCGCCGTACGCCTTGACCACGGGACAGCACTCGATCACTGCCGCTTACGGGGGAGATGGGAACAACGCACCGAGCACCTCGGCGGTGCTGACGCAGACTGTGAACCCTGCTGCGATTGTGCTCTCTCCCGTCTCGGGCAGCGTCACCGTGCCTGCAGGTACACCAGCGCAATTCACGATAACCGTCACGCCGGAAGGCACCTTCACCAGCCCGATCAACTTCTCGTGCTCCGGGCTGCCTGCATACGCGAACTGCGCGTTCAATCCTTCAACCGTGACACTGCAGTCCAGTGCTGTGACCACCAACGTGACCATCAGCACTACGGCCCGCTCGGTTTCCTCGCTAATGCCGCCGTTTGAGCATCATGTGCGATCTCTTCCCGCGATGTGGCTCGTTCTCCCGTCGATGATGCTGGGAATTGCCGGACTGGGCGCGCATAAGCGGCGAAAGCTGTATGCCTGCGCATTCCTCGGCCTGCTGGCGGTCGGTTGCTTCTTCCAGGCTGCATGCGGCAGTAGCGGCAGTAGCGGAGGAGCGGCGGTGGCGGCGGAGGCACTCCGGCCGGCACCTACACCGTGAATATTATTGGTACGGCCGGGTCCGCCCAATACACAACGACGGTGAAGCTGACTGTGCAGTAAGCCGTTATCACCTTCTTTCTGGGGTCGCTCCGGGCGCTCTCTTTGGGCGACTCTGCTTGACACTTCCGAACCGCCCCAGCGTGTAAAATATGGGGCGTCTTTAGGGGTTCTCTTCCTTCGCACAGATAATTTCGAGGTGACTCATGGTGAACCGATTTTGTCGCGTCTGGTGTGTTCCGGCAATTGTGCTGCTGCTGGCCGTTCTGGTTTCGGCGCAGACGAACGGAAAGAAGATCGTCAGAAGCGACAACGATCTTCCCCGATTCACTTATCCGGTGAGGGGGTCGGCTTCAGAACTGATGCGGGCAGACGACGCTACCTTCAACGCATTCGCGGCGAAAGTGCGGGCCGACCTGGACAGCGTCCTGCAAGACTACGACATCGCCGACAAGGCGACGCTGCGAACTCTGCTGCGCGCTGAAGTCGACCTGCAGGCCCTGGCCGGAGAGTACAAGCCGGCGCTCAAGACGATTGACCGGCTTCGCGCCGAAGAGGAGAAGCCTTCGGCGAAGCTGACCAGCGGGCTGGTTGATCGGGCTTACCTGGAGGCGGCGCTCGAGACCAAGAGCACGAGCGGACCGGCCTTTGACGAAGCGTTTCGTCAGCATGCGGGCGAGGCTTTCGATTCTTTACCCTGGGACGTAGTGCAGGACGACGTCAAGGAACTTTACGCCGGCGCAAGGATTTATAGCACCTCAATTGCTCTGGCCTCGGTAAAAACAGATCTCGATCCCGCGGTCGAGAAATCAGGAACGCTGGACAATCACCAAGCCTGGCGATTGGTGAGCGACAGGGCCGACGTGCGCTTCTTCATCCCCATCGAGACACCGCTGGCCGATGTTCTGCACAAATACATCGCCGCTCACACCGTCGTAAAGCCTGATATCTGGGCGGCGCGCGAAGTCACGCTCGGTGCTAGCGACAAAGCGACTCCGGTACTGGTGGCGATCTGGGACTCCGGTATTGACGTCTCTTTGTTTCCCGGTCAGCTCTATACCGATCCGCATCCAACCGCGAGCGGCACGCACGGGCTCGCCTTTGACGATTCCGGAGCCCCGGTGACGACGTGGCTCTATCCTCTGACGCCCGAGCAGGAGAAGGCGTATCCCGGTTTCCGCGACCAGATCAAGGGATTTCTCGACCTGCAGAACGGGATTGACTCCCCCGAGGCGGACGCGCTGCAGAAGAAGTTCAAAACGCTTTCGGCCGATCAGTTACACGAGTTGTTCGAGCGGGAGAAGGTCCTGGGGTTTTACGTCCACGGAACGCACTGCGCGGGCATCGCAGTGCGGGGGAATGCGGCTGCACGGCTGGTGGTGGCGCGCTTTAACGATCAACTGCCCGACCTTCCGTTTCCGCCCACGGAGGAATGGGCGCGGCGGATGGCTGCGGATTTTCAGCAGATGTCCGACTACTTCAAGACGCGCAACGTGCGGGTCGTCAACATGAGTTGGGGCGACGATGTCCCGGAAATTGAAACGTGGCTGTCGAAACAAGGCGGCGGGGCCGACCCGGCCGAGCGCAAGAAGCGCGCGGCTGAGATTTTTGCCATCTGGCGGGAGGCGATTGAAACGGCCATCAAGAATGCGCCCAACACGCTGTTCATCGCCGCCGCAGGCAACAGCGACAGCAATGCCGGCTTCGGCGGCGACGTACCCGCATCACTGCATCTGCCGAACCTCATTGCCGTTGGCGCCGTCAATCAGGCGGGCGACGAGACCAGCTTCACCAGTTACGGCGATACCGTTGTCGTGGACGCCGATGGATACAACGTTGAGAGCTATGTTCCCGGCGGGGCAAGGGTCAAATTGTCGGGTACCTCGATGGCCACGCCGAATGTGGTCAACCTTGCGGCCAAGTTGTTTGCGCTTGATCCGTCGCTTACTCCCGAACAGGCGATCGATCTGATCCGGCGAGGGGCGACCGCCAGCGAAGACGGGCGGCGGCATCTGATTGACGAAAAGCGCTCGGTGGAGCTGCTGAAAGAGAAAGAGAAGGAGCAGGCGAGGAAGTAAAGACGACTAGGAAGAAACCCTGGTAGTTGCGTTAATTTGTGAGAATTCAAACAGATATGCATCGGGCCGAGGGCTTTTGGGCAATAAGTATCCCCTGGTAGAATTCCTGTCGCCATGGCTAAGAAACATTACTTCTTCAAGCTCATTCCTCCGCGCTCCACTTTCCCGCACGACATAGCCGATGAGGAGAGGCGCTTGATGGACGAGCATGCCCGCTATTTCGATGAGCAGTTTCAGGCCGGCAAGCTTCTTCTGTACGGCCCAGTCATGGCGGCGGGAGGGGCGTTCGGTCTGGCCGTGCTCGAAGTCGAAAGCGAGGAGGAAGCCCGACAGTTTGGCAAGGGCGACCCATCCGTGAAGGCCGGACTCAACCGGTTTGAACTCTCGCCCATGCACGTTGCAGCAGCCCGCAGCAAGGAATCCTGAGGTGAAACTCTAGAACCGATTCTCGCGGATTCGTTCTTACACGTCGTCCTCGACGGAGAATGCTGCAGCGGGATTGTCGGCGAACCGGCTTTCTAACTCATAGGCTTGCTTCTCGAGAGGGATTTCCTCGTACGATCCCCCGGCCAGAAAACCGCGAACGTAACGCTCGGCGAATCCCTGCAATTCGAGATGTTTGTACTGAACGGCATGAACGAGTTCGTGAAAAAGGAGCGAGCCGGTGAGCTTTTCGGCGTGCACAACGACGTCTTGGAATGTGATACCCGCCATCTGCGAGAAAGGCGGTGCGTTGCGGATTCCCATCGCTCGCAGCCGAGCGTAGAACGAAGGTTCGCTAGCCTGTCCTCGGACCACCCGTACATCGTGGAGAATGTCATTTGGAAAGAACGGTTGCAGGAGCCTCTTGTGCTCCGGTCCGATTGGCCGAGCCTTGGCGTGAAATGTTGCTCGCTGCTCTGAAATGTAGGCCGCGACCCAATTTGCCAGTTCCCGGATTCGCGGTTCCGTCGGCTTTGGGTAGGGCATGAGAGCACTACGAAATATACTCCCGAATATATTCGTCCCGGCTGTGCGCTAACTGGTGCACGTCGCCGTCGAAAATGACCTTGCCATCGCGCAGAATTAGGAAGCTCATGGGAACATCGCAGTACTGGCCGCGGGGCATAGCGCGCAACTGATTGGTGCGCGGGTCGAATTGATGCGTGGCCATGGTGAAGGCGTCCTGCAGGCGGTGCGTGACCAGCAGGGAGCTGCTCTTGTAAACATCCCGCTGTTTCACGAGCAACTCCACGATCGTATTGGACGTGACCGGGTCGAGACCGGCCGTAGGGGAATCATAGAGCAGCAATTCGGGCTGCGTAATGATGGCTCGGGCAATGGCCACGCGGCGCCGCATTCCACCCGACAGTTCGGACGGAAACAGATCGAGAGTGTGTTCGAGCTCGACGAAGCGCAGGGCCTCGCGCACCCGCTGGTCGATGTCGTCGTCATAGATTCCGTGTTCCTCGATCAGCCGGAAGGCCACATTCTCGCGCACCGTGAGCGAATCGAACAGCGCGCTTTCCTGAAACACCATCCCCAGATGGGCGCGCAGCGGGAAAAGGTCGAGCTCGCGCATGCTGGTGACTTCGCTGCCCAGAACGGTGATGCGGCCCGAGTCCGCCTGCAACAAGCCCAGCGCGAGCTTCAGGATCGTGCTCTTGCCCGATCCTGCCACGCCGAACAGGGCTTTCGTTTCTCCGTAGGGAAGCTGGAAGGAGACGCCGCGCAGGACCTCGTTTTCTTGGAAGGAAAGATAGACGTCGTCAAAGACCATGGCGGCTGGGGATGGCTGCTCCGGCGGGCGGGCAACGGAGTCGGATGGGGGCGCGGGTGTGGACATGGGGTTACTTGTAAGAAAGCACGCTAATGAGCAACTTAGTGACGAAGAAGTCAGTGACTAGAATCAGCACCGACGCGGCGACCACGGCCTGCGTGGTGGCCCGGCCCACGCCCTGCGTGCCGCCGCGAGCCGTCATGCCGTAATAGCAGCCGATGGTCGCGATAATGAAGCCGAAAAAAACCGGCTTCACCAGCCCCATGAAAACATCCTGAAACACCAGGGCCTGCCAGGCATTGTTCCAGTACTGGCGGGCGTCGAGGCTGAGGAACAACTTGCTTACCATTAAACCGCCGGCGAGTCCCACGAAATCGGAGATGATGGTCAGGAAAAACAACATGAACACCGTGG
>Ga0187784_10003017_pt1 | contig 13592 bp, 11 predicted proteins | sample 1015_SJ02_MP15_2_FD_132964 | JGI IMG/M metagenome (GOLD analysis project Ga0187784, IMG submission 132964) | Tropical peat soil microbial communities from peatlands in Department of Meta, Colombia - 1015_SJ02_MP15_20_MG | ecosystem: Environmental > Terrestrial > Soil > Wetlands > Peat | place...
ACCTTTTTGCTCCTCCTGATCGTTACCATCGTTTTTGCCGCGCTCTCCTGGGGCACCTTGCGGGCAGAGAAATCCCATCTCGAAGCATTAGCGTATACGGTTGGGCTGGTCGTGCTCGTGGTACTCTTCGGCGCCTACATTTGGAAGAAAACTCAGGAAATTGCCGAACTAAAAGGTCTCCTCCGCGGCCTCGACCAGAAAGGCTCCGGTCTCCCCAGCGATCTCCAGATGCAACAGCTCATCGCGATGATTTCCAAGTCCCAACAGGGTTTCCGCGATCTCATCGATTCCTTCGACGACCTACTTCTCGCCCTTAGTCTCGATGGCGAAATCCGCGCCGTCAACCGCAGCTTCTCCGATCTTGTCGGCCGCCCTTTCCAGGAAATCATCGGCTGCCACCTCATGGAGTTTCTCCAGGACGTCAACGATACTCCCCCGGAATCCATTGCCCTGATGATGTCCCGGTTTCTCGAACGCCGCCACTGGACCGGCGTGGTTCAGGTTCGCGTCAAGCGCAGCAATGCCGTCTATTTCTTCGATTGCGTCGCGCACGCCATGCTCCGCGACGACAAGGTCCACGGCCTCACCATTCTCGCCCGTGACATCACCGCCATCCGCCGCAGCGAGGCCCGCTTCACGGAGCTCTTTGAATCCCTCCAGGAAGGCATCTATATCGTTACCCCCGAGGATCAGATCCTGGAGGTCAATCCCGCGCTTGTCCGCATGTTGGGCTACGATTCCAAGGAAGCGCTCCTGGGCAGGCACGTCAGCGACATCTTCGTCGACCAAGAGCAGCGCAGCACCCTCGCTCGCGAAATCCATCATCAGTCCTCTCCTCAGGGCCACGAGATCACACTTCGTCGCAAGGATGGCCGGCCTCTCCTTTGCTTGAACACTGCCACCGTCGTTCGCGATACCACCGGCCGCGTCGTCCGCTATCAGGGCGCCGTAGTTGACATCACCGAGCGCCGCGCCATCGAAAAACGCCTTCACAAGGAACAGGAATTCGCCCGCCGCCTCATCGATAGTTTCCCCGACCTGATCTTCGTGGTGGATGTCAACAAACGCTACACCTTCGCCAGCCCGAGGGTCGAGGAGGTCCTCGGCTATAAAGACACGGAGACCATCGGCGTAGCCTTCGGCGAGCGCACCCATCGGGACGAACGCGCCGCCCTGCTTGCGATCTTAGACGACGTGCTCGCCGGACGCCGCAGCTTTGCTTCCATCGAAGTCCAAGTACGCCACAAACAAGGCCAGTGGCGCCGCCTGCGCTGCCACTTCAGCCCGCTCTTTGACGAACATGGCAAAATCGAAGGCGTGGTCATATCCGGCCGCGACGTTACCGAACTCAAGCGCCTCGAGGAGCAGCTCATCCAGGCTGAAAAACTCGCCGCCATGGGCCAAATGCTCGCCGGTGTCGCTCACGAACTGAATAACCCTCTCACCGCCATTCTCGGCGTCAGCGAATTACTTCGCGATCGCCAGGGCGTTGACGATAGCACCAAGCGCCAGCTCGAAATGACTCATCGCCAGGCCCGCCGCGCCGCCCGCATCGTGCAGAACCTTCTAGAATTCTCGCGCCCCGCTTCGCCACAGAAGCGCCTGCTCGACATCAACAACATCATCGACCGCACCCTCCAGTTGCACGAGCATTCACTTCGCCGCAACAATATCGAAGTCGACTTCCGCCCCTTCCCCGGTCTTCCGCCCATCACCGGCGACGCCAACCAGCTCATTCAGGTCTTCCTCAATCTCGTCAGCAATGCGGAACAGGCCATTCGTGAAGTTCGCCAGTCCGGCCGTATCCAGATTCGCCTGGGCCAATCCCTGAATCGCGTCTTTGCTACCGTTCAGGATGACGGCGTCGGCATCAAGCCGGAAGCCCTCGCCCAACTCTTTGATCCTTTCTTCACCACCAAGCGTCCGGGTGGCGGCACCGGCCTTGGCCTGAGCATTTGCATGTCCATCGTCCGCGAACATGGCGGCAACATTGAAGCCGAAAGCCTGCCCGCCGGCGGCGCTGCCTTCACCGTGTCTCTCCCGCCTTCGCCCCAGGGAGTCGGGGCCGGCGCCTCTCGCGACCTTAATTCGAGTTCCGGCACCGCCGAAATCAAGATCAAATCCCTCTCGTTATTGAAGAATCGCTCGATTCTTGTCCTCGACGATGAAGAAAGCATCCGCATGCTCCTCTCCGAAGGCCTCGCTGCGCACGGCCTCAAGGTTGAATGCGCCGCTACCGCGGAAGAGGCCCTCAGCCTTGTTCTCGGCAACAAGTTCGACGCCATTCTTTGTGATTTGAAGCTGGCCGGCTCTGGTCCTGACGCCGATGGCTATGGCGTTGCCCAGCGCCTCAGGATCGCCGCTGGCCCCAACCGCCCCGAAATCATCTTCATGTCTGGCGACGTCATCGGTGAAGACAGCGCCCGCATCGGCTTGCGTGCTGACCACGCTCTGCTGAAGCCTTTCCGCATTTCAGATGTCTTGAGTGTTCTTATGACCGTGATCAACGACGCCCCGGCGGAAACAGAGAACAACAAAGGCTAGCCGCTCTATTCCTTCGTGCTGTCAGGGCTGGCATCCACGCCAAAATCCCACACAAACAAGTTCATTCCGTCCGGCAGAAGTTCCGCCAGCACATATTCGCCCGGTGGCAGTGGTGCGCTTAGCGTGAACCTGTAAACCGCCGGCGCAATCTCCCAGCGCTGTATCGAAATCACATCCTGTTTCCTGCCCACTTGTTCCCCAAACAGCGAGCTGATCGATTCCAGTTGTCGCTCATTGTGCGCTACCTTCGTCCGAAGCAACTCCACGTCCGGCCCCGATTCCCCTGCCCGGCTGCTCCTTTCTATTCCTGACACGTGCTCGGGGTCCTGCGGCGCCTCGCGCAAATAAAACTCCGGCCGCGTCGTCTTCAACCGCAGCCCCGCGCGCGCTCCGGTAATGATCAGGTGCTGTTTCCCCGGCACGATCGGGATCGGGGACAGGATTTGCTCGAGCACGCGTTTCTTTTCTGTCTTCAGCCCCGAACCCACTTGGTCCAGAATTTGCACGGACTTTCCCTCAACCACAAACATCCCTTCGCCCGAGGGCAGAAACGCGCCGTCCCCCACGGGCAGGCTCGCGTCAATGTCCGCCACGTTGTCCATCCGCGCCGCCTCTTCCTGCTTGTGCACCTTCTCGACCATCGCGGATGAGGATTTTTCCTCCTCGGCGTCTGCCTTCGCGGTCGCCTCCCAATCTACCATGGACGCCGGCAACTCCTCCCAATCCCCGCGTTCCAGGCTGTAATACCTCACCCGCTCGCCGTTCCTCTCATATTCCCGGATGATCTGGTACGTGCCGTCCTTCAAGACAAGCTTCTTCCCGCGCGGAAGCGTGGCCGCTGACGTCTGGCTCTGTTCAGTTTTAGGTTCTTGGGAAAAGCCCGCCACCGAGCGGCCGGACAATTCGGCAACACCCAGCAGAAGCCCAGCGAAAGAAACGCACCACCAGCAGGAGAAATGGCGTGGACCGGCCATCAGAAAACTCCGGTTGGCGCATCTCACGCCTCAAAGTCTAGCGCGCGCCACCTGAATTTCAGCATAGCGCGCCCTCCGCACCCTCGCAAGCCGCCCAGCCTGCTCCCCCTACACTGCGCCAATTCGCTAGCCAACCCGCAGCGCCACTCTCTGCTGACAACCGTTCGCTTGTCATCCTCAATCCCGGCGACGCGCAATCGCTTTCGCCAATCCGCTGGCCCCAAGATTTGAGGGGAGGCTCAGCCATTCGCCTCGTGTTTGGCGCAACCCGGCCCCGTTCTTCCGAACGAAGTCAGCGAAGTGAGGCGCTCCTTTCCAGCGCAAGCTTTTTGTGCGATGAATCTCGCTGCCGCTTTTCTCTTCTCTGTGAGCTCTGTGTACTCTGTGCCCTCTGCGCGAGTCTTCTTCCTTCTCCCGCCCTTTTGGCACCTGCTCGGAGCGCTATCGGCCTGCCTCGCGTACTCTCCACCTCGCTGTCGGCCCGCGCGCTTGCTCCTTTCTTCTTTTTCAGATCTCACCAAAATGGACACGCTTTTCCCTTTGGCTGAATTTCCTTGCCACTTTCTGTTTCGGTCTTGCTGGCTTTGCCACCTGATGGGCTGCCGTCCTCTTGCACTTTTTCGTTGTCTTTATCCCCTTCCTCGCATTCCCCCTCGGCCTGTTCCTCTCGCTCGTAAATATCCTGTGGAGCTGGTTCCGGCGGAAACAAGCCAACACGCCACGCTCGGCCCAAGGTCAAACGCTCGCCTTCCGGCAAACCCTCAGACGCCGACAGCGAAAATCGCAGCCATATCATCGTGAATTTGTGAATGGGGGAAAATCTGGGAGGGAAACTCGCTTAAGCAAATACTGCCAATCGGCTGCCTGACCCAGCCGGGGGCTGGGGATAACCCAGCGGATTCGTCGAAAGGAGCGATTCTCGAGCCCGGCCCGCGGCCGCTTAGTGCGTGCAGCGCGGGAACAACGTCACCAACACCATCAGATCCGAAAGCGTGAACAGCCACTGGTCCGCGCGGGCGCCTGCTGCTTCCGCCGCCCTCGCAATGAACCCCAGGTGCCGGCTTCGCGCGAAATTGTGCAGGTGTTCCACACAAATCCCCGTCAGGCTGGCAACTTCCGCCTCCGTAAAAATCTTCTGACTCGACTTGACCGTAACCAAGAGTAGCCTCTCTATTTCTCCGCCGCTCTCGTAACCTCTCACCTAGTAAGATGCACGAACGAGATTACAAGTTGCTAATTTCCCCTGCAATAGTAGTTCCGTTTTATTGACCCAAAACGAACTCTCTAGTACTTTTCTCTGACTATCCGCAGAAACCTGCTCTTTCCTCGTTTTTCCGCTTCCCAAACGAGTTTGCCTGCCTGGCAAAAGCGATGGCAGCCAGTATGCAAAAATGTACTATTTATGGGTATTCTCTACAGCTTTCGGGAGGTGCGCGGCTATTTCCTTTATTTGCTTGGTGTGCCGCAGCTCATGCGAGGCGATCATTTCAAACCATTCATACACATTCAACATTCCCAGAAAGGCATGCTCCCACCGGTAAACGCTCAAATCCCGCTGCTGTGTTTCTTCCAGGAAAGACAGCGTGCGCTCGCGCGCGGCTCGCAACTCCGCCAGCATCTGTTCCTTGTGCCCCAGGAGGCCATGGTCCAAAGGTATTGGCGTCTTCCGCCGGATCAGCCGCGCTTCCACCAGCCAAAAAGGCAGGTGAAACCGTTTTAGGAAGGGAATCTCTTTTGGAGTTTTCTGAATAATGCGATCAGCGCCGCCCACCACCGCGCGCTCTACCATGACCAGATGGGCCACAAGTTCCGCAGCGGACCACTCCTCGGCTGTTGGCTTGCGGCTCCATTGTTCTAGGGGAATCGTGTCGGCAGCGCGAAAAAAAGTTGTTTGCGCTCGCGCAAGCTTCGCGACGATAGGATCGATCGAAGGCACGCCCACACTCTATCCAGAACCCTCTAAAGCGAAGCCCCGCCCGCCTGCTCAAAGGCGTGCGCCAGTTGCAGCACTCGCGCTTCTCCAAATGCCGGCCCGAACACCTGCAATCCCACCGGCAGCTTGCCGCCGATCCTCCCGCATGGCACGCTGATCCCCGGCAGCCCCGCCAACGACCCCGTAACCGTATAGATATCAGCAAGATACATTTGCAGCGGGTCGTTCACACGTTCCCCCAGCTTAAACGCCGGCACAGGCGACGTCGGGGTCACAATCACATCCACCTTCTGGAACGCCTCGCGGAAATCCTGCGCGATCAGTGCCCGCACCTTTTGCCCCTTCAGGTAATAAGCGTCGTAATAGCCCGCTGACAGCACATACGTTCCCAGCACAATCCGGCGTTTCACTTCCGCGCCGAATCCAGCGCCGCGTGTCTTTCGGTACGTCCCTATCAGACCATCACCCTCCACGCGCGGGCCAAAGCGCACACCGTCATACCGCGCCAGGTTGGAGCTCGCTTCCGCTGTCGCAATGATGTAGTAGGTCGCAATCGCGTAATCCGTGTGCGGTAGGTGGATGTCCATCAGCTCGCAGCCCAGCCTCCGCAGCAGCGCAATCCCGGCTTCCACCTTCTCCCGTACCCCAGCATCCATACCTGCACCAAAGTACTCTTTTGGGATACCGATTTTCATTCCTTTGACAGGTTTTGCCAATCCCGCCGCGTAATCTTCCACCGGGGCCGTCGTGGACGTGGAATCGTTGGCGTCGCGCCCCGCAATGATCTGCAGCACTTGTGCCACATCGGCCACGTTGTGCCCAAACGGCCCAATGCGGTCCAGCGACGACGCAAACGCGATCAGCCCATACCGCGACACCCGCCCATAACTCCCCATCATTGCTGGAATCCCGCACATCGCCCCCGGTTGCCGGATGGACCCGCCTGTGTCCGTACCTAGCGCCGCCACTGCAAGGTCCGCCGCCACCGCCGCCGCCGAGCCTCCGCTCGACCCTCCCGGCACACGGTCCAGCGCCACGGGATTTTTCACCGGGCCATAGGCCGAATTCTCCGTCGAACTGCCCATGGCGAACTCGTCGCAATTCGTTTTGCCCAGGATCACCGCGCCCGCGGCCTCCAGCCGGACTACGGCCGTTGCGTCATAGGGCGGGATGTAGTTGTCCAGGATTTTGGAGCTGCACGTAGTGCGCACGCCGCGTGTGCTGATCGTATCCTTAATAGCAAGCGGCACGCCCGCCAGTGGAGGCAGCGGTTTGCCCGCGGCCACCATCGCGTCCACGCGATCCGCTTGCGCGTAAGCGCGCTTCTCGCACAGCGTCAGAAACGCATTAATCTCCGGATTTCGTGCTGCGATCCGCTTGTAATGCTCCGCGGCAATCTCCCGCGCCGAAGCCCTCTTCGCCGCAATGGCTTCCCTTACCTCACCAATCGTCCCCATCGTTGACACCGACCACCCATCCCAAGCTCGTCATTCCATCTCAAACTCGTCATCCCATCCCAAACTCGTCATCCGATCCCCAACTTGTCATCCCCACCTAAAATTGTCATCCCGAGCGAAGCGAGGGATCTGCTTTTCCACTCGCCACCAGCCACTCGCCACTATCTCTCAATCACCTTCGGCACGCGGAAATACGGCGGCTCCGGGTCGGGCGCATGCTCCAACACATCGTCGGCAACCGCGCATGGCACCACCAGGTCCTCGCGCAACGTCGCGTCCGCCGTCTGGTCGTCCGCCAACACCTGCGCCATTGGCTCGATCTTGCTGGTATCCAACTCGTTCAGCTTCCCGATGTATTCCAGAATCTCGTCAATTTGCGCGCGGTAGGTTTCCAGCTCCGCCTCGCTCAGATCCAGGTAGCCCAACTCCGCCACCCGCAACACATCTTCCCGGCTGATCTTCACGCTATGCTCCGCTCCAACTGCTCAACTCAAACCTCAAATTCTAGCACACGCTCTATTCGCCTTTGCGGGAGGCCGTCTCCGCGGTCTTACGCGGGTATTTCGTGGAGACGTAATTGTCCACGAGCTTTTGGAACGCCGCGGCCAGCTCGTCGTACGTGCCTTCTAGCGTGACGTCCTTCTGCCCATCAATATACACCGGGCAGCGCGGCGCCTCGCCCGTTCCAGGCAGGCTGATGCCGATATTTGCGGCCTTCGATTCGCCAGGGCCGTTCACGATGCAGCCCATCACCGCCAGGGTCATCGTTTCCACGCCTTGATAGTGCGTCTTCCACACCGGCATCATGTCGCGGATGTAGCCCTGAACGCTTTCCGCCAATTCCTGAAAGGTCGTGCTGGTGGTCCGCCCGCAGCCTGGGAAAGCCGTCACGCTCGGCGCAAACGACCGCATCCCCAGAGCCTGCAACAGCTCGCAGCACGCATACACTTCCTCGCGGCGGTCGCCACCCGGCCGCGGCGTCAGCGAAATACGAATCGTATCCCCGATGCCTTCATCCAGCAGCACGCCCAGCGACGCAGATGACCACACCAAACCCTTCATGCCCATGCCCGCTTCGGTCAAGCCCAGGTGCAGCGGTTGCTGCGTCTTTGCGGAAAGATCGCGGTACACAGTGATCAAATCGCGCGGGCGCGAGGTCTTGCACGAAATAATGATCTGGTCGTTGCGCAAGCCGCTCTCCAGGGCCAGTTCCGTGGACTCCAGCGCGGAGAGCACCATGCACTCGTTGATAATCTCTACGCTCTCCCTGCCCAGGTTCTGGTCCGTGTTTTCCTGCATCTTGCGCGTCACCAATTCCTGGTTCAAGGACCCGCCATTCACGCCGATGCGCACCGGCTTGCCGTGGTCCACCGCCACCTTGCAAATGGTGGCAAACTGCTCGTCGCGCCGCTGGCCCGCGCCGACATTGCCGGGATTGATGCGGTATTTGTCCAGCGCCGCCGCGCACTCCGGATATTTCGTCAGCAGCACGTGGCCGTTGTAATGGAAGTCGCCGATGATGGGCACGTTGCACCCGGCGTCCAGCAGGCGCTTCTTGATCTCCGGCACCGCCGCCGCCGCTTCCGGCAGGTTCACCGTCCAGCGCACCAATTCGCTGCCCGCCTCGGCCAGCTCCAGCGTCTGCTGCAGCGTCGTCTTCACGTCCGCTGTGTCCGTGTTGGTCATGGACTGCACCACGATGGGCGCTCCGCCGCCCACCTGGATGCGGCCCAGCTTCACGCCATAGGTTTTCCTGCGCGCGTGCCGCAGGGCCTTGGCATCAAATCCCCAAATCTGGTTCAACATATCCATTTATTTTACCAGACCTTCCGCCTCTGTCCTCTTGGAGTCGCGTTGTCCTTCCCAGCTTTGTCATTCCGCCTGCCCTGAGCGGAGCCGAAGGGACCTGAGCGGCCCGATTTGCTCTTCCGCGCCGAATTTGGGCGCGTCGGGCTGCGTAGTGGAGGAATCTGCTTTTCCGCCTTCTTTTCTCGAATTCAAAGCCAGTGATGTGCTACAGTTTTCCGAACTTCCAGGTCAGCTTCTGTGGATTCTTGCTCGGGGGAGGAAAGAATGCCTCGGATACTGCTGACGACGCGTTGCCGCGACTCCGGCCTGTACGACTATTTTCGGGAAAATGCCCCGCGCGATTTTCGGTGGCGCTTTGGCATGCCGCGCACCATCTCCTTTGGCTTACGATTTCTGCGGCAGAATCTTCCGGACCTGCAGATCCTCGAATATCCCACGCGCGCCGAGTTTTCCGCCCAGCTCAGGAAAGGCTGGGACGCTGTCGGTTTCTCCTTCTACCTCGAGGAGACCAACGATATCCTCGCGATGGCCGCGGAGACGCGCCAGGCCGGCATCCGCGAACTGTGGGCCGGCAATTACGGCGCTCTCACTCCGGCTATCCAATCGCATTTCCATCATGTCTTCACCAGCTACAGCGAAGAGGCGGTCGCAGAGAAACTCGGAGTTCGCCTCGAAGAAATCCAGCATCCCCCGCTGATCACTCGCTTCCGCCTGCCGGGAGGCTGGTCGCTTCCCGTGGGCGTTCTGTTTTCCTCGCGCGGCTGCAGTTTTCGCTGCACCTTCTGCCAGACCACGGCGTTCGCGCCAAAACCCAAAGAGATTTCGCTGGCCTCCCTGGACCGCGTGCTGCGTTTCTACGTCGAGCACGGCATCCATTTCGTCCTGGTCCTCGACGAGAATTTCGGCAACCTGCCCGCGCATGCCGACGCCGTCATTGAGCTCCTCGCGCGCCACAAAGTCCGCTGGCTGGTCCAATCGCGCGTGGACCTCTTCCTGCGCAACTTCAACGACTGGCAGGCCTGCGGCATGGAAGGCGCGCTTTTCGGCATCGAGAGTTTTCACCAGGACATCCTCAAGCAGATGCACAAGAACGAAAAAGTGCAGGCGGCGTTTGAACTGGCCGAGCGGCTCAATGGTGCCGGGCTGTATGCCCAGGGTTACTACATCATCGGCCTTCCGCCGGAGACTCCGGAATCCATCGCTGCCGATCTGCGCACCCTGGCTTCGTTGCAACTGGACACGACGCAAATCACCATCGTCACCCCGCACCCGCAAACGGAAATGTGGCGCGAACTCGATTCCAGTTACGGCATCTTTGAAAAGGACTGGTCCAAGTTCGACACCAAGCACCTCGTCTGGAACCACCCGCGTTGCGCCCCGGGCGTTCTGGAATCCCTTCTCGAACAGGGCTTCCGCGGTTGTTACGGGAAGGAGTGGCTCCTGCGCACGACGAAAAAGTTCCTGGCCATGCGCAAGGCGCAAAAGGACCTTTCCAGCATTTTGTTCGGCCCGGCACGCTCGCGTTGGGCCTCCTCGGCGCGCCTGCCGTATCTTCCGATGAACACGCCGCCTGCCGCACAGGAAGCCCGTAGCGCCGTCGCATGATTCGGTCGCGCGCCCTGCCACCCGCGGGGCGTTCGTCGAGTGGGGCGAAGATTGGCGATGGGGATCGGCAGGCAGAGAATTTGCATTAGATGCGATTCCTCAGGGGCTGAAGCCCAATTCTCTCCATTGGCCAAATGCCGGACCTGGGGGCCCGACCCCCTGATGGAGGAACAGGGTCCCTCGGCGCAAAGGCGAATCCGGCATTGAGCAATTCGTCAAGCGGAGTTAGGATGCGTCTCATCGGGCTCATTGCGGTTTGACGGGAGGAACTACCATGGCAGTGACAGTGAAACGCATCACGTTGTGGCGGAAAGATCTCGAGAACAAGGCCGGAACCCTGGCCGGGACGCTGGAACCTCTGGCCAAGGCAGGAGCGGACCTGCAGATCGTCATGGGGTACCGCTATCCGGGGGATAACACAAAAGCAGTGGTGGAGCTGTATCCGGTTGGAGGCAAGAAAGCGACGCAGGCGGCGCAGGAGGCGGGGCTGACAGCTTCGACGATTCCGGCGCTCTTGGTCGAGGGCGAGAACCGGCCCGGCTTGGGACACGGCATCGCGCAGGCGGTTGCCGAGGCGGGCGTCAATATGGATTTCCTGGTGGCGCAAGTGATCGGCAGAAAGTATGCGGCCGTGGTTGGCTTCGAGAACGACGCCGATGCGATTAAGGCCAGCGCGCTGATCAAGAAGGCGGCAGGCAAGAAGAAATAAATCGAGGAGACATCTGCAAGAGGTGGATTTCGCGGCTTAGGAACCAGCAAAGCCGCAAGCCTCCAGCAGCGAACAAAAACGCGCATCTTCGCGGAACGCATCCCACTTGGTATCGACAGGCAGGAACGCGAGATGGACGTCGCGCACTTGCAGAGCGCGTTCGAGCGCCTGCACGGTGTGAGTTTGTTCGCCCAGCCCGGCGTAAACCAGGGCTTGCGCGCAGGGCGGAACGTAGCGCTCGTTGGAAAGCGTTTCCAACATGCGCAGCACTTCCTGAGCTTCCCGGGTGCGCCCCATCCTGGCCAGAATGTAGCCACGAAGGGAAATGGCTTTGCTGTTCCCACCGGATAATCGCGCGGCCACGTTTAGCGCTTCAAGAGCCAACTCGCCTTTCCCCAATTGCTCGAGTGCCTGTCCCAATTGCATGTGACCGATCCAGAACTCTGGATCAATGGTGATGGATTGACGAGCGAACCGCTCGGCGGCGGTAAAATCCCGGCCGGAAAAAGCGATCTGGGCAGAGAGCGCGTAGTGCCCCGCGAGGAGTGCGTCGAGTTGCCGGGCGCGCCCGATGGCCGCCAGCGCTTCGTCGCTGCGCCGCATGTGCGAAAGCACAATTCCCAACAAGCGGTGGGCCAACGAATAATTCGGATCAAGAGCAATGGCCTTGCGGAATGCCGCGACCGCTGCAGGCCAATCCCAATCGATCCAAAATTTCACGAACCCCAAGGAAGTCTGCGCATCCGCGAGAGCGGGATCCGCGGCGATGGCATGCGCGGCAGCATCACGCGCCAAAGGCCCCACTTCCAATGGCGGCGCGTCTCCATTGATGGGGCTGGCGGTGTACGTATCCGCCAAGCCGGACCAGGCGAGGGCATACAAGGGATCAAGCTGGGTAGCCTGCAAGAAAAATGCGCTGGCTCGTTTGGCGGTAGCGGGAGAGAGCTGGTTCCAGAAGTGCCTGCCGCGCAAGTAAAGGTCATAGGCTTCCGAGTTGCGCGAATGGCGGCGGGCCAGCGCCGTCAGACGCTCCGGGGAAAGCCGCAGGCGGACCTGCTCGCAAATGGTGCGGCTGATTTCCTGTTGGAATTCCAGGATGCTGCCGGGTTGACTGTCATAAGTCATGGACCAGAGTTGGGCGTGGTCGCGCACGCGGATGAGCTTGGAAGTGATGCGCAAGCGCTGGCCTTCAGTGCGCATGGAGCTTTCAATGATGTAAGCGGCCTGTAGTTCGCCGGCAATTTGCGCCAGGGTCTTGTGTGTGCGCTTGTAGGCCATCATGGTGGTGCGGCTGATCACGCAGAGATGTCGCGGATCAATGAGGCCCAGAGACGCAATCAGTTCTTCTGTCAATCCATCGGCGACGTAGTCACGTTCTGGTTGTGCGCTGAGATTTTCAAACGGGAGGACCGCCAAAATTACCGGCAGAGAAGGTTCCTGCGCAGCTTCGGAAATGGTCTCAACGGCAGGAATGAATTGATAACCCCTGCCCGGGATAGTTGCGATATAGACGTTGTCTCCGCGAGTCTCCCCCAGGACGCGGCGCAAAGTGGAGATGTTCTGGTTGAGATTGTTTTCTTCCACCACGGTGTCCGGCCAGATGACGCGCATCAGCTCGTTCTTCGCCACCACCTTTCCTTGATGTCGCACCAAGTAAAGGAGCGTGTCGAAGACTTTCGGGGTAAGGGGCACCGGGGTGCCGTTGCGGAGGAGCAGGCGCTTGACCGCCTCCAACCGGAAGCTCCCGAATTCGTAGATGCATGGCTTTTCAACACTCATGGCGACGGCCGGAATTTCAGAAATTTTCAGAAGTTTTCAGGCTGATTCTAAAGACTTTCCTCGGCCATGGGAAGAGCATAGCCGAGCCTGGTCCAGTGGGCCGGAGCAGACACATTAAAATCTTGAGGAGGAAAGTTCATGAAACCGGGAAGCTGGAAAGTCATTCTTGGATTCGCGTTGGCAGCAGTGCTGGCACTGTCTGTCGGCTGGAACGCCACCGCGTGGTCCCGGCCGGGTGATTTTGAGCTTATCGGAACTTGGCGGGTCACCGTGACACAAGCGAATTGCAGCACTGGGGCTACCTTGGGCACCTTTCAGTCCATCCTGACTTTTGCCGATGGCGGAACGATGGCAGAGGGCACGAGTAACCCCGCATTTGGACCTGGGCAGCGAGGAGCAGGGCAGGGAATTTGGCAGTACACAGGCCACCGGAGTTATACCGCAAAGAGCATAGCGTTCATCAACTACGATACCCAGGCGCCCAATCCACCGAAAGTTCCGCCATTCAAGATGGGCACGCAAACCATCGCGCAGACCATCCAATTCAACGATAATCCCGACGAATGGACCAGCAACGCGACGGTACAATTTGCCGATTCAACTGGAACAGTGTACTCGCCGAGTCCCGTGCCGCCTTGCGTGACCGCGACGGCGCACCGCTTTGAATAGGGGACAATAAGGGTCCCCGCCAGAATCTGACAGCTGCAGGTGACGCCCTTGGCCGTGGTAAACGCGGATCGCTACAGCGAGCCGCGCAGGCCGAGGGCGTCGGCGTGTTCGCG
>Ga0187784_10003019_pt1 | contig 13585 bp, 8 predicted proteins | sample 1015_SJ02_MP15_2_FD_132964 | JGI IMG/M metagenome (GOLD analysis project Ga0187784, IMG submission 132964) | Tropical peat soil microbial communities from peatlands in Department of Meta, Colombia - 1015_SJ02_MP15_20_MG | ecosystem: Environmental > Terrestrial > Soil > Wetlands > Peat | place...
CCCGAATTGATCACCCGCTACAACCTCTATCCGGCAGCCCCGATCTTTGGCATCGCTGCTCCGGGATCCAGTTCGGGACAAGCTCTCAAAGTGATGGAAAAACTAGCGGTGAATGTTCTGCCGCGAGGAGCCAGCTATGAGTGGACCGCTACGAGCTATCAGGAAAAGAAGGTTGGCCATCAGGCATACTTCATTTACGCCCTCTCCATTATTCTGGTCTTCATGGTGCTGGCCGCACTGTACGAGAGTTGGACGTCTCCGGCGGCTGTCATTTTCGCAGTACCCATAGCATTGGTCGGGGTTCTCCTCGGCCTCATGATTCGAGGGCTAGACAGCAATCTCTACACACAGATTGGACTGGTGCTCATGATTGCATTGGCCAGCAAGAACGCTATCCTGATTGTGGAGTTTGCGCGCGATTTGAGGCGGGAAGGCATGTCCATCACAGAGGCTGCCGTCGAAGCGACGAGTCGGCGCTTTCGGCCCATCGTCATGACTTCCTTTGCGTTCATCCTGGGGGTTTTCCCTTTGCTGATCGCAAGAGGTGCTGGTGCAGCAAGTCAGCAAGCCATCGGCACCGTAGTTTTCGGCGGCATGCTCTCTTCGACGCTCCTGGCCATCCCCTTTGTACCGGTTTTCTACGTGGTCACGGAACGTCTGACCGAAAAGCTTTTCCGCTCGAAGAAGGAGAGCTCGACTGAAGGCAAAAGATGAGCGGAGGGAATGCTTCAGAAGGTGGGAAAAAATTAGGCATACAATAAGAATAGGACCGGGCCCGCAAGGATGGTTGTCTTGGAGAACTTTAGAGCGGAACCCCTTACCAATAACTTTCGGCGGTCTAATGGTAGGATCCTTCGTGTGCTTACTGCGACGAATGGCTGCGCACCTATGAAGTCCCGCATTCTAAAGTTCGGAAAGAGAGCCATCCTGAAAGAGCCGAAGACAAAAGAGGAAGTTTTTTTTCACACCCTCTAAGGCATTACGAACGGAGGGGTACTCATGGCTCAGGATCTCTATGATACTGTCGTCATCGGAGGAGGACCTGCCGGAGCAGCGGCGGCGGTCTATGCGGCGAGGAAGAAGCTGAAGACGCTCGTCGTCACGGAAGCATTCGGCGGACAATCCATGGTTTCCAGCAGTATTCAAAATTGGGTCGGCGAAGCCGCCCTCTCAGGCTTGGACTTGGCTGAAAAGCTCAGAAGGCACGTGGAGGCTCAAAAGGGGATTGAGATTAAGGTCCCGGAGCGAGTGGTTGCCGTGACCCAGGCAGCAGACTGTATCTTCGAGGTCAAAACGGATCGCAGCGCTACTTACCGGTCCAAGACAGTGATCGTTTGCTCTGGAGGACGACACAGACGCCTCAATATCCCAGGAGAGCAGAAGTTTGAAGGCAGAGGACTTGCTTTTTGCTCGACCTGTGATGCCCCTTTTTACAACGGGCTCGACGTGGCTGTGGTTGGGAGCGGGAATGCAGCCCTTGAAGCGGTGGTCGATTTAATTCCTTACGCGCACAGGATCTATCTTCTCATTCGAAGCGACAAGCTAAAGGGCGATCCAGTCACTGAAGAAAAAGTGAGAGGATCATCTAAACTGCAAATCATCTGCGATGCAGAAGTCATGGAAATACTGGGGGACCAGACCCTGAACAGATTGCGGTATAAGGATAAGGGGGCCGGAGAGGTAAAAGAGCTGGTGGTCAGCGGCGTGTTTGTCCAGATCGGTTTGTCCGCGAATTCGGATTTTATCCGATCCCTGATCGACACCAACCAGGCGGGGAAATTATCGTAGAGCACAGGACCGGGCAAACATCGAAGAAGGGTATTTTCGCTGCGGGCGATGTGACCGACGATCCTTTTAAGCAAAATAACATTTCGGCAGGGGATGGGGTAAGGGCTGCCCTCTCCGCCTATCAGTTTGTCCTCAATATTCAAAAGTACAGTCCTTGCGCGGATAAAGAGGAGTAAACCCCGTTAGAGAGAACAGGCCCTTCAGATCCCGCTCTGCGCATAGCCCCGCGCCGCCGAACGGGTGAAAATACAACATTTCTCACCTTAAAATACTGCTTTCGCCGCATTTACTTTGTAAACCACTCTAGGGAAAAATAGAGGAAGAAAGTGCAAGAAGAAGATAGGATTGTAGCTCTCGATTCCAGAGACCGTAATGGACCTGCCCTAAATATGGAGCGGATGCACAAATGCTGGGGCTTCCTACCGGGGTGAAGAGCGGAGGTGCCAATGGTGAGCGAAAAGATGACCGAAAACTTGAGAAAAATAGCTACCCTGATGCGTTACTACATCCTTCTCATGACTACGGAGGCCGGCTCCGGGCATCCAACCTCTTCTCTGTCGGCGACGGAATTGATGACCTGTCTCTTTTTCGGTGGTTTTTTTCGATTCGACGCCGACCATCCCAAGTGTCCGAATAATGATCGACTGATCTTTTCCAAAGGCCATGCCTCCCCGCTTTTCTACGCTCTATGGGCGGCCGCAGGTGAGTTGACTGAAAACGACCTCCTGACATACAGAAAATTTGGCAGTCCCTTGGAAGGCCACCCCACCGTTGCCTTTCCTTTTGTTGAAGCCGCCACAGGTTCTCTGGGGCAGGGCCTTTCGATTGGCCTGGGAATGGCCTTGAATGCCAAGTATCTTGATAAGCTTACGTATAGGACATATGTTCTTCTCGGGGACAGCGAAATGGCCGAGGGCTCTCTATGGGAATCGATGCAAATTGCCTCGTACTATAAGCTGGGCAACCTGATCGGGGTCCTTGACGTAAACCGTCTGGGTCAGCGAGGAGAAACGATGTACGGGTGGGACCTCGAGGCCTATGAGAAAAGAATTTCATCTTTCGGATGGAAGACGCGAACCTTCGACGGCCACTCCATCCCGGAAGTGCTTGCCGCCTATGAAGAAGCCGTGCACGCGAATGACCAGCCGGTCATGTTGATCGGAAAAACGATTAAAGGTAAAGGCGTCTCTTTCATTGAGAACAAGGACGGCTGGCATGGAAGAGCGCTTAAGAGAGAGGAGTATGATCGAGCGCTCAAGGAGTTAGGAAAGATTGATAAGTCTGTTCGGGGAGAGATTTCCCTTCCGGAGGACCTGAAGGCGAAGGAACAGGCTGCCGGGGGACCAGTTAAAAAAATGGATTATCCGGCAGACAAGTCTGTTCCCACCCGGAAGGCTTACGGGAACGCGCTGGTTAGAATCCTTCCTCGATTTCCTGATCTGGTGAGTTTGGACGGCGAGGTCAGCAATTCCACCTACGCAGAAATATTCAAAGAGGCTTTTCCGGAGCGTTTTTTTGAGATGTATATTGCGGAGCAGAACATGGTCGGTGCGGCCTTGGGTCTGTCGCGTCGGGGAAAGATTCCTTTCGTCTCTACCTTCGGGGCATTTCTTACGCGCGCTTTCGATCAGATCAGGCTGAGTCAGTATTCCAATGCGAACATCAAGTTTGTCGGGTCCCATGCCGGCGTTTCAATCGGCGAAGACGGACCTTCGCAGATGGCGCTCGAAGACATTGCCATGTTCAGAGCGATCTTAGGCAGCGTCGTCTTATATCCATCCGACGCGGTGTCCATGGAGAAATTGGTCGAGGAGGCCGCAAAACATGACGGCATCGTTTTCATCCGGACCACGAGAATGGAGACGCCTATCCTGTATGACCCAGAGGAAACCTTTGCCATTGGCGGAAGCAAAGTTCTGAGAAAGAGCGATAAGGATAAGGCTACCGTGATTGGGGCAGGCGTGACGCTCCACGAAGCGCTGGCAGCTTATGAAGCTTTGAAAAAAGAAAGAGTTCTCATCCGTGTCATTGACCTTTACAGCATTAAGCCGATTGACGAGAAGACTTTACGCCAGGCGGCTGATGATACCAAGTCCATCATCACCGTCGAAGATCATTACGCCGAGGGAGGAATGGGCGAATCCGTGAGAAGTGCTTTGTTCAATTCGCTGGTTTCCATCCACTGTCTGGCCGTGAGAAAGAAGCCGAAGAGCGGCAAACCGGAGGAGCTCCTCGACTATGAAGAGATCTCCCGAGCCGCCATTATCAAAAAAGTGAAAGAGGTCGTCTGAGAGCCGGGGTTTCAATGACGATTAGATCCTTCTATGGGTAGACAGGAGAAATACGATGAGCACCGTGAGAAGAATCAAAAAAGTCTGGAAGAGCGAGCCGACCATCGAAGGAGCGGGAGTCCATCTCAAGAGAGCCTTTGGCTATGATCACGTGGCGCAGCTTGACCCGTTTCTCCTTCTCGATGATTTCCGGTCGGACAATCCTGCCCACTACCTGAAGGGTTTTCCCTGGCATCCCCACCGCGGGATCGAAACGATCACCTATGTCCTCCGCGGCGTTGTCGAGCATGGCGACAGCATGGGAAATCGCGGGCTGATTTCTTCGGGTGACGTGCAGTGGATGACCGCGGGAAACGGCATCATCCATCAGGAGATGCCAAAGGGTGACAAGAAGCGTGTTATGTTAGGATTCCAACTCTGGGCGAACCTTCCCGCTTCCAATAAGATGATGGATCCCCGTTATCGTGACGTGAAAAATCAGCAGATCCCCGAAATTTCTCTCAACGGCGGGGTAGAGGTGAAGATCATCTGCGGAAAGTTAAAAGGGGTGGAAGGGCCTGTCCGAGACATCGTGACCGACCCTGAGTATCTGGATGTGACGGTCCCTGCAGGCGCAACGTTTACCCACCCTGTGAGGCGGGGCCAAAACGCTTTTGCTTACGTGATTGAAGGGGAGGGCTACCTCGATCCGGAACGTGACTCGTACGGTCATGAGGTGATCGGAGCCAACTACTTCGATTTCAAGCGGAATTGTATCTGTAAAAACGAGACCGTTGTCCTTTATGGCGACGGCGACGAGGTGTCCGTGACCTCCGAGACGAAAGGGGTTCGCTTCCTGCTTATCTCCGGAAGGCCCATTGGCGAGCCGGTAGCCTGGTACGGCCCCATTGTCATGAACACGCAGGAGGAGCTAAGGCTCGCCTTCGAGGAATACCAGAACGGGACGTTCATCAAACATGGCAAGGCGTAAAGGGGCCGTGAGAAGAAGGCTCGATTGCTGCTTAGGAGGTTGAGCATGTTCGCATTGCGATCTGACGCGTTCGTTTTTTTTGGTGCCACCGGTGATCTGGCGTACAAGATGATTTTCCCCGCCCTTCAGGGGATGATCCGCCACGGCTTTCTCGACATGCCGATCATCGGGGTGGCGAGGCGCAATTGGACTTCTGATCAGCTCCGTGCCCGTGCCCGCGACAGCCTTGAGAAGCATGGCGGAGTTGATCCCGATATCTTTGCCAGGCTCTCGACGCGACTCCAGTACCTCTCCGGAGATTACGGGGACGAAGCGACCTATGAGCGTTTGCGCAAGGCCCTGGGCAGCTCTGCACGGCCTCTTCACTACTTAGCCATTCCGCCGAGCGAGTTTGAGATCGTCGCAAAAGGGCTGGCGAAGTCCGGTTGTGCAGAGGACGCCCGCGTGATCATTGAAAAACCCTTTGGCCGCGACCTTGCCTCGGCGCAGGATCTCAATCGAACGCTTCGACAATTCTTCCCTGAGTCGGCGATCTTGCGGATCGACCACTACCTCGGCAAGGAAGCGGTCCAGAATCTGCTTTACTTCCGATTCGCCAATTCCTTTCTGGAGCCGATCTGGAATCGCAACTACGTCGAAAGCGTTCAGATTACGCTTTGCGAGAGCTTTGGAGTGGAGGGCCGTGGCCATTTCTATGAAGAGGTGGGGGCGATCCGGGACGTCGTACAGAATCACATGCTTCAGGTCATGGTGTTGCTCGCCATGGATGCCCCAACCGTCAACGATCCGGAGGCGATGCGGGACGAAAAGATTCGCCTCTTTCGAGCGATCAAACCCCTTTCTCCCCAGGACGTCGTGCGAGGCCAGTTCCACGGCTACCGTGAGGCGGACGGCGTGGCCCCTGATTCCCAGGTGGAGACGTTTGCAGCGGTACGGCTCCATGTCGACACCTGGCGCTGGGCAGGCGTGCCCTTCTACATACGGGCGGGCAAGCGACTACCGTTCACAGCGACCGAGGTGGTGGTTGAGCTTAGGCGTCCACCTCAAACGGTCTTCGATGAAGTCAAGCTCGGCCAGTCGAACTACGTTCACTTCCGCCTCAGTCCCAATGTCTTTATCGCGCTCGGGGCGCGGACCAAGGTGCCCGGAGAATCCATGGTCGGTAAAGGGGTGGAACTGGTTGCCTGCCAGCAGTTCGGCGAAGAGATGTCGCCCTATGAGCGGCTTCTGAGCGACGCCATACGGGGCGACGCTACTCTGTTCGCCCGCGAGGATAGTGTCGAAGCTGCCTGGCAGATTGTCGACCGGATTCTGAAAGACCCGACACCGGTTCATGAGTACGCCCCAAACACCTGGGGCCCAGTCGAGGCCGACTGGATCATTGCGGGCGATGGGGGCTGGCACAACCCTACGGCTATGGAGCCATTGGATGACGCCGTACGGGAAAGTTGTATTTCTTCTTGACATGGGGAACGCCTTGCTCGCTCAGAAATTGAAAGATCGAAACCGAGCAGGAGTACTTCCAAACCCTTGCATTCGTTCCTTTCGAGGAGAAGAGATATGGCCATCAAGGTAAGTCCTCTTGCGGGAAAGCCAGCAGAGCCATCCATGCTCGTTGACGTTCCCAAGCTCATCACAGCCTACTACACGGAGATTCCTGATTCTTCCGTGCCTGAGGAACAGGTGATGTTCGGCACATCGGGACATCGTGGTTCAGCTCTTAAGAAGTCTTTCAACGAATGGCATATCCTTGCCATCACTCAGGCCATTTGCCTGTACCGTAAGCAGCAAAAGACCAACGGCCCCTTGTTCCTCGGCATGGACACACACGCGGTCTCCGTGCCGGCCTTTCGGAACGCCCTTGAGGTCCTCGCAGCAAATGGTGTGGAGGTCATGATCTCGGAGAGGGGCGAGTATACTCCCACGCCCGCTGTCTCCTACGCCATTCTTACTTACAACCGTGGCCGCAAGACAGGGCTCGCCGACGGCATCGTGATCACGCCGTCGCACAATCCACCCGAGGATGGTGGCTTCAAGTACAACCCACCGGAGGGTGGACCGGCCGAACCCGCTGTCACCGGCTGGATCGAAGCCAAGGCGAACGAGTACCTTCAAAATCGCCTGAAGGGTGTGAGGAGAATTCTCTTTGAGAAGGCGCTCCTGGCTTCTACGACGCACCGACACGATTATCTCCACGCTTATGTCAGCGACCTAAGCAGTGTGATCGACATGGACGCCATTCATACCTCGAAGGTCAGCGTGGGAGTCGATCCGCTCGGAGGCGCGGGCGTTCATTACTGGGGGCCCATCGCGGAACGCTATGGCCTGAACTTAACCATCGTGAACGACGCCGTTGATCCCACGTTCCGTTTTATGACGGTTGATTGGGACGGCAGGATTCGCATGGACCCATCGTCGCCTTACGCAATGCAGCGGTTGATCAGCCTGAAGGACCGCTTCGACATCGCTTTTGCGTGCGATACCGATCACGACCGGCATGGGGTGGTTACGCGGAGCGCCGGGCTGCTCCAGCCGAACCACTATCTTTCTGTTGCCATCGACTACCTTTTTCAACACCGGCCCGGGTGGCGGCAAGATGCCGCAGCGGGAAAGACTTTGGTGAGCAGCCAGATGATTGATCGCGTTGTTGCGAGACTTGGCCGAAAACTCTACGAGGTTCCCGTTGGCTTCAAGTGGTTTGTTGAAGGTCTCCTCGACGGCTCGCTGGGTTTCGGCGGGGAAGAGAGCGCAGGCGCGTCGTTTCTGCGCCGGGATGGCACCGTCTGGGTGACGGACAAAGATGGAGTCGTTCCGGCTCTGCTCTCGGCGGAGATCACGGCGCGCACGGGCCATGACCCCGGGGAACTTTACCGGGATCTCACGCGCGAGTTCGGCGAGCCTATCTACGATCGGGTGGAGGCGCCTGCCACCCCGGAGCAAAAAAAGGCGCTGGAAAGACTTTCGCCGGAGCAAGTTCGATTCACGGACCTGGCTGGCGAAAAGATCAAGACCGTACTGACCCGGGCGCAGGGCAACGGGGCTGCGATCGGCGGAATAAAGGTGATTGCTGAGCGTGGGTGGTTTGCCGCGCGTCCGTCCGGGACGGAGAGTATTTACAAGATCTACGCCGAGAGCTTCCGGGGGGAGGTCCATTTGCGACGCATCCTCGAAGAAGCGCAGACGATCGTCAACGAGGCATTAAAGACCGCCGCATCGCGGGATAGGAGTGCAGCGTGACGGAAAAAGCCGTGGAGCGGAGGAAACCATGAGTAAAGCGAAAAGAGTCGGCAGTCCGATTTACGCTTTTTTCCCCACCGAAGTCGAGGGGTTCGAACCCCTCGCCGAACTCGCTCTGGATATGCGCTGGTCGTGGAATCATTCTGCCGATGAAGTGTGGAAGGAGCTTGATCCCGCACTCTGGGAGCTGACAGGCAACCCCTGGGTTGTCCTGCAAACAGTCTCCCGGGACCGGCTTGAGGCCGTGCTGGCTGATCCCGCCTTCCGCGAGAAAGTGGACGGTCTCATCCGATCGAAGCGTCAGGAGGCAGAGTCACCCGCCTGGTTTCAGGAGAACCATCCACGGGCGCCTCTGACCTCTGTCGCTTATTTCAGCATGGAGTTCATGTTGAGCGAGGCGCTCCCCATCTATTCGGGCGGACTTGGCAATGTGGCAGGCGATCAGCTCAAAACCGCGAGCGATCTGGGCGTGCCCGTAGTAGGCGTAGGGCTGCTCTACCAGCAAGGCTATTTCCGTCAGGTGATAGACAAGGACGGAGCGCAACAAGCTCTCTTTCCTTACAACGATCCCGGGCAATTGCCGATCATGCCTTTGCGCGAGCCGAACGGGGAATGGCTGCGGCTGGAGATCAGGTTGCCCGGTTACTCGGTCTGGCTGAGGGCCTGGCAAGTTCAGGTCGGGAGGGTGAAGCTCTATCTTCTTGACAGCAATGATGCGGCCAACTTCCCGGCTCATCGGGGGATCACGAGCGAGCTTTACGGAGGCGGGCCGGAGCTGCGTCTTAAGCAAGAGATCCTGCTCGGGATCGGCGGATGGCGTCTACTCAACGCACTCGGCATCAAACCGGAGGTCTGTCATCTAAATGAAGGGCATGCTGCCTTTGCCGTTCTGGAACGGGCTCGAACCTTTATGGAAGAAACAGGCCAGCCCTTTGAAGTCGCGTTGGCCGTCACACGGGCCGGCAACCTCTTCACCACACACACACCGGTGGAGGCAGGTTTTGATCGCTTCGCTCCTGCCCTCGTCGCGCAGTACGTCGGGTGGTATGCTCAGAACAGGCTCGGAATCTCCCTTCACGATTTCCTGGCCCTCGGCCGTCTGAACCCCGATGACTCCTCCGAGCCGTTTAATATGGCTTACCTGGGGGTACGCGGGAGCGGCGCGGTCAATGGAGTGAGCCGTTTGCATGGGCAGGTGAGCCGGCGCATCTTTCGACCTCTCTTTTCACGCTGGCCCGAGGATGAGGTGCCGATCGGACACGTTACCAATGGGGTCCATATGCCAAGCTGGGATTCGGAAGAGTCCGACGCTTTGTGGACAGGAACATGCGGAAAGGACCGGTGGCGGGGGACGCTGGAAACTCTGGAAGAGGAAATGCGCTGCGTTTCCGACTCGAGGCTCTGGGAGTGCCGGGCCTCGGCCCGCGAATCGCTCGTCGGCTATATCCGCGAGCGGCTTTCGAGACAACTGGAAGCTTCGGGCGCATCAGTCGAGGAATGTGAAGAAGCGAATCGCGTTTTTGATGTTGATGCCTTAACCATGGGGTTTGCGCGCCGTTTTGCTACCTACAAGAGACCGAACCTCCTGCTGCACGATCCTGAGAGGTTTCTCCGAATCCTGACCCAGCGCGACCGCCCCGTTCAACTCGTCATCGCGGGCAAGGCCCATCCCGAGGACCGGGCAGGACAAGCCATGATCCGGGAATGGGCCCGTTTTATCCGGAGGCCCGGGGCACGCAAGCATGTGGTCTTTTTGAGCGATTACGATATGCTGTTGACCGGAGAACTGGTTCGGGGAGTGGATCTCTGGATCAACACGCCGCGCCGGCCCTGGGAGGCCAGCGGCACGAGCGGCATGAAGGTACTCGTCAACGGGGGCGTCAATCTTTCCGAGCTGGATGGCTGGTGGGCGGAAGCCTATACGCCTGAGGTCGGTTGGGCGTTGGGCGATGGGAAGGAGCATGGCGATGACCCGGCCTGGGATGCTGCAGAAGCAGAGGCGCTCTACACGCTGCTCGAACAGGAGGTGATTCCCTTGTTCTACAACCGGGACCGAAACGGAAACCCTTCGGGCTGGGTCACACGCATGCGAGAGAGCATGGCCCGGTTGACGCCTCGCTTTTCTGCCAACCGGACGGTCCGGAAGTACACGGAAGAGTACTATCTTCCTGCCGCAAGAAACTACCGGCGGCGTGCAGCGAATAAGGGAACAGCAGGAGCCGAGTTGGTTTCGTGGCGCCACACCCTGGAACAGAATTGGTCGAAGCTCCACTTCGGCGAAGTGAAAGTGGCGAGTGACGAAGAAAAGCACACCTTCGAGGTTCAGGTCTATTTTGGCGACCTCGATCCCGATGCAGTGCGCGTCGAGCTTTATGCCGAGGGGACCAACGGCGCCGCGCCGATACGGCAGGAGATGGCCCGCGGTCAAAAACTGGCGGGTGGGAATGGTTACCTCTACAGCGGACAGGTCCAGGCGGCGCGCCCGGCGTCGCATTATACACCCCGAGTGATACCGGGCCGCTCCGGCGTGGAGGTTCCCCTCGAAGCTTCTCGAATCCTTTGGCAGAGGTGAGGTCCCAGCCGGAGACTATAACCTCACCTCTGGCTTGACGGAAGAGACGGTCGGGTTTCAACGTTTTAGAATGCAGTCTTTTAGGAATAGCTAATTGGTGTTAGTGGAAAATGGAGTCGTGTGAAGAATATGGAACGTTTGAGTTTCACACGTGAAAGGTTTCCGCCCTGCCTTCGCCGAAGCGGCTTCGCGCAGGCAGGTCTAAGACTTTTTCATCCGGCCGCCTCTTCCGTCTTGAGTGGAGCCGATTCTTACTATTGCGAGTGAGGGGGCCGAGGCCGTGTCATCATGGAGCAGCGATGCAGGCAGTTGAGCCGGTGAAGATTCTTGCTGAACTTGAGGCCGAGCTTGCCAAAAAGCTCGACGAGGCCCGCCGGTCTGCGGAGCAAAGGATTGCGAGCGCGGAGCAGGAGGCGCGACGTATCCTAACCGAGGCCGATGCTCAAGTACGTCAGATGGCCGATACGTCGAAAGCTCGGATAGCTGAGGAGAGCGAGAAGTATGCCGAGGAGGCGCGCGGCCGGGCTGAAGCCGAAACACAGCAAATCCGTGAACAGGCCGAACGAAATATCGACCGGGCAGTGGACTACATTTTCTCGGAGGTGCTGCCGTGATCGTCAGGATGGAAAAGTTCTTCATGGTAGGTCCGAGGCGGCTCGCTCCCACGATCCTGTTCGACCTGCAACGTGCTGGGGTTGTCCAAGTCGATCCGTTGCGTACCGACGAGATCAGCGGATACCGGCTCAGTCAGGATGAAGAGGTCCGGCTCAGGCGCTGGGATGCCGTTGCAACCTCGGCGGACCATGCCCTGAAACTCCTCGAGCTCGAAGCGGACGCATCCGTGCAGCCCTTTGCTGGCACCTTAGACGAGGCTGAGGCAGCGGTCTCACCCTATGAAAAGCGAGCTGGCGCGTTGGTGGAAAAACGGGAGTGGCTCCGGGATGAAATCGGGCTGATCGGCCAGTACCGGAACATCATGGAGACGCTGGCAGAGATTGGACAGGGCCTGGACGAGAGTCGGTGGCTGACGGTCCTGGCTTTTGTGCTGGAAAGACGCATACATCCCATTCCTCTCGAACAGGAGCTGGCATCCGCACTTGGCGACCGTTTTCTGCTGGCGGAAAAAGCGGTGGGAGGCAAGATGGCTGCCGTGATTGTGGTCCTGAGACGCGACGCCGAGCAGGCTAGAGGGCTCCTGAGCCATCAGGGCCTGGCTGAACTTCCACGCACCGGAGAGTACGCCGGAATGAGCCTGAAAAAGATGGCTTCCCATCTTAGAGAACGTTCACATTTTGCACCCCAGGAGATGGCTGTTTCGGAAGAAAAGTTGAGCTGGATGGCAACGGAAGCGGCTGCGGTACTCCAGGGAATATGGAACCGGGCAAAGGATGAGTCCACGCGTCTCCATACCCTCACGGAAACGGCCTCGCGCCAATACGGCTTTGCTCTGTTCGGTTGGGTGCCGGTTAGCTTGAAAAGTAGCGTAGTGGAGGTGACGGACCGATTCGAAAGCCAGACACTCCATACGTTCGAGCCTGTGGATGAGCGTCACGAAGCAGCACGTGTTCCGGTCATGCTGGAAAATCCCGGCTGGGTCAAACCCTTCGAGTCCTTGATCTCCTTTCTCAACACACCGCGTTACGACGGCTGGGACCCCACGTGGGTGGTCGCCTCGTTTTTTCCGTTATGGTTCGGGATGATTGTCGGCGACATCGGCTATGCCATGATGTTCGCCGCTTTATCCTGGTATCTTTCAGGCTATGTCAGGCGCAACCAGAAGCTGGCCGTCGATTTCTTTAAAATGCGGCTTTCACCCGAAACCGTCAAGCAGATGGTGCGCGTGATGAGACCGATGATCGTATGGACGTTCGTTTGGGGGTTGCTGTACGGCGAGTTGTTCGGGGACCTGTTTCAACGGCTTGGCATCTTCGGGACCGGAGGACATGCCGGGCTGCTCCCTGTTCTGATTCCGCGCATCGACACGGTCGCCACGGCGAACGGGTTGATTCTGGTTTGCATAGGCTTCGGCATTTACCAGGTCCTCTACGGATTGTATGTGAAAGCTTTACTGAAGCGGCGTCAGGGTGAGAAGCGGCATTTCTGGGAAGCGAGTGGCTACTTCGGCGGCGTTGCGGCCCTGGTCCTGTTCGCTTATGCCTTCATGACCGGAGATTTCCGGCTCTGGTTGGTAATCCCGACCGTCGTAAGCGCGATTCTCTTCTTTGTCGGAATGGTCCTGGCCGGTATGCCCCTGATGATTGCTGAGCTGCCGACCCAGGCAGGCCATATCTTGAGTTACATTCGGATCTACGCCGTCGGACTGGCCTCAGCTATACTCGCAGGCCTGGCCACGGACTTAGGCTTTTCTCTGTACCAATGGTTAGGGGTCGTGGGTCTCGTGCTTGGACTGTTGACCGGTCTGTTGATGGGTCTGCTGATACAGGCGGCCCTGGTCATTCTACTTACCGCGAGCCATGTCCTGCAGCCCATCCGTCTTATATGGGTCGAGTTTTTTACCAAGTTCGATTTCTACACGGTCAGTGGCAGGCCCTACCGTCCTTTCAAATCGGTCTGCAGTTCATCGTGATAGAGGTGATTGGATATATCACACGTATAATTTTCAAGGAGGAGAGATAATGAAGATCATAATTGTTTTGATTCTGGGGTTCGTGATTTTGGTTGCTGCTTCGGCATTTGCCCAACAGGCTGGTCAGGCAACCGAGGCAA
>Ga0187784_10003020_pt1 | contig 13584 bp, 15 predicted proteins | sample 1015_SJ02_MP15_2_FD_132964 | JGI IMG/M metagenome (GOLD analysis project Ga0187784, IMG submission 132964) | Tropical peat soil microbial communities from peatlands in Department of Meta, Colombia - 1015_SJ02_MP15_20_MG | ecosystem: Environmental > Terrestrial > Soil > Wetlands > Peat | place...
CGGGTCTCTTCGGTCGCCAACCGACGATTGCGCCGGATCTGTTGATTGGCAAAGACCAGCGCGACCACGCCGAGCAGGAGCAAAGCCCAGACCGCCCACGCCAACCAGGTACCGGTCGCCGCGCCCGCCACCTGGTGCCAACGATCTTGGATCCATCCCATTGCGGAATCCACCCCTCCGCTTATATCACAGCACTTACGGGCGGAAAATTCGCTGGAGGTCCCGTAAGTGGCTTGATTTACCCGCCCATAAACATTCGCCACTGATCGAGATCAGTGACGCGATAGACATAGTTGGAACGCTTGACCTCGGACAACGATGCACTCGGTTTGAGCGAATACCAGTGTCCGGGAAACACCGTCGGATCACCAGTCAGTTGGGCAAGCTTTTGCAGGCTGCGGAACATCTCGTCGGAGTCGCTGCCGGGAAAATCAGTGCGGCCGCAGCCTTCCAAAAACAGCGTGTCACCGGCAACCAGCCGGCCTTCGAGCAGGAAGCATTGGCTGCCCGGCGTGTGGCCGGGGGTGTGCAGCAGCTCGATGTCGATGTCGCCGGCGCTGACCTTGTCACCATGTTCGTGCTGGGTGAGGTCGCCCATGCTGATCCCGGTAATGCGCGAAACAAACAGCGCCTCATGAGAATTGACGTGGACGGGAACGCTGACGCGCTCCAGCAGCTCGGCCAGCCCCTTGAGTTCGAAGCCCATCATCGAGCCGCCGACATGGTCGGGATGGTGATGGGTGACCAGCACGCCGGACAGATGCATGCCGTCGGCCTCGAGCGCGTCGAGCAGATCGCCGGCCGCATATGCCGGGTCGACCACTAGGCAGTCGCCGGTCTGGCGGTCCCCGATCAGGTACGCGAAGTTGCGCATCTGCGTCGCGAAGCCGTCACCCTTGGCGAAGTCGCGGCCGGAGAGCAATTGGCGGAAGTACAGCCGGTCGGAATCGGGCATCTGCTTAGCCTAGGACCCCAGCCGTCCGGGTATCGCTGTGATGTCGCGGAGTTAACGCGTTCCGGTACCGCGCGGGCGCGGTGAGCTGCATATTTACCGCCTTTTTGGGGTGTCGGCGACGTCGGGAGTGGGTAAAGTTGGAACATGAGAATCGCCAAGGTCGAGATCGAGGTTGATCAGACTTTGATCGACGAGGTGATGCAGCGTTACCACCTGCACGGCCCGCGCGAAGCCGTCAACCTTGCGCTTCGGTCGCTGCTCACTGCCGACTCCGACGCCGACGCGGATGAAGACGAAGACAATCCGTTCGGCCTCGCCGCGTTAGACCCGCGTCGGGCACGCGACGCCGGGTGAATCCGGCTGATTCGCCTGCGGTCTTCTTCGGGTCGCCGTTGGGTTTGGTGCGCCCGCAAAGCAGGTTGTACCCTCTTTTAGGCCCGCAGCGCGGATTGACTGGTCGCTACGGGTGCGCCCCCTTAGCTCAGTCGGCAGAGCGTTTCCATGGTAAGGAAAAGGTCAACGGTTCGATTCCGTTAGGGGGCTCGGCGGACGCCGAGCAGGCAGGCGGCGCGCACCTGAGGCGATGTAGCTCAGTCGGTTAGAGCGAACGACTCATAATCGTTAGGTCGCCGGTTCGAGTCCGGCCATCGCTACAAGACAACAACGACAAAATCCGGAAAGAGAACCGACGTGGCCTCCAGTACAGACGTACGACCCAAGATCACCTTGGCGTGCGAGGTGTGCAAACACCGCAACTACATCACAAAGAAGAACCGCCGCAACGACCCCGATCGGCTGGAGCTGAAGAAGTTCTGCCCCAACTGCGGCAAGCACCAGGCTCACCGCGAGACGCGCTAGCGTCAGCCGCGGGCTATTACTCAGACTGACTAGGTAGGTTTTAGAGCCGTGTCGTTGGGCAAAGACGTGGTCGGAAAGCACTACCGTTTCCCCGACCATTACGTGGTGGAGCGGGAGAAAATCCGGGAATACGCCGTCGCCGTCAAAAATGACGACCCCTCCTTCTTCGAGGAGAAGGCCGCGGCCGAGCTCGGCTATGACGGGCTACTGGCGCCACTGACGTTCATCTCGGTGTTCGGGTACAAAGCGGTGGCGGCGTTATTTGAGCATGCCAACATCGCGATAGAAGACGCCCAGATCGTGCAGGTCGACCAGACTTTGAAGTTCCTGGCACCGATCAAGGTTGGTGACCGCCTCTACTGCGATGTGTCCATCGAGTCGGTACGGCAGGCACACGGCACCGACATCATCATGACAAAGCAAACTGTCACCAATGAAGCAGGTGATGTCGTACAGGAGACCTACACGACCCTGGCGGGCCGTGCAGGCGAAGAAGGAGAAAAGGGTTTCAGCGATGCCATTGCGTGAGTTCGATTCGGTGAAGGTGGGTGACCAGCTTCCCGAGAAGGTCTATCCCTTGACCCGTCAGGATTTGGTGAACTATGCGGGTGTCTCCGGTGATCTCAACCCGATTCACTGGGACGACGAGATTGCCAAGGTCGTCGGGCTGGACACCGCGATCGCTCACGGCATGCTGACCATGGGCTTGGGCGGCGGCTACGTGACGTCGTGGGTCGGCGACCCTGGGGCGGTCACCGAGTACAATGTCCGGTTCACCGCGGTGGTGCCGGTGCCCAACGACGGCAAGGGCGCCGAGATCGTGTTCAGCGGCAAGGTGAAGTCGGTCGATCCCGACAGCAAGTCGGTGACGATCGCGCTGACTGCCACCACCGGCGGCAAAAAGATCTTCGGGCGGGCCGTCGCGACGGCGAAGTTGGCGTAACCGTGGCGATCAACACCGACATCCTCGGAATGGTCTGGGACTACCCGGACGGCTGGGTGGTCGGCCGGGAAAAGGTGCGCGAATTCGCCAAGGCGGTCAAGGCCGACGACCCGGCCTGTCTGGACGAAAGCGCGGCGGCCGAACTCGGGTACGACGCCCTCGTCGTGCCGCCGACGTTCGTCACCATCCTCGCGAAGTTGGTCCAGGCGGACTTCATGCGAAAGGTCGACACCGGCTACGACACGATGCAGATCGTCCAAGTCGACCAGAAGTTCGTCTACCACAAGCCGATCCTGGCCGGCGACGTGCTGCACGCTCGGATGGTCATCGATTCCGTCGTTGAGCGCTTCGGCGCAGACATTGTCGTCACCAGGAACACCTTGACCAACGGCGACGGCGAACTGGTGTTGGAGGCCTACACGACGATGATGGGTCACGAGGGCGACAACTCGATCAATCTCAAGTGGGACGCCGAGTCGGGCCAAGTCGTCCGGACGGCGTGATTCGTCTCTGAGACATGGCCCGATGTACACTCGGACCTCGGGGTTTTCCCATTACCAGCGCTTCCGAATTGAAACCGGGGACAAGCGCGCGCTCATGGGTGAGACCCCGGCACCAGCAGGTTGGCCTGCCAACCGGCGAAGGGGCGTAGCTCAACTGGCAGAGCAGCGGTCTCCAAAACCGCAGGTTGCAGGTTCAAGTCCTGTCGCCCCTGCTGAATGCGTGCCATGGTGGACACTGGAGAGTGACCACAAAACACGAGTTTGAACGAAGGAGCATGCGGTGAGCGACGAACGCGACGTTGCCGACGCAGCCGACGGCAACGACACCGACGAAGCGCGCGGCGGCCGCACGGCAGTGGTAACGCGGCCGCAGCGCCCCACCGGCAAGCGGTCCCGCCAGCGAGCGGAGGCCGCGGAGACCGACGACACCGATGAAAGCTCGTCCGGTGCGCTTGAGCTCACCGAGAGCAGCGCAGAGGAAGATGCCGGCAAGAAGCCCAAGAAGCCCAAGAAGACCCGCAAATCACCAGGGCAGTCGACCAACCCGATCGTCTACGTCTACAACTACCTCAAGCAGGTCGTCGCCGAGCTGCGCAAGGTCATTTGGCCCAACCGCAAGCAGATGATGACCTACACCTCGGTGGTGCTGGCGTTTCTGGTGTTCATGGTGACGTTGATCGGCCTGGTGGACCTGGGCTTGGCCAAGCTCGTGCTGATGGTGTTCGGCTGAGGCCGCCAAGAGCTGACGTATAGGAAGGACCAAAAAACCGTGACTACCTCCGACGGCGATCTGCCCGTGGGTGAGACGGTCGACATCGAACAGGCCTTACACGAGGTCACCGGCGAGGCGAGCGCCCCGGACGCGATTACCGACGACACCGCTGCGGTGGCCGCCGCGCCCGAAGAGCCGGCCGAGGCCGCCGAGTCCGAAGAGGTCGACCCCGCCGCTGCCCTGAAAGCTGACCTGCGTACCAAACCCGGTGACTGGTACGTCATCCACTCCTACGCCGGATATGAGAACAAGGTGAAAGCCAATCTCGAAACCCGCGTGCAGAACCTGGATGTCGGCGACTACATCTTCCAGGTGGAAGTGCCCACCGAAGAGGTCACCGAGATCAAGAACGGCCAGCGAAAGCAGGTCAACCGCAAGGTGCTGCCCGGCTACATCCTGGTGCGCATGGACCTGACCGACGACTCCTGGTCCGCGGTGCGCAACACCCCGGGCGTCACCGGGTTTGTCGGCGCAACCTCGCGCCCGTCGGCGCTGTCGCTGGATGACGTGGTGAAGTTCCTGCTGCCGCAGGGTGCGACCAAGAAACCGGCCAAGGGCGCGGCGAGCACTGCTGCCGCGGCCAGCGAAGGCGGCCTGGAACGTCCGGTGCTCGAGGTCGACTACCAGGTTGGCGAATCGGTCACCGTCATGGACGGGCCGTTCGCCACGCTTCCGGCCACGATCAACGAGGTCAACGCCGAACAACAGAAACTCAAGGTGCTGGTGTCCATCTTCGGCCGCGAAACACCTGTGGAACTGGGCTTCACCCAGGTCTCGAAGGTTTAAGAAAGGACCCTTAACCTCATGGCCCCGAAGAAGAAAGTCGTCGGGCTGATCAAGCTCCAGATTGAGGCCGGGCAGGCCAACCCCGCGCCACCGGTCGGCCCGGCGCTTGGCCAGCACGGCGTCAACATCATGGAGTTCTGCAAGGCGTACAACGCTGCAACGGAAAACCAGCGCGGCAACGTCATCCCGGTCGAGATCACCGTCTACGAGGACCGCAGCTTCACGTTCGCGCTCAAGACCCCGCCGGCGGCCAAGCTGCTGCTCAAAGCCGCGGGTGTGGGCAAGGGCTCGGCCGAGCCGCACAAGGAGAAGGTGGCCAAGGTCAGCTGGAACCAGGTCCGCGAGATCGCCGAGACCAAGAAGGCCGACCTGAACGCCAACGACATCGACGCCGCCGCCAAGATCATCGCCGGCACCGCCCGGTCGATGGGGATCACTGTCGAATAGACGGCTCATCCCGTGGGAGGGCCAGCTTCGGCCCGAACGTAACCACAACCCAACATCAGATTGGATATCGAATGAGCAAGAACAGCAAGGCATATCGCGCCGCCGCCGAGAAGGTGGACCGCAACAACCTGTACACGCCGCTGGCCGCGGCCAAGCTGGCCAAGGAGACGTCGTCGACCAAGCAGGACGCGACCGTCGAGGTGGCCATCCGGCTGGGTGTTGACCCGCGCAAGGCCGACCAGATGGTCCGCGGCACGGTCAACCTGCCGCACGGCACCGGTAAGACCGCCCGGGTGGCGGTGTTCGCAGTGGGCGAAAAAGCCGAGGAGGCAACGGCGGCGGGCGCCGACGTGGTCGGCAGTGACGACCTGATCGAGAAGATCCAGGGCGGGTTCTTGGACTTCGACGCGGCGATCGCCACGCCCGACCAGATGGCCAAGGTCGGCCGGATCGCGCGGATCCTCGGGCCACGGGGCCTGATGCCCAACCCGAAGACCGGCACCGTCACCCCGGACGTCACCAAGGCGGTGTCCGATATCAAGGGCGGCAAGATCAACTTCCGGATCGACAAGCAGGCCAACCTGCACCTGGTCATCGGCAAGGCGTCGTTCGACGAGAGGCAGCTCGCCGAGAACTACGGCGCGGCGATCGACGAGGTACTGCGGCACAAGCCGTCGTCGTCGAAAGGTCGCTACCTGAAGAAGATCACGGTGTCGACGACCACCGGCCCGGGCATCCCGGTCGACCCGTCGATCACCCGCAACTTCGCCGAGGCCTAACCAAGGCGGCTGTTCACCGTTGCCTCGCCGACGGTGGTACGCACCCTCATCTCTTAGACTCTGCTCATGGAAGGTGCCTCGGGGAACCAAGGTGGCAGTCGGCCAAACCGGCCGGAGTTGACCGACTACCTCGACGTGGACGGCAGCATCGTGTTGCCAGAAGACGTCAACCTGGTGACGTTTCTGGACCGCCACATCGCCGAAATCGGCGATGCCATCGCTTACCGCTATCTCGACTACACCCAGCATGCCGACGGTAAGGTCATCAACTTGACCTGGACCGAGCTGGGCGCCAGGCTGCGGGCCGTCGCTGCTCGTCTGCGGCAGGTGACTTCCGGGGGCGATCGGGTGGCGATCCTGGCTCCGCAGGGCATCGACTACATCATCGGTTTTTTCGCCGCGATCAAGGCTGGCAACATCGCAGTGCCGTTGTTCGCGCCGGAGTTGCCGGGGCATGTGGAGCGCCTCGACGCGGTGCTCGGCGATGCCCAGCCCGCGGTGTTACTGACCACCGCTGCCGCGGGTGCGGCGGTTCAGGAATTTGTCCGGTCGCTGCCGCGCAGCCGTAGACCGCGCGTCATCGCGATCGACGAAATCCCCGATTCGGTGGGCGCCACGTTCGCCCCGGTTCATCTCGACATCGACGATATTGCGTACTTGCAGTACACCTCGGGGTCGACGCGGGCCCCGGTCGGTGTGGAGATCACCCACCGGGCGGTCGGCACCAACGTGCTGCAGATGGTGATCTCGACCGGCATGGACTGGGACATCCACAGCGTCAGCTGGTTGCCGCTCTACCACGACATGGGCCTGCTGATGATCTTGTGCGTGGCGGTATTCGGCACCCAGGTCACGCTCATGTCGCCGATCGCGTTTGTCCGAAGGCCGCAGCGGTGGATACGCCAGTTGGCAGCGGAGTCCCGGCACGGCCGGACATTCGCGGCGGCTCCGAATTTCGCGTTCGAGCTGGCCGTTGAGCGCGGGCTTCCCGACGCCGGCGAGGACCTCGACCTGAGCAACGTGGTGTCGCTGATCAACGGCTCCGAGCCGGTCAGCATCGACTCGATCGCGAAGTTCAACGCCGCGTTCGCCCCGTATGGGCTGCCGAGCACGGCGGTCAAGCCGTCTTACGGTATGGCCGAGGCGACCCTTTTTGTCTCGACCATCGACCCCGCCGCCGGGGCGACCGTTATCTACCTGGACCGCGACCAGTTGGGCGCCGGGCATGCGGTCCGGGTCTCGCCGGACGCACTTAACGCCATCGCGCAGGTTTCCTGCGGCCGGATCGCCCGCAGCCAGTGGGGCGTCATCGTCAACCCCGACACCGAGGCTGAACTACCCGATGGGGAGGTCGGCGAGATCTGGTTGCACGGCGACAATATCGGCCGCGGCTACTGGGCACGCCCGGAGGAAACCGAGAGGGTGTTCGGCAACAAGCTGCAGTGCCGGCTGCCGGTAGGCAGCCATGCGGACGGGGCACCGAGCGAGGCCACCTGGCTGCGGACAGGTGATCTCGGCGTCTACCTCGACGGTGAGCTCTACATCACCGGGCGTATCAAGGATCTGATTATCGTGGATGGCCGCAACCATTATCCGCAGGATATCGAGGCCACAACGGCCGAGGCGTCGTCGGCAGTGCGATCCGGTTACGTTGCGGCGTTCTCGGTGCCAGCGAACCAGATGCCGAGAGCGTCCGCCGATGAGGCCGGCGAGCGTCTGGTCATCGTTGCCGAACGGGCGGCGGGCGCGGGCCGGGCTGATCTGCAACCGGTGGTCGACGCCATCCGGGCGGCGGTATCGCGCCGGCATAGCCTGCCAGTGTCCGATGTGCTGTTGGTGGCGGCCGGCGTCATCCCGCGAACCACCAGCGGCAAGCTCGCGCGTCGGGCGTGCCGCGCGCAATATCTCAACGGCGAGTTGGGCCTACGGGGCCATTCCTAATCGCGCGAGCAGACCCCCGCAAGCGGGAGGTGCCCCCAGCGAAAGCCCCTCTTCGGTCGGCGTGTCGCGAGCTTTTGCGTCTGGTGACCGGGCAGGGCCCGGCGAACACCGCTGGAGGATTACCCTTCGCATTCCGCGATGCGCCGGCGCAGGTAGTCGCGGCCCGGCTCGGAGCCGTTGGACGCCAACGCCGTTCGATACCAGGTGACGGCGTCGTCTCGTCGCCCCGCCCGCCGCAGTAGGTCGGCGCGCACCGACGCCACCAAATTGGACCGGGCCAGCCGTGGATCGTGTGCCACCTGCTCCAACGCGGCCAGCCCGGCGTCAGGGCCGTCGCGGAAGCCAACTGCCAGAGCCCGATTCGCCCGTACGACCGGCGAATCGGTCATCGCCAACAGGCTGTCGTAGGCAGTGCAGATACTGCGCCAGTCGGTCTGCTCCCACGACGGCGCCGTCGCATGCAATGCGGCGATCACCGCCTGCGGCAGATACGGGCCGGTCGACCCGTGGGCGGCCCGCAGCCGATCGAGGCCGCGCGCGATGCGGCCACGGTCCCAGCGGCGACGGTCCTGCTCCTCGAGCGGCACCAGCGCTCCAGCGTCGTCCACCCGGGTCGTCCGCCGCGAATCATGCAGCAGCACAAGGGCTGCCAGAGCGTGCGCCTCCAGCTCAGCGGGCATCAGCGTGCACAGCTCGCCAGCCAGCCGAACCCCTTCGTCGCAGAGCTCGTCGCGAATCGCCGACGGCCCCGCCGTCGACCAGTAACCCTCGGTGAACACCGAGTAGATGCAACTGAGCACATGCGGTGTGCGCTCGGGCAGCAACTCGGCGGGCGGCACCCGCAGCGGGATGTTGGCGTGCCGCACCTTGTTCTTGGCGCGGGTGATGCGCTGGCCGACCGCGGCCTCGGTCTGCAACAGCGCGCGGGCGATCTCCGCGACCGTCAGCCCGGAAACCAGCCGCAGGGTCAGCGCAAGCTGCGATACCCGGTCGAGTGCGGGGTGGGCGCAGGTGAACATCATCCGCAGTTCGTCATCGCGAACGGGATGCGGTTCGACGTGATCGGTGCGCGCCCGGATGTCGTCCACCACAGCGGCCAATTCCTTTCCCGGACGCACCGATTCGCGACGCAACCGGTCGCGGGCGCGGTTACGTGCCACGGTCACCACCCACGCGCCGGGGTTGTCCGGCACGCCGTCGCGTGGCCATACCCGCAGCGCCTCAGCGAAGGCTTCCTGGACGGCGTCCTCGGCGAAGCTGAGATCACCCGACCACCGGGCCAGCGTGGCCACCGCCGGGCCCCACTCGCGCCGAAAGACGCCGTCCAGGTTGACCATTTAGAGGCCGGAGACTCCCGCCAACTGGCGTAGCTGCACCGCGCTCGCGGGGATCATCGCTGCCAGTTTGACCGCCTCGTCACGGTCGGCGGCGGTCAGCACATAGAAGCCGGTGGCAATTTCGGCTCCTTCCGGGTACGGCCCGTCGGTCAACAGCACCTCGCCGTCGCGGACGCGCACCGTGGTGGCCGTCGCCGGCTCGTGCAAGGCGGCCCCACTGACGATGCGTTCGCCTGCGACAGAGGCGAATTCACCGTGCCGCGCCGCTTCCGCCTCCCACTCCGGCGTGCCGGGGACATTGGCCGCTGCGGGTGGTTCCAGCAGCAGCGCCAGCCACTGGCCGTCGTGGCGCGACCAATCGGGATCGACGGTGTGGTAAATCGGCCGAACTTCGATGGCGCCGTGCTTGGCGGCGGGGATATCGCGGGCGAATGCCAATGCGTCGTCGAGGTTTTCGGCTTCGAACACGTAATAACCGCCGGCGACCTCCGCGGCCTCGGCGAATGGGCCGTCGGTAATCGTCGGCGCGTCCGGGCCGCCCGAGATGCGCACACCGGTCGCTGCGGGCAACAGCGCGTCACCGCCGCGGATCGCCGAGGCGACTTTGGCGTGGAAGTCCCGGTAGGCGGCCATCTCGGTGGCCCCCTGGTCGGGCGTGAGGTCTCGCTCCTGGCTGATCAACAGAGCTAGGTACTGCATTGTGGTCACCTCCGGTAGTGAGCGGAACCTTCTGCTCCACTCTCTACCTGTCCGACGAACGGCGCAGCCACAATCCGACAGCGGCGGTGCGAAATTTTAAGCCGCTGCTCCGGGCTTGAGGTAGGTGACCAGGCTGCAGTCCAGCGTCTCGTCGGCGAAGTAGTACTCGCAGCCACGCAGGTACTTCATGTACCGGTTGTAGACCTCTTCGGAGGCGATCTCGATGGCCTTGTCTTTGTTGGCCTCCAGCGCGTCGCCCCAGATCCGCAACGTCCTGACGTAGTGCGGCTGCAGCGAAAGCGGCTCGGGAACCATGAATCCGGCCTTCTCGCCGTGTTCGACCATCATGTCGGTGCTGGGGAGGCGACCCCCGGGGAAGATCTCGGTGATGATGAATTTGATGAACCGCGCCGTCTCAAAGGTGATCTTCTTGCCGCGCGCGTGCAGGTCGTACGGGTGGTAGCTGACGCTGCTCTGTACGGTCATCCGCCCATCCTCGGGCATGATGTTGAAACAGTTCTTGAAGTAGTGGTCGTAATTCTCGTGGCCGAAGTGCTCGAACGCCTCGATGGACACGATCCGGTCGACGGAATCGCTGAAATCCTCCCAGCCGCGCAACAGCACCTGGCGTGAGCGATTGGTGTCGATGCTGTCCAGCACCTGCTGGGCGCGGGCGTGCTGGTTCTTGGACAACGTCAGGCCGATGACGTTGACATCGTATTTCTCGACCGCGCGCTTCATCGTGGTTCCCCAGCCGCAGCCGATGTCCAGCAGCGTCATGCCGGGCTTCAGGTCCAGCTTGTCGAGGTTCAAGTCGACTTTGGCAATCTGGGCTTCTTCCAGCGTCATGTCGTCACGCTCGAAGTAGGCGCAGCTGTAGGTCCGTGTCGGGTCCTGGAACAACGCGAAGAAGTCGTCGGAGAGGTCGTAGTGTGCCTGGATGTCTTCGGGGCGCGTCCGCGTCTTCGTCGGAGTGACTGGGTTGTCAGCCATCAGCGTCTCGTAGCCTTCCTACTGCTTGGGGTGTTGCCGCACCCGGGTTGCGTGCTCGCCGATTGTGCACGTTATCGCGTGGTGAAAGCACAATACCCGGCATCGTCCAATACTTGGACGGACTCCCGTGGTTTCATCCGCCCGTCTGGAGACTATTTCTCCAGTGTGAATTGGTTGACGTCGATGTAGCCGACCCGGAATCCCCCGGCACATCCGGTCAAATAGTGCATATAGCGCTCATAGACCTCTTCGGACTGGATCTCGATGGCTTGGCTCTTGTGCGCCTCCAGCGCCGCGGCCCAGTGGTCGAGGGTCTTGGCGTAGTGCGGCTGCAGCGACTGCCGGCGGGTCAGCGTGAAGCCCGCTTTTGACGAGTGGTCCTGCACCTTCTCGATCGACGGCAACCGGCCGCCCGGGAAGATCTCGGTCACGATGAACTTCATGAACCGGGCCAGCTCGAAGGTCAGCGGCATGCCGCGTTCGATCATCTGCGGGCCGGTCAGGCCGGTGATCGTGTGCAGCAGCATCACGCCGTCGTCAGGCAGGGCTTGGTAGGCCATCTTGAAGAAGTCGTCGTAGCGGTCGTGGCCGAAGTGCTCGAATGCGCCGATGGAGACGATCCGGTCCACCGGCTCGTCGAATTCCTCCCAGCCGGCCAGCAGGATCCGTTTGGTGCGCGGCTGGCGTTGCGGATCATTGTCCAGCTCGTCGAACATCTTCTGCACGTGCCCCGCCTGGTTCTTGCTCAAGGTCAGGCCGATGACGTTCACGTCGTATTTCTCGATCGCGCGGCGCATCGTGCTGCCCCAGCCGCAGCCCACGTCGAGCAGCGTCATCCCGGGCTGCAGGCCCAGCTTGCCCAGCGCCAGGTCGACCTTGGCCTGCTGAGCCTCTTCCAGCGTCATGTCGTCACGTTCGAAGTAGGCGCAGCTGTAGGTCTGGCTCGGGTCGAGGAAGAGCCGGAAGAAGTCGTCGGACAGGTCGTAGTGGGCCTGGACGTCCTCGAAATGCGGCCTGAGTTTTTCCGCCATGCCGGCGTGCGCCTTTCTGATTTTCCCCCCGGTTATCCGCCAGTCATGGTAAAGGATCCGCCTTGTTGGGCCGAATCAAGAACCAGCTTTTAGCTCAGCGCGTCGCCGACCCGTCCTCGGTTACGGCGCTACTTCTGCAGCGTGAACTGGTTGACGCTGGTGTACCCGTCACGGAACAGGCCCTGACAGCCCGCGAGGTACTTGACGTAGCGGTCGTAGACCTCCTGCGACTGTGCCGCGATGGCCTGCTCCCGGTGTGCCTCCAGTGCGTCCGCCCAGAGCTGCAGGGTCTTGACGTAGTGCGGCCCGATCTCCTGCCTTCGGGCCAGGTTGAAACCGGCTTTGGCGGCGTGCTCCTCGACCATGGCCACCGTCGGCAGCCGCCCGCCGGGGAAGATCTCGGTCATGATGAATTTGTTGAATCGGACCATCGACATGGTTAACGGAAGGCCCAACCTCTGGCAATCGTCCTGGGTGATTGCGGTGATGGTGTGCAGCAGCATCACCCCGTTGTCGGGCAGGGCATCGTAAGCCATTTTGAAGAAGTCGGGGTAGCGCTCGTGGCCGAAGTGTTCGAACGCGCCGATTGACACGATTCGGTCGACCTTCTCGTCGAACTCTTCCCAACCCTGTAGCCGCACCTCGACGTTGCGCTGCGTCGAGACCTTGGCCAGTTTGGCCTCGGCGTACTCGCGCTGACACTGGCTGAGCGTCAGGCCGATGACATTGACGTCGTAATTCTCGATCGCCCGTTGCATGCCGCCGCCCCAGCCACAGCCGATGTCGAGCAGCGTCATCCCTGGCTGCAGGTTCAGCTTGCCGAGCGCCAGGTCGAACTTGGCGTTCTGGGCCTCGTCGGTGGTCATGTCGTCGCGTTCGAAGTAGCCGCAGGTGTAGCCCATCGTGGGGCCCAAGAACAGTTCGAAGAACTCGTTCGAAATGTCGTAGATCGACTGCAACAATTCGTAATTGGGCGTTAGTTCACGCATGTCTGATGGGTATATCAGCCGTGGGCAAACGTGGTCGTCAGCTCGCCGATCAGCCGATCCCACAGCTGCTCGGGCAAATCGTGGCCCATGCCGTCGATCAAGACCAGACGGGCTCCCCGGATCGCGCGGGCAACCGCCCGGCCACCGAACGGGCGCTGCAACTTGTCGGCACGGCCGTGCAGCACCACGGTGGGTGCGCTGATCTGCCGGTCGTAGCGGCGCAGGCTACCGCTGGCAATGATCGCGCTGAAATGCCGGCTGATGCCCCACGGGTAGTAACACCGTTCGTAGGCCTCGATCGTCTCGTTGCGGATCCGCTGTTCGGGCGCCGGATAGTGGGGGCTGCCGATGATTCCCCAGACCCGCACGGCGTTGTCGGCGATCACGTCCAGCGGCGAACCCGGCGCCGGGCCGTTGAGCACTGCGAACAGCGCGCGCGGGGCCGGCGGCGGCAAGAACGGCCGGTTGTTGCTCGAGAAGATCACCGCCAGCGACCGCGTCCGCCCGCGGAATCGTGCGGCGAAGACCTGGGCGATCATGCCGCCCATCGA
>Ga0187784_10003021_pt1 | contig 13582 bp, 14 predicted proteins | sample 1015_SJ02_MP15_2_FD_132964 | JGI IMG/M metagenome (GOLD analysis project Ga0187784, IMG submission 132964) | Tropical peat soil microbial communities from peatlands in Department of Meta, Colombia - 1015_SJ02_MP15_20_MG | ecosystem: Environmental > Terrestrial > Soil > Wetlands > Peat | place...
AGCGGTTCTTCGGCGCGGCCCGCAACATCGAGCACGGTGGCTCGATCACGATCCTGGCCACCGCGCTGATCGAGACCGGCTCGCGGGCCGACGAGGTGATCTTCGAGGAATTCAAGGGCACCGGCAACATGGAGATCCGGCTCCGTCGTGAGCTGGCCGAGAAGCGCATCTTCCCCGCGATCGACGTAGACGCGTCGAGCACCAGGAAGGAAGAGCTGCTCATGTCGCCCGAGGAGCTCAAGATCGTCTGGCAGCTGCGGCGCGTGCTGCACGCGCTCGAGCCCCAGCAGGCGCTCGAGCTGCTCATGGACCGGATGAAGGGCACCAAGAGCAACGCCGAGTTCCTGCTGGTCGTCCAGAAGACCTCACCGTCGGCCTAAGGCCGGTCGCACCAGCGGCGGCCGGCGACATTCCACCTCCGATGGCTGTCCGGCCGGGCAGTTTGGCCGGTTTTGCGAAGCCACAGCCGGTGGAATGTCAGGACGCGGCAGAAATCCGGCTGGCGGACACAGGACTAATCGGACGGTCGGCCCGTGTGCACGGGACGGAATGCGCGGCGACCCGGCTGCGTTGCACGGTCTGGCACACTGGTAGGCCACGACTGATGCGGTACCGGTTCACGCCCCGCCTGCCGCGGTGCGGCGAGCACTCGGGCGACCCGGCGACCGCGGGAACCAGGAGCGACAGAATGAAGTCAGGGATTCACCCGGAGTATGTGGACACCACGGTGATCTGCAGCTGCGGCAACACGTTCAAGACCCGGAGCACGGCGAAGAACGGCGTCATCCACGCCGATGTCTGCTCGAGCTGCCATCCCTTCTACACCGGCAAGCAGAAGATCCTCGACACCGGCGGACGAGTCGCCAGGTTCGAGCGCCGGTTCGGCAAGAAGGCTGCGGGCGGCAAGTAGCCACCAGCAACCCCGTTCCCTTCCCTGGGTCAGGGAAGGGAACGTAAGCCTGTCCGCGGCACGCAATCAACGAGGGAGGTAGGCGGTGTTTGAGCGGCTCGCCGATCTGGCCGCCGAGCACGCCACGATCGAGCACGACCTGGCCGACCCGGCGATCCACGCCGACCCGGACCGGGCCAGGGCGCTGAGCCGCCGATACGGCGGGCTCACCCCGATAGTCCAGGCGTATACGCAGTGGCGGCAGGTGTCCGCCGACGAGGCGACCGCGCGCGAGCTCGCGCCGGAGGACGCGTCGTTCGCCGCGGAGGCGGATCAGCTCGCCGAGCGCCGGGCGGAGCTGGAGCAGCGCCTCGCTGAGCTGCTGGTGCCGCGCGATCCGAACGACAGCAAGGACGTGATCCTCGAGGTCAAGGCCGGTGAGGGCGGCGAGGAGTCGGCGCTGTTCGCCGGTGACCTGCTGCGGATGTACCTGCGCTACGCCGAGCGGCACGGCTGGAAGACCGAGGTACTGGACTCGACGATGACCGGTCTCGGCGGCTACAAGGATGTCACCGTGGCCGTCAAGGCGGGCGGCGATGACGGCGCCTGGTCGAAGCTGAAGTACGAGGGCGGCGTGCACCGCGTGCAGCGGGTGCCAGTGACCGAGTCGCAGGGGCGGATTCACACCTCGGCGGCCGGCGTGCTGGTCATGCCCGAGGCGGACCCGGTCGAGGTGACGCTCGACCCGGCCGACCTGAAGATCGACGTGTTCCGGTCGACGGGTCCCGGCGGGCAGAGCGTCAACACGACCGACTCGGCGGTGCGGATCACGCACCTGCCCACGGGCGTGGTGGTGTCGTGCCAGAACGAGAAGAGCCAGCTCCAGAACAAGGAGCAGGCGCTGCGCGTGCTGCGGGCCAGGCTGCTGACCATGGCGCAGGAGGAGGCCGACGCGCAGGCTGCGGCCGAGCGGCGCAGCCAGGTCGCCACCGTCGACCGGTCACAGCGGGTGCGCACCTATAACTTCCCGGAGAATCGCATCTCCGATCACCGGGTCGGGTTCAAGGCCTACAACCTGGACCAGGTCATCGACGGCGACCTGGACGCGGTGATCGCGGCGCTCGTCGATGCCGACCGGGCCGGAAAGATCGCGGCCGGCGCGGGCCGCGACTGACGGTGCCCGGCCGTGAGCCTGCTGCTTGACGAGATCGCCATCGCCACCGCGCGGCTCGCCGACGCCGGGGTCGAGTCTCCGCGTACCGACGCCGAGGTGATCGCCGCGCGGCTGCACGGCGTGCCCCGGAGCCAGCTGCACCTGGTGCCCGACGCGGGCTTCGACCCGCGGTTCTGGGACGAGATCGCGCGGCGGGAAGCCCGCGAGCCGCTTCAGCACATCACCGGGGTCGCGTACTTCCGGTATCTGCAGCTCGCCGTCGGACCGGGCGTGTTCGTGCCCAGGCCGGAGACGGAGGTCATGACCGGCTGGGCGATCGAGCAGCTGGCCGCCATGGACGTGGCCGAGCCGGTGGTCGCCGACCTCGGCACCGGCTCGGCGGCGATCGCGCTGGCGATCGCGCAGGAGGTGCCGCGGGCCCGGGTGCACGCGGTGGAGGCCGATCCGCTCGCCGTCACGTGGGCGCAGCGCAACATCGCGAGCGTCGCCCGGGCCGCGCCGCACACGGCCGGGCGCGTGACGCTGCACCAGGACGAGTTCGGGTCCGCGCTGGCTGACCTGGACGGCGCGGTGGACCTGGTTGTCAGCAATCCGCCGTACATCCCCGTCGGTGCCTGGGTGCCACCAGAGGTGGGCGAGTACGACCCGGCGGCCGCGCTCTGGGCCGGCCCGGACGGCATGGACGCGGTCCGGGTGGTGGCCGCGAGCGCGGCGCGGCTGCTGCGGCCGGCCGGCCTGGTCGCGGTCGAGCACGGGGCGCAGCAGGGACGGGCTGTGTACTGGGTGTTCGCCGACGCCGGCTGGCAGGATCCGCGCAATCATGCCGACCTGGCCGGGCGGGACCGATTCGTCACGGCGAGGCGGCCGTGACGTGCGGGCCGTCATGGCAGGATGATCAGCCATGAGCGCCTTGTTTGACTGCGCCGATGAGACGCAGCGGAGCGCAGGGCTCGCGGCCGCCGCGACCGCGATCCTGGGCGGGGAGCTCGTCGTGCTGCCCACCGACACGGTCTACGGGGTCGGGGCGGACGCGTTCAGCCCGGCGGCCGTGCGCCGGCTGCTCGCGGCCAAGGGCCGTGGCCGGGATATGCCGTCGCCGGTGCTCGTCGGCACGGTCCGGGCCGCGACCGCGCTGGTCGAGGACCTTGGCCCGGACGGTCAGCGGCTCATCGATGAGTTCTGGCCCGGCGCGCTGACCATCGTGTGCCGTGCCACCAGGACCCTGAGCTGGGATCTCGGTGACACCAAGGGCACGGTGGCGGTCCGGATGCCGGAGGACCCGATTGCGCTCGAGCTGCTCCGCGAGACCGGCCCCATGGCCGTGACCAGTGCCAACCTGACGGGTTCGCCGCCCGCGACCACGGCCGCACAGGCCAGGGAGCAGCTCGGCGACTCGGTGGCCGTCTACCTCGACGGCGGGACGACCACCGGCGGCGTCGCATCGACGATCATCGACCTGACCGGCCCGCAGCCCCGGCTGCTCCGCCGGGGCGCCATCTCGGTAGGGAGGCTGCGCGAGGTCGCCGCGGTGACCGCGGGAGCGGATGCAGCGGGATCATGATCGCGAGCTGGGCCGGCCGGTCGCCGGGCCGACGGGTCGTCGGCCGCGAGCACGGGCGGCCCTGGCGGTGCTCTAGAGTTGCCGTAATGCTCAATGACCCCGGACTAGCCCGGTGAGCCGGTGAAGGACTACGTTCTCACGCTGCTGGTGGCGGCTGCCGTCACCTACGTGCTGACGCCGCTAGTTCGCCGGTTCGCCATCGCCGTCGGCGCGATCAAGCAGCAGCCCAGAGAGCGGGACGTCCACACCGCCCCCGTCCCGACGGTCGGGGGCATCGCCATGTACGCGGGCCTCGCCGCGGCGCTGCTCGTCGCGGACGAGATATCGCAGCTGCACGACGACGCCATCGCCGGCACCGGGCTGCTGACCGGGCTGCTCGGCGCCGGCGGCCTGCTGGTGATCATCGGCTTCATCGACGATCGCTGGGGGATGAGCGCGCTCACCAAGGCCGTCGGCCAGGTCGCCGCGGGCGGCATCCTCGTGGCGACCGGCGCCCAGCTGAGCTGGCTGCCGCTGCCGGGCGGCAGCGGGCGGATCTTCATCCCGAGCCCGGATGAGGAGACGCTCCTCACCATCCTGATCGTGGTCGCGACCATCAACGCCGTGAATTTCATCGACGGTCTCGACGGTCTCGCGGCCGGAATCGTGGCGATCGCGGCGACCTCGTTCTTCGCCTATTACTACACACTGACCAAGATCGTAGACATCTCCTCGCTGGCCGCGCCCGCGCTCGCGTCGGCGGTGCTGATCGGGATGTGCCTTGGGTTCCTGCCTCATAACTTCGCCCCGGCCAAGATCTTTATGGGCGATACCGGGGCGATGCTGCTGGGTCTGCTGCTGGCCTACGCCGCGATCTCCAGCATCAACTCGCTGCCGCCGCAGCAGCTGGAGTATTCGATCAACCGGTACCCGGTGATCATGCCGCTGCTGCTGCCCGCCGTGCTGCTGGTCATTCCCTACGGCGACATGCTGCTCGCGGTCGTGCGCCGGGCCAGGGCCGGGCAGTCACCGTTCGCGGCCGACCGCAAGCACCTGCACCACCGGCTGCTCGACATCGGGCACTCGCAGCGGGCCAGCGTGCTGATCATGTACTTGTGGGCGGCGGCCTTCTCCGGCTCCGTGGTCTGGCTGTCGATCGAGAAGACCAATCTCCCCAAGGCGGCCAACCACCACGGCGAGCCGGTGCTCGTATTTGTCGCCATCACCGCAGTCGCCATCGCGATCCTGGTGCTGCTGTCCATGCCGTGGCGGCGCTGGGCGGAGCGAGCGAGGAGCGGGACCGCGGCAGGGCAGTCGGCTACCGCAGCGAGCCCGCTGCCCACCGCGGCTGCCGGCCACGACGCCGGGCTGACGGCGGCGCTGGCCCGATCGGGCGGGTCGGACGAGGCTGAGCTGGTCGGCACCGCGGCGCCCACCAGGGCGGCCGTGCTGTCCGCGCGGTCGTCGGCGCCTGCCCAGCCGAGCGGGCTGGCCGACGCACGCTCGGCCGACGGCGGCGACGGCACCGGCCAGGCTGCACCGCGGGCGACATCGGCGGGCTACGAGGCCGGCCGGGGCGATGCCTCGGGCGATGGCATCGCGACGTGGCCGCGGGTTGGTAACGGCGCCGTGGGCGGCGAGGGCGCCGAGCTGTGGCCCGGCGATGCCGCCGACGCGCGCGCGGAGCCGGACGGCCCGCCGCCGAACGGCGCGCAGCCGCAGGACACCACGGACCACACGGCCGGGGCCGACGGCTGGTGCGGCAACCGCGAGGTATCCGGCGCCGATGCGCGGTCAGGCGAGTTCGTGCGCGCTGACCGCAGGCCCGCCGCCGCAGGTAGTGCGCCACCAGCGGCCGGCGATGACTGGGGCTGGTTCCAGCCGGCATCAGGCAGCCTGCCGGAGTCCGGCCGCAGCCACGACTCCTGACGCCGACCTGAACCGATCGCGGTGTCGTCGTGACGATCTCTTGACTTCCGCGCTACCGCCGCAAAACCGCGACCGACGTGCGGCTTCCCGCGAGCTGCCGCGGTTATTCATTACGGTAGGTGACGTCGTGAACGGCTACGTCGGACAGCTTGTGATATCTTTCACGAGCACCCAGTAATGGGCTGGGAGGGCGGCCGTGATACGTTGCGCTCACGTGGCCAGACGGCCCCGGCGGCGCAGCTTGACCGCACAGCGGGACCACAACGACGTCGCGTCCGCTGGCCTGAGCCAGCGGTCTCAAAGATCCTCGGAGTAGCCCAGACAATGCTGGCGAATATCGCCCCGATGGCGCGGCGATCCGCACTCGTGACCGCCGCCGCCGCCGCGGTTATGCTCGCGATCAGCATCGCGGGTGGCGTCAAGGGTGTGCTCGGCGCGGCGATCGCCGTCGCGGTCGTGGCGGCATTCTTCGGTCTGACCGCGCTGGCGTTCGGCCTCGGGGCGAGGGTGAGCCCGCAGGCGATGGCGGGTGCGGGCGTGGCCATGTACTTCGTCAAGATCCTGGCGCTGCTGGCCCTCGTCAGTATCTTCCGCGACAGCACGGTGTTCAGCGGGGTGCTGTTCGGCGCGACGGTCATCGTTCTCGTCCTCGTCTACCAGGCCGCGCTCATCGTTATCTGGTCCCGGAGAAAGATGCTCTATGTCGAGCCGGACGGAGAACGATGAGCCGTGGCTGCGACCTGGACCCCGGACGGCGGATCGCGGCCCGCGGCACATTCCGCGTGTGGCCGGCCAGCCAGGGATGGCGGCCATGACCGGGCGCGGCAGACCGGCACCGGAGCAGCCTCCTGCGGACGCGGGCGACGGCTGGCGCGTCTTCAGCTCCATGATCGCGGGCATGGTTTTCTACGGCGGCGCCGGCTGGCTCGTCGGACACTTCACCGGGATCTCCATCCTGTTCCCGCTCGGCATGATCCTCGGCATCGTGCTGTCCATCGTCATGATCATCTTCCGGTACACGCGAGCCTGACCTGCCCGGATTCGGACGTGTTTTTCGTTCCGGTGACCCCGGCTGCGATCCGGTCGGCTGGCTGCGCCATGATGACTGACCTTGACCTGCGGCGTTCTGCGCAGCAGCGCGCGACCGCTTTCGTGCGACGGCCCGGAGAGGTAACCCGGTGAATCACGCAGTTGCGGTCCAGGCTGCCACGGCCTGCCACATCGAGTCTGGCTGCGGTTACCCGTCGCCATCGATCCAGGACTTCTACTTCCGGCCGTTGTTCACCATCGGCGACTTCCGCTTCGACAAGCCGATGCTGCTCGTGCTGCTCAGCACCATCATCGTGCTGGCGTTCTTCTGGGCGGCATTCAGGAAGCCGCAGCTGGTGCCGCGCGGCGTGCAGAACCTCGGCGAGCTCGGCATCCTGTTCGTCCGGGACCAGATCCTGCGGCCGCAGATGGGTAAGAAAGGCGACCACTGGCTCCCGTTCCTGTGCGCGCTGTTCTTCTTCATCTGGGTCAACAACATCTTCGGCCTCATCCCGATCCTGTACTTCCCGGCGACGTCCCGGTTCGAGTACCCGGCCATTCTCACCGCCATGGTGTGGGTCCTGTACATGGGCATCGGCATGTATAAGCAGGGTCCGCTCCGCTACCTGAAGAACCTGTCGGTGCCGTCCGGTGCGCCGTGGTGGATCCTGCCGCTGCTGGCGCCGATCGACTTCCTCTCCAACGTCTTCATCCGGCCGTTCACGCTGTCGGTCCGGCTGTGGGCCAACATGCTGGCCGGCCACGTGCTGCTGCTGGTGTTCGCGCTCGCCACCTGGTACCTGGTGAACTTTTCCTATCACCTGTTGTTCTCGGCCGCGTCGTTCGTCCTGCTCATCGGGATTACCGGGCTCGAGCTGCTGATCCAGCTGCTGCAGGCATTCATCTTTACCACCCTGACCGCGTTCTATATCTCGGGCGCTTACGAGCCCGCGCACTGATCCGACCTCGACAAGAGAAAAGCCGGCGTCGTGGCCGGCCTGACCAGAAGGAAACACAACAAAGCAGCTCGCGATGCACCTGCATCACCTGCTCTACCTCGCGGCGGGCGGCGCGCCCGGGTCGACCGGCAACCCGTACCAGCTCCACATCATCAACCTGGGCGCGCTCGCCTACGGTCTCGCGGCGATCGGCCCCGGCGTCGGCATCGGCATCATCTTCGGGAAGTACATCGAGTCGATCGCTCGCCAGCCCGAGGCGCAGGGTCGCCTCACCGGCTTCCTGTGGATCGGCTTCGCGCTGACCGAAGCGCTCGCGCTGATCGGTATCGCCGTCTTCTACTTCCTGAAGTAACTCATCCCCGGAGGTAGCCGCCATGTCTCACTACCTGGCCCTCGTGGCCCCGCAGACGGGGAATCCCCTAGTCCCCGGCTGGACCGAGGTCATCTGGGGCGGTATCGCTTTCCTCATCGTGTTCGTCGCGCTGTGGAAGATGCTGCTGCCCAGGATCACCAAGACGTTGCAAGAGCGCACCGACGCCATCGAGGGCGGCATCGAGCGTGCGACCAGGGCGGAGGCGGAGGCGGAGCGGCTGGCCCAGCAGTATCGCGCTCAGCTGGCGGAAGCCAGGCACGACGCGGCGAGGGTGCGCGAGGAGTCCAGGGAAGAGGGCGCGCGGATCATCGCGGAGCTGCGCGAGCAGGCGCAGGCTGAGGCCGCCCGGATCACGCAGGCCGCGCAGGCGCAGATTGCCGCGGACCGGCAGCAGGCCTTCGCCTCGCTGCGCAACGAGGTCGGCACGCTCGCGGTGGAGCTGGCCAGCAAGATCGTCGGCGAGTCGCTCGCCGACGAGGCCAGGCAGAGCCGGGTGGTCGACCGCTTCCTGGCCGAGCTGGAAGCCAGCGAGGGTCAGACGTCGGGAGCCAGGACGTCGTCATGAGAGGCATCAGCAGGGCGTCGATCGCCGAAGTGGAAGCGCGGCTGGAGCCGCTGACCACCGACCCGGCGGCGGCCGAGCAGCTCGGCAACGACCTGTTCGCCGTGGCGGGCGTGCTGGCGAGCCAGCCTGCTCTCCGGCGCGCCCTCGCTGACCAGTCGCACCCGGCCAGCGCCCGCGCGGCGCTGGCGAACGCCGTGCTAGCCGGGAAGGTCGGCGACGACACGATCAGCCTGGTGGACGCCGTGGCGGCGGCCCACTGGTCAGTCCCTGGCGACCTGACCGACGCGGTCGAGCAGCTCGCGGTGCAGGCCATCGTCGCGGCGGCCGAGGCGGAGAACCGCCTGGACGACCTGGAAGACGAGCTGTTCCGGTTCGGCCGGATCGTCGCCAGCGCGCCGGAGCTGCGGATCGCGCTGACCAACCCGTTCCTCTCGGCGGACGCAAAGCGGCAGCTGCTCAGCGAGCTGCTGGCGGACCGGGTCACGCCGGAGTCGCTGCGGTTGATCACGGAGGCGGCGGTCAGCCCGCTGGGACGTAGCCTGGATGTGAGTCTGGATGAATACGCGCGGCTCGCGGCCAGGCGGCGGGAGCGACTGGTCGCCGAGGTCCACGTGGCGGTCCCGCTCAGCGACGACCAGCGAACCCGGCTCGCCGCGGCGCTGGCCACCGCCTACGGCCACCAGGTGCACCTGAACGTCGTCGTCGACCCGCGGGTGGCGGGGGGCATGACCGTGCGAATCGGCGACGAGCTCATCGACGGCAGCGTGGCCAGCCGCCTGGCCGTGGCCAGGCGGGGACTGGTGGCGTGAGCAGCCACCCGACAGACGAGCAGCAGCCGGCCACCGACCCGGCACCCGTAACGAGCAAGAAGGACGTAAGGAAGATGGCGGAGCTGACAATCCGGCCGGAAGAGATCCGGGACGCGCTGGAGCGTTTCATTGCAGCCTACGAGCCAGGAAGGGCCGCCACCGAGGAGGTTGGCGTCGTCGTCGAGTGCGGCGACGGCATCGCGCGCGTCTCCGGACTGCCGTCAGCCATGGCGAACGAGCTGCTGGAGTTCGAGGACGGCACCCGCGGTATCGCGCTGAACCTGGATGTGCGCGAGATCGGCGTGGTGGTGCTCGGTGAGTTCAGCCAGATCGAGGAGGGCCAGCGGGTCAAGCGCACCGGCGAGGTGCTGTCGGCGCCGGTGGGCGACGGCTTTCTGGGCCGGGTGGTCGGGCCGCTCGGGGCGCCGCTGGACGGCAAGGGGCCAATCGAGGGCCACACCGAGCAGCGGCAGCTCGAGCTGCAGGCACCGTCGGTGGTGCAGCGCAAGAAGGTGCACGAGCCACTGCAGACCGGCATCAAGGCCATCGACGCGATGACTCCGGTCGGCCGCGGCCAGCGCGAGCTGATCATCGGCGACCGGCAGACCGGCAAGACCACCATCGCCATTGACACGATCATCAACCAGAAGCAGAACTGGGACTCCGGCGACCCGAGCAGGCAGGTCCGCTGCGTGTACGTGGCGATTGGCCAGAAGGGCTCGACTGTCTCGCAGGTGCGGCAGGTCCTGGAGGACGCTGGCGCGCTGGAGTACACGACGATCGTGTTCGCGGATGCGTCCGACCCGTCCGGCTTCAAGTATGTCGCGCCCTACACCGGCTCGGCGATCGGCCAGAACTGGATGTACCAGGGCAAGCACGTGCTCATCGTGTTCGACGACCTGACCAAGCAGGCCGAGGCCTACCGCGCCATCTCGCTGCTGCTCCGCCGGCCGCCGGGCCGCGAGGCCTATCCCGGTGACGTGTTCTACTTGCACTCCCGGCTGCTCGAGAGGTGCGCCAAGCTGTCCGATGAGATGGGCGGCGGCTCGATGACCGGGCTGCCGATCGTGGAGACCAAGGCCAACGACATCTCGGCGTATATCCCCACCAACGTCATCTCGATCACCGACGGCCAGATCTTCCTCGAGACGGACCTGTTCAACTCCGGCGTCCGGCCCGCCATCAACGTCGGCCAGTCGGTGTCCAGGGTGGGTGGCGACGCCCAGATCAAGGCCATGAAAAAGGTCGCCGGCGGGCTCAAGCTGTCGCTGTCGCAGTACCGCGACCTGGAGGCGTTCGCCTCGTTCGCCTCTGACCTGGACCCCGCCTCGCGCGCCCAGCTTGACCGCGGCGCGCGGCTGGTCGAGCTGCTCAAGCAGTCGCAGTACAGCCCGTACCCGGTGGAGCGGCAGGTGGTCTCGGTGTGGGCAGGCACCGGGGGATTCCTTGACGACGTGCCGGTCGAGGACGTGCGGCGGTTCGAGTCGGAGTTCCTCGACTTCATCCAGCTGTCGCACGCCGGCATCTACGACGCAATCAGGGAGACCGGCGACCTGAGCGACGACACCGTGGTGGCGCTCAAGGACGCGATCGAGGAGTTCCGGTCCGGGTTCGAGAAGACCGGGGGCGAGCTGCTCGTCAGCGCCGAACCGGAGAAGCCGCTGGAGGAGTCGGAGGTCCAGCACGAGGCCATCCAGCGGCACCCGGTCGCCCCGCCGCCGCCGGACCGCAACCCGCCGGCCCAGAGCCACTAGGGACGGTCCGGCCAGCATGGGAGCACAGCTTCGCGCGGTACGGCGGCGGATCCGCAGCGTCCAGTCCACTGCCAAGATCACGCGCGCCCAGGAACTGATCGCGGCCTCGCGCATCATCCGAGCGCAGCAGCGGCTGCACGCCGCTGGTCCCTACGCCCGCGAGCTCACCCGCGCGGTCGAGGCCGTGGTCAGCATGTCGGAGAACGTCGACCACCCGCTGACCAGGCCGGAGCAGGATCCGCGCCGCGCGGCGGTACTCATCCTCACCAGCGACCGCGGGTTCGCCGGCGGCTTCAATGCCAACCTGCTGCGCGAGGCGCAGCGGCTGCGCGGGCTGCTCACCGAGCGAGGCCTGGAGACGGTGTCGTTCGTGTCCGGCCGTAAGGGCATCACGTGGCACCGGTTCCGGCAGGTGGCGATGGCCGCGGAGTGGAGTGGCTTCTCCGACACCCCGCGGCAGGCGAACGCGGCCGAGCTGACGCAGACGCTGCTTGACGCGTACGCGCTACCGGCCGACCAGGGCGGCGTCGACGAGATCAACGTCGTGTACACCGAGTTCGTGTCCATGCTCACCCAGCGGCCGGTTGTGCGGCGGCTGCTGCCGCTCGAGATCGCGGAATCGGCTGACCTGCCGCCCGCCGGCCCGCTGCCGAGTTATGAGTTCGAGCCGTCGCCGGAGGACGTTCTCGACGCGCTGCTGCCGTGGTACGTGGAGAGCAGGCTGTTCCACGCGCTCCTGGAGTCGGCCGCGTCGGAGATCGCGTCGCGGCGGCGGGCGATGAAGTCCGCCACCGACAACGCCAACGAGCTGGTCGAGCAGCTCAGCAGGGAAGCCAACAAGGCACGGCAGGCTGAGATCACCCAGGAGATCAGCGAGATCGTCGGCGGCGCGAACGCGCTCGCGGGCGCGACCAGGGAGTAAGAGAGCAGCAGCATGAGCGCTACTACAGAGACCACCGCCAGCGGCGAGGCACGCGCGGCGGCCACCGGCCGAGTAGCCCGGGTCATCGGCCCGGTCGTGGACGTCGAGTTCGCGACCGAGGAGATGCCGGAGATCTACAACGCGCTGCACGTGGACGTGACGCTCGGCGACACGACCCGGACGCTGACCCTGGAGATCGAGCAGCACCTGGGCGACGACACGGTCCGGGCCATCTCGATGCAGCCGACCGATGGCCTCGTGCGCGGCGCGGCGGTGTACGACACCGGCGAGCCGATCACCGTGCCGGTGGGGGAAGTGACCAAGGGCCACCTGTTCAACGTCCTCGGCGAGCCGCTGGACGTACCGGCGTCGGAGCTGAAGGTCACCGAGCGCTGGTCGATCCACCGTAACCCGCCGCCGTTCGACCAGCTCGAGCCCCGCACCGAGATCCTCGAGACCGGGATCAAGGTCATCGACCTGCTGACGCCGTACGTGAAAGGCGGCAAGATCGGCCTGTTCGGCGGCGCCGGCGTGGGCAAGACGGTGCTCATCCAGGAGATGATCACCCGGGTTGCGAAGAACTTCGGTGGCGTGTCGTGCTTTGCCGGAGTCGGGGAACGGACTCGAGAGGGGAACGACCTCTTCATCGAGATGACCGACTCCGGGGTTATCAAGGACACCGCGCTGGTGTTCGGCCAGATGGACGAGCCGCCGGGCACCCGACTGCGGGTCGCGCTGTCCGCGCTGACCATGGCCGAGTACTTCCGCGACGAGCAGCAGCAGGACGTGCTGCTCTTTATCGACAACATCTTCCGGTTCACGCAGGCCGGGTCCGAGGTGTCGACGCTGCTCGGCCGCATGCCGTCGGCCGTGGGCTACCAGCCCACGCTGGCCGACGAGATGGGGCAGCTGCAGGAACGGATCACCTCCACGCGCGGCCACTCGATCACCTCGATGCAGGCGATCTACGTGCCCGCTGACGACTACACCGACCCGGCGCCGTCAGCGGTGTTCGCCCACCTCGACGCCACCACGGCACTGTCCAGAGAGATCACCCAGAAGGGCATCTTCCCGGCGGTCGACCCGCTGGCATCCACGTCCCGGATCCTGGCCCCGCAGTACGTCGGCGAGGAGCACTACGCCGTCGCCCGGGAGACGCAGCGGATCCTGCAGCGCTACACCGAACTGCAGGACATCATCGCGATCCTCGGCATCGACGAGCTGTCCGAAGAGGACCGCGTCACGGTGCAGCGAGCGCGCCGGATCGAGCGGTTCCTGTCCCACCCGATGTTCGTGGCCCAGCAGTTCACCGGTCAGCCCGGAGTGTTCGTGCCGCTCAAGGAGACGGTCGCGTCGTTCAAGGCCATCACCGAGGGCGACTACGACGGCTATCCCGAGCAGGCGTTCTATATGGTCGGCGGCATCGAGGACGTGCAGAAGAAGGCCGAGGACCTGGAGCGGCGATCATGACTTGCGTCGTGACGGAGTCGCGCACATGACACTGAGTGTTGAGCTCGTCCAGCCCGAGGGCGAGCTGTGGGCGGGCAACGCCGAGATGGTGATCGCCAGAACGCTCGACGGCGAGATCGGCATCCTCACCAATCACGCACCGATCATCGGCATCCTCTACGAGGGCAGC
>Ga0187784_10003023_pt1 | contig 13578 bp, 15 predicted proteins | sample 1015_SJ02_MP15_2_FD_132964 | JGI IMG/M metagenome (GOLD analysis project Ga0187784, IMG submission 132964) | Tropical peat soil microbial communities from peatlands in Department of Meta, Colombia - 1015_SJ02_MP15_20_MG | ecosystem: Environmental > Terrestrial > Soil > Wetlands > Peat | place...
GAAATATCGAATGCTCAATGTCATCGACGAGTTCACCCATGAATGTCTGGCAATCCGGGTCGCCCGCAAGCTTAAGGCCATCGATGTGATCGACGTGCTGTCCTCATTCTGCGCGGCGTTCCTGGCCACATCAAGTCCGAAAACTCACCAACGTTCGGATCGCCTGCACGCTTGAATGCGATGGCTCCCGCATTGGCCGGGGTTGTAAATCGGCGTCCAACTTGGACGCCGATTTACACCGAAAGCCTCTGCCAGCAACGATTCCAGATTTCGCCGATAAAATTCTGTGTTCTGACAATAAAATCCCCCTGTTCTGCCGAAATAATTCCCTGTTTCGTCGAGTAGGGAATTTTCTTCTAACGCCTTGTGTTGGTACGACTATTTGCAGCCTTTGGTGCGCTCAGAAGATGATCATTCGACGTGCCGCCGCGCTAAAGCGCAAACGTTTCTACAATGCCCAGACTAATTTCGCCGGGAAGAGCCGTGACGTGATAGCCATCAGGAATGAGCAACGTTTTAAGGCTCAGATTGGAATAGTTACGGCTCGCTAATCTACGGCTCAGCTCCCGCAAATTACTGACCTGTCGTAGTGCCCGCCCGACGGTTGCCGGCAGCCCGAGGTTCGGCCATCCCCGCTCGGATTGCTCTTCGGCGTCGCCAACGACGAACACGACCTTGGCACGAAGATCCACGGTCGATCTGGCCAAGGATTCCTCTTCGCCGAAAATCGACCCTCGGTCCCACCACAATGAGGGTGAAATGATGAGATATCTGCTGAATGTCTCGGGATGCCTAAACAGCGTGTACGTACCAAACAGGCCACTGAGAGAATAACCGACAAAAACTCGCTGCTTGGGATCGAGCGGATAATGTGCTTCGAGATACGGGACGACTTCGGTATTGATTGCTTCAAGAAATCGAGACGCGCCACCTGATCCGAGTGCATGAGGGTGCATCAATCCAACCGGAAGCTCTGCTTGAGTCGGTGTGCAGTCCCGCAAGCGTCGACTCGCAGCATCAACGTCGGCATAGCCAATCCCAATGACGTAGGCAGCTGGTATCGACCCGCCCGAAAAAACATCGAAAAGGCGCTTGGTGCCAACCACCAAATCGAGCATCAGCGTCGGGTCCAGCACGTAGAGCGCTGGAACAACGCTTCCCAACGGCGCGGCGCCGAACGTGGGCTCGACAACGGTGATTTCAAGCTTATCTCCGAGCAATGGAACGGCGACGTGGAATATTTGATCTTTAAAGGTCCTCCCCGCTTCTTGTCTTGCCCACACCTGCGCCCCCGTTGCGAGACTCAACGACAATCGGAAAGTCATTCGTCGAATGGCTTTGCGGCGAAGAAGCCGCCGACTGAATGTAGTTCCACGTCACGCGGCGCCCGTTTGATCAGGTCATTGGGATGGATGAATTCATCGCGGAACCAAGGGTAGTGCCGGGCATCAAAAATGCTCCGCATCCAGTCGATTACGAATGCGATCGGTTTGGTATTTCGCGCGTCTGGATGGTAGGTAAGCCATATGTCAAACGAAAGGTGGATGCCGATATCGATCGGAATAACGGCGGCATTCAGCGCGCAGGCATAGGTCGGGAGCGCACCGATACCGGCGCCTCTTTCGACCGCATAGAACACCGCGGAACTGGCATTAGATCGGATGCCAACCATGCCGTCGATGTCTTTTAAACCCAACAACCGTGCCCAGGCGTTGGCATCAATCTGCGGGGCGGCTTGTTGGACTATGCGATGGTTCACCATCTCTTCCTTGCTCTTGGGTAGTCCATAACGCTCCACATAGCTTGGCGCAGCAAAGGGATAGACATGCAGCCGTCCGAGCTTGGTCACGATGAGGTCGGGCGCGGTTGGGCGGACGAACTGCACCGCCAGGTCGGCCTCCATGCGCAGAACGTCAGCGCTCTCCATGGCGCAGCGCAGATCGACGATGAGGTTAGGATGTTGCCGCGAAAATCCGACTAGCCGAGGCATAACCCAGTAGATTCCAAGGCCCTCGGTGACCGATACCCGTACGAGGCCGCGGTGGTGTGCCTCGTGCGCGGGAATGTTTCTTACGACGCCGAAAAACGCGTTCTCCATTTGCTCGGCACTTTTAAGAATTCCCAATCCCACCTGGGTTGGGCTCACGCCGTCATGGAGCCGATTGAGCAGAGGCACGCCAAGCTGTTGTTCGAATCCTTCAATGCGGCGTGTGACAGTGGACGAATTGAGCCCAAGCTGATCGGCCGCCTTTCTGAAACTGCCCGATTTTACGCAGGCCAGGAAGATCCGTACGTCGTTCCAATCCCAGTCAAAACCGCTGGGTGTAGCCAGTTGGTCGCGCTGCATTTTCGCAGCACCCCGTTGCACCCGCAGCGGCATACAGGCCTCTCCCTGAAATGGCAAATTGTAAACACTCTAGAACGCATCAATTGGTTGACGCAATCGGCTTGTCAAAGCCCTGCGCAGGGAGACGTTCGACTATGAAAAGGGAGTTCGACGAGCTGTGTCGTCTGCCCGTTCGACGGGTGCTCGTCAGCGCGGTCCCGGTCAGCGAGATTCCCGAGCTCGTGAGGATGGCTGCAACGGAAATCCCAAGCCTGACCGCCGCCGAAGCCGCCGTGGTGCGCGTGCAGGAAAAGCATCCGGAAAGCGTCTGGGCATTTCGTCGCGACGGCAAATTAGTCGGCGTCTATTCGATGCTGTTGCTCAACAGCATCGGCCACGAACGACTCATTGACGGCCAACTCGACTGCTCCAACCCGTCGCTGGAATGTCTTAGCGAGCCGGGCCAGCCGGTGACCGCCATTTACAAATGGGCCGTGGTCGCCCGCGGCGCTGCAGCCGAAGGCATCTACGCCATGAGTCGACATCTACAGAACCAGCTCTACGCCAACGCGAATCTCTACGCCCGCGCCATCGGAGATGCCGCACAGCGGTTGGACTTTAATCTTGGCTTTCGACCGCTACGCCCAGACTCCGATCTGCTCGTCTACATCCGTATGCGGAACCGAGCGCGGCGGTCGCCGCTTGCTGCCTAACGTGGGAACCACGGTGATGCACGATAACCCGCCGCCTTACGCAACGGCTCGCGTCGGTCCATCGGGGGACGAACCGGTGTCGCAGAATGCCCGTAAGATCGGCGTTCGCGTCGCGCGCTCGATGACGGACTTGATGCAAGTGGTAGCCATCAGGGCGAGCGTCTTCATGAGCGATCAAGTGTGCCCTTATGACGAAGAGTTCGATGGCAACGATTTCTGCGCTACGCATCTGATCGGATACCTGGGCAATGAACCCGCGGCCTGTATCCGCGCGAGATTTTTTGCCGACTTCTGCAAGCTCGAAAGACTGGCAGTGCGGCCTGAATACCGCAAGACACGTCTCGCATTCCAGGTAGTGCGTGCCGGAATTGAGCTGGCGCGCAAAAAAGGCTTTCGGCGCATCTATGGTCACGCCCAGGACCGCTTGGTCAACTTTTGGGCCCACTTCGGCGCCAAGCCGCTTGGTCCAAACCGGAAGCTTGTGTTTTCGGATTTTTCGTACACCGAAATGGTCATCGAGCTAGACCCGCACGACAATCCCATCACGATCGACAGCGACCCCTACGTTATCATCCGGCCCGAAGGTGAATGGCACAATATGGGTGTGCTTGAAGCATCCGCGAGCCGGCCTGTGACATCTCCGTTGAAGGGACAGCAGGCGGCTTGACCGCCGTTCCGCCATGCCCGTGATCCCCTTTCAACAACGTCCGATGTTCGTCGGCGCGCCGCTCATTTGCTTTCTGGACCTGCAGGTTGAATATGTGTCGGAGGGCAGGGCCCTCGCCCTTGATCAGCAGATGCCATGGATAGAAAACTGCCGACGACTGCTGTCGTTTGCGCGCGGCGAACGCATGTCGATTGCGCATTTCCGGCAGCTTTGGAAGGGTACGTTTCTTAACCCCGCCACTCGGTTTTCCAGCTGGATAGATGAATTTCGTCCGCGGCCGTCCGAAATGACCTTCGAACGACAATCGCCGTCTTGTTACGCCGCCGATGGATTCGTCTCAGTTCTGGACAATATTGAATCTCCCCACCTTATTTTGGCAGGCCTCACCGGACATGGTGCTTGCCTAGCAACGGTACTGGAGGGGTTCCATCGAAAGCATCGCATAACCTTCGTCAGCGACGCATCATGGACGCCCGCGCTCGGCTTGTTCACCCCCGCGATATCGCATTCATGCGTCGCCGCAATAATCGCGTGTTACGCGGAGGTCGTATCTACCGATCGAATTATGCAATGGCTGGCCGGCGTAACTTGGAAGCCGGACGTTACCGATGGGGCGAGTTGATGTCAAAAAAGTCAGATATTGAAGCGCTAACGTACTTTCTAAGCTATTCCGAGCAGGAGGCACGACGTCTCGGCCTGTCCGCGATGGTCATCACTTGCCTGCGCATGGCAGCGGAGGAACTCACTAAGGCAATTTCGGACGAACTCACCACGAATGATGCGCGCACCGATCGGCCGAACTAGACCCGCCCGGTGCTGACCGAAGCAAAGAGAAAGAACAGTTGAGGACAAGCCGATGCGCGTAGTAGCAGAAGCAAACCGAAAGTTCCTCAACACCGGCACGTCTCGGTCGGCGGCCGATTGGGATTCGCTGTTGGAGCATCAGGTGGATTTGGCGTTTCCGCAGGAATTGGAGTTCTTACTCGCACTGCCGGTTTGGCGCGAAGCCTCGCGGATTCTGGATGCCGGCTGCGGCAACGGCTACTACATGTCGCGGCTGCAACATTTTTTCCCCGAAAAAGAATATTGCGGTGTCGATATTTCACCTGAACTTATATCACGCGCCGCTTCCCGCTATCCGACTCTTGCCGTTTCGGTCGATGACATCATCAATTATAGGCCAGCCAAGCGGTTTGATATCATCATCATGCGATTCCTGGTTCAGCATCTGAAAGATTTTCGAGCAATATTGAGCGCCGCGACCAGGTTGCTGCGGCCGCGCGGTCGCCTTGTCGTCATCGAATCCGATTTGGCCCGCAGTAGAAACTTTCCGGCGCTGCCGCAATTTACCGATATGTTACTGACATTCGCCCGTGTGAGTGCCGAGCACGGAGCCATCAAACCGCGCCTGCTGGCCGATCCGTATCAACTCGTCGCCGATAGCGACCCGAGTTGGTCGACGGAGCAAGACAAATGTGTGACGAGTCCACGGATTGGACCCTTCGGGTCGAGCAGATTGTTGACCGTTTATCGGCTGTGGGTTGATCTATGCGAACGCTCTAGCATGTTCAATTTCGATTTCGACGCGGTACGTGATGAACTGCAATTGTGGGCAAAGGGCACCGTGTCATTCAGCACAGTGGCGTTGCGAATGATTGTGATCAAGCAGCTGCAATAGTGGCGGACCAGTAGACGGCACTAATTTCTCAGTCTGGGTTCGGAATACATCACTTTCGATAGAGCTTGCGGACCGCGCGCAATGCGTTGCTGCCGGTCTGTTCGAGAATATTTTTGTAGGCGGCGAGAACGTAATTGTCGTCCGGCAGCGGATGATAATTTCGCCAAGGCGTACACAGGATCGTGTCAAAGCCGAGCGGCACCGCCAAAGTCAGAAAGGCGCATTCGAGCGACAACTTCAGATCGGATCCGTCGGCCGCCTTCGACGGCAGTTGCTGGCCGATATTGGTGAGGCCGCCCATAATGTGGAGGTCTTGCAGTTGCGGATCGGTGTGCAGCGTGCGCACCGCCTCGAGCGTCGCCCGGTGCAATCCGGCGGTGTCGGCGACGACGGCGCTGACCGAGACGTCGATGTAGATGTCGTCGAGCGCCATGCCGTAATCCTGTTTCAGGCGCAATGCGGCGCGTCTGGCCGTCGCGGCGATTTCGTCGGCGGTTTTATTCGCCTTTGGCGCGCCGTCTTCCATTCGCTCGGACGCCATGACGATGACCTGGAATGGGCCCAGCGGTCCGTAGAGGTCCATCAAATCCCAGCGCTGTTCGGTGATCGAATTGATGATGGCCGGCTTGCCGCCGGCACGCGCACGGTCATAGGTCTTAAGGCAGACCTCTTGGACCTGAATGTTCGGGGAATCGAAGCACAACGGTACCGCAACGGCGTCCTGGATGGCGCGCACGACCTTCGCCAAGAAGGCCGCATCGGTCGCTTCGCGCGGCCCAATGGTGATGTCGAGCGCGGTTGCGCCGGCGGCAACCTGCTTGACGGCAAGGGCCTGGACGCCGGGTAGGTCTTCATTGTCCAACAGTAGTTTCGTGCTCTTGAAGCCGGGATTGATCCGGTCGCCGATCATGGCGATGCCAAAGCCGGGCAAACTGGTCACAGCGCTCTCCGTGGTTTGAAGCCGATGTTATGCAGAAAAATCTTCTGGAAATCGTCGCGTGTTGAGAGCTCGACGTAGCAGCAGCGCTCGGCGAGGTCGCGCGCGCGCGCGCGCCGCTGCCGCGAGGCGAGAATTTGCCGCACCCCGACGCCGGCCGCATTGCCGACCTGCTGGAAGCGGTCGAGCGGCAGCCCCGGCAACAGCCCGATGGTGATGGCGCTGCCGACGTTGATATACGCGCCGAACGCGCCGGCGATGACGACGCGCTCGATGTCGTCTTCGTGCAGCGCGCGGTCGCGCAGCAAGAGCTCGATGCCGGCGCGGATCGCCGCCTTGGCGAGCTGCACCGCGCGTACATCGTGCTGATTGAAATAGACGCCCGGAGCAAGGACGGCCACCCGCTTGCCGTCCATTTCCTGAAGATCCGGATGCTGACCGACGATGCGGCCGCCGTCGTCCAAAATGCCGATCTCGCGCAAGGCCGCCATGGCGTCGATCACGCCCGAGCCGCACAGGCCGACCGGCTTACGGTTGCCGATCGCGTCGATCTTGATGCGGCGGTCTTCGACCGTAACGCGTTCGATCGCTCCCTCCGCCGCCCGCATCCCGCAGGAAATGTGGCCGCCCTCGAGCGTCGGCCCCGATGGGCAGGAGGCGGACCTGATGTCGCCACGGTGGATCAGGGAAATCTCGGTATTGGTGCCGATATCCATAACCAGGGTGGTGGTGGCTTCGCGCCATTGATCTTCGGTGGCCAGCAGCGCGGTCACGTGATCGCTGCCGACATAACCGCCGATGTTCGGCGCCAGGTGGACATAAGCGCCGGGGCAGACCATCAGATCCAGCTCGCGTGCCTTGATGTCCATGGCGTCGCGAACGGCGGCGACGAACGGGGCACGGCCGAGTTGCCGCACCGGAAGCCCGAGTAGCAAGTGGTGCATGGCGGTATTGCCGCAGACCGCGACATCAACGATGTCGGCCGTGACGGCGTTGATGGAAAAGCACAGATCATGGGCGAGTGCGTTGATCGCCGTGCTGGCCGCCTGACGCAATTCCGCGGCGTTCGCAGGCCCCTGGATTGCATGATTCATACGGCTGACGACGTCGGCGCCCCACGCCACCTGCGGGTTCTCGATGCCGAGGCTGGCGACGCGCGCACCGCTTTGCAGATCGACCAGGAAACCGGCGACATTGGTGGTGCCGAGGTCGACGGCAAGGCCGAGGGTGCGGCGGCTCAGCGGCGAAAACCCGATCAGCTCATGCTCGCGGATATGCGCGCGTAGCGACCAGTCGCCGCCGCGAAGCGCCGCCGGCAGTAGCCTGGCCGCGACCAGATCGACCTCGGGCAGCGGGCACGCCAGCGCGCGAATCACGCGGTCGACATCCGACAAATTGTCCGCCAGTGTCGCTTCCGGAACTTCGACCTCACGGCTCAGCACGGCCGGATCGAGCGGCAAGACTTCAACGATTCCGCCGGCGTCGAATTCGGCCCGAACAATCGGTACCAGCGACCGTGCGGCAATCTCCACGACGCAGTCGGACTTCGGCTTGACTTGGCAGGCACGCAGCCATTGCGGTCTTTTCGCGCCGCTTGCGGTGCCCGGCATCGCTTTCTCGCCGGCCGCGTCGATCTCGCCATCGACGACGAGCACGCGGCAGGTGCCGCAGCTACCGCGGCCGCCGCAAGCGCCGATAATACGAACGCCGCTGCGGCGGGCGGACTGATAAATCGTCTCCCCGTCATGGCTCGGGATCTCGCGATCGACTTGGGGAAAGCGAAGTCTGCGCGCCTGCGCCGGCGAAGCCAGTTTGCGGTTGGTCATGACACGCCGCTCAAAGCATTGCCGCGGCGGCGACGCGGCCCGACATCCTGCATTTCGGCGCCGAAAGGCAGTCGTCGCAGCGCGACCAGCGGGCGGGAGGCAAATCAATGCCGATGCCGAGCACCATCGACATCGACTTGAGCGGGTGCAAAACTTGGCCTCCCGTCACGGTCACGCCGATCGACTCGGCACTGGCCAGACGGTGCACCGCCGCCTGTGCCTGCAGCGGCAGGCCCGGATCGCCCGCCCGCAATTCGCCGGCCGCCGTCAACTGCTGCCGGCGCGCTGCGATGACGATCCGGTCCTGCACACGGCGGGACAGCGCGAACAGCATTGCGTTGCCCAGTTCGTCGAGCGCCAGCGCCAGCGACATGCGCCGTTCCGCGACCAGGGCAGTCGCTCGCTGTTCGAGCGCCGGCCCCAGCGTTACGACGCTGACCGCGACGGCCGTCAGTTGCCCGCTCTCCGGCACCAGCCGCACGGCATCCAGCGTCTCGCCGCCGGCCCGCAGTACATCGCCCGGCGGCTCGTCCAATGCAACGATGCGATAGCAGAATGCGGCGTCGAGCAGATTCTCGCGTTTGACCAAATCGAGGGCGTCGCGGCGAAAGCGCCCGCGCTGCCGCAGCGGACCGCCGGCGCAGGGGATGGCCGCGATGTCGCGAAGAAGGCCGCTGCTGCGGACCGTCGGCATGTCGCTGCGCTCACTCCATCAGCCGGCGTATTTGCGCGCCGCCGCAAACATGACGCGCACGTTCTCGACCGGCGTCTCGTCCGGTATGCCGAAGGCCGCATCGAGGATGAGCTTGCCGCCCTTGTGGAAGACATTGTCCGCCAGATGACGGACTGCGGCGTCCACTTCTTGCGGCTTTCCAGTGGTGAGAAGCGACGGCGAAAGATTTCCTCGCAGCGCCACGACGTCTCCCAGAACTTCGAAGGCGCGCACCATGTCGGTGCGTTCGAACCAGTAGATGCATTTTCCCGGAGGAATATCGCGGATCACCTCCAGCCGCTTGGTGCAATCCGCCTCCCACAACGGCATCGGTATCAAGCCGCCGTCGATCAGGCCGATCATCAGCTTGCGGAAGGTCGGCCACCAGAACGTCTCGAATTGCTTTGGCGACATGAAGGCATCCGGCGCCCAGTGGGTGGGAATGAAGACGATCGGGTGGTTCCATTGCTTGGCGGCGGCGAACGTTTGCCGCAGGATGAAGACGACCGCCTTGTCCATCAGCTGCAGCAGTTTTTCTTTATTGCGGTAAAGATCCTTCATCATCCCCGTGGCGCCGCGGAAATAGTCGGCGATGAGGTCGTAGGGAGCGATCGAAGTGGTGCCAAAGGCGGTCGGGAAACCGCGCATTTTCATGCGCGCGATGAACTCAAACTGATGGTCATTGAGACGCTTCACCTCTTCCGCCGCCTTGATCACCTTCTCCATGGATTCGCGGATGCGGGGATTGATGAAGGGAATGATGCCGGACAACATGCGCAGGTAATGCAGGCCGGGAAGATAAGGCAGTTCGTCAAGCCCCTCGAACGCGCCGGCAATGCGCGGCAGATATTTCGACAGGTAATAGCCGGTCGGGTCGAACAGGAACTCGTCGTACTCGTCCGCCTTCATGTATTCACGGTCGAGGTACTGATAGGGCTGGGTATCGCTGACCCCGTGGCCCGGCCACTGCAGCTGCTTAAAGCCGACCGCATCGAGCGAAGGGCCGAGCGCGCATTGCAGCACCAGGTTGCTGTGGGCGTCCGGTTCGAATTCGAGGACGGCGCGTTCGCCAATCTCCTCGACTTTCTCGTAGTCGTACATGAGCTGGCGATTGGTGATGCCGCCGTATTTCGCCAGCCAGAATGTCGCAAACATGGAGACCGGCATGCGGTCCGGCTGCTTCAGGTTGACGCAATCCATGACGCGCTGCCAGCGCGCGTCATAAGCAGCCTTCGCCGCCGGCGTCTGCACCTGGCTCTGCGGATCGGTCATGCGGCGACTCCCATCCAATTCCTGCACAGCGACACCGCATCGATGGCGTTGGTGCCGAAGGCGTCCGCTCCGGTATAGCTGCGCACTGTTTCGTCGACCTGGCCGCCGCCGATCATGATCTTGAACTTGTCGCGCAGCCCAGCCTCTTGAATGGCCGCGATCGTCTCCTTCATCGAATCGAACGCCAGCGTCAGAAAGCCGGACAAGCCGACGACGTCCGGTTGGAATTGACTGATCTCGTCGATGAAGGTCTTGACCGGCACATCGATGCCGATGTCCTTGACCTCGAAACCGTTGATATCGAGCATGAAGGTGACGATGTTCTTGCCGATATCGTGCAGGTCGCCATGCACGGTGCCGATCAGGACCTTGGCGAGCTTTTTCGGCTCGCCGCCGGGACCCTGCTTGATCAACGGCTTGGCGATGGCCCCGATATTCTCGAGCATTTCGCCGGCGAGCACGAGTTCCGGCAAGAAGTATTCGCCTTTCTCGAAGCGCTTGCCGACGATGTCCATGGCGTTGCGGCAGAGCTCCAGCACCCGAAGCGGGTTGGCGCCTTCTTCGAGCAGCATTTTTTTGGCAAGCGCGAAGGCATCGTCCTCATTCATGTCGGAAAGCCACGTCACCAACTGTTGTTCTTGATCGTTCATCTCAGCCATCTCAACCTCCCGGATCAATGTCCATGTCAAGCCGCGCGCCTGGTCACGCCGCGGCGAATTCCAGATTCCGTGATGGCGTCCGCCAACATATCGTCGTTGCGATAACCCATCAGATGAATGCCGGCGACACCTTTGATCGAACCGACCGCCCGTATCGTTTCGACCAGAACCATCTTGGCCTCGGCCTTTGGATTGCCGGCGCCGGCGATGCGCTGCAGAACGGATTCCGGGATGTGCACGCCGGGCACATGCTGGACCATTCGGCGCAGCGATTTGGCGCTGCTTAAGGTTCCGACGCCGACGATGATGGCGCATCGCTTGTGCAGCTCGCGGGCGCGGACCTCGCCCATGAAATCGGCCAGCATCGGCACGTCGAAGCAGAACTGCGTTTGAATGAATTGTGCGCCGGCGTCTATCTTGCGTTCCAGATTTGCGATACGGTCGCGGTGCGGCGGCACGAACGGGTTGGCAGTAGCGCCGAGAAACAGATTCGGCGCGACATTCAGCTTCCTTCCCGAAGCGAACATCGCCAAATCGCGCATGCCTGCGGCAATGCGCAGCAGCGAAACCGAATCGAGATCGAACACCGGCTTGGCGCAAGGATGGTCACCTTGGCTGACATCGTCACCGGTCAGGCAAAGAATGTTGCGCACCCCCAACGCGGCCGCGCCTAGCATGTCGCCCTGCAGCGCGATACGGTTACGGTCGCGGCATGAAAACTGCGCGACCGGGGTCAATCCGTTGGCGGCCAGGATAGCGGCGGCGGCGGCGCTGGACATGTGGCAATTTGCGCCGGCGCCGTCGGTGATATTGATGGCGTCGACCAGATCGCGGTAACGCGAGGCGCGCGCGATCAACGTGCCGGGATCGGTGGAGTCGGGCGGTGACACCTCAACGGTGACGACGAAACGTCCCGACTTGCAAGCCTGCTCGAAGCCGAAGGTTTCCCGCGCCGCTTGGGCGTGCGGGCGCACCACGGTCGGCTGCACATGCGTGCCATCGATCACCCGCAGCCAGGACGAGCGGTTCCAAAGCCGGTGATCGATCGGCTCGAGGAACGTCTTGTTCGGCGGCGGCTCGATCTGCTTTAGCCCGTCGATCGCTTCGATCCAAACGCAGCGCATCGCCGGATCGACTTCGCAGGAGCCGTCGGCGCGAACGCCGCCGCACGGCCCGTTGCGCATTTGCTTGGCGCAGTTGGTCGGGCAAGCCATGCCGGTAGAGGACAGCGCGCACTGGCCGCACATCTTGCAATCGAACAGTAGCTTTTTCGCCGCGCGTTCGAGCGGCAGCAAGATCCGCTCCGCCCGCCGCGTGCCGACCCACCGCAACGGACGCCTCAGGTGCGGGGCAAATTGTGCGCAGGCGTCATAGGCCCGCTTGAGGGCGGATGCGTGCCGCACGCTCCACTGCCGCAACGCTTGCATGACGCGCCGTCTCCGGGGCTGTCGTTGACATGTCAACGATACTATGTCAGTTGGCCGGTCGGTTGATTTGATTTTGATCAAGGTTGCGGATCGCGGTCGAAGGTTTTTTGCAGCGCCCAAGGTCCTGAGACCATGGCCCGCATTTTATCGGCATTGCGGTTGATCGAGTGGGCGTCGTGGGGCACTGCCCACCGGCGCGCCGGAGGTGCGATCCATGACCTTGCGTTGCAAAGCCGGGCGCGCCGGCCCGGAGCGGCCCGACGATGGCCGCAGCTCCGCGCATGCCCTCAATCTCGACAATTACGTCCCGGCCTATTTGACGCTGCTTGCGGGCAAGATTTCGAATTCGGCGTCGGCCGCCTATCGCCCGAAATTCGGGGTCGGCATCACCGATTGGCGGATCATGGCGTTGCTTGCCGCCGAGCCGTGGATTTCCGCCGGCCGCGTTTGCGACGTGATCGGCCTCGATAAGGCGGCGGTCAGTCGCAGCGTGCGCGCGATGAAATCAATCGGTATCGTCGATGTGCGTTGGGCCGGCGATGACAAGCACCGCCAAGTGATTGCCTTGACCCGCAAGGGCCTGATGCTGCACGACCGGATGGTCAAATTGTCGCTAGAGCGGGAACGGCGGCTTCTCAAGAGCTTTTCCGCGGCGGAGCGCAAGACGCTCATTGATTTTCTCTCGCGCATGCGTGCGCAGGTCGTCGACGCAAACGCGACCGGGAAGCGTCGCGGCATTTTATAAAGATCGCGGCAGGCCTTGGCGTCGTGCCGACTTGCGGCATCAGCACGTCTATTCCGATCTCACTTGATCCGTTCCCAAGTGACTTCCAGGGTCGAATTGGGCGGCCGAAGCACCAGTCGATCGCCCGTGAATTCGTAACGGCGCACCAAATCTCCGCAGTCGCCCGGCTGGATGCTGGCTTGGCGATGATGTGTCACGGTCCCGGCCTGCTCGTCGATCGTGTAAGTGCCGAAATAGGCAATGTAGTCGGTGAGCGCGAGCTTGGCCTCTTCTGCCGTCATAACCGCGCCGGCGCGCTTGCGCTCAACGTCAGGCGCGATCTGCACCGCCAACTCGCCATGCGGACCATAGTAGATCATGCCCTTCGGGTTGGCGCCGCGGTCCCAGTTCGCGCCGTGAATTTGTGTGCCCACATAGCGCCAGGCGCCGATCAGCTTGTTGGCAACGTCGCTGTACGTCATGGCTTGCTCGTTCGCCCGCTCATCGAGCCGGGATAAATTCACGGCATTGTGTCGCGGGATGATCCCGCGGCAGAACACGCGATACCGCCGGATCGGCCTTCATTACCGCGCGGCCGGCGCCTTTTCGAGGGCGTGGTCATGGCCGAGCACAAGCA
>Ga0187784_10003024_pt1 | contig 13576 bp, 11 predicted proteins | sample 1015_SJ02_MP15_2_FD_132964 | JGI IMG/M metagenome (GOLD analysis project Ga0187784, IMG submission 132964) | Tropical peat soil microbial communities from peatlands in Department of Meta, Colombia - 1015_SJ02_MP15_20_MG | ecosystem: Environmental > Terrestrial > Soil > Wetlands > Peat | place...
AATGCCGGTCACGTACGGCCGAATTATAGCCGCCTAGAGCGGGATTAACACCAACAAGCGAGTGATCAAGCCGCGCTCGTCGGCGCTGCCGATTCATCGGAAAGCGCCGAGAGACCCTTGGTGGCTCGTATTCGATCGCCGGCCAAAATCTCATCGAGCCGGCGATCATTTTCGGATAAGCGCTCACGATCGGCTTCCCGATGCCACAGGTGCAGGACCCCGGTCGCCCATCGCCCGTCCTTGCGGCGTACGCCTGAACGAATGAGCCGCACGAACAAATCGGAATCCTCGCGGCCCCAGCCGGTAAAATCCGCGTCAAACCCGTCGATAACGACAAGATCGCTACGCCACACAGCGAAATTGGCGCCACGCGCGCCGCGCCATTGCCGCGCATACGCATGACGCAGCGGCCCAAGCGGCAGCCAAAATAGCGGCAGCAATCGATTGATCTTGCCCCCGGCCCACTGCCCCACCCATTTGGGGGTGCTCCACCGTTCAGCCGTCAACCGTTCGCGCAGAATGCGCTCTGACAGATCGCGCGAAAGGAGAACGCGATTGCCGGTCACGAAACAGCCGCGTTGCGCAAGCGCTCGATGTGCGGCGACAAAACCTGGACGCGCCAGACAGTCGCCGTCGAGAAAAATGCAATACTCGCCCGTTGCAGCGACGATGGCGCGGTTGCGAATTTCGGCGAGGCGAAAGCCATCATCCGGCTGCCACACATGCGCGAGACGGCGCAGCCGGCTGTTCCAGCTCTCGACCACCGCGGCGGTGTCCGGCCGCGAGCCGTCGTCGGCTACCAGCACCTCGAAATTCGTGTCGCTTTGCGCGGCGAGCGAACGCAGCACCGCGTCCAGCGCGTCCGGCCGATTGTAGGTGGCGACGATGACCGAAAGGAGACCGGTCACGGCATTGCGCTAAGACGCCGCCGGCTTGCCGACGCGCGCAGCCGGCGCTGCCGGGGTCGTCATGCGGCGCACGATATTGGTGGTCGAATGACCGGGCACCAGATCGACCAGCACGACCTGGCCGCCTGCGGCTTCGACCACATCGTGACCGACGACCTCCTCGCGCTTGTAGTCAGCGCCTTTGATGAGAACGGTCGGCCGCACGCGTTTGATCAGTTCGAGCGGCGTATCCTGTTCAAACACGACGACGAGATCGACCGCCTCCAGCGCGGCGAGCACATCGGCCCGGCTTTCGGCCGGATTGATCGGTCGGCTCGGCCCCTTGAGGCGGCGCGTCGAGGCATCGCTGTTAAGACCGACGATGAGGACATCGCAGGCCGCGCGCGCCTCCGCCATCAGCCTGACGTGGCCGCGATGCAAGAGATCGAAGCAGCCGTTGGTAAAGCCGATGCGCAGCCCGCTGCGCCGCCAATCCGCGAGGCGCTCGTCGAGCACCGACCAGTCGAAAATGATCTTGTCTTCCGGCGCGAGCGAGGCGGCGGGCAGGACGCGGTGGCGCAGTTCGGCGAGCGAAACGGTCGCGGTGCCGCGTTTGCCGACGACCACCGCGGCCGCGGCGTTGGCGGCGCGCATCGCTGGCTCGAACGGCGTTTTCGCCGCCAGCAGCACCGTCATGACCGCCGCAACGGTGTCCCCGGCGCCAGACACGTCGCGCACTTTGACCGGATAGGCCGGGATGTGAACCGGACTTTCGCCGGCCGCCTGCAATGTCATGCCTTGTTCGCTGCGGGTGACGAGCACGGCCTCACAACCGATCGACTGCACCAGCTCGACGGCGGCACTGGCGATCTCCTCGTCGCTGCCGACCGGCCGATGCACCGCAGCGGCAAGTTCCTTGGCGTTGGGCGTGATCAGCGTCGCGCCGCGATAGATGCTGTAATCGTGGCCTTTCGGGTCAACTACGATCGGCAGGCCTCGCTTGCGGGCCCCGTCGATCACGGCCCGAATCACGCGCGGGGTGAGTACGCCCTTGGCATAGTCGGACAGCACCACAGCGCCGGCTTGCTGTAACGCCGCTTCCGCGTACGCGATCAGCGCAGCTTCGCTCTGCGCGGTGATCGGCCCGGTCGTTTCCCAATCCGCCCGCATCAGATGCGTCGAGTGATGCTCGGAGACGTAGCGCACCTTGCGGGTCGTCTGCCGCGCGGGGTCGATCGCCAGATCGGGCACTACGTTCCCATCGAGCTTGGCGAATGCATTGGTCAGAGTGAGGCCGGCATCGTCATTGCCGATCAGTGCGACGAAGACACAGCGCGCGCCGAGCGCGGCGATATTGCGCGCCACGTTGCCGGCACCGCCGATTTCGGTCGCGGTGTGCCGGACCGCGAGCACCGGCGTCGGCGCCTCCGGCGAGACGCGCGTGACGTCGCCGTAGACGAAGTCGTCGAGCATGACGTCGCCGACGCAGAGCACGGTTTGCCGTGCGATAAGCTTAAGAGCTTCCTCGAAATCGAACATTCTGCTGCCCTGTCCCGGCCGGCAATCGCTCACCGGTATCGGTCGGCGCGATCAAGATACTGCGTGACGTAACGCCGTACCGCATCCTCAAGCGGCGCGAACGCCGCACTATACCCGGCGCGCCGCAGATTCGCTGTCTCGGCCTCCGTGAAATACTGGTAACTGTCGCGAATCGAAGCCGGCATCTCGATATACTCGATCATCGGTTCGCGGCCGAGTGCCGCGAACATGGCGGCGATAAGATCGCGGAAGCTGCGCGCCACCCCGGTGCCGACATTGAACAGGCCGGACACGGCGGACGTGCCGAGCAGCCAAAGGACGACGGCGACCGCATCGTCGGCGCTGATAAAGTCCCGCTTCTGCTCGCCGTCGCCGATACCGGGGCGGTACGACTTGAACAGCCGGACCGGCTTACCGGCCTTGGCGTCGCCGAAGCGCTTGGCAAGGAGACTCATCATCTCGCCCTTGTGGTATTCGTTGGGGCCGAACACGTTGAAAAACTTGAGTCCAGCCCATTGCGGCGGCAGTTTCTCGCCGCGGGCCACACGCTCGACCACGGCGAGATCGAACAGGTGCTTACTCCAGCCGTACAGGTTCATCGGCTTGAGCCGCTTGAGCGCCGCGGGCGAAAAGTCATCGCAGAAGCCCCGGCTGCCGTCGCCGTAGGTGGCCGCCGATGAGGCGTAGATGAATGGCGTGCGCGTCACGGTGCACCAGTCCAAAAGGCGCAGCGAGAGCCGGAAATTAGCTTCGATGAGGGCGTCGCCGTCGGTTGCAGTCGTCGACGAGATGGCGCCGAGATGCAGGATGGCGTCGAGTTTACGCCCCTCAAGCCACCGCATCAGGTCCGCGGGCGGCACAAAATCCGCGAGTTGGCGGCCGCCGAGGTTGCGCCATTTGCCGTTGCTGCCGAGGCTATCGTTGACGGCGATGTCAGTCCGCCCCGCCTCGTTGAGGCTGGCAACGAGATTTGATCCGATGAACCCGGCCCCGCCGGTTACCAATAACATCGACGCCGTCGAACCGGTTGATGCAATGTCGGCATTGCGCGCCCACTGCGCTCCTTTGCCGGAGTCCGGGGCCGGGGGCAACACCTGGGGACTCGGTCCCTGGACAGGCTCACGCCACACGGCTATCGCAGGCTAGCAATCCGTCTCATGAAATGAATATAAATTCATATTATAAACTATGAACTTTAATTCACATAATCCCAGCAGGCTCGACGAGGCAGCTTCACGCAGCCCAATCCTCATTGTCCCATATATGTGGATCGGCGACTTCGTGCGCTGCCACACGGTGGTGAAGCTTTTGCAGGCGCGGTTTCCAGACCGGCCCATCGACATGCTCGCCACCACGCTTTGCGCCCCGCTCAGCGACTACATGCCGGGCGTGCGACGGGCCATCGTCGTCGACCTGCCGCGCAAGCGCTTGGCGTTCGTCCAGCATCGGGCGCTCGCGGAGCGATTAAAGCGCGAGGACTATGGCAGCGCACTGATCATGCCCAAGACCTGGAAATCCGCCCTGGCCCCCTATCTCGCCCGTATCCCCGAGCGGATCGGGCTGTTCGGCGAGGCCTGCGCCGTCGTCCTTAGTGATATCCGTTTCGGCAGAGGCCGATTGCCCCGCATGGTGGACGAATGCGCGTCATTGGCGCTGCCTAAAGGTAGCGACATCCCCAGCAAGTGGCCGGTGCCTGAACTCAAGGTCCCCGCCTCCCAGATCGCGGCCTGGAAAAATGCACGCGGCGTCTCGGGCCGCCCGGCGGTGGCGCTCGCCCCAGGCGCCGTCGGGCCCGCCAAGCGCTGGCCCGCCGCCAGCTATGCGGCGCTCGCGCGCCGTCTCCTCGCCGAAGGGCTTGCCGTCTGGATTGTGGGCGGACCGGCAGAAAAGCCGCTGGCTCAAACCATTGCTGCCGGCACCGACGCCCGCGACCTGACCGGCACCGATCTGCGCGAGGCTATTCTGGCACTCGGCGCGGCGGCGGCCGCCGTCTCCAACGATTCCGGCCTCGTTCACGTCGCAGCGGCGCTTGGCACTCCGACCATCGGCATTTTCGGGCCGACCAGCCCGTGGCATTGGGCGCCGCTCAATCCGCTGGCGGCAACCATCCAGGCAAATACCGAACTCGCCTGCCGGCCCTGCCACAAGCCGGTCTGCCGCCTCGGACATCACCGCTGCATGACCGAAATCGGCGCCGATGAGGTTTTTGCGGCGACACGCCGGGCGCTCGCAGGAGCGGGCGCGGCGATTCCTTAAGCGCCAAATCCGGATATAACGCGGTGTTCATCGAATCGGTGTAGGGCGAAACCCGAATACAGGTCGACCGCAATGACGATCCTGGTCACCGGCGGCGCCGGCTATATCGGCAGTCACATGGTGTACGCGCTGCACGATGCCGGCGAGCGCGTGGTGGTGCTCGACAATCTATCGACCGGCTTCGACTGGGCGGTTGCGCCGGGCACTCCGCTTGTTGTCGGCGAAACCGGTGATCAGGCGCTGGTCGCACAAATCATCCGCGAGCACGAAGTCGACGCGATCATCCACTTCGCCGCGTCGATCGTGGTGCCAGACTCAGTGCGCGATCCGCTCGGCTATTACCGCAACAACACCGTCAACTCGCGCGCCTTGATGGAATGCGCGATCAAATACGGCGTGCGGTGCTTCATCTTTTCCTCGACGGCGGCGGTCTACGGCAACCCCGTCGAGATTCCGGTACGCGAAGATTCGCCGACCTTGCCGATCTCTCCGTATGGCTGGTCGAAGCTGATGACCGAGGTCATGCTGCGCGATGCGAGCGCCGCGCACGGCCTCAAGCACGTCATTTTGCGCTATTTCAACGTCGCCGGCGCCGATCCAAAAGGCCGGACCGGGCAGTCGACGGCGGGCGCTACGCATCTGATCAAAGTCGCGGTCGAGGCCGCGCTCGGACTGCGTCCCAAGATCGATGTGTTCGGCACGGATTACCCGACGCCGGATGGAACCGGCATCCGCGATTACATTCACGTCAGCGATCTCGTGCTCGCGCATCGCGACGCGCTGCGCGCTCTGCGCGCCGGCGCTCCGTCGGCGACGTACAATTGCGGCTACGGTCACGGCTTCTCGGTCCGGCAAGTCATCGATGCGGTCAAGCGCGTATCGGGCGTCGATTTCAAGGTCGAAACGGCGCCGCGGCGCGCCGGCGATCCTGCGCAGATCGTGGCTGACTCCGCACAGATCCGCAAAGCGCTGCAATGGCAGCCGCGCTATGACGATCTGGCAAAGATCGTCGAAGATGCGCTGAAGTGGGAACGCCGCCTCATGGAACGACGTGGCGAACAGACGAACCCGCGCGTGCAATCGGCACGCGCGTAATTCTCTGGCCTTCCGCCAACCCATTCGCGGTTCCCGGCGCGCGTCATTTTGCTTGAAAATTCCGCCACTTCCGGGCAAGGAAGGCGATGATCGCCGGTCCCGCCGACGTTGACCGGACGCGGGGCAAAATGGATCGTGCATGAGATCTTTTCCGGCTGAATCGTCCGATAAATACCCGACCTTTCCGCTGCTGCGGCGGCTCCTCGTCGACGAAGCGTTTGGCCACTGGCCGCGCTACGCCGGCGCCATGGGGATGATGGCGATCATTGCCGGCTGTACGGCGCTGTCGGCGTATCTGCTCGGCACCATGATCAATGCGGCCTACGTCAACAAAAACTACCGCGAGATCGTGGCGCTCGGCCTCCTGGCGATGGCGATTTTCGTGGTCAAGGCGCTCGCCACCTACGGTTCTGCCGTCTGGCTGTCCTGGATCGGCAACCGCATCGTCGCCGACAACCAGCGGCGCATGTTCGATAAGTTGCTGCAGAAGGATATCGGCTATTTTGCCGACCGGCATTCCTCGGAATTCATCGTGCGTCTCTCCACCGGCGCGGCGTCCGTCAGCCAGACGATCAGCCTGTTGATCACGGCGGTCGGCCGCGATCTGATGTCGCTGATCGGCCTGACCTTCGTGATGGTGACGGAGGACCCGATCATGTCGATCGCCGGTCTCATCATCGCGCCACCGGCATTGATTCTCCTGCGCAAGATGGTGCGCCGCGTGCGCGGCATCGCCCGCACGCAAATCACCGGCGGCACGCGCATCGTCGAGACCATGCAGGAGGCCTTGCAAGGCCTGCGCATGGTCAAGGCCTTCGGGCTCGAGGACGAAATGCGCCGGCGCCTGGCGGTCAACGTCGAGGCCGTCGAGAGCGAATCAAACAAGATGGCGCGCGTCTCCAACCGCGCCGCGCCGATGATGGAAATCTTCGCCGGGTTTACCGTCGCGCTCGCCATCATGTATGGCGGCTACCGCGTCATCTATACGGGAGCGACGCCCGGTGAGTTCTTCGCTTTCCTGACGGCGTTCCTGCTGGCATACGAACCCGCCAAGCGGCTGGCGCGGCTCAATCTCGATCTCAACAATTCGCTGGTCGGCGTGCGCATCCTGTACGAGGTGATCGACAGCCCGGCCGGCGAGCCGAGTGACGACGATAAGCCGCCGCTTGCGCTCACTGCGGCACGGCTCGATTTCGACGACGTGCGATTCTCGTATCAACCCGGCACGCCGGTGCTGCGCGGCGTGAGCTTTACCGCCGAGCGCGGCGCCGTGACCGCGCTGGTCGGCGCCTCGGGCGGCGGCAAGTCCACATTGCTCAACCTGATCTTGCGCTTTTACGACGTCGACAGCGGACGCATCCTGATCGACGGCCAGAATATCGCCGGTGTGTCGCGGCGCTCGTTGCGGCACCAGGTCGCCTATGTGGGCCAGATCGTGCACATGTTCCGCGGCACCATCCGCGACAACATCGCGCTCGGCAAGCTCGGCGCGAGCGACGCCGAGATCGCCGCCGCCGCCAAGGCCGCGCACGCGCACGATTTCATCATCGGCTTTCCGCTTGGCTACGACACCCCGGTCGGCGAGCATGGCCTGCAACTGTCCGGCGGCCAACGCCAACGCGTCGCCATCGCGCGCGCCTTGATCAAGGATGCGCCCATCATACTGCTCGACGAAGCGACCGCCTCGCTTGATTCGGAATCCGAGCGCATGGTCCAGGAAGCGGTGGGCGAACTGTGCCGCGGCCGTACCACGCTTGTCGTCGCGCATCGGCTCTCGACCATCATGCACGCCGATCGCATCCTGGTGGTCGAGGACGGTCTGATCGTCGAGTCCGGCCGTCACGACGAATTGCTCCGCAAAGGCGGCCGCTACGCCTCGTTCTACCGGCTGCAGCTCAAGGAACAGGCCTCCGAGCGGCAGCCGATTGCCGTCGGTTGACAGATCGCGGCGGACGGAGGACAGACAGCCCGCGCGGGACGACCGGCCGCGCAGGCCGGGCCGCCGCTCACCTTCATTTTTCACCAATCAGACCCCGATATATGAGCACCCAAACCGCCAGCTACGTCATTGCCCCGCCGCCGCAGGCCGTCCTCGCCGTTGCCGGCACCGAAAAGCTTTTTCCGGTCCGCCGCCTGTGGTGTGTTGGCCGCAACTACGTCGAACACATCAAGGAGATGGGGCAGGACGTGCGCGAGCCGCCGTTCTTCTTCGCCAAGCCGGCCGACGCCATCGTTCCGGACGGCGGTACCGTGCCTTACCCGTCGCTCACCAAGGACATGCATCACGAGGTCGAGCTTGTGGTCGCGCTCAAGAGCGGCGGCCGCAACATCCCGGTGGCACAGGCGAACGACTGCATTTACGGCTACGGCGTCGGCATCGATCTGACGCGGCGCGATCTGCAGATCGCCTCGCGCGACATCAAGCGGCCGTGGGAGATCGGCAAGGCGTTCGATCATTCGGCGCCGTGCGGCGCGCTCAAGCCCGCCTCCGAGATCGGCCATCCCACCAAGGGCCGCATCGTGCTCAAGGTCAACGGCAAGGTCCGCCAGGACGGCGATCTCAATCAGATGATCTGGAACGTCCCCGAGGTCATCTCCAAACTGTCGGAGATGGTTGAGCTCGCCCCCGGCGACATCATCCTCACGGGCACGCCGTCCGGCGTCGCCGCCACCGTCGCGGGCGACAAGATCGAGTGCGAAGTCGAAGGCGTCGGCACGCTGAAGGTGACGATCGGGCAACCGCTGAAATAGCTGTTGCAAGAAAAACGATCGGATCAGACACCATCTCGAATAGCGTGTCACACACCCGTCATACAAAGCAATAAGCTCGGTTCGGTCACGGTTTAGCCGAGCCTATTGCGCGCATGGACTTCTCGCAGCGATTCACCTTTCTGTTTTCAGCGCCGACTTTCGAGTCCGAAGATCTCGAAGGATTGCGCGTCGCCGAGATCATCGCGGCCATTCAGCGGCACGGCTTTCATGTCATCAACGCGCGCCGCATCGAAGACGCGGAAATCGCGGTGCAGACCGATGCAGCCATCGGCTGTCTCGTGGTCGATTGGGGCAAGAAGGGCCTCGAAGGCAAGACGGCGTCGCTGATCAATCTGATGCGCCGGCGCGGTCTGGAAATGCCGATCGTCCTTCTTGTTCGGCGCCGGCGCTTTGAGGACGTTCCGGTTGAAGTGCTCGACTTCATCGACGGCTATGTTTTCCTGGCCGAAGAGACACCGGAATTTATCGCGCGCAATCTCGTCAGCCGGCTGAAGCAATATGCCGACACCCTGAAGACGCCGTTCTTCGGCGCCCTAATGGATTATGCCGAGAAGGGCAATCAACTGTGGACCTGTCCCGGCCACAATGGCGGCATGTTCTACAACCGCAGTCCGATCGGCCGCATCTTCAAGGAGCATCTCGGCGAAGCGGTGTTCCGCGACGACCTCGACAATTCGATCCTGGAGCTCGGCGACCTGCTCACGCATGAAGGGCCGGCGCTCGCCGCGCAAAAGGAAGCGGCGGCGATCTTCGGTGCGGATCGCACCTATTTCGTTCTCAACGGCACGTCGGCGTCCAACAAGATCGTGCTGTCGGCGCTAATCGCTGACGGCGACCTGGTGCTGTTCGACCGTAATAATCATAAGGCGGCGCATCACGGTGCTTTGTTGCTTGGCGGCGGTATCCCGATCTATCTGCCCACCGGCCGCAACGCCTATGGATTGATCGGACCAATCAAGCCGTCGGCGCTTGACGAGCGCACACTTCGCGAATCGATTCGCTCCAATCCGCTGGTGAAGGACCCGGATGCATGGCAGCGGTCGCGGCCGTTTCGGGCGGCCGTGATCGAGCAATGCACCTATGACGGCACCATCTATGATGCGCAGTTCATCGTCGAGCGCATCGGTCCGCTGTGCGACTACATCATGTTCGATGAAGCCTGGGCCGGCTTCATGAAATTCCATCCGATCTACGCCGGCCGCTTCGCGATGGGACTGACTGGTCTCGACGGCGCTGCGCCCGGCATCATCGCCACGCAGTCGACTCACAAGCAGCTGGCGAGCTTCTCGCAGGCTTCGCAGATCCATGTAAAAGACAGCCACATTCACGGCCAGCGCCGCCGGGTCGAGCATCGGCGTTTCAATGAGAGTTTTTTGCTGCACGCTTCCACCTCGCCGTTCTATCCGCTGTTCGCTTCACTGGACGTTGGAGCGCAGATGATGAAGGGCCGCTCCGGCGTGGTCCTGTGGGACGACACGGTCCGGCTTGGCATCGAATTGCGGAAAAAACTGCGCGCCGTGCAGCGCGAATTCGAACGCAAGGAACCCGATCCGGCACGGCGCTGGTTCTTCGACCCCTTCGTTCCCGACATGGCGCGGCTGCCGGATGCCGCCCGGGACGGCGAGGTCCATGAGGTGCCCTGGGACAGCGTGGCGACCGACGCGTTGGCAAGTCATCCGCATTTCTGGGAGTTGTCGCCCGGAGCGCTCTGGCATGGATTTTCCGACGTTCACGCAGGCTATGCGATAACCGATCCCAACAAGCTGACGTTGCTCACCCCCGGCTTTGATCGCGCGACCGGGGAATACGAGGCGCATGGCGTACCGGCGCCGATCGTCGCGCAGTATCTGCGCGAAAACCGCATTTTTCCCGAGAAGAATGACCTGAACTCGCTGCTGTTCCTGCTCACCCCCGGTGTCGAAGCCAGCAAGGCAGGCACCCTGGTTTCCACTCTGGTCGCGTTTAAGCGGTTGCACGACGAAAATGTGCCGCTGGAGCACGCCATCCCGGCCTTCGTCGCCGCGCAACCGCGCCGCCGTTATGCCGGCACGCGGCTCCGTGATCTGTGCGCCGAGATGCACGCGTTCTTCCGTGCAGCCAAGGTGAGCGCGCTGCAGAAGGCGCAATTCATGGCCCAACATTTGCCGGAACCAGCCATGACGCCGCACGAGGCGAACCGAAATCTCGTGCGCAACAATGTTGATTACCTGCCGATCGACGAAATCGAAGGACGCGTCGCGGCGACGCTGTTCGTCGTCTACCCTCCCGGCATCGCCACGATTGTCCCCGGCGAGCGGCTCGATGCGCGGGCGCGTCCGATGATCGATTATCTCAAGACGTTCGAGCGTGCGAGCAATCAGTTTCCGGGTTTCGATACCGAGATTCAGGGCGTCTATCGCGAAATTGACGCCGGCGGAGCGGTTCGATTTTACAGCTACGTGGTGCGCGAATGACTTTGGCCTCGACCGGTCACGCGGACGCGCAACAAAATCCGATCACGATCCGCGCATCGCGGGATGACGACGTCGATGCGATGCTCGCGATCTATCGTCATCATATCGCACGCGGTATCGATCCATCACTGGTGCATCTCAACGAAGAGCCGCGGGCCGACGACCTCAAGCGGCGCCGGCGTAACATGCGCAGCCAACGGTTGCCACATCTCGTCGCCGATTTTGACGGCGGCGTGGTCGGCTATGCGTATGCGGTGCCGTTTCGCAAGCGGCCGGCTTACCGCTACACGCTCAAACATTCGATCTACGTGCATCCCGATCACCTGCATTCCGGCGTTGGCCGAATCCTGCTGCCTGCCTTGATCGACGCTTGCGCCGCGGCCGGCTACCGGCAAATGATCGGCTATATCGATGCCGCCAACATGCCGTCGATCCAACTGCACAAATCGTGCGGCTTCAACCAGGTCGGCTATCTTGCTTCGGTCGGCTATAAATTCGGACGCTGGACCGACGTCGTGCTGATGCAACGTTCGCTGGGCAGCGGCAGCGCAAGCTCCCCAGACGTTTGGCTCCGACCACCGTCTGATGAAAACCGCAAGCCGGATTAAGGCACGTACGGTTACGTCTCCTTGGCACGCCCATTGGACCCATCGGCTGCACCGGTTCAATAGACACCACCTGGCCGCGCCCCATAAACTCCCCCATCATGGTGGATTGGAGTGCGCGTTCGTGGCCGAGCAAACTTCGAACGAAAGCGGCCGCGCTCCTTGTCGATAACGGTAGGTTCTCATGGCTGATGTTTCGGAGCCGCGCCAAACCCTTATTACGCTTCGCGCGCTCTTGCTCGGGGAGCGAATTGAGACAACCGGCCTTGAGCGGGCCGATGTGCTTTCGACCGCGCCGCTGGCGTTTCGTGTGTCCGATACGGGCATCGTCGTGCTGTTCCGATACGGCGTCGCCGTATTTATTCGTATTTCACTTTTGGAAGAAGATGAAATCCTGCGCCAACTGGACGGCCGAATTATCAAGCCATTTAAGCAGCGCGAAGAGGAAACTGTTACCATTGAGATCGCCGCGGGTAAGGACGATCAAATCAGCACATCGGGCGTTATTATCGTTAAAGCGTTGACGCCGGAACACGCGTTGCTGATCGCCGATGCCGTTGCAACGAGCTTGATGCTGGCGCACGATGAAAAAAATGTAGCGGCAGTCTTCGACGTTATCGAGCCTCTCGCTCGTCAGTTGGCCGAGCGCGGCCGCACTCCAGGCGGACGTCGTCTGCTTCTGAAGCACATCGGCAACGCACTGCTTGTCCAGCAACGCGTGTCGGGGTTGGTGGCAGTTGCGGAAAAACCAGACGTGCTGTGGGAGCGGCCAGATCTGGAGCGCTTCTATGCCCGATTGGAGGATGAGTATGAGCTGAAAGAACGCGCTGACATTCTAACTCGCAAGCTGACGGTTATCTCCGACACCGCCCAAGCGCTTGCCGATATCATCGATACCGAGCGTTCGCTGCGGCTGGAGGCCATCATCGTCATACTGATAGCCGTGGAAATCATTATCGCCGGATACCAGATTTTCATACGATAGAGGACAGCCGAGGGCCCAGCGATCGGGACCTACTGCAGCCCTCCCGGCGCAGAATACAGATTCATGACAGTTATCTCCCTTCATTCACGGGCTTGTGTTGCCCGTTCATATCCATGCAATGCTGCGCATATAGTACGGCTCCAGTGAGACAACCGACGGAACTCCGCGGTCTCTGGCGCGTTAGAGCCAGCGACGAAAGCACTGGAGATCATCATGAACGCCCGGCGCGTCATGCGCGTCCAACCGCCCTCCCCGCTCGGCGACGTCACCGTCGCCCCCGCCGCCCTGACCGGACGTGCCGAGGCCGACATGGCTCACGCCATGGCGGCGGCGCTCGCCGAATACGAAGCCCCGAGCGCGGCCGAAGTGTTGGGCCGGCTGCGGCGCGCGTTTCCGCTGGCGCCGCTTGGCGCGCGGCTGACGGCGCTTGGCCTGATGATGGAGCGCAGCCACCGCCCCAGCGGACTGGCTTAGAGTCCCAGATAGGCGCTGCGCACGCGATCGTCGGCAAGCAGTTCGCTGCCGCTGCCCGAGAGCGTGATGCGGCCATTTTCCAGCACATAGGCGCGGCTTGCCAGTTTCAGCGACAGCGCCACGTTCTGTTCCACCAACAAGCACGTCAGTCCGTCGCGATTGAGATCGCGAATGGTGCCGAGCACGCTATGCACAATGGCCGGCGCCAGCCCAAGCGACGGCTCGTCGAACATGATCAGTTCCGGCGAGCCCATCAGACAGCGCCCAATCGCCAGCATCTGCTGTTCGCCGCCGGACAGCGTACCTGCAGCCTGCCGCTCCCGTTCAGCCAGTACGGGAAACATCGTGTGCACGCGCTTGCGGTTTTCATCGCGGCGCGCGCGGGCGCGCGGCAGCAGCGCCCCCATGTCGAGGTTTTCGGCGACCGTGAGGGTCGGGAAAATCTGTCGGCCCTCCGCGACCTGGCCGATGCCAAGGTTGCAGACGCGATGGCTCGGCCAGCCGGCGATG
>Ga0187784_10003025_pt1 | contig 13576 bp, 7 predicted proteins | sample 1015_SJ02_MP15_2_FD_132964 | JGI IMG/M metagenome (GOLD analysis project Ga0187784, IMG submission 132964) | Tropical peat soil microbial communities from peatlands in Department of Meta, Colombia - 1015_SJ02_MP15_20_MG | ecosystem: Environmental > Terrestrial > Soil > Wetlands > Peat | place...
GGATCGGCGCGATGATAGGTCTTGCGCGTAAGCACCCAGCGTTGCGAGAGGATGTCGCGAACCGAACGGGCGAAGGCCTCGTAGTGCTCGCGATCGTTGGTTACGTCGGGGTCCTTGCCGTTGTCAAAGAGAAGATGGCGCTCGTAGAGCCCATGGAGAGCGGTGGCGAAATCGGTAGGACTGATTCCGTACTGCGCAGCCAATTTCGCCAGACTCTCGGACCCGTTTAATTTTGAAACGACGGATAGATTTTCCGAGCTCATAAGCATTCCCCTGTTTCCAGTATTCAGCTAATGGTCTGCACAACGTTGGATGCTGCATTCTCGATGGAGAATGCAAACTTATAAAGAGATCCATGCTTCTCGACTACCCGCCAATGCTTTCACATTCGGATTGCGCACAGGTTACAGCCGATGCCGGGCCGCAGCTATCTGTTACAGTCTCGTGAACTCCTAATCTTTGTACCAAAAGACGTGATAGATGTTCATCATAGATATGCTTGTGTCGGTCGTCACGCCCTGTGCTTGTCGCGGGCTGTAAACTCTACGGGGGGCTCAAATCATGCCTTTTCGTCTCAGGATTCAACACGCGTTCTTCGGTTTGTTCGTTCTGCTCTGCGCGCCGGCTTTGTTCGCGCAATGGCTTCCGGTCAATCCGGTCAAGGCTCTCGAAACACAGCCCGACGGGGTCATGCTCGTCCTGGAAAACGGTTACCTGCGTTTCCAGGTCTGCTCGGATTCGATCGTACACATCGTGTATTCGCTGGAAAGAAAAGTGTCGGAGCGCACCGATTTTCTGGTGGTTAAGAAAAGCTGGCCGCATGCGGAGTTTACGCTGCTCACGGACGATCCGAAGACGATCACACTGAGCACTTCACGACTAAGGATCTCGGTCACACGAGCCGACAGTTCCATCACTTTCTACGACGCCGCGGGTCAAAAGTTGACCGCGGAAAATACGCGCACCCTCACGCCGACGGAAGTCAATGGAGAGAAAACGTATCGTTCCGAGCGCTTTACAGCCATGTGGGACTCGAAGGAAGGTTTTTACGGCCTGGGACAGCACCAGGCCGGCGTGCTGAATTATCGCGGCGAATCCGTGGACATCTCGCAAGACAATACAAATATTTCCAATCCACTGCTGCTCTCCAGCAACGGATACGGCATCTTCTGGAATAACGGCTCGCGGAGCCGTTTCAATAATCGTTTTATCCATGCTCTTTACATCAGCTCCGAAGTGGCCGATGCCATCGATTACTACTTTCTATACGGCCCCGATTTCGACAAGATTGTCGCCGCGTATCGCGACCTCACCGGGCAGGCGCCACTTTTCGGCAAATGGGCCTACGGCTACTGGCAGTGCAAGAACCGCTACGATTCGCAGCAAGTCCTGCAATCCATCGCGCAAAAATACCGCGACCTTCATATCCCCCTGGACAACCTGGTTCAGGATTGGTTCTGGTGGAACATCATGGGCGAGCCGGTATTCAACAAGAATTACCCGGACCCCAAGGGGATGGTCGAAACTTTGCACAAAGACCATGTGCACTTGATGATCTCCGTGTGGCCATTTTTCCGGCCGGGTTCGCCGGTCTACGACGACATGGATAAGCGGGGTTTCTTCATCGCCCGCACGGTCACGCCCAGTTTTCATCCCCCAGCTCAGGCGCTTTACGATGCCTTCAATCCGGAAGCGCGCAAATATTATTGGAAGCTGATGAATGATGCGCTTTTCAAAATCGGCGTGGATGCCTGGTGGCTGGACACCACCGAACCAGAAACCGAAGGATTGGAAACGAACTTGCTCGTCACGCACAAGGTGGCGCTCGGCAATGGCGCGCGCTACGCGAACGAGTTCCCTCTTCTTACCACCACAGGCGTATACGAAGGCCAGCGCGCCGCATCCGACCAGAAGCGCGTATTCATTCTTTCGCGTTCCGGCTATGCCGGGATTCAGCGCAATTCTGCAGCCGTTTGGTCGGGCGACATAGATCCGACCTGGGAAACATTTCGCCGGCAGATCCCCGCAGGATTGAATCTGTCGGTTTCCGGAATTCCCTACTGGACGACGGACATCGGCGGATTTACGGACGCTAACCCGGATGATCCTGCGTACCGCGAACTGTACATCCGCTGGTTTCAGTTTGGCGCGTTCTGCCCGATTTTCCGCGCCCACGGCACGCGCACGACCAACCAAAATGAAATCTGGTCTTACGGACCGGAGGCGCAGAAAATCCTGACCGCGTACGATGCGTTGCGTTACCGGCTGATGCCGTACATTTATTCTGTCGCGTGGAAAACAACCAACGAGGGTTACACTGTCATGCGGCCGTTGGTCATGGACTTCCGTTTGGACACACGCGCGCAAAACGTCGCGGACCAGTTTCTATTTGGCCCTGCAATTCTTGTAAGCCCGGTCACCGAACCCGGAGCGACGTCGCGGCATCTCTACCTGCCCGACGCCACCTGGTATGACTTCTGGACGGGCTCGAAGGCGCAGGGACCTGCTGCCATTGATTCGCCTGCGCCGATGGCCCGCCTTCCTCTTTTTGTCCGCGCGGGTTCCATTCTTCCGTTGGGTCCGGACATCGAATATGCCGCCGAAAAACCCGCCGACCCCATCGAGCTGCGCATTTATCGCGGTGCAAACGGAGAATTCACCCTGTACGAAGACGAAAACGACAATTACAACTATGAGAAAAGCGCGCACGCCGCTATTCCTTTCAGGTGGGATGAGGCGGCGCAAACGTTGACGATCGGCGAGCGCACGGGAGCTTTCCCGGGCATGCTGGCATCACGCACGTTGCAGATTGTGTTTGTCGGCCCGGGTCATGGAATTGGCGACGGCCTCACACAAAACGCCGACAAAACCGTAGCCTACACGGGAAAGAAGATCGTCGTGGCGCCCTAGCCCGTTCCTGAACGGCCGCGACGCGATCTTGTAAGGGGCTCAATTCATCGCTATTGTTCAATTCTCGCCGGGCTCAGTTGCGGGCTAAGCAGATGAATAACCAGCAACGCAACCAGATATGCTGAGGCCGCAATCAAGAACGGAACCATGTAGCTGCCCGTCCATTGCAACACGTGACCCACAATCTCCGCGATCAGCATTCCTCCCAGCGCTCCTGTCAGGCCTCCGAGTCCCACCACTGACGCCACGGCGCGCGAAGGGAAAAGGTCGGAGGTCAACGTATAGAGGTTTGCAGAAAATCCTTGATGCCCTGCGGCGGCGAGACCGATCAGCAAGGCAGCGGGCCAAAGCCCGGATACGCGATACACTGCGGCAATCGGCACCACACTCAACGCGCAGATCAACATGGCCAGTTTTCGCGATGCGTTCACGGAAAATTGCCTGCGAATCAAGCTTGAGGAGAGCCAGCCGCCGGCAATACTCCCAACATCGGAAATGACATAGATGACCACGATGGGCAACCCGATTTGCGCCAGGTGCAGGCCATGCTCTCGCTGCAAATAGTCCGGGATCCAAAAAAGATAGAAATACCAGATTGGATCGATCACCAATCTCCCGGCCGCAAACGCCCAGGCCTGCCGGCGTGAGAGAAGCTGTGACCACTTGATTTTCACGGGTGCTTCCACAAAATCGCTCTGGATGTATTTTCTTTCGGCCTCCGTACAGTGCGAGTGTTCTTCGGGCTTTTGGTAGAACATCAGCCACAAAACCAGCCAGGCGAAACCTACGCCTCCGGTCAATAGAAACGCCCAACGCCAACCAAGGTGCACGGCAATCCACGGGACAATCAACGGAGTAACGACGGCCCCGACATTGCTCCCTGCATTGAAGATTCCTGTTGCCAGCGCGCGCTCTTTTTTCGGAAACCACTCGGCGACGGCCTTGATGCTTGCTGGAAACACACCGGCCTCTGTGAATCCAAGCCCTAACCGCGCGGTCACGAAGCCGAGAAACGAGTGCGCGATGGCATGCGCCATCGATGCCAAGCTCCAGAAGATCATGGCCGCGGCATAGCCGATGCGCGTTCCCAAGCGATCGATCAGCCGGCCCACGAAGACATATCCCAGGCCATAAGCCGCCTGAAACGCAAGCACCAGATGGCCGTAGTCGATTTCGTTCCAGCCAAATTCCTGTTGTAGCGGGCCCTTGAGCACCCCGAACACTTGGCGGTCCATGTAATTCTTGGTCACGCCAAGAAACAGGAGCGCGCAAATGACCCAGCGGAAATTTCCCGCGAAGATGCCGGTAGTGCCTGCGCCCGCCGGCGAAGATGCCGAAATATGTTCCGGTCTGCTCGACTCCGGTTCCGTGATCGGGTTGTGGTCCGGCATTGACGCCCCTCAAAGCGATTGGATTCTTGCTTGGGCCGGGTTCCAGGCCTGTGTTAGCCTCTTGGAATCCCGGTTGAACCTTGATCTATGCATCCAACCTAACTCACGCAGCGGAACTTCGCCATGATTCCTTTTTCGATGCGAATTCCCTTTACAGAAATGTCTATTTGACCTTGACAGCTATCGGACGCGCACTCCAGACTCAGCCTTGACAGGCATGTTTCCACAACGAAAAAAGAACAAGCAGGCTAAGTGAGGCTGGCGGCGCCACGCCTCAAATCATGCGGCGCGGGTTTGACGCTCCGTAGGTCCCTGGGAGAAAGGGCTAAGATGTGAACGGGCTGCGCAAGCGAGTCGAACGGGAGTTGCTCGAAGACATCTTGCCGTTCTGGCTGAAGTATGCAGTCGACGACGAGTACGGAGGCTTCCGCGGACAAATCGCAAACGACCTGACCGTTGCTCCGAGAGCGCACAAGGGGCTGATCCTAAACGCGAGAATACTTTGGACCTTCGCGAGAGCGTACAAAGTCTATCGGGACGAAGTGTACGCGCGCACCGCGCATCGCGCCTACGATTATCTGCGCCGGAACTTCTGGGACGAAGAATGTGGTGGCGTCTACTGGATGGCCGATTATCTCGGGAAGCCCGTGGACACCAAGAAACGCATCTACGGACAGGCGTTCATGGTGTACGCGCTGGCGGAATATGCTTCGGCAACCAGGAAAACGGAACCATTGGAAGACGTCATCGCGTTGTATCGCCTGATGGAAGAATCGGGCCACGACGCGGAGAACGGCGGATACTTCGAAACCTACGAGCGCAACTGGACTCTGGCGGCGGAGCAGCGGTTGAGCGAAGTAGACATGGACGAAAAGAAATCCATGAACACGCACCTGCACCTTTTGGAAGCCTACGCAAATCTTCTGAGGATCTGGAAGGACGACGGAGTGCGAGGGAGGCTAAAGGAGTTGTCGCGGATTTTCCTGGACCACATTATCGATCCGGACTCGTTTCATCTACGGATGTTTTTTGACGAACAGTGGCACGACAGATCTGACCGGCTCTCCTTTGGCCACGATATCGAGGCAAGTTGGCTGCTCTGCGAAGCGGCAGACGTTTTGGGCGACAAGGCGATACTCGAAGAGTCATGGAAGGTGTCGGTAAAAATGGCGCAGGCCACTTTCGAGCAGGCGCTGGATTCAGATGGCGGCTTGATGTACGAGGGCCGCGGGAAAGAAATCATCGATACGGACAAGCAATGGTGGCCGCAAGCAGAAACGGTGGTGGGATTTCTAAACGCCTACGAACTTACGGGGAAAGACTATTTTCTGAAGGCTTCAGAACGAGCCTGGGAGTTCATCGAGAAATATATCGTCGACCACGCTCACGGCGAGTGGTACTGGAAGGTATCGCGCGATGGAACACCGAGTAACGACAAGTACAAAGTAGACGCCTGGAAATGTCCGTATCACAACAGCCGGGCCTGCTTTGAGGTGATGGAAAGACTGGACCGAATGACCGAACGGTAAAACGCATAGAGAAGAAGCGGCGGGCGGAGATGAGCATGAACGACAGCGGATTTAGAAAGAAAGTGCAGGAATTGTTTCGCGAGCACGAAAAGCTGATTACGCGCAAAAATCGGAAGATTCGGGGAAGCAATGGTGTTTACGAGCGCTATGCGAACCCCGTGCTGACGGCGGAGCATACCCCGCTGTTTTGGCGCTACGATTTCGACCGCAAGAGTAATCCAAACTTGATGGAGCGCATGGCCATAAATGCGACCTTCAACGCCGGGGCGATGGAATTTGAAGGAAGGTTTCTGGTGTTCGCGCGGGTCGAAGGCGCCGATCGGAAATCCTTTCTCGCCGTGGCGGAAAGCCCGGACGGGGTGGACAACTTCCGTTTCTGGGATTATCCGATTCTGATGCCGGAAACTGCCGAACGAGACACCAACGTATATGACGTTCGGGTTGTGCGCCACGAAGACGGCTGGATCTACGGATTATTCTGCACGGAGCGAAAGGACCCCCGAGCGCCGAGTTGGGACACGGCGGCGGCGGTGGCGCAATGCGGTATCGCGCGCACGAAAGACCTGAAGAAATGGGAACGCTTGCCTGACCTGAGGACGAAGTCGCCACAGCAAAGGAACGTGGTGTTGCATCCGGAGTTTGTCGGCGGCAAATACGCGTTGTACACACGGCCCCAAGATGAGTTCATCCAGGCGGGAAAAGGTGGCGGCATCGGATGGGGACTGTGCGCATCGATGGAAAAAGCGATTATCGAGAATGAAATCATCATCGACAATCGCGAATACCACACTATCAAGGAAGTGAAAAACGGGCTGGGGCCGGCGCCCATCAAGACAGCAAAGGGCTGGCTGCATCTGGCCCATGGCGTGCGCAACACGGCGGCAGGGCTGCGCTACGTGCTGTATATGTTCTTGGCAGAACTCGAGAAGCCTTACGTAATCTCGCACCGTCCCGGCGGTTATTTCCTCGCTCCACAGGGCGAGGAGCGCACCGGGGATGTTTCCAACGTGACCTTCAGCAACGGATGGATCGCAACAAAAAGAGGCGACGTGTTCATCTACTACGGCGCTTCGGATACTCGTTTGAATGTCGCGACCAGCACGGTGGACAAATTGTTGGACTACGTGTTGAACACGCCGGAAGATCCCCTGCGGAGCTTTGCCTGTGTCGAACAGCGTTATTCGCTGATCCGGAAAAATCTCGAACTGCTGAAGGACACCGGCAAGCTGTCTGGCAAAGCACGGCGGGGAAAACAATAGGGCCACAGGTTTTGTGGGAACGAGGTGCTCCAATGAAAGCACGACTTCGACTGTTCGTAGCCGGCATGGCGCTGCTATTCGTGTGCAGTGCGGGATTCTCACGAGATGCTTCAGGCACTCCGCGCCAGACTGCGCAAAATAGGAAGCCGCACGAGTGGTGGAAGGGTCAGTATCCGGGCGAGCCGCTGAAAAGCCCGAATGCTAAGAAGTTGCCGTTAATTTCTGTCCGCGGAAACAAGTTTGTCGACGCCAATGGGAACACCGTCCTTTTCCGAGGGCTGTCGATTTCCGATCCCGACAAGATAGAAGGTCAAGGACATTGGAACAAAGAGCATTTCGCGAAAGTGCAGCAGACCGGAGCACGTTTAGTGCGCATCCCGGTGCATCCGATTGCCTGGCGCGAGCGGACGCCCAAGGCATACTTCGCTCTCCTCGATCAGGCCGTAGAATGGTGCACCGATCTGGGGCTGTACATCGACCTGGATTGGCATTCGATCGGCAATCTAGAAACCGGCGTGTTCCAGGACCCCATGTATGAAACATCGAAGGCGGAAACATTCCAATTCTGGCGCCTCGTTTCCCGGCACTTTGCGGGAAACAACACGGTTGCTTTTTATGAGCTGTTCAATGAGCCGACAACGTACAACAATCAGCTCGGTCCGGCCTCGTGGGAACAATGGAAGAGAACGAATGAAGACCTCATCGCCGTGATCCGCGCATTCGATGCCGAGAAAATTCCGCTTGTGGCGGGATTCGATTGGGCCTACGACCTGACGCCGCTGCACGTCGCTCCCATCCAGGCTGAGGGAATCGGATACGTCACGCATCCTTATCCATTCAAAAGAAGCAAACCTTGGGAGCCGAAGTGGGACGAGGATTTTGGCTTTGCCTCCGGACGCTACCCCGTGATCGCCACCGAGTTCGGTTTCTGGACAGGCAGCGGCGCGAATCCAGACTATGCCGACTATGGGCCCAGGATCATCAAGTATCTCGAAAGCCGCGGCATCAGTTGGGTGGCGTGGATCTACGATCCGGAGTGGGAACCGTCGCTGATTACTTCGTGGGACGGCTACGCTCCGAGCGAATCCGGAAAGTTCTTCATTGACGCTCTGCAGGGGAAAATCAAGTAGGAACGCTCGAAAAGAGCACGCCTTCTATCGAGCAAGGACCTTGTCGATTTTATGAAGCTCTGCCGAGGAAAACTGTAAGTTGTCCAGCGCCGCCACGTTTTGTTCTACCTGTTCGACGCGACTTGCGCCAATCAAAGCGCTGGTCATCCGCGCATCGCGCAGAACCCAGGCGAGAGCCATTTGTGCGACGGATTGGCCTCGAGCTTTCGCCAGTTCTGCGAGTGCTTGAATCTGCGCTACTCGAGCTGCGCTTACGTCGTCCTTTTTCAAAAAGAAGTTCTTGCTGGCCCGGGAATCCGCTGGGATTCCGTGGAGGTAGCGATCGGTGAGCAATCCCTGTGCCAGCGGACAGAAAGCAATGCAGCCGATGCCTTCTTTCCCCACTACATCGAGCAGACCTTTCTCGATGCTTCTATCGAACATGGAGTACTTGGGCTGGTGAACAAGGCACGGCGTGCCAAGCTTCCGGAGAATGCCTGCGGCGGTTTGCGTTTGCGCGGGATCGTAGCTCGAGATGCCAGCATAGAGGGCCTTGCCGGACCGCACGGCGTGATCCAGAGCGGACATAGTCTCTTCCACCGGGGTCTGTGGATCGGGGCGGTGCGAATAGAAGATGTCCACGTAATCGAGCCGCATGCGCTGGAGGCTCTGATCCAGGCTCGCGAGAAGATATTTGCGCGAGCCCCAATCGCCATACGGCCCCGGCCACATGCCCCATCCCGCTTTTGTGCTGATGATGAGTTCGTCGCGATGCGTCGCGAAATCGGCGTGCAGGAGCCGCCCGAAGTTCTCTTCCGCGGAGCCTGGGGGAGGGCCATAGTTGTTGGCCAGATCAAAGTGCGTAATCCCAAGGTCGAAGGCGCGGCGCAGCATTGCCTGAGCGTTTTCGAACGAATCCACACCGCCGAAGTTGTGCCACAGCCCGAGCGAAACAGCCGGCAGCAGCAAGCCACTACGGCCACAGCGGCGATATTGCATATTGTCGTAACGCGAACTCGCTGGCGTGTAGCTCATAGGAGAGTCCCTGGTTATCTTTGCGCGTGGACGAAATGCGCGGGACAGTGCCATGTAGAAGGTGGCCGGCGAAGGTTAGCGCAAAGTCGCTTTGACGGCCACTGTTTTCGCTCCAGCCGGCGGCAGCGGCACGAGATTGCCGGGCACTGAGCTTCCGTTAACTTCGAGCGATACCTGGTTTCCGGGGCCCGCGCGCTGAACTTCAATCTGATACGTCGTGCCGCGGAATTTGCGAGTCGCCTTGAACCCGCTCCAACTTCCGGGAATAACGGGAGCGATGCGCAGTCCGTCGAAATCGGTGCGAATGCCAAGGATCCACTGCGTGATGGCAAAGTAATTCCATGCCGCCGTGCCGGTGAGCCAGGAATTCTTGGCTTCTCCATGAGTGGGAGCATCGCGCCCGGCGATCATCTGCGCATAAACGTAAGGCTCGCAGCGATGGACATCGCTGATTTCCTCGCGCGCGGAGGGATTGATTCGCGTGTAGTAATCATGGGCGGCATCGCCATTGCCAACGCGTGTTTCGCCAATGATCACCCAGGGATTGTTGTGACAGAAGATGCCGGCGTTTTCCTTATAGCCCGGAGGATAAGAGGAGATTTCCCCGAGTTCCAGATAGTACTTGGAGTAGGCGGGTTGCTGCAGAACGATGCCGTGCTTGGTGGCAAGCAGCTTGCGCGTAGATTCAAGCGCTCGTGCAGCCATTCCATCGTCGATGCCGACGCCAGCTAGTGTGCAATAGCCTTGCGTTTCGATGAAGATTTTGCCTTCGGCGCACTCTTTCGAGCCCACTTTGCGGCCGAAATCATCGTAGGCGCGAATAAACCATTCTCCATCCCATCCTTGTTTCCGGATCGTGGCGTCCATTTTCGAGACTTCGGCCAGATAGGAGGAACATTCGCCGGGCAAGCCACGGCGGCTGGCGATTTGTGCTAGCTCGCGCCCGGCATGCACGAACAGCGCGGCGATGAACACGGACTCGGCGACCTTGCCATCCTTGTTCGTGGTGGTCTGAAAAGATTGGCCCGGAGAATCGGAGAAGCAGTTCAGGTTCAGGCAATCGTTCCAATCGGCGCGGCCAATCAGTGGCAAGCCATGGGGCCCGAGGCGATCAAGCGTGTACCGGAAACTGCGCTGCAGATGCTCGTACAGAGGCGTTTCGGAACCCGGTGCGTTGTCGTAAGGAACTCGCTCGTCGAGGATGCTCCAAACGCCAGTTTCCTTTATATAGGCGCTGACTCCGAGAATCAGCCAGTGGGGATCGTCATTGAAGCCGCTTCCCACGTCATTGTTGCCGCGCTTGGTGAGCGGCTGGTACTGGTGATAAGCGCCGCCGGTGGGGAGTTGTGTGGCGGCAAGATCGAGTATGCGTTCGCGCGCGCGGCCGGGAACCATGTGCACAAAACCCAGCAAATCCTGGTTGGAATCGCGGAAGCCGAGACCCCTCCCAATGCCTGATTCGTAAAACGACGCAGAACGCGACATGTTGAAAGTGGCCATGCACTGGTAGGCGTTCCAGATGTTCACCATGCGGTTGGTGTGCACGTCCGGCGTATCTACCTGGCAAAGCCCCAGCAACTCTTCCCAATAACGACGCAACTTTTCGAAGGCCGCATCGGCTTTGGCAGGAACGAGGTATTTGGCAATTACCTCTTTCGCCGTTTTTTTGTTAAGAATCTGCGAATCCAGCGGATCGAATTTCCGGTCGCGCGGATTCTCCTGATAGCCGAGGACAAAAACAATCTGACGGGATTCGCTGGGCTTGAGAGACAACTTAACGTGATGCGAGCCAATCGGCGCCCAGCCGTGCGCCACGGAGTTGCCAGACTGGCCACGTTCCACCGCGGCAGGGTTGTCCCAACCACGATAGGCACCGAGAAAGGCATCGCGCTGAGTATCGAAGCCCGCCGTCTTTTCGGAGCAGGCGAAGAAGGCGAAATGGTCGCGGCGCTCGCGGTATTCGGTCTTGTGGTAAATGACTCTGTCCTCGACTTCGACTTCGCCAATGCTGAAATTGCGTTGGAAGTTCGTGGAATCGTCCTGTGCATCCCACAAACAGAATTCAATGAGAGAGAAGACCGAAAGTTCGGCAGCCTGCGGGCGATGATTGGTGACTGTCGTCTGCCAGATTTCCAGGTTTTCATCGAGCGGCACGAAATACCGCGTGCTGGCCTCGATGCCCTGATATTTCGAGCCAATGATGGTGTAGCCCATGCCGTGGCGGCAGGAGTAATTCTCCAGTTTGCGGCGCGTGGGTTGCCAGGACGGCGACCAAAACTCGCCGGAGGTATCGTCGCGCAAGTAGATGTAGCGCCCTCCAAAGTCGTATGGCGCATTGTTGTAGCGATAGCGCGTGATGCGGCGCAAACGCGCGTCACGATAAAACGAATAACCGCCAGCGGTATTGGAGATGATCCCAAAGTACGCCTGACAGCCAAGATAGTTGATCCATGGCAGAGGCGTATCCGGCCGGGTAATCACATATTCGCGAAGCGAATCGTCGAAGTAGCCATATTTCATACGCGTGCTCCCGGGAGCGATGCGTTCGGATGGCAAGGAATAACTAGTATAACGATATTTTAGTAGAAAAATGCAAGCCGAAGGTGTACATATGAAGCAATCTTCAAGGTAAGACAAGCGCGCCAAGCGCAGAGCGACGTAGCGGGAGTCACGCGGGCGGGTGACCGCAATCACTGCCGCGTTTTAAGCAAAACGCAAGGCTGATTGTCCCGCATCACGTCACCCGCTGCGAAAGAGAACAATATGGCCAAATCGTCCAGAAGGCAGGGCACGCACCGCGCGGCTACTTGCGCACGCAAGCTTCTGCCGTTCGTTTTCGTTTTGTGTATTGGTTTGTGTTTTGCAATGAAGCAAACAGCCTGTGCAACAGAACCTGCAAGCGCTCAGATCAAGGTGGACCAGGTCGGGTACCTCCCCGCGAGCGCGAAGATTGCGGTGGTCACAGCACCAGCTACACATTTCGAGGTGAAACGCGCGAGCGACGATTCGACGGTATTCCAGGGTGAATTGGGACCCGCCACTCCGGATGTGGATACCGGCGATTCCGTTCAGCTTGCGGATTTTTCGAAGTTACGCGAACCCGGCACCTATTATCTAAACGTGCCGGGAGTCGGTCGGAGCTGGACGTTTTCGATTCGCCGGGACGTTTTCTCCCACACCTACTATCTGGCAATGCGTGCCTTTTACGGGCAGCGGTGCGGGACCGCCGTGGACCTCGGGCCAGAATTTCCGGAGTACAAACACCCAGCCTGCCACTTGAAGGGGGAGTTCCACGCCTCGTCCGGCAAACAAGGAGAGCGCGACAACGTCGGCGGCTGGCACGATGCCGGAGACTACGGACGATACGTGGTGAACTCTGGAATTGCTACCGGGACGCTGTTGTGGACGTGGGAAATCTTCGGCGCAAGACTGAAGGGCATCAAGCTGAACATTCCTGAGAGCGGGAACGGCACGCCCGACATACTGAACGAGGCGCGATGGAACCTGGAATGGATGTTGAAGATGCATGATGACGACGGCGGCGCCTGGCACAAGCAGACCAGCGAGCGTTTCCCCGCGTTCGTGATGCCCGAGGACGACCATTCGACGAGTATGGTAGTTGGGACGGGCAAGGAACCCTACAAGAGCACTTGTGCAACGGCAGACCTGGCGGCAGTGGCAGCAATCGCCGCGCGCGTGTACCAGCCATTCGATGCCAAGTTTGCGGCGCGCAACTTGGAAGCGGCGCGCAAAGCGTGGCTCTGGACGGAAAAGTACCCTAACGTAACCTTCAAGAATCCACCGGGCGTCACTACGGGCGAATACGGTGACGATTACTGTGGCGACGAGCGGTTGTGGGCCGCTGCTGAACTTTGGCGCACGACTGGAGACCCTAAATACAGCGAGTATTTTGTCAAGCAGTATCCGGATTTCCGCGCCAGCTTGGAGGCTATGACGCCAGAGGATTGGAAAGACCTGGCGGACATGGGCCTTTGGACTTACGCGCTAGGCGCGCGCAAGGGTTCCGATCCGGAGCTGCTGGCTGACATCCGAAAACGCACTGCCCAAGCAGCGCAGGCGATTGTGGAACGCACGAGGAAGAATCCCTATCACGTTAGCCTGCAGGCTAAGGACTACGTGTGGGGCTCGAATGGCGTGGCCGCAAGTTACGGAACGGAACTACTGGTGGCCAACGCTCTGTCGCCCGATCCAGCCTACGTGGCTACCGCTCTCGACAATCTGCATTACCTGCTCGGGCGCAATACCTTCTCGCTCTGCTGGGTCACGCAGGTGGGCGCAAACCCATATCATCACCCACATCATCGCCCCAGCGCGGACAAAAC
>Ga0187784_10003026_pt1 | contig 13575 bp, 7 predicted proteins | sample 1015_SJ02_MP15_2_FD_132964 | JGI IMG/M metagenome (GOLD analysis project Ga0187784, IMG submission 132964) | Tropical peat soil microbial communities from peatlands in Department of Meta, Colombia - 1015_SJ02_MP15_20_MG | ecosystem: Environmental > Terrestrial > Soil > Wetlands > Peat | place...
CGGATCGGTCACCAGCACCAGCCAGGCGGTTGACGGCATGTTGTGGCCGCTCTGCAATAGCCCGGTGTACGAATCGTCCACGGTCGCGAAGTCGGGTCCGGCGCGGATCCCCATGGTGTCGTCGGATTCATCCATGTCGAACCCGATGAAATAGTCATTGTGCAGGCCCATCGCGACGCCGGTGGCCCAGTCATGCTGAAGCGCGCCACCCAGCCAGGCGCCGAAGTTGGAATCGAACGCGTCGATGATATGTGAACGATAGCCGGTGTAGATATTGCTCTTTACTCCATTGAGGATGTCCTTCACCGGCGCGGCCGCATAGTTACTGTTGTTGGTAAGACTGTAGAGACTCGGATTCTCGTAGTACAGAAACGGTATTTTCTGCGGCATTGTGCCGTCGGCCGTGTTCCAGTTGGCAGGCATCCCGGGCCACGCATACTCCGAGGCGTATTCGCTCAGTGTGTTGAAGCCCCACAGCATCAGCCGCCGCACCGATTGCAGGCCCCAGTTGGCTTCCCAATTGGAATTGGGCCCGCTCGCGTACTTGCGGCTCACCGCATTGGTCAGGGTGGATGAATCGTTCCACGCCACGTCGTAAACGCCCTTCAGAAAGAAGCCGTTGCCGGCCGGATCGCATAGCCACCAGCGATTGCCGATCTTCTGGGTATAGAAATGCGCCTTCGGCCCGCCCGGACATTGTATCGCGGTCGTGCCGCCGTACGCGTCCAGCCCCGGCTCTCCCGATGGTGGATCGACCGTCGGCGTTGGACTCGGCGTGGGCGTCGGACTCGGCGTCGGCGCCAGGCGCGGAGTGGGACCCGGAGTCGCCGCCGCGGTCGGTGAGGTGGCCGCAGTCGGACACGGAGTCGCCGCCGGCAGCGTGATCGTGGGCACCGATTTCGGCGCGAGAGTCGCAGTCGGCCCCGGAGTAGCAATCGGAGTTAAGGTGGGATCCGGCGTCTGTGTCCACGCCGGCGTCGGCGATACGGGCGGGTCCGGGATCGGCGCCGCCTGGTTCGAGGCTTCGATCACGAACGCTCCGCCCACGAAAGCGCCATCCGCGGCCGCTGCCGACTGATAATTGGCACTGGTCGCTGCGCCTTTTGTTACCGGCGAGGTCTGATAGTAATCGTCCAGAGTTTGGCCATCGGTATCGACGATCTGCGAGTGCAGCGCCGTCAACCCGGCGTTGGCGCTGGTGACGGCTCCCGGATTGTCCGACCAGGCAGAAGTCAGAACCAGTATTCCGCCTGAGAAATTCGGTGTAAGCGAAGGCGGCGCGGCGGAAAAAACCCCCGGCGGATAGACAGTATAATTGGTCGCCGACACGTCGATCGGATTGGCGAGGTTGACGTTGGCCCAGCCGGTGATCGCGCCCGAGAAGTCCGGACTGCTGTTGTTGAAATTCCAGGTGAAAGAGGCCGGATCGCTACTCTGATAGACCTTCCAATACCACCAGACTTCGCAGTAGGCCCACATCGGGGGCAGACCGTTGGATTGATGCGCGAACAGGGTCCATCCGGCGGGCGGCGTGATCGCCACCGCAGGGCCTCGGCTGCCAATCTGGGCCGTGACGGACGCGATCATCACCGAGCCACCTGCAGTCAGGCGCGCCGGGGTTGTGATCGTGAGCGTGGAGCCGATCGCGACCGTCGAGGTCGTGGTGTCGATCGGTGAAGGCGGCGGTCCCGTCAGCCTGGCATTCGATGGCCCAGCCGGGGTGGAAGTGGGAGCTGCAGTCGCAGTGGGCGCGCGGGTCGGAGTCGGGGTCGGTCTTTGAGTCGGTGTGGGGGTCGGAGTCACGGTCGGTCGCGGAGTTGGAGTGGCCGGCGGTCGCTGAGTTAGCTGTGGCGTGGGTGAAGCAGTCGGTATTGGGGTGGGTGTCGACGTGCGCCACCATGCCGATGCGCTCCCCGCAGACGCCGGGATCGCGATCATGAGTATCGCCGCGAGCGGCGCGATCCGAACCGCCGGGAGCGCCAAGCCGATCGCGGACGCGGCGTTCCGATGCGTAATTTTTGCAAAGACGATCGGCACAGACTCAAGCGCCCGGGTTCGCTCCATCTTGGTACGGACACCATCGCCCGGCGCGGCATCGGCCACTCTCACCATTAGTAGATTTTAATAACCATAAGTAGAGACCCGAGTCAACCCGGGACCGGAACCCCGCGTGACCTGCGGCAGCGGCAAGCGGAAAAGAATTGACCGCGATCAGAACCATAGAGATTACAGAACCCGGGCGTTGGAACGACCTGGTCCTGGCTCTGCCCAACTGCGAGCTGCACCAGGGCTATGAGTGGGGCGAGATCCAGCGTCATCGGGGATCTGTGCCCTATCGGTTCGCGGTGATGCGCGACGACCGCTGTATCGCCGCGGTCCAGCTCCTGGCCAGGCGGGTGCGCAGACTGAACGAGTTCGTGCTCTACGCGCCGCGAGGTCCGCTGCTTGACTGGGGCGACGGCAGTGCCTGGAGCGGCGTGATCGAGGCCATGAAGCGGGTAGCCGCGCAGACCGGGGCGGTATTTCTGAGGGTAAGCCCGGGCCTAAAGGCGACCGAAGACGGAGCGCGCGAGGCGATCCTGCGCCGGGGGTTCATCCAGCTTGGCGCCGACCGCACGGTGTGGAACATGCCGCGCATCACGCAGGCACTGGACCTGCGTCCGACCGAAGAGCAGCTCAAGGCCCGGATGCGCAGGCGGACGCGCCAGTCGCTCGATACTGCCCGACGGCGCGGCGCGGTAATCGAGGCCGACAACTCGGTCGAGGCGGTCATGCGTCTTCACCGCCTCATGGTCAGCCTCGAAGAGCAGAAGGGCTACCCAGCGACGTCACTTAAGTGGCTGCTTTGCGAGCATCGGGAGTACTACACCGCGGCGGCCAAGGGCGTGATTTGGATCGTCACCTTCAAGGGCAAAGATTTGGCAGCCGCGTCGGCGGTTCGCTTCGGCGGGGCCGCGTACTCGCTCCATCTCGCGTTGGACCGCAGCGACGCGGCGCGCGGCTTCCGCCCCGGGCCCGCGCTCGACTGGGAAGCGGTTCGTTGGGCCAAAGCGCACGGCTGCGAGGTCTTGAACCTCGGCGGAAGCATCCGGCGGTTCCCGCCCGATCAGAAAGATCCCGGTTACGGAATCTACGATTACAAGCGCGGCTTCGGCGCCTCACTCAACTATCTGACCGGCTATTACGATCTCGTATTTCGGCCGATGCGCTACCGGACTTTCAGGCTCGCCGAGCGTGTGCAGCCGCTCTGGGAGCGCCTGCAAGAGAGTATGAACCGCGCCAGGATGCGCGCGCGTCAGGCCGCCGCCACCGATCGCGCCGCACCCAGGCCCGCGCACGCTCTGGATGAACGCCAGATCGTCGCGCGCGCGGCCGCCAATCACAACAGACTCGATGGGCTGATCGAATCGGCACCCGGCGTTCCGTTTCCCAACTCGATACATGAATAGCAACCACATCGCGCCAGCCGAGCGCCAACCTGAGGCCGGCATCGAGACCGCGGCCGCTGCTTCGCGCGGCCATTTGCGGGTACTGATCATGATGCTCGAGAACTGGCGGCCGACGCCGCGCCTGGCCAAGCCGCTTCACGACGCCGGCTTCAAGGTTGCCGCGTTGTGCCCTGCCGGCAACTGGCTCAGCAAGACGCGCTATGTCGACGAACTATTGACCTACCCGGAGGGAACCACGCGCGGAGTGATCAAGTCGCTGGGGCGCGGCTTGCGCAAGATCGCCCCGGGGCTGGTGGAGATGGCGACGCGCAGCCCGGGCTCCGTCGTCCGGCACAGCATCGAGACGCGGCTGACCTCGGCCCAGGTCGTCGAAGCGCTGGTCGCTGCGATGCGGCGCCCGGAGCGCACTCTGCTGATCTGCGGAGACGAGTTCGTCCGGCGCTTGCTGAACTATCTGGTTCGCCTTTCAGAGCAGGCCGGGCCGGACGCGTCAGCCCTGCCCGCGGACGTGCTGGCCAGCCTCAAGTCCTCCTTCGGTCCGCCGGACTTCTACGAGGCAGCCAATCGGAAGAGCGCGCTCTACGAACTGGCTGATCGGACCGGCGTTCTGCAAGCTTGCCCGGAACCCGTGTTGGCCGCCGCCGAGATCGATCGCTACGCAGCCCGCACCGGCTACCCGATCGTGCTCAAACGCGACTTTACCAGCGGCGGCGACGGAGTAGCTATTTGCCATGATCGCGGCCAGGCCCATGCGGCGCTCGCGCGCTTGCAGAACCTGGGGCCCGAAGCGGAGTCGATCGTGCGCCTGTTCGAGAATGGATCACGTCCTGAGCCTCTCAAGGACCGGGCCAAGATCACAGTTCAAAAGTTTATCAGCGGGGTCGCGGCGCTGTGCGGAGTGGCGGCGCTCGAGGGCCGGCTGCTGGCGAGCTTCACGGCCACCAAGCTCGAGGTCAGATGGGAAAACGGACCGAGCAGTGTCGTCAGGTTCGCCCGCAATGAGGAAATGGAGCAAGCGGCCGCCCGCTTGGTCAGCGCGATCGGATTTACCGGAATCGGCGAAGTCGAATTCATGATCGAAGACCGCACCAACCGCCCCTATCTTTCGGAGTTCAATCCGCGTCCCGCTCCGACCTCTCATCTGGGCGGTCTGGTCGGGGCAGATTTGTGCTCTGCGCTCTTCGACGCGCTCACAGGAAATCCGCGGCCGGAGCCGCTCTCGACCCAGGGCGAGCGCGTGGTGGCGCTCTTCCCTCAGGAGTGGATCAGAGACCCGTCGAGCCAGTGGCTTCTGAACGCCTGGCACGATGTGCCCTGGGACGATCCGTCGCTGCTCGAGGCGCTGGTCCGCGACGGGACCTATGCCGGGCAGCGCGACTTTCTCGCCCAGCGGCCGTGAGGAGCTTCGAGCAGAGCTAGCGTCGATGGCGACCACGCGCGCGGTGATAATCGGTGGAAGCATGGCCGGTCTTTGCGCCGGCCGCGTGCTCAGCGAATTCTTCGATCGCGTCACCGTAATCGAGCGCGATTGCTATCCGACCGGGATAGCCGATCGCGCAGGGGTTCCGCAGGGCCGCCATTTCCATTCGCTGTTGACCCGTGGAATCAGCGAGCTGGAGCGGCTGTTCCCGGGCTTCCGGCAAACCTGCCTGGAACGGGGCGCGACATTGATCGAGCCGGCGCTGGAAACCGTTTCGCTAAGCCGCACAGGCTGGGCCGGCGGTTATCGCACTGGCCTGCTCAATCTCGCCGCCAGCCGCGCGCTGACCGAATCGGTGGTGCGCGATCACTTTCGCCGGCTCTCGAACGTCGAGGTGCTTGAGAACACCTCAGTGACCGGGCTCGAAGTCAGTGCCCGCCAACCCCGCCGATGCACCGGCGTACGAGCGCGTCCGCGTGACGGCGGCGGCGGGGTTACGATCGACGCGGACTTGGTGGTCGACGCGTCGGGGAGCGGCTCCAGGATCCCACAATGGTTGCGCGAGGCGGGAATCGAGCCGCCGCAGGAAACGATCGTCGATCCGCATGGCGGCTACGCCTCACGGTTCTATCGGGCGCCGATCGCCAAGTGGCCGTCGGATTGGTGGTGGAAAGGTATCCAGGTTCCGAGAACATATAGCCGCGAGCATTTCGATGCGACCTCGGTCTACTTCGGAAAACTCGAAGGCGAACTTTGGCATCTGAGCATTCAGGCGCTCGGCCAGCGGCCGCCGCGTGGCGAGGAGGAATTCAACGCCCACATCGCTAAGCTGCGCACGCCGCTGGTCCACGAGATGGTGCAGGTGATGGAGCCGGTTTCGCCGGTCTACGGCGCCGGCTCGCTCCACAACCAACGGCGCCATTACGAGCGATGGAACGACTCGCTCGGCGGCTTCGTCGCACTGGGTGATTCGGTCTGCCGCCTCAATCCGTTGGCCGCGCAGGGCATCACCGTAGCGGCGGTGTCGGCCACGATTCTGCGCGATCTCCTCGACCGGCTCGGCCCGGCGAGCCCGCAGTTGCCCAGGCAATTCTTCGCGGCCCAGGCGCGCTTTCAGAAAGATCCGTTCCGCATCGCCGCCGGAGCCGACTTGCGCTTTCCGTTCACGGACGGGGCACGCACGATGTCGCTCAGGCTCTTCAATCGGTACATGGACGCGGTCAGCCTGGCGGTCGCAAATCCGACAGTGCGGCTAAGACTCAGCGAAGTGATGCGCCTGGTAAAGCCCGTATCCGCGCTGCTCGAACCGGCCGTGATCAGCCGGGCCGCGTGGGCCGGCGTGCGCCTGGTTGCGCAGCGGGCGGCTCGCAAAGTGAGTGGAAATGGCCGCGTGGCCGAATCGACCACACCGGCCGCACTGGCCGCACAAAGCAGCGGGCTTCCGCCCCGGCCATTCTCGACCTCGACTCCCGCCGCGGAACGGACCTGATTGCCGGTTAGGCGGTTCAGTCCGGCGCCAGCTCAGTATGCCGCCAGCTCAGTCTACTGCAGTGTCTTCCTCAGTCGATTGCCCACCCCGTCCGTGATCTGAGGCTCTCTTCCGGACCGGATTCGGTCCAACTTCCCGTAAAGCCTGCCAGCACGGAGCGATCGGCCGTTGCGCGCCAATACTCACTCGGGAGCGGCCGTTGAGGACGCGGTGTTGCGATCGAGCGCTGTCATAGTGTCGAGAGCGCGCAGACGCTTTGAGTAATCGTTCGCTCTCAGGCACATCCAGATCGGTCCCGCAATCATCCAATAGATAGTGAGTAACCCGAGGCGATCGAACAGACCCCCCAGGAGCGCAAGACCGAAAAGTCCCTCCGACTCGAAGCCATGCCCAAACAGGCCGCCGATGAGCTTGATCAGCGGCAGCTCTCGCAGCGGCCGCCGCTCGAGGGCCGCCACGTGATCGAGATCGGCCGTGCGGAGCCGGCCCGACGTGCAGGCGGCGTAAAAACGCAACGAGTCGCCGACCCCGATCGTCACCGCGCCCACAGCGCCGGCCAGGAACATGAAGCGCGAGCCGGTCTGCGCAAACACCGACGCTCCCGCGGCCAGTGGCAGCGCGGTCTTGATCAGTCCGTGTCCCATCAGGTCGAGAAACCCGCCGACCGTCGAGCTGCGCCGGGTGATTCGAGCCACCTCGCCGTCGACGAAATCGAGCAGGTAGGAAAATTCGAGCAGCAGCCCGCCGCCGACCCGCACGATCCATATTGATGAAAGGATGCAGGCCGCTCCGGCCAGGCCGATCAGAATCCATACGACGGTGATGCCGTTGGGCGTGGCGCCCCACTTGGAGAGCGGAATCGACAGGTAGATCGAGAACGCCCGGTAAAAGCGATCGGTGCGGCTGGGGCTGTACTCCGGAGGCTGCGCGATTCGCCTGAGCTCTTCGCGCGTGAGCTGGGCGACCAACGGCGCGTCACTGGATGCTCCGCCGCCCGGCGCCTTCGCCACCCCGCTAGACACGCAGGTTCTCCAGCGCCGCGATCAGGAAATCATTGTCGGCCCTGTCACGGACGGCAATCCGGACGTATTGGCCCTCCTCCAGGCCGCGTTTTCCGGTGCAATCCTTGATCAATATCCCGTGACGGTCCAGCAGCGCTTGCGCAAGTGAAGTAGCCGTAAGCCCGCCGTTGACTTCGCATAGAAAATAATTGGCTTCGGAGTTGATTACTCTGAGCAAGCCGGGCCGGCCAAGCTCGCGCGAGAATCTGGTCCGCTCCTCACGCAGCCAGCGGCAAGCCTGCATATAGTCGTCTTTGTATTTGCCTATTATCTGAAGAAAGAACTCTCCGAGCGAGTTGATATTCCAAACCGGTAGCGTGCTCCTGATTGCGCTAATCAGGTTGCGATCGGCGGATCCGAGCACGCCGAGCCGCAAGCCGGGAATGCCGTAGCTCTTGCTGATGCTCCTGATGACCGCCAGGCGTGGATAACGCGCCAGAACCTCGCCGGTCAGCATCGAGCCGGCGGCGCTTTCGTCGGCGAAGTCCACGAACGACTCATCGAGCAGAAGCCGGGTGTGCGTTTTCTCAAGATGGCCGGCGAGCGTGAGCAGATCGTGCCGGTTGATGAAATGTCCGCTGGGATTGTCCGGATTGATCAGCACCAGCAGGCTGAGCCTCTCGGCGAACCTCATCAAATCCACGATACCGTAGCTAAAGTCGGGGCCATGGGTTCTGAACAGCCTCACCTCCGGACCGCCGGGTGCGCGGCGCGCGTACTCATCGAACGACGGCACGACTAGGCCGATTTCCCCTTCCACGCATCCCAGCAGCGCGCGAATCAGCTCGGAGGCGCCGTTACCGGCCAGAATCTGATCGGGATCGCATTCAAAGAGCCGGGCCGCCAGCGCGTTTTGGACGTCGAGACCGGAAGGGTAGGAAGTAACTAGCGCGTGCAGGCTCCGATCGATTTCGTCAATCATCCGGCGGCCGGGAAAATACGGATTGACCAGATAGCAAAAATCCTTGAGCCCCGGAAAACGCCAATACCCACCATAGCGCTTTTGATATTGAGCCAGGCGCTGGCCGCGATCGGCAAACAAGGTCTCGGCGATCGCGAGGTCATTTGCGTCGTCGATCTCGTACCACGTTCGCCCTCGCAGCAGGTAGGCCCTGAGCTCGCTCTTGTTCAGGTAGGTGATTACGGTGAGTACCTGCTCATAGTATTTCGAGCGGCCGAACGAAGTGATGTAGGCATTGAGGAACGGCAGGTAAAAGCGTTTGGCGAAGTCACTGGAGAATTTGTAGATATTGACGGTCTTATAATAGTTGTCGGCGTCGGCCCATTTGAACAGCCCCTTGGGCACGATATCGACGATGTTCTCGTCCGCGTCGAGGATCGTAACCGTACCGTCCATCCAAGGCTCGAACTTGGCTACCACGGCAAGGTTGCGCGCCGGGCTCTGGACCACTTCGCGAAGCACTTCGGGTTCGAAAATGATGTCGCTCTCGAGCAGCAGGGTGTCATCGGCTTCGAGATGATTGCGCGCCAGCCACAACGAATAGATATTGTTGGTGGTTTCGTAAAGCGGATTGTCGACGAAGACGATATCGAGATCACCGCAATTTTTGTCGACGAAGGCCCGCAGGCCCGCAGCGCCGTGACCGGTCACGATGATCGTTCGGCGGATTCCTGCGCCGGCTATGGCCTCGAGCATCCGCGCGATGAGGGTCTTCCCATTGACCTCCACCATCGCCTTGGTCTTGTCATGGGTGAGACCGCCGAGCCGCCGCCCCATTCCCGCTGCGAGAATCAACGCCTGCATCGCAACTCAATTTCGCGCCGCCCAATAGTACGGTTGCATCCAACTGGAGCGCGCATGTGCCATGATACCATCGTTACAGCATTGTTACAGGTTGTTAGAAGGCGGGCCGAGCCTGCGAGCTTGCCGGCGCCCCGAACAGTGACGACGCGATTGGCCCAATTCGGTGGTCATCTGATAAACAGGGAGACGTGAAGCCCGCCCGATCGCCGCTGACGCCTTCGCTGCACATGCCATTGATGACGGCCTCCGGCAGGGAACAGATGTATGGGGGATAGCCTCGACGTCAGCGCCACGACCCTCGGCCAGGTACCCGCGCACCAGCGTCACCGGATACTCTCCGGCATGCGCTGGTCGGTTTGGCTGTCGGCTCTTGCCGTGCCTTTCAGTGTGGGAACCAACCTGCTGCTGGCTCGGGTCGGCGCCGAAACCGTCGGCGTCTATGGCCTTCTTAGCGTTTACATCGGACTAATCACGGCCTTCATTTATTTCGGCGGCAACACAGTAGTCATTCGGTTTATTCCGGAATGCAAACGCGAAGACCGGGCGGCCTTCCTCGGTTCGTATTTGTTGGTGATCTTCGCAGCGCTGAGCTTCTGGCTGGTGTTCGCACACCTTTTCCCCGCCTGCTTAAGGCTGGTTCTGGGTCGCGCAGACCGTTTCGGATTCATAATCCTCTGCCTTGCACCGATTCCGATTGTATTTTCGATGATCTTTGCGTTCCTCAAGGGAATGCTCGAGATCCGCACCTCCCAGACACTGCTGAAACTGCTGACGATAATCTCGTTCCTGATGTACGCGGCGATTTTTATCGTCGCCCGGCCGCTCTTGTTGAGCGAGCCGACAGAGGTTGTCTGGAGCATCTACCTGGGGTTGATGGCAATGCTCGCGACGATCGGAGCGGTACGCGTCGTCCGGCTCTGCGGCAGGCCGCAGCTTCGTTTCTACCTGCCCCAGGGGTTCTGGCGATATGCTTTCGCCACCCAGTGGGTTGGGATGGTCTACTTTCTTATTTCTCGCCTCGATTACGTACTGATCCTGAATCTCGGCGGACTGGGAGTGCTTGGCCGGTACGTAGCGATCATGAGCGTGGCCGCGACGGTGCTGATGGTCAGCGACTTTTTCATGGACACGCTGCTGCCCTCGCTGACCAACATGATCGCGGCGCGCAATCATGCAGGCGCGGCAGAAGTCTTCATGATGCACATGCGGATTCTGTTCTTCGTAACCACCGCGGCGAGCTGTGCCGTCATGGTCGCGGCGGCACCGGTGACCGCGGTAATGGGTGGCAAGTATCGTTCGATCCAGGGCCTGATCATTCTGATGGCAATGTTCTGGGGCATCGCCAGCCCAGGGGCCATCGGCGGGACCCTGCTGGCGAGCGTCGGGCGCCAGCAGCTCGCGATCTGGGCGGGCCTGCTGCACGTGGTCGTGTTCACCTGCCTGTTTTTCGCGACCTGGTCGCGTTGGCAGCTGACGGGGGCCGTCGTCTCGTATGGCTTCGCGGTCCTGCTGTCGAACACTGCGCTGATGACCATCGCGCTCAAGACCAGCAGGATCTATCCTTCGATCGCCGGGCTGTGGCTGAAGGCAGCGGGGGTGGAGGCAGCGGTCGGAATCATCGCGCTGCGCTGGCTGCCGCCGGGACTCACCAGCGGCATCGTGACCTGGCTCGCTGCGATGGCTCTGTTTCTTCTGCTGTCGCAGTACCGCGCATCGGAGTGCAAGGCTTTCGCCCAGACCTTTCTTCCCGGCACCACGTTGCAGCCGGTAAGCGGGACGGAACGGCCGGCCTCGGAACCGGTCACGCCGGGCATCGTATGCAGCTAATCGAATGCAGGGCGCGGCGGGTGATAACCCGGCCCGCAATGGGGTGATCGACGAGAAATGAATCAAGCGCTGCAGGTTTGCCTGATCATCCCCACGAAGAACCGGCCCAGAGACCTTGAGCTGGCCGTGCGAAGCATCTGCGTGCAGACCGTCGTTCCGCTGTCGTTGGTGATTGTCGACCAGAGCCTGGACGACGAGAGCCGCCGGCGCGTCGAGGCCGAGCTGGCTGAGGCCGAGCGCCGGCGCGGCGTGCGCTGGAAACTCAAGTACGTTCACGATCCGTCCATCTCCGGAGGCGCGATGGCGCGCAATCGCGCCATGGCAATCGCCGATGGCGACGTGTGGGTATTTCTGGACGATGACGTGATTCTCGAGCCGGATTACCTCGAGCAGCTAGTGGCGGTGTACCGCGACTGTCCCGGCGCAGCCGGCGTGTCCGGCATCATCACCAACCAGCGTCGGCCGCCGGCCCGGTACCGGCTATGGAGTGCGCTGTTCGTGCACGGACCATTTCGTGACGAGCGACAGCCGATCTATTGGAACGCGGATCGGCTGCACAATTCGCCACCGCTCGCGGTGGACCGGTTCACCGGGGCAGCGATGAGCTTTCGCGCCGGCGTCGTGCGTGGAAAGGTCTTCGACGAAAACCTCCGTGGCGTCTCCGAGGCCGAAGATGTCGACTTCTGCGCGCGACTCGGTCCCACGGCGGTGCTGCTGATTGCGCCTCGTGCCCGGCTGGAGCACAGGCACAGTCCCGCCGGCCGCCTGCGTGACCATTGGCTGCGGCGAAGCGTGCGCGGTGATTTCTTCCTTTACAGGAAGAATTGGAACAAGGGCTTCTTCAATTTCCTGTGCTATTTGTGGCTCTGGGTCGGTTATTGCTTAGTTGCCCTCCTGGCCGGTTTACTGAGGGCGTCGCTTGATCCGTGGCGTGCCCTGCGTACGGGCATTGAAGAGGCCGCCCAAGCCGCACCGCGCCCGCGAGGCGGGGGAGCAACCTGAGCCGCTATCGTTACCGGTTGTAAGAAGGCGGGCCGAGCCTGCAAGCTGGCCGGCGCTCCGAACAGTTACGGCACGATTGGCCCAATTCCTTGGTCATCTGATAAACGGTGGATGCGTGAAGCGCGCACGATCGACGCTGACAACAGCATCGCTGCCCGTATTGCTTGTCCTGATCGGTTGCAGCGCTTCGTGGTCAAGCCCCGTGTCGACGCTGGTGCCAGCCGCGACGCCGGGCGCCTCCGCCGAAGGTTTGGACGCGTACGGGGGCACGACCGCGATACCCTGTCCGGCCGGTCCGAAGCCTCATTTCTACACCCAGAAGATTGGCAATCGCTGGTGGCTTTGCGATCCGGCTGGAAACGGCTTTTTCCTCAAGGGCGTCTACGACGTGACCTGGACTGACTCCACGCTCCTGACCGACAAAGTCAAACAGAAATATGCGCGCGGCGGCAATCCGGACTGGCAAGCCAATTGGGGCTTGCAATCGGTGCGGCGGCTGGCGCTTTGGGGTTTCGATACGCTCAGCGAATACTCATCGGAGTACACCTGGCCCGGGATGCGCGCGAACTGGAACACCAGCGACGGCACGATACCGCAGAAGATGCCTTTTTTATCTTACACGAACCCCAGCCTCTACAGCCTCACCAACGCCGGGCACTATGCGAAAGCCCCGGTGAAAGACATCCTCAATGGTATAAAGAAAGACATCTACACCGGCTATCGCTCGCATATTATCGACGCGTTCGATCCTAACTTCGGCGCCTGGCTGGCCGGCACGCTTCAGCACGAGTGGGGAACGGGCGTGGCGCTCGGCCTGCACAATGACTATTTCATCGGCTTCGACATGGACGAATCCGACAACACGATGGGGATCCGCGCGGGTCCGGACTTCGAGACCGTCGACGACTCTGCCAGCGGACAACTGGACTCGGGTCATAACATGCCGTCCACTGCGTGGCTGGTGCTGGTGACCGACCCAATCCAGACTGACAACAGCAATCTGAAAGTCAGCTACAGCGACCCGACGGTATTCAGCAAACAGGCGATGGGTACCTACTTCTCCAGCGAGTACCACGGCAATATCGCGGCGCTGAATGCCGCATGGGGTTCCAACTACAGCAACTTTGGCACCACGGATGCCGGCGGCATCGCGGCAATTAAGTTTGGTACTTACGCGAGCTTCGGCACAGGACGCGGCCTTCTGGACGAAGATGGGTCCTGTCCGTCAAGGCGCCGGGGGATGACCTGCTGGGTTGGTAGCGATCCGCTCAAGCTGACCGGCGAAACTTCCGCGATGCAGGCCGATATGAGCGGCTTTTTTTCGTACTGGCTCGACCAGTACTTCGGGGCGCAGAAGACCCAATACCAGCGCTACGCGCCGGGCTATCTGCTGACCCAGGAAATTGGCGGATGGGGTGCGCCGCCGCGCAAGGAGGTGCTGACCGAGGCTGCCAAGTACGTCGATATCTTCACGCTCGAATCGGTGCCGCCGTATGTCTGCTCGAACTGTACGGACGCGCAGGCCCGAATCAATTTCACGGCCCAATACGGAGGTGACAAGC
>Ga0187784_10003027_pt1 | contig 13572 bp, 8 predicted proteins | sample 1015_SJ02_MP15_2_FD_132964 | JGI IMG/M metagenome (GOLD analysis project Ga0187784, IMG submission 132964) | Tropical peat soil microbial communities from peatlands in Department of Meta, Colombia - 1015_SJ02_MP15_20_MG | ecosystem: Environmental > Terrestrial > Soil > Wetlands > Peat | place...
GGCACGATTTGGAACGCCATCGCGATGAAGCACAAACTCGCGAGCGCTCCCAACACGCCGGCTACGACGTGAACGAGCTTACGACCCACCTTCGGGTCCAGGTTCGTCAGCCGGTTAACCCATTGCGACAGGCTCGGCTCGGGCGCAAATCCATACGCGTAGTGTGGAGCCTGATTTGGAGCCTGGCCGCGGTCTTGCGCGCTTGGGCGACCTCCCGAGTGCGTGATCATGTCGACTTGCTCCTTGATCTCGCTGGCATGCTGGTAACGGCGACCCGGCTCGGACTCGAGGGACCGGAGCACGACTTCATCCAACCGGACATCGACATGAACTTTCTTGGATGGTGGATCAAAGCGGCCGATCGGCAACTTGCCCGTGAGCATCTCGTAAAAGACGACCCCTAACGAGTAGATGTCGGCCCGGTGATCGACGGCGTGCGCCTCCTGCAATTGCTCCGGAGCCATGTAACCCAGCGTCCCCATCAGCTGGCCGGTTCCCGTGAGCGACAGCCCCTCCGGCTCGCGGCCCAAGAGCTTGGCCAGACCAAAATCCGCGATTTTCACTCGCCCCTTTTTGTCGACGAGGATGTTTTCCGGTTTGATGTCCCGGTGGACGATCCCCTCGTCGTGGGCGAACTGCAGCGCATCGCAGATTTGGGGGACGATTCTGAGCGCCTGTTCGGGCGTCAGTTGACCGTCGCGGATCAGCGCGCGGAGATTCACGCCGTCGACGTACTCCATGATGAAGTAGAAGAATTCCTCTGTCCGGCCAAAATCGTAGACCTGCACGATATTCGGATGGTTGAGCTGCGCCAAAGCCTGGGCTTCGCGCGTGAATCGCTCTGCAAAAGCCGGATCGTCCCCCACCGACGGCGGCAGGATCTTCACAGCGACAAGTCGATTCAAATGCCGTTGCCGCGCCTTGTAGACGACTCCCATTCCCCCCTGTCCCAAGTGTTCGAGGATCTCAAGCTGCGGGAATTGGCTGGCGAGCTTTTCCAAATAGGGGTTGCCGAATCGGGGTTGCGGCGGAACGGTGGCAGCGGCTTTCTCGCCCGGGGTGAGCGGAGTGCTCGCGACTGCTTGATGGTCAGCCGTCGGCAGGCCGCCGAGGCCCGCCTGCATGAGGCATTTTGGGCAAATCCCGGCAGGCGCGTCGGCTGACACCTCGCCTCCGCATTTGGGACAAGTCTTCGTCTCCGCCATCGATGCCTCCGCCAACTCGTTCTCGTTACCTCTTTTGACGGAAACCGAAAGGAACGTAACGCGACTTTATGAAACTTTTCACAACTGTAGAGTCACAAACAGCCTGGCGATCTCGTCTTCCACCTCCTCCGGGCTGCTGACCGTTTCGGCAATCTCTTCCCGCAGCAGCTCGCGGTACCGACGCCGCAGGCGATGAGCGGCCATTTTTGTGGCGGCTTCGGTCGTGCCCAGCCTGTGGGCCACGTCGGCGTAGGTCGCGCCCCCATGGTCGCCGATCAGGAAGCCCTTGAGCTCCTCGAATTGCTCGGCTTTGCCGTTTTCAGCCGACTCGCGCTCCAGGCGTTGCAGAATCCGGCCGAGCAGCGCGATGGCCCACTCCCGGTCATAAATCTGCTCGGCCGTCAGGTCACAGCCGGGCTCGACGCGGTATCGCGAATCGGCTGACTCAAAGTCGAGAGAAATCGGCGCTTTCCCGCCGCCTCGCTTTTGGGCCTTTGCCTTGTCCCGCTCCTTGGACAGGAAATGTTTGAGCGAAGTGAGTAGAAACGCGCGGAATCGCCCGCGCTCGGCCCGGGCCAACCCGACGTAATTCTTCGCCAAGAGTTCGGCAAAGAAAGCTTGGGTCAGGTCGTGTGCATCGTTGGAGTCCGCGACTCTTCGGCGGACGTAGGCATAAAGCGGGTACCAATAGGCCTCGCACAGGGACTGCAACGCCTTTTGAGAATCGGGCGACGATCGACGTCCCGCCACCACCACGACGCTCCAGCGCGTGGCGGCGAATTCATGGTCCTTTCCCGAAGCGGAGCTGAAACGGTCACGTGCCTTGGCCATTTTCACCATCGTAAAGGCCGGCAAGCCCGTGCACCACGGGCAAGTCGCGACGTGGCACGGACTCAAACGGTCAGTTCGGCAAAGATCGCATCCGACCAGGCTACGGCCTGGAGGTAGATCTGGGACAACCGATTGGCTCCCGTTTGGGGATCGGTCTGGTTGCGCGCCGTTTGCAGCCCTGTCTCGTAATCGAGAACGGTCTGCAGCGTCGCTCCGAGACGCCCCTCGCGATTTAAGATCGCCTTCTTCACGTCATCGGAAAGCGGAAGCTCGGCCAAAATCTCTTCCATGGGGCGCCCGGCGAGGACATCGAGCACTGAAAACAGCCCCACCGTGAAACACGACTCCGCGTCGAGCGTTTTGTCGGATTTGGCCAAGGTCTCGCACATATGGGCGCGGATATTGGCCGTGACCAGGACCTCTCGCGGGCAGTGAGTCAGGCTGCCGAGGGTCAAGAGGGTTGCCCACGAGCGGAGCTTGCGCGGCCCGACGAGCGCGACGGCCGTTCCGATCGAATTGACCGGCACGCGCAAGCCGACGTGCGTCGAATTGATGAACCGGAGAAGTTTTTGAGCGAGGACCGGCTCCCGCACGATCAACGACTCGACCTCTTTGAGCGAAATGTCGCGCGCGTTCAGGCTGGCGATTAGCCGCAGGGTCGTGAGCCGGTCTGAAGGCGTGCGTTTTCCGGTGACCAATCGCGGCCGCGCGAAGAAATAACCCTGGAACAGAGCAAAGCCCATCTCGCGACAGCGATCGTATTCCTCGGGAGTCTCGACCTTTTCGGCCAAGAGCGTCACCGGGAACTTCTCGAGACGATTGACCTCGGCCCGAAACGTTTTCTGGTCCGTGCGGAGATCAAGTTTCACAATCGACGCCAGATTCAAGAGCCTGTCGTAACCGGGGAGATAGACGAAATCGTCCAGAGCCAGGCGGAAGCCGGACTCGATGAGTCCATGCAATGCGCCCACAAGTGCGTCGGCCGCTTCCGCGCCTTCAAGCAATTCCAGCACGATGCGATCGGCGGGAAGAGCCGTGCAATGGCCGCTCAGGACGAAACTGGACGAGAAGTTGACGAACGCGCTCTGCGTCCCGACGACGTTATTGAGCCCCAGCTCCACCAGGCTCGTCAGCAAAACCTGGCTTGTTGCTTCGTCGTGCAGACCATTCACCAGCGCGCCGGTGTGCTGCTCGCTGTTGCGATACAACAGCTCGTAAGCGACGACGTTGAGGTTCTGATCGAAGATCGGCTGGCGCGCGAGGCAGACGTTCGACATGGCACTCCCTGCTCACGCGCCCAAGGTCGTGACGTCCGCCGCCGCTTCAAGAATGTCCCCGTTGCTCAACCCGAGGGCGAGGCACCAACGCTCGAAAATGACGCGCACCATCATCGTGTCGTCGACTGTCAACATTTTCATACAACGTCGTGGGTGCAAGGAGGCCGACGTGAATAAGCGATCACGCGCGGCAAGGTGGGCATCCTGGTGAGCGATCGAAGCCTATGCCACGGCCATGGGCAGTCAATAGAGACGATTTCAGGAGGCTGAACAAACAACCCATTTCGTCGGAGCATCCCGCAGCTTCCGCAAGTCCGGCCGTGCTTTGCCTTCGTTTTCGGGCCGAGGGCTCGCGGCGGCGGCTGGGCCCCGGACGCTTTTGCGTTTTGGCACCGCTTGCCGGAAGATGGTCACGAGGGCGAAGATGGTCGCGAGCCGCCCCAAACGAGCAAGGATCGCAGGCAGCGGGCACCGACACTGTGTCTGGCAGGCACCTTCAACTCGACGACACAATCGCCGCACTGGCCTCGGCAATGGGGCCGGCGGCGCGGGGCATCGTCCGCTTGAGCGGGCCGGATGCCTTGATGTCCCTCGACGCGTGGTTCGAGCCGGCGGATGCAGACCGTTGGAGGACGGCCCGCAGCGCCGGCTGTCATGCGGGCAAGCTGCGCCTGGAGGCGCTCGGGTCGGCCCTCGAGGTGACCATCTATGTCTGGCCGAACGCCCGCAGCTACACCGGCCAGCCACTGGTCGAGATTCACACATTCGGCTCTTCCCCTCTACTGGAGGCGATTTTGGCGCGTGCGTTTGAGGCGGGGGCTCGGTCGGCCCAACCGGGCGAGTTTACCTTGCGAGCCTTCCTCGCCGGGCGGATCGATCTGCTTCAGGCCGAGGCCGTGCTCGGGGTGATCGATGCCCGCGGAGAAGAGGCCTTCGCCACGGCGCTTCGCCAACTGGCCGGGGGGATCTCCGGACGCATGGGTCAAGTCCGCGGCGAATTGATCGACCTCTTGGCCGATCTGGAAGCGGGTCTCGATTTCGTCGAGGACGGCATCGAATTTGTGCCGCGGGACGAGGTGAGCCAGCGCATTCGTCAATCCGAGCGTGTGATTGACGGGCTCCTGAGACGCTGCCAGACGCGGGCCCAGTCGCTGGGACGATACCACGTCGTCCTGGCCGGGCTGCCCAATGCCGGCAAGAGCACGTTGTTTAATGCGCTCCTCGCGCGCGATGCCGCGATCGTTTCGCCTGTTGCGGGCACCACGCGGGACTATTTGAGTGGAAGCCTCCAGTGGCAGGGTTTGGCCGTCGAGTTGATCGACACGCCGGGCTGGGATCCGGGCGCAACGGACGGCCTCAGCCAAGGTGCGGAACGCGGCGGACAAGCTTTTTTGACGACCCGGTCCCAAGAGCTTGGGGCACAACAGCGGCAGCAAGCCGACCTGATTCTGTGGTGTTCGCCGGTCGATGCCGGCGAGGCGCAGCGGCTTGAGGACACGCGCGTGCGGAGTCGGGAACTCGACTCGGGTCGCCCGATCGTGGTCGTCGGCACAAAAGCCGACTTGAGCGGGCGCCGTGTGCAACTCAAGTCGGACGCCGGCGAAGTGCTGGTCAGCGCGAAGACCGGGCAGGGGCTGGCGGAGCTAGTCGATCGATGCGTGCAGGTTCTGAGCGCGGCGGCTTTCGACAGCGCGGAGATCATCGGCACCACAGCGGTCCGGTGCCGCGAAAGTCTCGCCAGCTGTCGCGACGCGCTCGTGCGCGCGGCCGACGCTGCCGAGTCGGAAATGGGAGACGAAATTGTGGCTCTGGAACTTCGGGAGGCGCTGGAGCACCTGGGGCGCGTCCTCGGAACCGTCTACACCGACGACATCCTGGATCGGATCTTTAGCCGCTTCTGCATCGGCAAATGATCGTCAGTCCGGCGTGGCCTGCGAGCTGCGGGCCGTACGGATCCAGTTGCTCTCGCGGTGGAAAAGAAACGACACGTACAGCGGCAGTTTCGTCAGCACGTAGACCGGAACGCTCAGCAGAAAACGAAACGGCATCCACGGCCGGGCGAAATGCCACCAGGCCACTCCAATAGCAGCGGCCAGAAGCCCAAGTGCCGCAGCACTCGTGGCAGCCGGAATCCAGCTCGCGCCCAGCCCGAATGCCAGCAGGCCGGCGCAGGCCAGCGCGCCGTTCAAAGCGACAACAAGCGAGAGGGGCGGAACCGCCAGGTCGACGAGCATGGCCGCCAGGCCGACGCGGCCGGTCCTCAAAAACGCGAGACCAAGTCGCGGAACCTGGCGCAACAGCGTTCGCAGGTGACCGTGTTCCCAACGGCGACGCTGGCTGACGAAGGCCGCCGGACGATCGGGAAGCGACGCGAAAAGCTCGGCCTCGTCGCAATAGGACGGAGGCGAGCCGGCGAGCGCCAGGTCGACCGCCAACTGCATGTCCTCGACGATGTTGCCGCCGTCGAACGAATGGGTCTGCAGGATCGCCCATGGGAGAGCACAACCGGAGCCGGTGATCAGGCACGGGCCTCCGAGACGCGCCATTGCCAGCGGGCGCACGCGGTTCTTGACCAGGACCGCCAACGCCGAGACGACATCGACGGCCCGCGGCAGAACTGGAGCTGTCATCAAATAACAGCCCTGTGCGGGGCGGCCGGTCGCGGCAACCCGGTGCCGCAGTGCATCCAGGCAGCCGGGCTGCAGTCGGCAATCCGCGTCGATGACAACGACAATGGCGGGGGGCAACTCCTGTGCCCTGAGATGAGCGACTCCAGCCGCCAGTGCGTACCCTTTCCCGCGACGTGTGAGATCGGTTCGCTCGACAACTTCCGTTCCGCAATCGCGGGCGATTCGAGCCGTTTCGTCGCTGCAGTTGTCCGCCACCACAACGAGACGATCGCCCGCCAACAGCTGGGCGGCGATGGAGTCGATGGTCCCCCGTATACCCAGCGCCTCGTTGTGCGCGGGGACGAGCACGGCCAGCGGCGGCCGGTCCGTAGACCGGTCTTGTCGCGACGCAGCATGGCTGGCGTGGAGCCGGCGAGCGGTGCGTCCCAGCGGCAGCGCCGCGACGGCGACCTGCGCGGCGATCACAAGCGCCGGCAGGGCTGCGAGCGCCGCGATGGCCGTCAACCCGCCCGTGATCCACAACATCGCTGTAGGCTCCGATCGCTGGCAGTTCCGCGGCGGCCGAGCGCTTCTTTGCTAGAGACTACGGCATCAACCGATCAGGCCCATCACGGGGGCGTCGAGGTCGATCAGATCCTGAATGACCTCGTGACCCCGATTGGTGATCGGCGTGTTGGGGGCGACCGTGAAGAGCATGCCGTCGGCACGCGCCGCCAGCAGCTGCACGTCGGTTTGGTTCCGCGTCGACGGGCCGGCCACAAGGATCATCGAGTAACGCCCGCGCGACAGCTCGAGCAAGTCGGTGATCCGCCGGGAGGCGAGCCCCTCCCGCGGCAGCGGAGAGACGCCCCCGTGAATGCAATCGACGCGCGTGTATTTGGTATGCAGCACGAGGTCGCCGATCTCAAGCTCTTCGTTGCAGAGGAAGTCCGAAATGCCGAACGTCGAAATTGGCGAGTCGGAGGCCGAGTCGCTCCCGATTGTCGGATCGAGCGGCCGGCCCTCGGATGTGCGGTGAGGAGTGCCCTGAAACAGCGACGTGAGGACCGAACGGCTCTCGGCCAGCGTGGCTCCGGCGTCGACGACGAGGACCAGCTCTTCCCGCTCCGCGAAGCAGACCGCCAGTTTGCAGATCAGCCCGATCGGCGACTCGTCGTGCTCCAACGGGCTGAAGACGATCACAGCGCCGGGCCGCCGCAACGATTGCTGGATCCGCAGGGCGAGCAAACGGAGAGAGTCTTCGCCGTCGTCGCTGGTGCGCGAAAGGGAGAATTCTCCGGTCTTGCGACGCTTCAGGCGGCTGCTTAGAGCGCCCCGGCTCAACAGCGGCAGCCCGAAGCGGCGGGCCGTCTCGTCCGCGGCGCTTTCGCGCGACAGGTAGTATTCCGCGCCGAACACCGGGGCCGTCAGAACCAGCGAGACCGCCATGAACGCCAGAGCGAATAACTTCTTGAAGCTGGTCGTCGGCTTGCCGTCCCAGGTGGCCTTGCAGACGATCGACAGCTCTTTGACCGGGCTGGCCTTGATTTGCCGCAAAGCCTGCAACTGCGACCGGACCATTTGTTTGTTCATGGTTGCAGCGGCCAGGTCGTCTTGGAAGGCCTTGCGTTCCTCCATTTGCGGACGGCTCGCGTTGTTGGCCGCCTCGAGCTTCTTCTTCGCGTCGTCGATCTTGATTTTGAGGTCGTTGACTTCGTCGGTGCTGGTCTTCAATCCCAGCTCGGCCCGCTTTCCTTCCTCGGTGATCTTGTCGATCTGCGTCGACTGGTCGCTCATGTCGGGCGTGATGTACTGATTGAGCCAGGGATACGACGTCAGGTTCTTTCCGACCGCGTCGATCTGTTCCTTGAATTTGACCGGCGAATCGTAGTCGCCGGACTTGTTAACGAGCGCCTCGAGCTCGCGGCTCACGCGGGAGAGGACCGCGTGGGGCTGGCTGCCTGGGTCGTACTTTTCCAGGTGCTGCTTGACGTTGGTGAGCTTCGCGTCGAGCATCTTGCGATTGAGGTCCTTTACCTCGGCCGCGCGCGACGCGTTGTATTCCTGGATCTGCGTCTTGTAGCTGGTCTGTGCAATCACCGCGCTGTTATAGGCCTGGGTGTATTGACGCAGCGTGTCGGGAATTTGCGTCTGCTCGAACTCGTTGCCCACCGTCTTTTCGTTGAAGTTGCGGAGCAGTTTGCGGCAATTGTCCTCGTTGGCCTCCGCGCGGAAGAGTTCTTCTTCTGCGTGGCGGACATGTTCGGTGGCGCGGGCGCGACGATCTTCGACCGCCCGCTGCACGTACATGTCCATCAAATCGTCGAGCAACTCCTTCCCTTTCTGCAGATCGCTCGAGCTTAAAATCAGGGTGACCATTTTCGAGCGACTGTCGGCGGTTACGTCGAGGCTGTTGGTCAGGCCCAGCACGTCGAGCTCGTGGGCCATGTTGCGCTTCTCGATGACCGTCAGCAAAAAGGCGGGCGATTGGATCAGCTCGGCGTGCGCCTCCACCGGCTCCATGTTGTAAGCCGTCGTCTTCGCCATCTCCGGCAGGCCGTGATACTCGATCTCGCCCTTGAGTTTGTAGGTCGTGGAGGCGAATTGATGACCCACGAAGTAAGCCGGACAGAGGGCCACGATCACGCAGATTCCCAAGAGCCACCACCGCTTGCGGAGCGTGGATTTGATCAGCGGCTCGCGCTCTTTGGGAGCAAGCGGGCTGGCCTTCGGGGGCGTTCGCGGAACGACGTAAGTGGAAAGAGCGGTTCCGGGTTCCGGGACCGTCGCACCAGCGTCCGAGCCCTCGGGCACGGACGTGATTTCGATATCGCCGGTTGCCATCAAGGACCTCTCGATTGTTCGCGGTGGTCCCGTGCGATCCATCGCTTCCCGTCTGGCAACGGGCAAGCGCCAGGGGTCGGGCGGGCTGCCATGCCGCAGGCCAATTTCCGTTTAGCCGCGACGTCCCAGGCGATCCGCGGAAACAGGCCCCAACCGCGCCAGCGGTGATGTCCCCCGATCGCCGCATCTCCTGATGCGGTAGAGGTTCAAGTTTAAGATGGCTCGCCTTGAAAGTAAATAACCCGCGAGTTACGAAGCTGGGAATTCTGCGGCAGATAAGCGAAGGCTAGTGGTGGCCATTGTGCTTGCAGGCCGTGCGCTTCACCCTGGGTCGAGTTTGACGATTTGCAGCTTCTGTGCGGCCGGGCGATTTGCGAAACCGCGGTGGCCGCACTAACCTCATAGCTCGCTTCAAGGGCCGCTGCGCAAACGTTCCGACTTCCCCTGCTCAGACCAGGAGCGAGCGACTCGGTGAGCGCCCCCGTTCCGGAATCCGCAATAAGCAGCCGCACTCCCCTCGCCTATTGGATTCTCGGGGCGGTGCTGCTTTGCTATGTGGCCGCTTGCACCTCCCATCGCGACAACCTGCGAGGCGCCGACGCCTGGGAGCATCACCGGGTGCTGCAGGCCCTCGCGCGAAACCTCCAACATCCGGGAAACCCCACCTACGCGGTCGATACGCCCTCCGTGCGTTATTCCCCCTATTTCGTCCTGCAGGCGATCCTGGTGCGCTGGAGCGCGATCGACCCCTATCTGATGCTGAGCGCCGCAGCGGTCGTCAATACGGCGCTTCTGATCTTCGCGCTCTGGGCGCTGTTGGCGAGCTTCGATGAGAGCGGAAGTGCCGCGCTCGTCTTGATCACGGTCATGGGGCTCTACTGGGTCGCGCCGGGGTACGCCAACTCACTCGCTCTGGCCGATTTGCCCTGGCTGCAGGTCAATCCGTCGGCTTGGAGCTTTGCGTGGGTCGTGTGCTGCTGGGCGATCTTCAAGCGCTCTCTCGACCGGGGACGGCCGGCCGTCTGGATCCTGCTCGGGATCACGCTCCTCTTGACAATGTGCGTTCTCGATCACGCGATGACTGCGGTCTTTGGCGTCCTTGGATTGGGCGTGATCGCAATGACTCGAACGGATGGGCGCCGCTGGGTTTGGACGGCGATTGTTGTCGTAATGGCCGCTGTGGCGATCGGGCTTGGCCTGGCGTGGCCCTGGTTTCGGTTGATCGACGCGATCTTCTGGCCCGCGGATCGGGAGTACTGGTTCAATGCGAGCATCCTGCGATTGGCCCTGAGTGAATGGTGTGTCCCGGGATTCATTGGCGGATTGGCCGCGCTGACTCGCCTTGATCGCGATCTGGTGCGCACGAGTCTCGCGGTTGGCGCGCTCGCGACGCTGCTGGGGGTTTTGAGCTTTGTCACGAAGTCGCCCGTGACGGCTCGGCTGCCCATTGCCGGGACGTTTTGTTTCGCCCTGGCGACGGGCATCTTTTTGCATCGTTCGGGCGCGCTGTCCCTCCGCGTTTGGCGCCAGCGGCTCAAAGCATTCCGCGCCGATCGTCGCCTCACAGCCGAGGCAGCCTTATCGCTGTCGGTGTTGCTTCTAATTGCCTACTGCCTGGTCCCCCAAGGAATCGCAATCGTGCGCGAACCTTGGCTGGGCCGGACCTATGTGGCCCGGTTGTTCCGCAAAGAAGACAAGCAGGAGCACGTGAAGGAAACCTACGATCGATTGTTGGCTGGTGTCGGCAATGACGACGTCGTGTTATCCGACACGCTGACCAGTTGGCCCGTCCCATCGAGTCACGGAAAAATCGTCGCGGCCCTGCACTACGAGCTCTTTGTGCCGGATCAGCCTCGTCGAACGGAAGACGTCGCTCGGTTTTTTTCGCGTTCTGGATCGGATGCCGACCGACGGGCGATTCTGGACAAATATCGAACGCGGTGGATCCTCTTGAATCGCCGCGCCGTCTCTTCGGACGTCTTTGACCAGCTCGTCGATACCAGAGCCGTCGTCATTCGCGAACGGGACCTGGTGCTGATGGATGCTCAATCTTGGCGCACAGCCAGGTCGTTAGGTGCGTCGGCCAGCCGCACGAATATCGGGTTGACCAAGTGAAACGCGTGCGATCAATGTGCCCTGGCTCAGATCACCCACGCGAGAAGCAATAGTAAACGACGGCTGCCGCAAGGACCCCCAAAAGCGTCGCCAACGCGATCTTCCAGCCGCTGTAGGGACGCTCTCCGTCGACCTCGCCCGTGCAGGCGTTGACCAGAACCTGATAGCTCCGCTCGCGGTACCGATAGGCGAGCATCCAAACGGGCAGGAGAATGTGCTTGAAAGTGATCGCCCCGAACTGGGTGCGAATGCTGTCGATCCTTTGCTCGTCGCCAGCGATCCGTTGGCGAACGTCCTGCTGGATGGCCGAGTCAATTTCCTCTCGAGCGGTGGCAAAACCGGCCTCCAGCTCGACGTCGTAGGTGCGCGACACGAAGCCTGCCAGCACTTCCTGCGAAAAAGGCCGGCACTCTTTCAAGGGCCACGGCTCCAGACCGTCGATCAAATCGCGGCGAATCCCCTCCGTTGCCGCAATCAACACGTCGTCGAAGAACCGTTGGAATTGGCCTGAAGCCGTCGACCAGCGCGTTTGGCGAACCTGCTGTTGGCTGTCTCCCTGCTTGACGGTTACCCAGTACCAATCGCCCCGCTGACCAGTGTAGGCAACGGCCGTGAGTGCATCGAAGGTCCAGAAGGGGAGAAAAACGCCGTTGAATTTGCCGGTCGCCCCGCGCTGGCGAAATTCGTTGGGAGCAAACCAGCGCGAGCGGATCCAAGCACGCAGATTGTCCGTCGCCTCTTCGCGCGTAACGGCAAACGCGAGCATGCCGTCAACCGGAATCCGCCAACCCCCCGTGTGCACATGCTCGCGCTGCACGACGCAGCCGCAATAGGGGCATTCGGAACTGGTCAGCGTTCCGAAAAAAACAATGTTTGCCCCGCAGCCCTCGCAGCGAACCTGGTTTTGGGTCTCTTCCTTTTTTTCATCCTCGCGCCGCGACACCGCCTGCTTCTTGAGCCGCTCGATCATCTCGCGGAAGTCTTGTTCCACAACGACGGCGTTCGCGGGAACGACGATGTCCTTCTCGAATCCGCAGTGTGGACACTTCAACCGCTGATCGCCGATGTTGAACACCAGCTCGGCGCCGCACTGCTCGCACGGAAAGACTCGGCCGCGCCCGGAATCAATCGTGCGGCCTTCGGGCTCTGATGCAACCGGTGGAAGGCCCGGCGCGGTTCCAGCCTGTGCGGGCATCTGCCCCGATTCAGCCCCTCGATTCACAGAGAGCTCCACATTGCCAACGCGGGCTTAGCAGCAGCTCTACTTTGATGGCACAGGCGGCGGACCTGGCGAAGGCGTGAAGGATGCGGCCAGCTGCGGCACCTGTCCCGCCGGCGTCCAGTCGCCCATTCCCGTCGACCAGACGAGCGTGTCGCGACTGACGTTGCCTTTCGCAATTGCGTCGGCAATCTGTTGAGGCGTAAACGGACCCTGTTGCTGGCCGTTGATCGCAACATGCCAGGACGCGGCTCCTGGAATGGGCGGCGGCGCGGCTCCCGGCGCCGGGGGCGCGCCAAACGCGCCGACCATCCGATTGGCCATGGCAAACCCCATCCCCAGTCCCATCCCCTCGGCGGCGCCTCCGCCGGAGGGATTATTCGCGGCGGCGGTGATCGCCTGCCCCGTTTGGAACTGCTGGAAGCGGTTCAAGTCGCCGATGACTCCCATGCTCGAGCGGGTGTCGAGGGCCTTTTCGACCTCTTCGGGGAGCGACACGTTAACGATCATCAGCTGCGGAATGTCGAGGCCGTATTCTTTGTCGACCTTCTCTTCGACCTTTTGCCGAAGGCTGTCCGACATCTCGCGATAATGGGCCGCCAGGTCGAGGACCGCAACATGCGAGCTGCCGACCAGATCGGCGAACGCCGTCACGATGATCGATCGCAGCAATTCGGTCACTTCGTCGGCATCGAATTCGGCGTCCGTTCCGACAAGCTCCTTGAGAAGAGCCTTGGGATCGACGGCTTTCACGGTGTATGTGCCAAAGGCACGCACGCGGACCGGGCCAAAATCCGAGTCGCGCAGCATGATCGGGTTCGGTGTGCCCCACTTGAGGTCGGTAATCTGCCGCGTCGAGACGAAATAGACTTCCGACTTGAACGGGCTGTTGAAGCCGTACTTCCAAGCTTGCAGCTTACTGAGGATCGGCAGGTTTTCGCTCCCCAGCGTGTAGTTGCCGGGCTCAAAAACGTCCGCAATCTGCCCGCGATAGACGAAGATCGCCTTCTGCCCGGGCCGGACGATGAGCTGAGCCCCGTTCTTGATTTCGTTTTGATACCGCGGGAACCGCCAGACAAGCGTGCGGTTTGTGTTGTCGACCCACTCGATGATGTCGATGAGTTCGTTGCGTAGTACGTCGAAGAGTCCCATCGCAATCTCCTGCCGGTGCCGATGCTTCGCTTGTTCCGGAACCTTGGGGACTAACGGAGCCGATTCTATCAATCCGCGGCGGCCGGTGCGCCGACCGACCACCTCCGCCGAAAGGGCTAACGCGGGATCCGTTGCGGCGGTTCAAAGGTCACGTCGCAGCGTGTCGTTTCTCGCTGGCGAATGCCCGGATTGAGGACCAACTCGTCCCCGAACTGGCCTGCGGACCGCCGATTGCCAAAATGGCACCAGGCTCCCCAGTGTCGACCTGGCCGCACGTTGCCAAATTGACAGTTTTGCATCGCGCGGAATTCAACTGCAAA
>Ga0187784_10003028_pt1 | contig 13567 bp, 10 predicted proteins | sample 1015_SJ02_MP15_2_FD_132964 | JGI IMG/M metagenome (GOLD analysis project Ga0187784, IMG submission 132964) | Tropical peat soil microbial communities from peatlands in Department of Meta, Colombia - 1015_SJ02_MP15_20_MG | ecosystem: Environmental > Terrestrial > Soil > Wetlands > Peat | place...
AGCGGCGTCGCCGCCGCCGAAGAGCCGCGCGAGAGCGCGCGGCGCGATGCGCCAGAATCGGTCGAGAGCCACGGCCTCTCGATCTTCGGCGATCTCGCCGAAGCCCCCGACTTCAAGCATTTCGCCTATGTCGATCCGAAGGCGCCGAAGGGCGGCGCGATCGTCGTCGAGCCGCCGCCCTACAAGAATTCCTCCTTCGACTCGCTCAACGGCTACATCCTGCGCGGCAACCCCGTATCCGGGCTGGAGCTGCTGTTCGACACGCTCATGGCGGGCAGCCTCGACGAGCGCGACGCGCTCTACGGCCTCGTCGCGCACAAGGTCGCGATCTCGCCCGATCGCCTGACCTACAAATTCTTTCTTCGCCGCGAGGCGCGGTTCCATGACGGCTCGCCGTTGACCGCGCATGACGCGGCGTTCTCGCTCAATCTTCTGAAGCGCGACGCGCATCCGCTGATCGCGCAGCCCCTGCGCGAGCTGGAGAGCGCCGAGGCCGAAGGCGACGACGCGCTCGTCGTCAAGCTCTCGCCGGGTCACGCGCGCGAGCTGCCGATCGTCGTCGCGAGCCAGCCAATCTTCTCGAAGCGCTATTACGAGACCCACAAGTTCAACGAGACGACGCTGGAGCCGCCGCTCGGCTCCTCGGCTTATAAAATCGGCAAATTGGAGCAGGGTCGGTTCATCGAATATGAGCGCGTCGCCGACTATTGGGGCCGCGACCTGCCGGTGAACGTCGGGCGCAACAATTTCGAGCGCATTCGATATGAATATTACGCCGACGCGACGGTCGCCTTCGAGGCCTTCAAGGCCGGCGCGCTCACCGAGCACGAGGAGTTCTCTTCGCTCCTCTGGAGCACGGCCTATGACTTTCCGGCCGCGCGTGACGGGCGCGTCAAGCGCGTCGAGTTCCCTGACGAGAACGCCTCCGGGACGCAGGGCTATTTCTTCAACACGCGGCGGCCGGTGTTCAAGGACCCGCGCGTGCGGCGGGCCCTGGTCTACGCCTTCGACTTCGAATGGACGAACCGCAACCTGTTCCATGGCCTCTATCGGCGCACGACCTCCTTCTTCGAGAACTCCGACATGAAGGCCGAAGGGCCGCCGAGCGAAGCTGAGCGCGCGCTGCTCGAGCCCTATCGCGACAAGCTGCCGCCCGACGTCTTCGCCGAGCCTTTCCGCCCTCCCGTCTCCGACGGCTCGGGACAGGATCGCGCGCTGCTTCGCAAGGCCATGGACCTGCTGCTCGCCGCCGGATGCACGCATAAGGACGGCATAACGCGTTTGCCGAGCGGCGAGGCGCTGGAATTCGAGTTCCTGCACTTCTCGAACTTCTACGAAAAGATAACGCAACCCTATATCAAGAACCTGAGACTCTTGGGCGTCAGGGCGACGGAGCGCATCGTCGATCCGGCGCAGTACAAGCGGCGCGTCGACGCCTTCGACTATGACGTGCGCACGGAACGGCTGCGCATCGCGCATTCGCCGGGCGAGGAGCTGCGGCAGCTCTTCGGCTCCGAATCGGCGAAGACCGAGGGGTCGCTCAATCTGTCGGGCGTCAGCGATCCGAATGTCGACGCGCTGATCGCCAAGGCGCTCGCGGCGCGCTCACGCGCCGAGCTCGTCACGATCTGCCGCGCGCTCGATCGCGTGCTGATCGCGGGCGCCTATTGGACGCCGCACTGGTACAAGCCGTCCTTCTGGATCGCCTATTGGGACGTGCTGTCGCGGCCCGAGCGCGCGCCGCGCTACGACCCCGGCGTCCTCAGCACCTGGTGGTTCGACGCGGAGAAGGACAGAAAAATGAACGCGAGGGAACGCTGAGCCATGGGAGCCTACATCGCCCGCCGCCTGCTGCTGATGATTCCGACGCTTCTTGGCATCATGCTGATCTCCTTCGTGATCATCCAGTTCGCGCCCGGCGGTCCGGTCGAGCGCATCATCGCGCAGATGCAGGGTCTCGACTCCGGCGCCACGAGCCGCTTCAGCGGGAGCGGCGACGCTGGACATGGCGGGGGCATGGGAACCGGCGCCGACGTCTCCTCGAAATACCGGGGCGCGCAGGGCCTCGACCCCAAGTTCATCGCCGAGCTCGAGCGTCAGTTCGGCTTCGACAAGCCGGCCTGGGAACGCTTCCTGCTCATGATCAAGAATTACGCGACCTTCGACTTCGGCCGCAGCTATTTTCGCGACACGAACGTTTTGGAGCTGATCAAGGAGAAGCTGCCGGTCTCAATATCCTTGGGACTCTGGATGACGCTGATCTCCTACGCCATCTCCATCCCGCTCGGCATCGCCAAGGCCGTCCGCGACGGTGCGCGGTTCGACGCCTGGACCTCCAACGTCATCGTGATCGGCTACGCCATTCCGAGCTTCCTCTTCGCGATGCTGCTCATCGTGCTGTTCGCCGGCGGCTCGTTCTGGCAGATCTTTCCGCTGCGGGGTCTGACCTCCGACGACTTCGCGCAGCTCTCTCTCTTCGGCAAGGTCAAGGACTATTTCTGGCACGTGACGCTGCCCGTCATCGCGATGACGACAGGCGCTTTCGCGACGCAGACCTTTCTCACCAAGAACTCCTTCCTCGACGAGATCCGCAAGCAATATGTGCTGACCGCGCGCATGAAGGGCCTGACCGAGCGCCGCGTGCTCTATGGCCATGTGTTCCGCAACGCCATGCTCATCGTCATCGCGGGATTTCCGGGCGCTTTCGTGCACGCGTTCCTGACCGGCTCGGTGCTCATCGAGACGATCTTCTCGCTCGACGGCCTCGGCTACCTCTCATATGAGTCGATCGTCAACCGCGACTACCCGGTGGTGTTCGCGGACCTCTACATCTTCGCGCTGCTCGGCCTCGTCGTGAACCTCATCTCCGATCTCACCTACACCTGGATCGATCCGCGCATCGATTTCGAGACGCGGGAGGTCTAAAAGTCCATGACGCAAACGACGCTCGCCCCGCTGCTGCCCCGTTCCGGCTTTCTGCGCCTCACGCCGCTCGATCGCCGCCGTCTCGACAGCTTCAAGGCCAACCGCCGCGGACTGTGGTCGTTCTTCCTGTTCACGGCCCTGTTCCTGCTGTCGCTTTTCTCCGAATTCATCGCCAACGACCGGCCCATCCTCGCCGTCTACAAGGGCGAGCTGTTGTCGCCGGCGTTCGTCGACTATCCGGAAGAAAAGTTCGGCGGCTTCCTGGCGCGCACCGACTATCGCGATCCGGTCATCGCGCAGGAGATCGAGGCGCATGGCTGGATGCTGTGGCCGCTCATCCGCTACTCGTACGACACGCACAATCTCGACCTGCCGACGCCGGCGCCCTCCCCGCCGACCTGGCTGTTGACCAAGGAACAATGCGAGGCCGCGGCGGCGAAGAAGCTTCAACCCGGCGAGCCGAACCTCGGCTGCGCCGCGATCGAATGGAACTGGCTTGGCACGGACGACCAGGGCCGCGACGTGGCCGCGCGCCTGCTATATGGGTTCCGCCTTTCGGTGCTGTTCGGCCTGATCCTGGCGACAGTCTCGTCCGCCGTCGGCGTCGCGGCAGGGGCCGTGCAAGGCTATTTCGGCGGCTGGCTCGACCTCATCTTCCAGCGCGTCATCGAGATCTGGTCGTCGCTGCCGCAGCTCTACCTGCTGATCATCATCTCGTCGTTTCTGGTCCCCGGATTTTTCGTGCTGCTCGGCATTCTGCTGCTCTTTTCCTGGGTCTCGCTCGTGCATGTCGTGCGGGCGGAATTCCTGCGGGCGCGCAACTTCGAATATGTGAATGCGGCGCGGGCGCTGGGACTCTCGGACGCGCGCATCATCCTGCGGCACTTGTTGCCGAACGCCACGGTCGCGACGCTGACCTTCCTGCCCTTCATCCTGAACTCGTCGATTCAGACGCTGACCTCGCTGGACTTCTTAGGCTTCGGCCTGCCGCCGGGTTCGCCGTCGCTCGGCGAGCTGCTGCTGCAGGGCAAGACCAATCTTCAGGCGCCCTGGCTCGGCCTCACGGGCTTCACCATCATCGCGCTGATGCTGTCGCTGCTCGTCTTCATCGGCGAAGCCGTGCGCGACGCCTTTGATCCGCGGAAGACTTTTCGGTGAGACAATATGTCCCATTCTCATCAGACCTCCTCAAATTCTTCTTCCTCTTCCTCTTCCTCATCCTCTCTTTCTTTCTCTTCCTCCATTAAGTTGAATATCGGCGATATTGCAGTTCGCCGTAAAAATACATTGAAACCCAGTTCTTTTACAAGGCCGCGATGGCGGTCCATAATCACCGCGCAGACATCACCGATTATATCAACAGTTCTAATTTGTCCTCTTAATTTTCCTTTACTCATTAGATCCTGCTTATCCATTTGAAATTTCGCATACTCCATCATAAATAAACCGTCGAGCATGGTAGAGTCGCCCCAGTCCGCCGGCTTCTCATACCCAGCAACCCAGGTGAGCTGCGTATCCTGGCTCATAAGGAAATGAGCATTGTCTTCTGTACAGAAAGAGCATGATCCAACGAAAAGCCCCGATATCTTTCCTCTATTTGTGATTTTTGGATTACATCTAATCGTATCTAATAACTTTGCTCACGAGGTAGGGGCTCCTTGAAGCAGATTGAGTTCTTTGTCTGAGCCATGACAGCCAATGCAAAGAGCAGATATGCGCTTATCTTCCATAAAATATTTCACGGTATCTTCAAAAGCCTGTGCGCTGATGAATCGTTCGTAGGGAATCGCATCGTTGGAATTGGTTAAATAGCGATGGGCTATAAGGTCGAAAACGGGTTTCACCGAAACGTTTTTTCGTCCTCCCACCTTGATTCGATAACCGCAAAATCCGTATTGTACATGGCGACATCCTCTCACGCTTGACACCGACCGAGTCTTAGTTTCTGTCGCAAATATGGAGGCCGAAACGTGATAGTTCCCTACCGGCGGCCGCTGTGGCTCTGAGCGATTGGACCGCAGGGGAAGATTTCGCGGCAAAAAGGTGATAGGCTCCCCTCGCCAGGAGAAGCAGGCGTGAACGCGATCGTCGTCCGACATTACCCCGTTTCCCGTCTACCAGACGACCTACGCGAACTGGTGGGCGACGCTGAGTACGTCACGATTATGGTCGAGCTTGAAAAGCCCGCACAAACTGCGGATCAACCGGATCGATCTAAGCATTCGCTGGAGCATGAATAAGATCGTTCGAGAACACTTTCCGGCGGAAAGGCTCCCGCCAGAGCTGCGCGAGGGCTTGGCGGCTGACGCGCGCGTGACGGTGACGGTCGAAACTGAGACCACGCCGACAAAGCCGGAAAGCGCCGACGGCTGGTTCACAAGGCATCAACACGTTCGTCGGGACAATTACAAGACAAGTCAAGAGATAGATGAATGGATCAGGACTCTGCGGGACGAGTGGAGCCACCGGGAGAGATGATGATCAAAATATATCTTGACAGCAACGTATTTGTTGAAGCGTACGAGAAGAAGTCGGGTGATGCGTCGGAGGCAGCGCGGGCGGTGCTCAGAATGGTGGATGACGGCGGCGCGTTGGCGGTGATTAGCGAATTGGTCATCGCCGAATTGCTGGTCAAACCATTCGCAAACGCAGACCAGATCTTGTTCGACATCTACTCTGAACTGTTCGCGCCGCAGATTGGATACACAACCTGTCCAATTGACAGAAGCTCTCTCCTCGAGGCGGCAAGACAGCGCGCGATCCATTCCGCGACCAAATTGCCAGACGCTATCCATGTCGCAACCGCACGGCTCCACGGCTGCACGGCTTTTCTGACGAGCGACGCGCGGCTTCGCATGCCCCCCGATCTCGTTCGAGTGAAACTCAGCGCCTCAACAATATCCGACCTGCAAGCCCTCGCATGACCTCCCCTCTCCTCAACGTCCACAACCTCTCTGTCGCCTTCCTCCACGGCGGCAGGGAAACGCTCGCCGTCGATCGCGTCTCCTTCTCGCTCGAGAAGGGCAAAACCCTCGCCCTCGTCGGCGAGTCGGGCTCCGGCAAGTCCATCACAGCGCTTTCGGTCGTGCGGCTGCTGCCGCCCTCGGCCCACCACCCCTCGGGGCGCATCGAATTCGGCGGAAAAGACATACTGAGCATGAGCGGCGCGGCGCTGCGGGAGGTGCGCGGCGCCAGGATCACCATGGTGTTCCAGGAGCCGATGACTTCGCTCAATCCGCTGCACTCGATCGAGCGACAGATCGGCGAGATCCTGGAGCTGCATGGCCTGCGCTCGGAGAGGGCGCGCCGCGAGCGCGTCGTCGAGCTCTTGCAGGAGGTGGGCATCCCCAATCCGGCGCAGCGCCTGGGGGCCTATCCGCACCAGCTCTCGGGCGGCCAGCGCCAGCGCGTCATGATCGCCATGGCGCTCGCCAACAAGCCCGATCTGCTCATCGCCGACGAGCCGACGACTGCCCTCGACGTGACCGTTCAGGCGCAGATCCTCGCTTTGCTCGCGCGACTGCAGGAGACCTACGGCATGGCGATGCTCTTCATCACGCACGACCTCGGGCTCGTGCGGCGCATCGCCGACGACGTTTGCGTCATGCGGAACGGAAAAATCGTCGAGGGCGGCCCCGCGGCGAGCGTTTTCGCCGCGCCGCGCCACCCCTACACCAAAGCGCTGCTCGCCGCGGAGCCTTCGGGCTCGGCCAATCTTGCGCCCCAAGGCGCGCCCATCGTCCTTGAAACGCAGGACGTCAAAGTCTGGTTTCCGATCAAGCAGGGTTTTCTGCGCCGCACCGTGGATTACGTGAAGGCCGTGGACGGCGTCTCCTTCTCGCTCAGGGCCGGCGAGACGGTCGGGGTCGTGGGCGAGTCCGGCTCCGGCAAGACGACGCTCGGTCTCGCGCTCTTACGGCTTCTTCGGTCCGAGGGACCGATCGTCTACATGGGCTCGCGCATCGACGGGCGCACGGCGCGCGAGATGCGCCCGCTACGCCACGACATGCAGATCGTCTTTCAGGATCCTTACGGTTCGCTCTCACCGCGCATGTCGGTGGCCGAGATCGTGGCCGAGGGGCTGGAGATCCATCGCCCCGGCCTGAAGCTGGAGCAGCGGCGCGAAATCGTCGCCGCGGCGCTCAGGGAGACGGGGCTCGATCCCGCGACGATGGATCGCTATCCCCACGAGTTCTCGGGCGGCCAACGCCAGCGCATCGCGATCGCGCGCGCGATCGTGCTGGAGCCGAAGCTCGTCGTGCTGGACGAGCCGACTTCCGCGCTCGACATGTCGGTTCAGGCGCAAATCGTCGATCTGCTGCGCGATCTGCAGGCGCGGCGCGAACTCGCTTACATTTTCATCAGCCACGACCTCAAGGTCGTGAAGGCGCTCGCCGCGCATCTCATCGTCATGCGCCACGGCAAGGTCGTCGAGGAAGGCCGCGCCGCCGATGTCTTCGCCAATCCACGCGAGGCCTATACGCGCGAACTGTTCGCGGCGGCGTTTCGAACGGAAGCGTGATAAGGGCGATCCGCGATCGGATCGCGGTCCGGCTACTCCAGCCGCAGACTGTGCTCTGCGCGGATGCGTCGCACGGTCGCGCTCGATGAATGGTAGACCAGCGTCTCGGTGATCAGCGCGTGGCGGCGGAACTGCACGCCGGCGAGCAGCGGACCATCGGTGACGCCGCTCGCGCAGACAACGACGTCGCCTCGCGCGAGGTCCTCGATTCCATATTTCTTGCTTGGATCGAACGAGCCCCAGGCCCCGGCGCGGCCGCGCTGGCCCTCGCGCGTGAGCCTGGCCTGCATCTGGCCGCCGACGCAGCGTAGCGCGCCCGCGGCGAGCACGCCTTCGGGCGCGCCGCCGCGACCGAGATACATGTCGACGCTCGTCTCTTCCGGCAGCGCCGTGAAGATGACGCCGGCCACGTCGCCGTCCGTGATGAGTCGCACGCGCGCTCCGGCCCTGCGGCATTTGCCGATAAGCTCGACGTGGCGCGGTCGGTCGAGAATACATACCGTGATCTCGCTCTCGGAGGCGCCCTTTGCGCGCGCAAGGGCGAGAATATTGTCGCCCGGTTCGCGATCGAGATCGACGAGACCCGGCGGATAGCCCGGCCCGATGGCGATCTTGTCCATATAGACGTTCGGCGCCCGGAGCAGCGAACCCGTCTTCGCCATCGCGACGACCGAGATCGCGCCGGGCATGTCTTTGGCGCAGAAATTGGAGCCTTCAAGCGGCGCAACGGCAAAGTCAAACGCCGAGGCTGCTCCCGAACCGAGCTCTGCGCCAACGGCCAGGGCGGCAGGCTCAGCGCTCGGCTCCTCACCAACGACGATGCATCCGCGGATGGGCAGACGCTGCAATTCGGAGCGCATGGCCCTCGCCGCCGCGATGTCGGCGGCCATCTCGTCGCCGCGTCCGCGCAGCAGCGCCGCCGCGGCGGCAGCGCGCTCGGTGACGCGCGCAAGCGCGAGCGCGAGCGAGCGCTCGATTTCGAGCTCGTCGGCGTCGGGCAGCGCTTCTTCGACCAAAGGCGTGACTCCGAAAGTCCTCACTCGCGCTCGATGCGAATGACCTGGGCCGGCGCGTCGATGACGCCATCGGCCGAGATCGCCTCGAGCGCCTCGCGCACCAGGCTTTCGCTCGTCGCATGAGTGATGAGGATGATGCTCACCGCCTCGTCATCGCGCACGGCGGGCTGCGGTCCGCCCCGCTGCATGATGCTCTCCAGCGAAATGCCGCGCTCCGCCATGCGCGTCGCGATTTTCGCCAGAACGCCCGGCGCGTCCGGAACCGAGAGGCGGATGTAGTAGCCGCCCTCGTGGCGACGCAGCGGCGCCCGCTTGAGCTCGGCGAGCGCGGCGGTCGGCAGGCCGAAAGGCGCCGAGCGCACGCCCTTGGCGATATCGGCGATGTCGGCGACGACCGCCGAGGCTGTCGCGTCGCCGCCGGCGCCGGGCCCGACGAGCGTGAGCTCATGCACCGCGTCGGCGTCGATCGTGACCGCATTGAGCACGCCCATGACCTGCGCGATGGCGCTGGTCTTGGCCACCATCGTCGGATGCACGCGCTGCTCGACGCCGTCCTTCGTGCGCTGCGCGACGCCGAGCAGCTTGATGCGAAAACCAAGCTCCGCGGCGGCCTCGATGTCGGCGAGCGTCACGCGCTCGATGCCTTCTATCTCGATGGCGTCGGCAGCGATCCTGACGCCGAATGCGAGCGAGGCGAGGATCGCGAGCTTGTGCGCGGTGTCGAAGCCGCCGATGTCGAAGGTCGGATCCGCTTCGGCGTAGCCGAGCCGCTGCGCCTCCTTGAGGCAGACGTCGAAGCCGAGCTCCTCGCGCTCCATGCGCGAAAGGATATAGTTGCAGGTGCCGTTGAGCACGCCGTAGACGCGCTCGATCGAATTGCCGGCAAGACCTTCGCGCAGCGTCTTGACGATCGGAATGCCGCCGGCGACGGAGGCCTCGAAGGCCAGCGCGACATGCTTCTCCTCGGCGAGCGCCGCGAGCGCCAGGCCGTGGGCGGCGAGCAGCGCCTTGTTGGCGGTGACGACGGGCTTGCCGGCTTTGAGCGCCGCCTCGACGGCGGCGCGCGCGGCGCCCTCCGCGCCGCCGATGAGCTCGACGAAAAGGTCGATCCTGTCCGACCGGGCGAGTTCGACCGGATCGGGAAAGAAAGCCGCCGGGCCGAGATCCGCGCCACGGTCCTTTTCCGGATCGCGCGCCGAATAGGCCGAGAGCTCGATCCTGCGCCCGGTTCGCTGGCGCAGCGCCTCCGCCTGACGGGCGAGCAGCCGCGCGACCGCCGCGCCGACCGTCCCGACCCCGGCCAGGCCGACGCGCAAAGGCTCAGACATCAAACGCTCCCCCGGGGACGGAAACCGGACGGCGTCGGGGAAAGAGGGATCGCCGTCCCCCGCGCTCCGCCCATTTTGTGCGGACTCTATGCCTGCTTCCGCCCTCCCGATCAAGAAACTTGGCCGCAGCTAAGGCCGACCTCGCGCGTCCGGACGCTCGCGGCCTTCGGCTTCCCACGTTTGACAGTCATGTGAACGACATATGCGCCTTCTATCGCGCTCGAAGCGGCTGGCTGGAATCGCCCCTCCCGCGCGGGCGTTGGAGCTTACCATGACGTTGAGCGCAAATTTGACCGCGAGCAAGCGGCGGACCGCCGCGGGTCTCAGCGCCGCGGTGCATCGCAACCGGACCTTCTCTCGCGCCTGGGCGCTCGAGCGCCTGTTCACGGTCGCCTTCAAAGGCCTTGTCTACCCGCAAATCTGGGAAGACCCCGTGGTCGACATGGAGGCGCTGGCGATCAAGCCGGACGACAGAGTCGTCGCGATCGCGTCGGGCGGCTGCAACGTCATGAGCTATCTCGTCGCCGATCCGGCGCGAATCACCGCCGTCGACCTCAACGGCGCCCATACCGCGCTCCTGCGCCTGAAAATCGGCGCGGCGCGGCGCCTGCCCGACTACGACACCTTCCGCCGTTTCTTCGGCGAAGCGAACCAGAGGGAAAATGTCGCGGCCTATCACCGCCACATCAAGCCGCATCTCGACGGCGCCTCGCGCGCCTATTGGGAGGGGCGCACCCTCACGGGGCGTCGCCGCATCGAGCTCTTCGCCCGCAATTTCTATCGATACGGCCTGCTCGGCTGGTTCATCGGCGCGGGTCACTTCGTGGCGCGCGCGCATGGCAAGGACCCGCGGCGGATGCTGCAGGCGCGCTCGCTCGAGGAGCAGAGCGCGCTATTCGACAGCCTGCTTGCGCCGCTCTTCCAGTCGCGCACGGTGCGCTTTCTCGTCAACCAGCCGGCGACGCTCTTCGGCCTTGGCATCCCGCCGGCGCAATATGAGGCGCTCGCCGGAGATCATGAGGGCGGCATGGCTGCGGTCCTGCACGAGCGGTTGCGCCGGCTCGCCTGCGATCATGAGCTCTCGGAGAACTACTTCGCGCGTCAGGCCTTCGGGCGCGGCTATGGCGACGGCGCGACGCCGCCCTATCTCGAGCGCGGCGCCTTCGAGGCCGTGCGGGCGCGCGCCGACCGTGTCGAGACGAGGCACATGTCGATGGGCGACTTCCTCGACTCCTGCGCCGACGCGAGCCTCGACGCCTATGTTCTGCTCGACGCGCAGGACTGGATGGACAACGCCGCGCTGACAGCGCTGTGGCGCAAGATCACGCGCACGGCGCGTCCGGCCGCGCGCGTCATCTTCCGCACCGCCGCCGACGAACGCCTGCTGCCCGGGCGCATCCCGGACGAGATTCTTGCGCGCTGGGACTATGACGAGACGCGCTGCCGCGAATTGTCGCGCCGCGACCGCTCGTCGATTTATGGCGCGTTCCACCTCTACACGCTGAAGGACGCGGCATGAGCGACGCCGCGGCCCTGATGGATCGCATGTATCGCCCGCAGCGGCGCATTTACGATCTGACGCGCAAATTCTATCTGCTCGGGCGCGATCGCCTCATCGCCGGCCTCGCGCCGCCGCCCGGGAGCCGTGTCCTGGAGATCGGCTGCGGCACCGGGCGCAATCTCATCCTTGCGGCTCGGCGATACCCCCAGGCGCGGTTCTATGGGGTCGACATTTCGGAAGTCATGCTGGCTCAGGCGCGAGAGTCGGTCGCGCGCGCGGGCGTGAACGCGCGAATCGAGCTCGCGCAGGGCGACGCCTCGGCGTTCGATGCGGCGACGCTGTTCGGCGAGGAAAAATTCGAACGGATCTTCATCTCCTACGCCCTGTCGATGATTCCGCCCTGGCGCGAGACGATCGGCCATGCGCTGGACTTGCTCGCCCCAGGCGGGACGCTGCATATCGTCGATTTCGGCGACCAGGCGGGGCTGCCGGGCTGGTTCAAGGCGCTGCTGCGCCGATGGCTGACGCTGTTTCACGTGAGCCCGCGCGAGGATCTCGCCGCCGAGGTCGCGAGGCAGGCCGAGGCGCGAGGCCTCTCGCGCGGCCACACCGCACTCTACGGCGGCTACGCGTTCTACGACGCCGCCGGACAGTAGCGCCGCCGGCGGAGACCGCGGAGCGCTTGACCGCGCGCCAACATGCGAGCGAGATGGATCAGCTCATGCTGCGCTGAGGACGGCTCTCACCGCGCCCGCCATCGCAGTGGATCGAGCTGACCGTCCCGGCGACCATCGACGAAGCGACGTTCAGCGCCGCGCAGGGCTGCTCAAGAGCCGCAGCCCGAAGCGGACACCGACCCGGGTCGTGAACGGTCCGACTTTCCTCGCTGGCCTTGCCCCTTGCGGCCACTGTGGCGCGGCGTTGATCCAGAACACCGGCAGAGGCAGGGGGGAGCGTATCGCTATTATTGCTGCTCACGGAAGCTCAAGGAGGGCCCGACCGCCTGCAAAGGCATGCGCATCCGCATGGACAAGCTCGACGGCGTCGTCATCGGCGAAGTCGCCAAGCGCGTCCTGGAACCCGAACGCCGGTCGGAGATGCTTGAAGCCTATGTCAAAGCCGCATCGGACCGGGAGAGCGCGGACTGCGACTTTCTGGCCAAGCTTCGCCACGACCACAGAAGAGGCCGAGGCGGGCGTCATGCGGCTGCTCGACTTGGTCGAGAAGGGTTTGATGCGCGCCGAGGACGGCGAGCTGCGGGATCGTTTGGTCGCGCTGAAGCTGCGCCGAGACGAGATCGCCCGCGAAATCTCCGACTTGCAGAGGCGTATGGCGTCGGGTGAACCCGGGATCACTCCCGAGAAGGCGAACCGCCTCGCGGTCCTAGTGCGCGGCAAGCTCAATGACGGCCCACCCGAGCTGCGCCAAGCTTACGCACGGCTGATCACGGACGAGGTCTCTGTCAGCGAGGAAAAAGTCCGCATCACCGGCTCGAAGGCCGTCCTGGCGCGGGTCGCATCGGAGGATGCGGATATGCCCGCGCCTGCGGTTCTCTCTTTTGTTCCGAAGTGGCGCGCCCAAGGGGATTCGAACCCCTGTTTTCGCCGTGAAAGGGCTAAGGGTTGGTCTACGGGCGTCTATGGCCGCCTCAGCAACCCATTGAAAACACGAGAGCGGGTCTTTGCGGGTCCGCTCTTGTCTACGCGAGTCTACACCCGTATATTGGACAGAACTTGGACACGCGCGCTTTCGGCGCGCGTTTTCGCCGCTGAACGGCGAGCGTCCAATTGGACACCTTGGACACGCCCGGGAGAAATGAAATGGCGCGAGCCATCAAGAGCCCGAAGATGGACAGCGCGACGGCGCGAACGAAGCTCAAGGCTTCGGGCAAGCCCGTCTATTGCGAGATCGCGCGCGGGCTGCATCTCGGCTACCGAAAAGGCGCCAAGACCGGGGAGAAGTGGACAGGCGGAAATTGGGTCATGCGCCGCTACGTCGGCGACGAAAAGTATTTGGTCGAGACGATCGCTCAAGCGGACGACAAGCAGCCCGCCGACGGCTTGATGGTCCTTTCCTTTGACCAGGCGCGAGAGAGGGCGCGCGAGCGCTTCAAGGAGGCGATCACGCCGGGGCCCGCCCCGATCGCCGCGCCGTTTACCGTCAATGAGGCCCTCGACCGCTATTTCGCCCGGCTCGAGGCTGACCACTCAAAGAGCCTCGGGGACGCGCGCAACCGGGCCGCAAATCACATCCGGCCCGAGCTTGGCGCGAAGAT
>Ga0187784_10003029_pt1 | contig 13566 bp, 13 predicted proteins | sample 1015_SJ02_MP15_2_FD_132964 | JGI IMG/M metagenome (GOLD analysis project Ga0187784, IMG submission 132964) | Tropical peat soil microbial communities from peatlands in Department of Meta, Colombia - 1015_SJ02_MP15_20_MG | ecosystem: Environmental > Terrestrial > Soil > Wetlands > Peat | place...
CCGAGCCGGAGAAATCATACACGATGCGCCCGCGCGCGGATTCGAGCAGGCGTTTGCCGCGCGAGGAGGTCAGCTTCAGGTCATAGACCGCGACATGCGGAGCGAACTTGACCGGTCCGGCCGAGCCTTGCGCGCGGGCCGCGCCGGGGGCGAGCCCGGCGGCAAAAATTGCGACGAAACCAAGGCAGAAAAGGCCGCGATCGGGGGTGAAAGAAAGCATCCATGTCTCCTGAAGTCCCCGGCGCGGACCATACTGGCGCGTCCGGCGCGCCGCAACATGGTTTCACTGCGGATCGGCTTGCGCGCGCTTGGGTGATCGGCCCGCTTGCGCGGGCTTGGCCGATCGGCCCGCTTGCGCGGGCTTGGCCGATCGGCCAGACAGAACGTTCAGCACGGCTGGCACAGGGAAATCGGAGGGGACCATGCCCGGAACGGTGGAAAAGAGGCTTGCAGACCTTGGGATCACGCTCAGCGCGCCGGCGGCGCCGGTCGCGAACTATGTCGGCTTCGTGCGCACCGGCAACCTGCTGGTCGTCTCCGGCCAGCTCTGCTTCGACGCAGAGGGCAAGCTCGTTGCCGTCGGCAAGCTCGGTGGGAGCGTCTCGATCGAGGACGGGCAGAAGGCGGCGCGCGCCTGCGCCATCAACCTGCTCGCCCAGATCAAGGTTGCGCTCGGCGATCTCGACAAGCTGCAGCGCGTCGTGCGCCTCGGCGGCTTCATCAACGCAGCCCCAAGCTTCCTCGAGACCCCGAAGGTGATGAACGGCGCCTCCGACCTGATGGTGACGGCGTTCGGCGATCGCGGACGGCATGCGCGCACCACCATCGGCGTGTCGGTGCTGCCGCTCGACGCCGCCGTCGAGGTCGAGGGCATGTTCGAGGTCTCCTAAATCCTGCTATGCCGGCACCTGACTGGCTGACGTCCCGGCCGATCGCGCATCGCGGCCTGCATGACGGCGTGAGCGTGATCGAGAACACGGCCGCAGCCTTCACGGCCGCGATCGCGGGCGGCTTCGCGATCGAAACCGACCTGCAGATCAGCGCCGACGGCGAAGCAATGGTGCATCATGATTTCGCGCTCGGCCGCCTTACGCTCGGCTCGCGCCAGCTCGCCGCCATGACGGCCGCCGGGCTGAAGGACGTACCATTCAAGAACACCGCCGACCGGATCATGACCTTGCCCGAGTTCCTCGCGCTGGTCGCGGGCCGCACGCCGCTGATGATCGAGCTCAAGAGCCGCTTCGATGGCGATCTGAGACTCGTGACCCGCGCGGCCGAGGTGCTTGCGCGCTACGCGGGCCCGGCCGCCTTGATGTCGTTCGACCCCGCCTTGGTCGCCGCGCTGCGCGCGCGCGCCCCTGCCCTCACCCGCGGCATCGTGGCGGAGCGCCACTACACGGACTCCGAATGGCGCAGCCTCGGCCGCCGCCAGAAGCTCGTGCTCGCCTTCCTGCTGCATGGGTTTCGCACGCGGCCGCATTTCGTCGCCTACCAGGTGGCCGACCTCCCCTCTGTTGGCCCGTGGATTGCACGCCGTCTGTTCGGCCTGCCGCTGCTGACCTGGACGGTCCGCAGCGATGCAGATCGGGCGCGCGCAAAACGCCACGCCGACCAGATGATTTTCGAGGGCTTCAGGCCTTAGATTGGTGGAGCATGATCTTTTCCGAAAACCGGGGTCCACTTTTCGGGATCATGCTCTAATTGAGGTCGATGACGAACGAACTGCAGATGCGCGTGATCGGAGCGATCGCCGACCTCCCGGCGGCGGCTTGGGACGCCTGCGCGAATCCTTGCACCAACGATTCAGCTTTTCCCTATAACCCATTTGTCTCGCACGCTTTCCTGTCGGCGCTTGAGGCCTCCTCCTCGGCCACGGCGCGCACCGGCTGGCAACCGCAGCACCTCGTCGCCGAAGTCGGCGGCACCGTCGTCGCCGTCGTGCCCTGCTACCTGAAATCCCATTCGCGCGGCGAGTACGTCTTCGATGCCGGCTGGGCCGAGGCCTATGAGCGCGCCGGCGGCAGCTACTATCCGAAACTGCAGGTGTCGGTGCCGTTCACGCCCGCGACCGGACGGCGCTTGCTGGTTGCGCCGGGCGAGAACGCCGATGCGATCCGCGCGGCGCTCGGCAAGGGGCTGATCGAGCTTGCCCGCATGCGCGACGCCTCCTCGGTGCACGTGACTTTCGCGCCGCAGGCCGAGTGGGAGATGCTCGGCGAGCTCGGCTACCTCAAGCGCAACGACCAGCAGTTCCACTGGGAGAATGGCGGCTACGCAAGCTTCGATGATTTCCTCGGCAACCTCGCCTCGCGCAAGCGCAAGGCGATCCGTCGGGAGCGCGCCGGCGCGCTCGAAGCCGGCATCGAGGTACAGTGGCTCACGGCTAAGGACCTGACCGAGGACGTGTGGGACGCGTTCTTCGCGTTCTACATGGAGACCGGCTCACGCAAATGGGGCCGGCCGTATCTCACGCGCGCATTCTATTCGATCATCGGCGCGACCATGGCCGAGAAGGTGCTGCTGGTGATGGCGCGGCGTGCCGGCCGCTATATCGCGGGCGCCATCAACTTCATCGGCGGCGACGCGCTCTACGGCCGCCATTGGGGCGCGATCGAGCACCATCCGTTCCTGCATTTCGAGCTGTGCTACTACCAGGCCATTGATTACGCGATACAAAACAAGCTCGCGCGGGTCGAGGCCGGCGCCCAGGGCGAGCACAAGCTCGCGCGCGGCTACATGCCGGTGACGACCTATTCGGCCCACTACATCGCCGACCCGGCGCTGCGCCGCGCGATCGCCGACTATTTGAAGCGCGAGCGCGCCTATGTGCAGGCCGCCGGCGCGGAGCTTTCCGCGCTGGGACCCTTCCGCAAGGACCTCGAGCTCGAGGCGCTGCCGAAAGCTTGATCGCAGAAGGCTTGACCGCCCACGCCTGCCCTGCACATTGCGCCCTCTGCCCATGCTTAAAGCGCGCAAGGAAGACGCCATGCCGGCCTACGATCAAAACAACATCTTCGCCAAGATCCTGCGCGGCGAGCTGCCGTGCCACAAGGTCTACGAGGACGACAAGACGCTGGCGTTTCTCGACATCATGCCGCGCGCGCCCGGGCACACGCTGGTGCTGCCGAAGGCGCCGGCGCGCAACCTGCTCGACATCGATCCGGCGGATCTCGCCCATGTGATTCAGGTCGCGCAGAAGATCGCGCAGGCGCAGATCAAGGTGTTCCGCGCCGACGGGATTACCGTGCAGCAGTTCAACGAGAGCGCCGGCGGACAGGTCGTGTTCCACCTGCATGTGCACGTGGTGCCGCGCCGCGACGGCGTCGCCATGAAGCCGCCCGCGAGCGTCAAGGAGGAAGCCTCGGTGCTGTCGGATCAGGCGCTGAAGCTGTCGGCGGCGCTGAAGAGCTGATGGCCACAGCAGCCTCATCGCTGCCGACTGTCGCGATCGTCGGGGGCGGCATCGGCGGGCTGTTTGCCGCCGCGGCGCTGATCGCGCAGGGGCTGCGCGTTACCGTCCACGAGCAGGCGAGCGCGCTCGGTGAGGTCGGCGCCGGGGTCTATCTCACGCCGAACAGCGTGCGCCACCTGCAGCGTCTTGGGCTGGCGCCGCAGGTCGAGAAATGGGGCGCGCGGGTCGGCTTCGAATCGCGCTATTTCCGCGATGACGGCACGCCGATCGCCCCGGTGCAGGTGACGGATTCCTCCGGCTGGAACGCGGCCTTCGGGATGCACCGCGCCGATCTGGTCACGCTGCTCGCGGACGCGCTGCCGCCGGGCGTCGTGCACACCGGGCATCGCTGCACGGACTTCGCGCAGGATGCCGGCGGCGCGCGCGTGACCTTTGCGAACGGCGCGTCGGTTGAGGTCGATGTCGTGATCGGCGCGGACGGGATCCATTCGGCGCTGCGCCCGCACGTGTTTCCGCCGTCGCTGCCGGTCTTTTCCGGCTCGGTCGCCTATCGCGGCCTGGTGCCGCACGCGCGGATCGCCGACTGGCCGACCGACCGCTGGCAGATGTGGCTCGGCAGCGGCAAGCACTTCCTCGCCTTCCCGGTGCGCGCCGGAACGCTGATCAACTTCGTCGGCTTCGTTCCCGCCGACCAGGCGATGCGGGAATCGTGGTCGGCGCCCGGCGATCCCGACGCGCTGCGCGGCGCGTTCGCCGGCTGGGATCCGCGCACCCGGCAGCTGCTGGACCAGGTCGAGGAGACGTTCCGCTCGGCGCTCTACGACCGCGACCCGCTGCCGACCTGGACCAATGGCAGGCTCGGCCTGCTCGGGGACGCCGCCCATCCCATGCTGCCGCATCTCGGGCAAGGGGCCAATCAATCGATCGAGGACGGGATCGCACTCGCGACCATCCTCGCACGATCCGATCGCGCCAGCGTCCCGGCGGCGCTTTGCGCCTATGAGCGGCTGCGCCGCGCGCGCGTCGCGCAGGTGCAGCGCGGCGCGCGGCAAAACGGCCTGCGCTACGATTCGGCCTATGCGGATCTCGCCGTGCGGGACGCCGAGATCGCCGCGCACGCGGCGTTCCGGCGAGAGCTCTACGATCACGACGTGGTGCCGGACGCGCAGGCCGCCGCGGCGGCGCTCGCCGGCCAGGGGCTTACCGCATCGGCGGCGCGATCATCAGGCCCGCATCTTTCCACAGCCGGTTGAGGCCGCGCTCGATGCCGAGCGGCTTGATGTTCCTCTCGTGTGCGGAAGCGAATCGCCGCGAGCTGGGTTCCGTCGTTGAGGAAGGCATCGCACCGACCGGCAAGGTAGGCCTCCGCGACATTGCCGGCGTTCTCGAACGCGACGGTCGAGAACCGCATCTTCCCTCCCTCCCGGCGCCCGACTGACGTGCAGAGCTACGCGCGCGCGGCTTTCGCGACCGTCCGCTCGATCGCGGCTCCGAGACGGTCCATCGCGAGGTCGATCTGGTCCTCCGTCGTGGTCGCGGGCGGCACGAAGCGCAGCACGCTGCCCTCGCGGCGCACCGAGAAGATCAGGCCGTTCTCGAAGCAATGCTTGGCGATCGCGCGGCCTTCATCGGTTGCGGGCTCCTTGGTGCAGCGGTCGCGCACCAGCTCGATGCCGGTGAGCTGGCCGCGGCCGCGAATATCGCCGATCAGCTCGTAGCGCTGCGCCAGCGCCTCGAGCCGCGCGCGCATCTGCGCGCCGATCTTTGCGGCCTTGGCGGGCACGTCCTCGTCGCGAATGACGTCGAGGCTCGCGACGCCGGCGGCGCAGATCAGCGGATCGTTGGCGTGCGAATGCGTCGCCGCATAGCCGCTGGCGATCACCTTGTCCTCGATCTGCGCCGAGGTGATCACCGCGCTGACCCCGACGCCGCCGCCGAAATGCTTGGCGACCGTGATGATGTCGGGGACGATGCCTTCGGACTCGAAGCCGAACATCTGTCCGAGCTTGCCGAGGCCGGTCTGCTCCTCGTCGACGATCAGCAGCATGTTGCGCGCGTGGCACATCTGCTGCAGCGCCTTCAGCCACCCGGGCGGCGGCTCGATCACGCCGCCGGCGCTGAACAACGGCTCGGTGATCACGGCGGCCGGCCGGCCGGTTGCCTGCGCGTCGAACAGCGCAAAGCTCGTCTTGAGGCAGGCGAGCTCGCAGCCCGGGAAGCTCTGGTTGAGCGGGCAGCGATAGCAGTAGGGCGCGACGATGGCGTAGGTGCCGCCCGGCAGATGGCCGTGACCCGCATGCCAGCCGGAGAACGTAACCGCGCGCGTTGCATCCGAGAGCCCGTGGAAGCTGATATGCGGGCTCGCGATCTCGAAGCCGTCGGTATACTTGCGGGCGATCATCATCGCCATCTCGTTCGCGTCCGCGCCGGACTCGCCGAACAGGCTCTTCTGCAGCGGGCGCGGAACGATTGCGCCGAGCCGCGCCGCGAGCTCGATTTCCTTCACGTTGTAGTGGCTCGAATGCGCGTGCAGCATCGTGTCGCACGCAGACTTGATCGCGGCGGTCACGGTCGGATGGTTGTGCCCGAGCGCCGAGCACATCTGGCCGGAATTGAAATCGAGATATTCCTTGTCGTTGACGTCCCAGACGAGCGAGCCGAGCCCCCGCCAGAATACCGGGCCCTCGCCGGTCTTCTTGTCCATGCGGGCGCGGAACGAGAACTGCGCCGCCATCGAGAGCAGGTCGGCTTCGCTCGATCTGCCGGTTGGCTGAATGGTCACTGCGCTGCTCCTTTCAGGTCTTGCGCGACCGCTTGTCGCCGTTTCGCTTCGCGAAGGCCGACACATGGGCTTCGAGCGCCGCAAGCGCGCTGCGCAGATGGTTCTCGATCGAATAGGCCGCCGCCGTCGGATCGCGCCGCACGACCGCGTCGAGGATGACTTGATGCTCCTTGATCGACTGCGCGACGCGGCCCGGGATGTTCCACAGCACGCTCCCGGGGAAGAGATTCCAGGTCTGCTGGATGAGATCGACCAGGATCGGATTCTCCGCCGCCGCATAGAGCAGTGCGCGGAAGTCGCGATCGGCGCGATTGGCGGTCTCGAGGTCGCCCTTGCGTTTCGCGGCGATCATCTGCCGCAGCAGCGCGCGCATCTGCTCGATCGCCGCGTCGGCGATCTTCGCCGTCCCGAGCCGCGCCGCCTCGGTCTCGAGCAGGGCGCGCACGCGATAGATGTTGCGCAGCCGGTCGAGATCGAGCTCGGCGACGCGCACGCTGCGATGGCTCTCCTGCACCAGGATGCCGCGCGCCAGCAGCTCGAGCACCGCCTCGCGCACCGGGGTCGAGCCGACGCCGAGATCCTTGACCAGCTGGAACTGGCGCAGCGACTGGCCGGGCGCGTAATGCCCGAGCTCAATCGCGTTCTGCAGCGAATCGAGCGCCACCTCGCGCTTGGTTCGAAAGACCGGACTCGGCGAGCGTCCCATCGCGTCCCTCCCATACGTTTATATTTTGCAAAATATAATTTTGCTGTCAATGCGCGCCGACCCAACTGTAGATGAGCCCGCAGTGGCCAGCATGAGGTCCGAGCGCCGAACCTTTGGGATCACTCCGATCGGCGCGGGTTGCACGCGCATGCCACTGCGACCGAGCGGCACAAGCCGGCCGGCGGTCGGCGCCGCCGGGAAGACATCCATCCCGTCCCGTGGCAAAGGAGAGCACGCAATCATCCGCCGCCTGCGCGACGCGCAAGGAGAGTCTTGATGAGCCAACCGCCCTTCCCGGCCGTCGCGGCCGCGATCCGCAGGACGCTCGAGGGACAGGGCTTCACCCGGCTCGTCGGCGCCGAGGTCGTCTCAGTCGATCCGGGCGTGGTCGTGATGGGGCTCGACCGCCGCGACGAGGTGCTGCAGCAGAACGGCCTGTTTCATGGCGGCGTGATCGCTTACCCGATCGACAACGCTGCGACGGCCGCGGCCGCGACCGTGATCGATCGCAGCAAGCGCACCGTCATCACCGCCGAGTACAAGGTCAACCTGGTGGCGCCGTCGAAAGGCGACCGCCTCACCTGCCGCGCCGAGGTGGTCAAGGCCGGCCGGTCGCTCACGGTCGTCGACGCGCGCGTCCATTGCCGCACCGACGGCGAAGACAGGCTGGTCGCGGTCGCGCTCGCGACCATCGCCAATCTCGACCTCAAGGCGGCCTGAACGATGAGCAAGGCAACCACCAGAGGACTGGTCGCGGTCGACAAGATGGGCGCGAAGGTCCTGTTCCTGAACCCCGTCACCTACGCGACCGAGACCGTGCTCGACGGCTTTCCCCGCACGGTGCATGAATTGCTGGTGGTGCCGGAGACCGGTCTTGCCTATGTGCCGATTTTCGGCGACGGCATTCACGGCCGCAATCCGAACCCCGGCCATCTCCTCTGCGTCATCGATCTCCTCAACCGCACGCGGCTCGCCGATATCGATCTGCACCCCTGCGTGGCGCCGCACACGCTCAAGCTCGGCCCCGATGGATTCATCTACATCACCTGCGAGAACAGCGCAGCGGTCGCGGTGATCGACCGCGCATCCCACAAGGTCGTCGAGGTGATCGGATCCGGCTCGACCAACGGTCATCGCCTGATCATCGCGCCGGACGGCAAGCACCTCTACGTCGAGAACGAGGAGGATGCCGCAGTCTCGGTGATCGATCTGGTCAGCCGCAAGCTCGTTCGCAAGATCACGACGCCGCGTCCGCTCGCCGGCATCGCAATCTCGCAGGACGGCCGCACCATCGTGGCGGTCGATGACGCCGAGCCGACCCTGTTCCTGATCGACACCGCGACCGAACAGGTCGCCCGCACCGTCACGCTCGAAGGGGTGCCGAAGGCTGCGCAGATCGCGCGCTATCGCGACGATCTTGGCGTGCTCGGCGTCACCAGCCTGAACAGCGGAACCGTGAGCCTGATCGATCCCACGTTTACGCAGCAAACGGCCATCAACGTCGGCAGCCAGCCGATGGACATGGCGTTCCACGGCGACGAGCTGTTCGTCGCCTGCCAGGGCGACGGTTCCGTGCACGTGATCGACGTGCCGGCACGGCGCTGGAAGGCGAGCTTTGCGGCCGGGACGGGGTGCGAGTCGCTCGCGTTCTTTTGACGCGGCGCCGGCCCTGGGCGGAGCCGCGACCCTTCGACCGCCGCCGTACCACGCGAACCCGAATCCGGTGCACTCGTTTTCCCGATAGCGGCGCCGACTTCCGGACCTCTCGTTCGTCGTTCCGCAACGACACCGGCAATCGGGTGGCGGCGTGCAGGCGCACGCGCCAGATCCCGCACAAATCGAACCCCGATGGAGACGAACATGGTTTCCGCCACGCTCTTCGCGCGTCCCGCAGGCACGGCCGCGCGCGCGCTCGTGCTGCTCACGATGTGCCTCGGCGTGCTGGTGGCGCAGATCGACACCTCGGTGGTCAATCTCGCGCTGCGCGCGATCAAGGCCGACCTCGGCGCCGACCTCGGTTCCCTGCAATGGGTCGTCGACGCCTACAACCTCGCCTATGCGACGCTGCTCTTGACCGGCGGCGTGCTCGGCGATCTCTACGGGCGCCGCCGGCTGTTCGCGCTCGGCATCGCGCTGTTCACCGCCGGATCGCTGATCTGCGGCCTCGCGCCGAACGTCGCCGCGCTGATCGCCGGCCGCGCCGTCGCGGGGCTCGGCGCCGCGCTCGAGGTGCCGATCACGCTCGCGATCCTGACCGTGGCCTACCCGGAGCCCGACGAGCGCGCGCTGCCGCTCGGCATCTGGGCGAGCTGCAACGGCATCGCCTTCATCATCGGGCCGACGCTTGGCGGCGCGCTGGTCGATCATACCGGCTGGCGTAGCATCTTTCTGCTGATCGTTCCGCTCTGTCTGCTCGCGCTCGGCCTCGGCTTTGCGACGGTCGAGGAATCCGCGGCGCCGAAAGGCCGTCATCTCGACCTGCGCGGCCAGGCGCTTGCGATCCTCACGCTCGGCGCCTTGTCGCTCGGCGTGATCGAAGGCCCGCGCTGGGGCTGGACCTCGCCGCCGGGGATCGCGTCGATCATCGTCTTCGTCGCGGCGCTGATCGCGTTCCTGAGCGTCGAGGCGCGTGGCGACGGCGCCATGATCCCGCTCGCGCTGTTGCGCGCGCGCGCGCTGTCGGCGGCGCTCGCGATCGCCGCGCTGATGACCTTCGGCATGTACGCCATGCTGTTCCTGACGCCGCTCTATCTGCAATCGATCCACGGCAGCTCGGCGCTGGCCGCCGGCCTGCAGTTGCTGCCGATGTCGCTTGCCTTCGTGATCGTCGCGCAGCTCTCCGGCTGGCTCACCAATGCGCTCGGGCCGCGCGTGATGACGGTCGGCGGCATGAGCCTCATGGGCATCGGCATGCTGATGATGGCGCTCGCCGTGACGGCCGATGGCCTCATTCCGGTCGAGGCGGCGCTGCTCGTGATCGGCATCGGGCTCGGCCTCAATACCGCGCCGGTGCAGAACGTCGCGGTCGCAGCCGTCGCGCCGGAGCGCGCCGGCACCGCCTCCGGCCTCGTCAACACCGCACGCATGGTCGGGGCGACGCTCGGCGTCGCGGTGCTGGGCGTCCTGTTCGCGCTGCACGGCGACGGGGGAGCGGCAAGCTTCCGCCTGCCCTATCTGGTGGGCGGCGCCGGCGAGCTTCTCGGCGCGGTGCTCGCCTTCACCTTCGTGGCGGCGGACGCGCTCAAGCGCAAGAAAGCCTGACGCCGTCCTTCACAAGAAAAACGCCCCGCGGGCCATCCGCGGGGCGCTTCTTTTGTCTTGATAAGGAGCTCACACCTTGAGCGGCACCTTCGGCACCGAGCCGCGCCCGCTCGGCGTACCGCCGCGCGGGCCCGGCGGCCGCGGCTTGCGCGGCGCGACGCGGCGCTTCGCGCGGTTCTTGCGTGGCTCGGGCAGCTTCTCGGGCTTCGGCGTCACCGGCCCTTCGGGATATTCGAAGCCGAGCGCGTCGCGGCCGGCCTCGTCCTGCTTGACGATGACGCGCACGTGGCCGCCCGACTTCAACCGCCCGAACAGCACGTCGTCGGCGAGCGGCTTCTTGATGTATTCCTGGATCACGCGCGCCATCGGCCGCGCGCCCATCTGCTCGTCATAGCCGTGCCCGATCAGCCATTTCGCGGCCTCCTCGGCGAGCTCGATCGTGACGTTGCGGTCGGCGAGCTGCGCCTCGAGCTGCAGCACGAACTTCTCGACCACCTTCGCGATCACCTCCTGGCTCAGATGCGCGAAGGTGATGATCGCGTCGAGCCGATTGCGGAACTCGGGCGCGAACATGCGGTTGATCGCCTCGACGTCGTCGCCCTCGCGCTTCGAGCGTGTGAAGCCGTAGGCCGCCTTGGCGAGATCGGCCGCGCCGGCGTTGGTCGTCATGATCAGGATCACATTGCGGAAGTCGACCTGCTTGCCGTTGTGGTCGGTCAGCTTGCCGTGATCCATGATCTGCAGGAGCACGTTGAACAGGTCGGGGTGCGCCTTCTCGATCTCGTCGAGCAGGAGCACGCAATGCGGATGCTGGTCGACGCCGTCGGTCAGAAGCCCGCCCTGGTCGAACCCGACATAGCCGGGCGGTGCGCCGATCAGGCGCGACACGGTGTGGCGCTCCATGTATTCCGACATGTCGAAGCGGATCAGCTCGACGCCGAGCAGCGCGGCGAGCTGCTTGGCGACCTCGGTCTTGCCGACGCCGGTCGGGCCCGAGAATAGGTAGCAGCCGATCGGCTTCTCCGGCTCGCGCAGGCCCGCACGCGCGAGCTTGATCGAGGAGGCGAGCGAGACGATCGCCTTGTCCTGCCCGTAGACCACGCGCTTCAGGGTCTCCTCGAGATGGGCGAGCACCTCGGCATCGTCCTTCGAGACGGTCTTCGGCGGGATGCGCGCCATCGTGGCGATGGTCGTCTCCACCTCCTTGATGCCGATCGTCTTCTTGCGCCGGCTCTCGGGCAGCAGCATCTGCGCGGCGCCCGACTCGTCGATCACGTCGATCGCCTTGTCGGGGAGCTTGCGGTCATGGATGTAGCGCGCCGAGAGCTCGACCGCCGCCTTGATCGCCTCATTGGTGTATTTGAGGCGGTGATAGTCCTCGAAATAGGGCTTCAGCCCTTTCAGGATCTCGATCGCGTCCGGGATCGACGGCTCGTTCACGTCGATCTTCTGGAAGCGGCGCACCAGCGCGCGATCCTTCTCGAAATACTGACGGTACTCCTTGTAGGTGGTCGAGCCGATGCAGCGCAGCGTGCCGCCGGCGAGCGCCGGCTTTAAGAGGTTCGAGGCGTCCATCGCGCCGCCCGAGGTCGCCCCCGCGCCGATCACGGTGTGGATCTCGTCGATGAACATGATCGCGCCGGGCGTCGCCTCGAGCTCCTTGATGACCTGCTTGAGGCGCTCCTCAAAGTCGCCGCGATAGCGCGTGCCGGCGAGCAGCGTGCCCATGTCGAGCGCGAACACGGTCGCGTTGCGCAGCACGTCCGGCACCTCGCCATTGACGATGCGCCGCGCCAGCCCCTCCGCGATCGCGGTCTTGCCGACGCCGGCGTCGCCGACGAACAGCGGGTTGTTCTTCTGGCGGCGGCACAGCACCTGGATGGTGCGCGAGATCTCGGTTTCGCGCCCGATCAGCGGATCGATCTTGCCCTCGCGCGCCTTCTTGTTGAGGTTGACGCAATAGGCCTCGAGCGCGTCGCCCTTCTTCTTGTTGTCGTCGCCGGTCTTGGTATCGGTGTCCTCGTCGACGCCGCGGACCGGCTTGCTCTCCGAGAGCCCGGCGCGCTTGGCGATGCCGTGGCTGATGTAGTTGACCGCATCGTAGCGGGTCATGTCCTGCTCTTGCAGGAAATAGGCCGCGTGGCTCTCGCGCTCGGCGAAGATCGCAACCAGCACGTTCGCGCCGGTCACCTCCTCGCGCCCCGAGGACTGCACATGGATCACGGCGCGCTGGATCACGCGCTGGAAGCCGGCGGTCGGCTTGGAGTCCTCGCCGCCTTCGGTGACGAGATTGTCGAGCTCGGACTCGATGTAGGCGGTCAGGCTGCGCTTGAGCTTGTCGAGATCGACGTTGCAGGCGCGCATCACGGCCGCCGCGTCCTGATCCTCGATCAGCGCGAGCAGGAGATGCTCGAGCGTCGCGTATTCATGGTGCCGCTCGTTCGCCAGCTGGAGCGCGCGGTGCAGAGACTGTTCGAGACTGCGGGAAAAAGTTGGCATTACGATCTCATCTGCCTTCGTTCTTGACGTCTTCGTCTTTGGCGTTGTCCTTGGCGTCGTCTTTGGCTCATCACGCCTTCGGCGTCCGCCGCCACCCGCGTCATGAGGACATCCTCATGACCGCGTCGTCGTGCCCCGCTCGTCTCCGCCCATAGAGTCTTATAGTCACTTCTTTTCCATCACGCACTGCAAAGGATGCTGGTGTTTGCGCGCAAAGTCCATGACCTGCGTCACTTTTGTTTCAGCGACCTCGTACGTGAAAATACCGCACTCGCCGATTCCGTGGTGATGCACATGCAACATGATTCGCGTCGCGGCTTCACGGTCCTTGTTGAAGAACCGCTCCAGCACATGCACAACAAACTCCATCGGCGTGTAATCGTCGTTGAGGATGAGCACACGATAGAGTGATGGCTTCTTGGTCTGCGGCTTGGTGCGCGTGATCACCGCGCTGCCCGGACCGCCGCCCTCGCCGCGCTTGCGCCGCTCGTCATCGGCGGCACGTGGCCGCAAGTCTTGTGGCACCAAGTCTTGCGCCACCAAGCCTTGCGGCACCAAGCCCTGCGCCACCAAGTCTTGCGCCACCAAGTCCTGCGCCGCAGCGCGTTGGCTTGTTCGTTCAGTCGACCGGTCAGGCGAACGGATCATGGGCTGTCAAGGCGCTTCGGCTTCGGACGGGATGGGCAATGATGCCGCAAACGATCCCGATGCGAAACGACGAAGTTCTCAAGCGGTCTTGCTCCCTCGCGGCATCGAACAGGGGCTTCCGCAGCATCGCCTCCGGCGCCGAAGCGGTCGGCCCGAGTCAGAGTGTACAGAATCCTACCGGAATTGAGCAAACGGATGGCGAAGCTGTTGTGCACCGCCCCACCCGCCCTTCGGTCAAATATGAAGCGCTGGAGTGCC
>Ga0187784_10003030_pt1 | contig 13565 bp, 16 predicted proteins | sample 1015_SJ02_MP15_2_FD_132964 | JGI IMG/M metagenome (GOLD analysis project Ga0187784, IMG submission 132964) | Tropical peat soil microbial communities from peatlands in Department of Meta, Colombia - 1015_SJ02_MP15_20_MG | ecosystem: Environmental > Terrestrial > Soil > Wetlands > Peat | place...
ACCTCCTCGCATCTCAAGCCGCGACAGCTTCCGTTCAGTCAGCCGCTGGTTCTCCCACTTCCAATGCTCCCGGGTCTTCAACATGTGGTAGAGCATGCGGGTTAGCTTGCGCATGGTTGCGACATGCGCCAGCTTACCGGAACCCGTCCGTTTCTTCACCGACTCATAATAATCCTTGATTGGTTGATTGTGTTGCGTCACCGTATCGACGGTAACCGAGAGAGCCCATCTTGCGGTGGATGAGCCGTCCTTCGGGTAACGTCACTTCTTCGACTGCTAGAATCTTCTGTTACAAATCGTCTGCTGAGCCTAGCGGAGTTTAGTTAGAGTTTGTAGCAGAGGTTGAGGGTTGAGAGAGCTGATGAACTGGCCTAGTCTAGCTTTTAGCGCATCAAGGTAAACGCTCATAGGGTAGTCGGTGTGTTCATCGAACGCGAACTCTACACGAAACTTGGCATATAGTTTACGCATTACGGCCCTAAGAATGGTTTTCGCGTTTCGCACTCCCAGAGCGTTCGTTAAAACAGTTAACACGGTATCTAATCGGTAGGGCAACTCATCTCGGCTAATATCATGATCCTTGAGGAGCGTGGCGCTAAGTATTGTGAGAACCTCACTGCCAAGTAGATCGGTTATTGTTTCATCAAAAGCATCTAGGAAAACATAATTGAACTCTTGATGTTTGTCCACCTTGTCCCCCTACTTGCCAAATGTCGTCCAGACTCGTGCGTAACGATAGGCGAACATGAGAAGAAGAACGAAGCCGACTGTCCTCGTACCTAACTCAAGAGGTTGAAACGCGGGCGTGAGACTGCCCCAAATCAAACCCGCCCTAAACACCGCTGCAAGAAACAGGAAGAAAGTTGCGGCAGCGAAGATTCGCGTCGTACTCCCAATGTGGCTTTTACCCTTAAAGAATCCCATGATCTTAAGTGAGTAAATGAATAAAGCCAGAGTGAGGAGCACATTGACCGCGTTGATAGCGGCAGAAACGTAATCTACCAACTGAACCCCAAGAAATTACGCATTCACAAAATATATGCCTTCGCTAGTTACGGGGTCAGGAAATATGTGCTATCAACAGTTAGTCAATTTTTGCTTCTTCGACGATTTCAGTGTCGGTTATGATGGCGATGCGCTCCACCGAGAAGGCTTTGGATTCCAGACGCTTCCGCAACTCTGCCTGAAGCTCCTCATCCGGAACATTCTTATTTGGCAGAAGACTGATGATTACGAGACGGCTCAAAGCGAATCTTAAAGTCGAGAGCACCTCCTCGGACCCTGTGCCCACACTATGAGTTAGCCGTCTAAGTATATATCACCTGCTTTACCGTAATACCTTTAGCTATTCTTACCGTAAGCCTAGCCCATGGTTAAGCAGAAGACCTCCATAGCTATTGAGAAGGATCTCTGGACTGAATGGATTCAGTTCGTCGTAGCTAGGACAGGTTCTGCAAGGAAGCTAAGCGACGAAATCGAGAGGGCACTACGCTACTATATGGCGCGTGCTCCCAAGAAGAGCAGCAAGGAAACCTGAGTCTCCTTTCTACAATTTCATTGTTTGTTCATATGATTTCTGAAGAGATTCCGCAATTACCAGTAAGACTACGAACAGTAACATACTAAGAAGTATGTTGGGGGATGATGGAGTAAGGTATGACATTACGACTTGTGAGGCTGCTGAAGCGCAGAATATGATGATGGCCAGCATGACTTTTTTGATGAATGCACGGTTGGATTTTCGAAAGAAATACTCTGGAAAGACGAAAGCGAATAGAAGATTGGTTGCCGCTATCAGAAACATTATGAGCACCAGGTATGTAAAAACAACCTGAGTCATTGCATTCAATATCACATCGGTTAATCCATAGAACAAGTTTCGAAGCGGACTAGGACTGAGTGTGTTGTAAGCGATGTCGTTCCCGAGAACTTGCGATACAGGATTCAGTGTCAGCTGGAGAAACAGTCTAAACGCAACAAAAACCACAATAGCTTTCCAAATTTGGATCCCGAATCCGAAGAGGGTCTGAATTCTAAAAGGTTTGAAAGTATGCTCGGGGCGAAATCCGAGCATTCGACATGCTCGCGTAAATGCGACAAAAAAGCTCTTACTTAGAACAAACGCCCACAAGAGCAACGCTGAAATCAGAAAAGGGAGACGAAGGTAGTCAACCACGAAGGCAAGCCAAGCGAGTAGAAGGACGAAAGCATATCCTACAATAGCACTCTTGCTTACCATCTCCCTGCTCATGAGATGTTCCATAAGTTCGTCGACTTCGCGAGTGTCTCGGGTACTGAATTTTTGAGTCGCACGATTGACTAATCCAGATATAAGTGCGCCCAAACAAGTCGAGGCTAGGAAATAGCTTAGCAAAATCATCAGGCTTAACCATAAGGAGTACAACCCAAATCTAATTGAGCTGTCAACGACAAGCGGCTGTAATACGGAAGGGCTTCGTGCTTGTAATCCCTGCCAGAGAACAAGAACCGCTAGAATTGTCGCGCCCACGAGGATTGCGAAGCCTCCGAAAAACAATCGTCCAGGGTATTCAGTTTTCGGTAGATCCATGCCTGCGACGCGGGTCCTGATTGCATATTCTAATTTGTTATAGACTCTGAGCAACGGATTGCCCAAAAGGATCGTCATGACAAAGAGTCCTAATCCGATGAGAGCAATTGAAATGCCCGAAAACGGCTGCGTGAAGTTGTAGAGTAGCACTAAGCGTCCGTTGATGTTTACTTGTCTGGGATTTCCGACTGGACCAGCAAGAAATATGAGAACTCCAACGATGCTCAAGACCAGTGCCGTTGACAATACTGGTACGGCAACCTTGAGCTTGGCGTTCTTCATGTGAGAACACGTGCTCCGTAGAAAGACTTTGATGCTCTAAATGGTTCTGTTAAGGCTTCGGGTGACGCCCGTAGGCAGTTTGGGGTGTCAACTATCGGGTGATACTCTAAGGTCGTGCGGTTGGTTTGATGCGGTCAAAAAACCGTTTGGCGGCTCTGTTAACCCTGTGGGGCGTCCGTTTTGGTGTCAACTGACGGAACATGATTTGACTCCATTGCTTTTTTGATAATATCCTTCACGAACTGCGATAATTGCTCTGCAAATTGACGTAGTAAGAGTATCAGGATGAGACTCACTGTTGTAGTCAACAGGAAGATGATAGGCAGCACAATAGCAAATGTGGTGATTACCCGCGCTTCCCATGGTAGAACATCCTCTCCAAGAGTTGGAACAAATGAACTCGCAGAGTAGAAAATCAGAATATTGGTGCGCAGTACGTAGAGAGCACTAACAAAGAGCACAAACAGGACACCCTCCGCCAACATAGAACCCGGGTTCTTTTCTCTCACTGAATTTGCAAATCCCTTCATGACATAGGCCAACAATGCACCGTAGCCTGAAATTAATGCAACTTTAATCGGAACCAGCATGTCCGCTCTTCCAAGGAAAGGCCACCAAAGCACTTGAAGAGTGACAAAAATGTAGCTACCGAAGATTGCTACAGTACAGATCAATCCTACGACCAATAGCCAACCGAACTTTACCAGCCGATTGGCCAGTGACAAGATAATTGCCAAGTTGAATCGTGTCTTAGTGCGTCACCCAAACTAAGAAGGTTGCCTAAACAGCGACCCCTATCCATAGCCCAATAATGTAGGCGGCAATCATCCACATCCTCGTCTGCTAAAACCCTCGGGTCGGGCTGTAACAAATCGTCTGCTGGACTTAACCGGTTTTGATCGAAGCCGTTGGTAGAAAGGTTCGCCACACGAGTACTGCAGTGAGCATGGCCAGAACGATTGTAAGACAGACCAATGCAAGAGTTAACCTTTCAAGTCTTTTTGTTGAACGGTACATCTCAATGCCCGTCAGCAGGTTGGCAACGGCAGTAATTCTCTCATTGGAGAGTACGAGTTCGAATACTGTTCGTGCGGGAAGGGATGTTTCCAGAAGGGTTAGTAATTCTTGTTCGTAAGGGGCAATTATTTCGTGTAGCTTCTTTTTGCGTGGTTCGCTAGCCAAGAAATCACTACCTAGTATTCTGAAACTACCGTCTATTGGATGAATAGCTCTAAATTGCTTTAAAAGACTAATCATGTACACGGTATTACGGTATAACGGTAATGTTTATGAGCACCGTTGATATATCGTAGACTCGGAGGTCTTGAATCAAATGGCAGTTGTAATCGTTGAGGAGAAGAATAGCGAATTGGCTTGGCAATTGGCTGAGGAAATACGAGTAATCCTAGGACGTAGGGCCAAAGTTCTGGGACTCTAGAGAGGTTATGAACACTCACAAACTCACTCATCTGCACCCACAAAATACCAGTCACAGAATGCAGCACATGCAATGAGCTTCTCCCGCTATCACTCTGGGCTCGTATGAGTTGGAGGCGGTTCAGTCCCGAACCGAACACCTACCATGTTACCGAACTTACGAACTGTTTAGCTAGATCATACTTTGAACGCACTTGCACGGTGGAAGAAACCGTACCACGGTGATTTACGTGGAGATTAGACACATACCGGATTTTCAGCGATACGAGTTAGAATTATCGCATATCAGACAAAGAACGCCAGACTGGTGTATCCCAGCGAACATAGAGTCGGTCACCAAGTACTTCTTGCCTGACTCTTCAGTTACACAACAATACCTCTGGGACAAGTGGGTGGAGGCCTGCCTGCAATCAGGTGAAAACTCCAACTCCATTTCCTTTGGAAGCATCAAGAGAAGAGTTCTCGATAATGACCAGAACTATTTGCGTTTTGATTCGGAAGTCATAACTGATGACATAAGACGACTCGCTCTTTCTGTAATCCCAAGCAGGATTGATGTAGGCCCTTTGATCATCTCATTACCTGCCTTTATTCCCATGAGATGGCATGTCTATACGGTCGTGGGTTGTAGCAGATTAGGTGCTCTACATCTTCACGATACGGGAACTGGTCGTTTGCTCTGGAGGGATCTCAGCGAGATGGAAGAAGCGCTGCGTCAACGCAGCCAAACCACAACAGACACGCTCATAATTCGCCCGAAATGACCTATTGATTTGCAGAGGTCGGAGATGTTCATTCGTCCAAGTGCTCCATCTATCCCTCTAAAGAGATTTGAGTGCGTAGAGAACTGCCCGACACACCCCGCACACAGGATTTGGCTGGTTTCGTCGGCTGGTTACAGGGGTTTGGCCAGTCAAAACCACACCCCTGCACTTCAATCGACTAGCTTAGTTGATGGGTGGTCCTAACGAGCATCGTTGGGATTCGCCACAATTTCTTACCTGTAGATCCATTCACTTCTCTTCTGACTCCTAGGTCGATTTCGAATCGTTGTACCCAGAAGGGGTTAGGTTTCATCGGTAAGTGCTGATTCCTTTCGTGAATTTCGGTCCATGTTAGACCTTGTGGTGCTGCAATAAGTATGTTGAAGAGTGCGACTCTGGCTTCATCATACGTCATTTTCTTTAGTTCAGGTCTAGCGGTGCTCGCCGACATGATTACTCTGTTTGATCGATCCACCTGGAAGTCAACTCTCTGTCCTACCTGCCAGCCTGTCTTAGCTATGATGCCTTCGGGGATCACGACTTGATATTTGCCGTATACTACATCTCTGTGGATTTTCGAACGAGTCTCAATATATTGTAGGCAATGCGTGGTCTTCATTTCAGTACCTCCATTGTTCGACGCTTCTTCCAAGTTCTGGGCGTCCGTTTGTCAGTGATGCAAGTTCGACCATGAGCATCGTGATTAGGCACATGGTGAAATGGAAGCGTACTCGTGGCAATGTTCTTCTTTTGACTTGTAGCAGACCTAGTTCGATTTTGAGTCTAGAGAAGATCCTTTCTGCTTCTGATCGTTTTGAATAGTAATAAGTCCATAACTCGGAATCTCGTCGGATGGGTAGAAGGTAATCTGCTCGCCGGCTCTTTCGTCCTGTCCGTCGCGGGTTAATAGCAATGACGGGTGCGATTCCGTCCTTTAGGCAGAGCAATGTGTTGCGTTTTGAGTCGTAGCCAGCGTCTCCCAAGAGTACTCGCGGTCTCACTCCGTGATTCAGTAGCTGTTTCAAGTGATTTGGAAAAAGCGTCATTTCGCTCTTGTTGCCTGACGCAACCGTGAATGAAAGTGGCAATTCGTAGTCTGCGTCAGATATGACTTGCAGTTTGTATCCGTAAACATAGAGCGGTTTGCCGAACTTCTCACCAGACACTCCCCAGGCAGCATCTCTGTCGGTTTTTCCACGTCTAGGGGGTCGTGGTCTGCTGTATCCGCGAACCAATGTTGCATCAACTGCTACGGTATTCTCTCCGAGGTCGGGTAGGTGTCGGCAGATTTGCTTCACAAATTCTAGGAAGATTTCTTCGAGTAGCTCGTCTCCTATTCGAATTGCGAACTCTGAAAATGAGTGATGGCATGGCGGCTTTCGAAATCCGAGTTGTTCAGCCAAGTCCGGGTCTGCCCTTATGGTTGAAGCTAGTTTCCTCCAAGATGGAATTTGCTTGAGGCGTTGGTAGATCATGGCCTTGAACATTGCAAGAGGTGGGTGGGGTGGGCGCCTTTGCCGCTCATATTTCGTGAACAGGAGCGTCTCAATCTCAGCGAAATCAAGAGTCATGATTGCCCAGAGTGAGACAGATTCACCGGGATCATCTTGCAATCTGTCATGCATACTGTCATCCAGATTGTCATGTCTTCGAGTTGCGAGCCCCAACATTAGTCACTGGCTAAACAGTTAAGTTACTGGCTAATATATAAGGCTATATGTGCCTAGCTAATCACTTTAGTGATTGACTATGGTAATTTCAATGGCAAGGCCAGTCCCAAAATGGTTGATGAAGAGGTATTCACTACTCTGGATTGAAAGACAAAGCAAGCCATTCGACTACGAAGAAGCAAGAAAGATGCTACACACCTCACCCAGCCTGACAAGCGTAATCCTTTCTGAACTACGCAAAGCGGACTGGCTAGGAGTCGAAATCGATCCCAAAGATACTAGGAAGAGAATCTACATTCTAACCGATCCCACGAAGGCTATCGAATCAATGGCTAAAATGGAGAAATAGTGGTGTGCAGCTGTTACCAGATTTTTCACATCAAGACCACTGGGTTGAAATCGGCAGGCGAAATGTCAGCTATTGCAAGATCGTCATCCTCAAAGAAGCTAATGGGTCGCGTAGAGGGTTCTTCAAATTCAAAGAAAGAAATTCCGGCCCTATAGCGGCAAACGAACGACTGGCATATGAGCTGGGAACCATGCTGAGTTTGCCTGTGGCGGGCATACAGTTCTTGACTTGGGACGGCATGGACGGAGTGGTATCACATTGCATACCCGGTCACGAACCACTTGAGTGGAGGTTCCTTCCTCAGCCGGCCAAAGACGCCTTTCTTGACTGCTTCGAGAACGGGGAACTTCTTCCATTTGTAGGTCTGTTCGACGCCTGGATAGCCAACACTGACCGACATGCCGACAACCTCATGTTCTCAAGAACGGATAATGGAAAATACGTGTTCTACATGATAGATCACGGGCTGGCCTTCTTGGGTCAGACAGGCAAATTCGCAAACTCGTCTTGGATCGACCCAGCATGGTTGGACATGGGAAATTTCTTACGAATTGCAGAGGTCACTTCAATGATGTTGAAATCTGAATCGCTGGATGGCTACGCTGCTAGAATACAACGCATAGACGATAATGACATTCAGTGTATCGTGAACGGGGTTCCAAACGGCTACATCACGAGAGAGGAAAAGGCATCTACCGCTCGCTTGCTGATCGATAGAAGAAATAAATTTGACGAAATGCTAAGGAGGTGGAAGAATCGTGTTGGAAGGTCCTAAGCAGGCAGAACAAACTCGCGTCAGATATGTACTTGCAGAGTACCATCCTGAGACCCAAGCACACAGATCATTAGTTATCGGGGTTCTGGTACAGGGCAACGGTCAGTTGCTATTTCGGTTCCTCTCACCCAACGAAGCTGGCAATCTCGTTCCGCAGCTTTCACGGGATGTTGTTTTCAGCATAGAGAGAACATTCAACAACGACAGGGAAGAAGGAACAATTCTAATTCCTGACCGCGAGACAGGTTCCCGCACCGCGGTGGCAGTTACTTCCAACGAGTATCTTGAATATCTGCATTCAACTTTCTTGAACACAGTCACATTTAGCGAACCAAGAGAAATACTCGCCAGAGACCCAAGATCACTACGCGATTCAATTTTCAGATCACAGGTGCTTGAGCCAATTGAACGCCACTTGGAGACCGAGCCACTGGTCGCGGAGAGCCTTACAGATGGTCTCATTTTGCTGTTACATGCGCGAAACGATGAACCTGTAGAGGGCTCACTCAAACTTCAGAAATTGACTTTTCTTCTCAAAGAAGAAACAAAACTTGGACGAAGACTCAAAGATGAATTTCAATACGTCCCACATAATTTTGGACCGTATAGCTCAGATCTTGACTCGATGCTTCAGGTTCTGCAAGACGAAGGCCTGATATGGATTGAAGTGAAACCCCTAACCGACCCCCATGCTGAATCAGACAGACAGCAGGTTAGGAAATCGGAGCAGCTCGGCCCAACAGAGAAGAAAAACATGCGAGTTTACAAGCTAACAGAGGAAGGTCAAAAGCTAGCCGAAGCCCTAGCAAAATCGCTCTCACCCAATGAAATACAAGAGGTCTCGGGCCTGAAAGGCAAATTTAATCCGCATCGAGCTGAGCAGATAATAGACTACGTTTACAAGCGTTATGAGAAAATGACCACTAAATCGAAACTGAGAAAATACTCACATTAGGGCAGATTGCAAATGAAGGAATCTGACCTAGTGGTACCGGTAACCCGATTCATGCGCAGAGAACTTGGATGTTCATCCATAAGAAAAGAGGTGGCCGTAGGGCTTCGTCGAATTGACATAGTAGGACTCAGGGGTAGAGAAATAATCTCAATGGAACTCAAACTTAGAGACTGGAGAGGGGTCCTTGGACAAGCATGGCGGAATAGAATCTGTTCACATTGGACATATGTTGCTCTACCTTCCAAGGTGGCCGAAGAGCACATCGCAATAGACGAGTTTGCACGCTATGGAATCGGTGTTTGTGCCGTCAAAGGCTCCCAGGTAAGCGTGACACGCGAACCAGATCCCTCACCATGCTTGGAACCATTTATCAAACCAATTATGCGGAAAATGCGAAGTTAGGTTCAATGTCGGAACCGTATGAAAAGCCCCAGCTGTATTATCATCTGAATTTTCAAGATAGCTCGATTCTGGAGTCGCACCCTGACAAGTTTCAGTCAGTGGTGGTCAACGCGAACATAGTTTCACACGCGAGTTTCGGCGTTAAGAAGTTTCTACACGACTTGCAAAAGCCGTTCATCATCGACCCTATAACTTATGCTTACGCCATGCCACTAAAAGGAATCATCGTCAAAGACAAAAAGACGAAAACAGAAGACCTCAAACTGTCTTACAGAAACCTCGCGACGCGTTATTCAGGGCCATTCCTGAAATGCCTCGAATTGACTAAACTCGAACCGTCCGATTTCTCGGAGGTGCAGATTTCGACTCAGGTGGCCGAAAACGTAATTGCTTTTCAACGTGACCTTCCCGGTAATGTTGCTTCGGTTGTACGTTATCGTCGGCTTCGCAAGAGAAAGGAGATCGCCGAGGAACTCAGACCAAACTTTCTGCTGACTCCTTACTTCCACTTCGAAACCGTCAACGATCAATGGTACGAAATCTCATTGCAGCTCTGCCAGAACGCCAAGGGTTTCCGAGGAGATCTTGACTTGTATGCGGTACTTTGCCTCTCTCGTGATTGTATTCAATCGGTAGAAGCACGAAAAGAGATTGTCAAGGACTATGCTGGTTTTGACGGAATCGTGATTTGGGTACCCGGCATGAGGCATGAAACCTCTCCAGCCTCTTCTTTGGTCTCGTTGAAAGATTTGATCAGCATGTTCGTAGCCTTCAAGAAACCCGTTATTCTAATGCATGCAGGCTATTTTGGAGCGCTTCTGTCCAAGGTTGGACTTACGGGATTTAGTTGCGGTCTATGCTATGGCGAGACTAAACGTTTAGTTCCTGCCGCTGGAAGACTGCCAGCTCCCATCAAATACTACCTCCCTAAAGTCCATCTCCTTCGCCCACGTGATATTGCAGCTCTGTTCTACTCAGAGCAGAACGCCACGCTTCTATGCCGTTGTCCGGTATGCCTAAGCATCCGTGAAAGAATTGGTCACGCAAGCCAACGCGACACCCCTAAACTCATAGGGGAATTCTTCAGTAAGATCTTACTAGAAGAAGCCCAAGAACATTTCCTAACCTGTCGAGCCGAAGAAGCTAAAATGCTCAGAAATGAAACGAAAGCGACCACTCTCAAAAGACTCGAATCAGAACGCAATTTCGTCCAAAATGAAATGTCACCTCCCCCTGTGACCACCATGACAAACCATCTCCAACGATGGATCTACGCACTAACTTGATCCAAGATGGACCACTCGGCTAGTGATCTTTGAAAAACTCCTGGATCATTCAAGTCCACAAAGTGACAAAACAGGACTCGACTCGGACAACATAGATGTAGTGAAAGATCATACTAGGGTTTTCAAGTTGAATGCTGAATTCTACACCAGCGTTTTGAATGAAAGCCAAGATTCATAGCCATAATACTAATCTCTGTTACTCCAGGGAGGGGAATATGCCAAAAGCTTTCGTTTTCATGAATATTGACGCTGGGGCTGAGAACGAGGTTCTGAAGATGCTACGCGCGGTTCCTGAAGTGAAGGAGTCCTATTTCGTGTACGGAGTCTACGATGTCGTGACCAAAATCGAAACAGAATCAATGGACAAACTCAAAGAAGTCATTACGCGCAAAGTGCGTAGCCTCGACAAGATTCGCTCTACCTTAACGACAATAGTAAGCGAAGGAAAATAAGTCTCTGTTTCAACATTCCCAGAATCGGTTCTCTAAACGGGCATACGTTCTGTTGCGTAAACGGGCGTTTGCGCTAGGGTGTTGCGCGAGCGGGAGTTAGCTCCGAGCGGCTATGGAAATCTTTGTTTCTTACTCAACTTACCTGTGGCCAGTTGGTCTGCTAGGTGGTTTCGTGTGGCTGTAACAAACCGTCCGTTGTGTTCTGTTGTAGTGGTTCAGCGTGCGGTGCACATGTTAGTGGGTTGATTCGAGTAGGTCGCTTGAGCGAGTTTGTTTTTTACAGTTTGTTGGAATTTATCCATTCCAACAAAACGTCTGCGTGGGAATTCCTATGTGGGCGATACCACCCTACATCCAGGGAGTCTAATATTCTCTGTAGACGATACCGCACGCAAAGAAAGCTTCGAGTTGACTGCCCTTGGGGCGAACTCCTAGTCTGTGGGAAACCCACTTGGAAAGACAACCACGGGAAATGCAAAGTCAGCACACAGATTTAGTCGCTTAACCCCTACTTTAGAGTCTAAACATTAACATGTTCAGAACCTAATGGTCTACATGACAACTGAATTTTCCGACAGGCTGCAGCGCGTAGAGATTTCTGTCAAGCTAGGTCACCTGGACGGTTTGTAAGTCAACGCCTCCTAATGTAGGAGGTAGAAACGATGCAATAACTGCGTACGTGCCGGACGTTGAGGGAACGACCCAATCGTAGTAACCGGTTGATCGTGAATTGCCGCTGACCTCTACCTGAATAACATCAAATGATACGTAATTGTTGGGGCCCGTGATCTGTATCGTGACGCTCTCATTCGCAGCTGAGCTGGTTGGATTGAACACGGTAACAGAGAGTGTCACGGTTTGGTCTTGAGTGGCGTTTGTGGGGGTGGAAAGAAGAACCGTTGGAGCTGGCGCCGCCGAACCTGTGACGCTCAAGGACTCCGACGAGCTTTGGGATGGGGCAAGCTGGTCATTTCCGCTCCAGCTCGCTTCGAGCAGATAATTGCCTCGCGCCGGCGGAGTCCAATACGCATTATAATTGCCTGAACTATCGCTCAGGGCTCGGAGATATGGACCCTGACAATGTAACCGAAGACCCAACGGGGATTGTTGATGGTGAAGATGCTAAAGTGACTCCTGTTGAAGGTCTGGTGAACGTCGTCAACGTGACGGATGTACTCGTACTGGTAGACGTTTGAGTACACGCGGCTGTCGTTGTCGTAGTCGTCGTCAAGAATGTGGATGTGCTCGTTGAACTTGTGGTTGTAACGTACGTAGATGTCGTCGAAGTGGTTGTGGTCGTAGTTGTTGACGACGTAGTCGCCTCGATTATGATGCTTGTCGTCTGAGTGGTACTGGTTGCGGTACACACTTGCCCGACGGTTGAAGTACTGACCGACGTACTGGATGTCGTGGTTGTGGTTAAGTACGTTGAAGTTGAGGAGGTCAACGTGCTCGTAGTCGACGTCACTGTCATCGTAGTAGTCACTGCCGAGAGCTGAACCACCGTGACATCCGCAGAAGCACTAAGGCCGGTTGTGACATCCGTAAATGTGACCTCTCGTGTACCTGGTTGTATGTTAGTACCTGCTATGAAGCTACCGCTAATTCCACCGGTGGTGCTTGCCGTAGGTGTTCCCACGACGTAATCGAAACCAGACCCGGAATCAATCAGAACATTTACTGCACCATTTGGAGTAAATCCCGAACCGGTGTAGCTCAGAGATTGTCCTTGGACGACGCTAGAAGGACTGACTGAGGCGGCTGGGCTGATCTGGCTGAAAAGTATCTCGCCACTTCCGCTGTTCGAGGAGCAGGAACTCAGGTTCAGGTTGTTAGTCTCTCCAGTATACCCCGTTTCCACGCAGGAGGGCGCAATGGCATTTGCGCTCGAATCCTCTAACGTATTGGTGACGGTGATCGTAGTTCCAGCGTTGAAGTTTGCTCGTGATCCACAACAGAAACCGAAAACATTGAACTCCGAGTACAACCAGTGTTGGTCTAAGTCCAAGACATCAGCCGGCGGCGAGATGGCATAGCAGGAACCGCCGGTAATACAGAGCAGGTTCTCATCGTTCGAATTGAGGTTAGCGTCGCCCTCGAGAATCAAATTGCCGAGGTTTGACCCGCTCTCAAGTGGGGTAGACGTGTCGACACTATTCGCGTAACAACTACCAGAATAAGCCATCCAAGACGTCCCATCCGGAGGACCCAGGTTAGGGCAGTTTCCGTATGTGCTATCATAGTCGATCAACCAATATTGAATGTAGAGGTACCCGAAACCATAGGAGGGATCATTTTCGAAAACGAATTGCTCCCAACCCGTAGCAGCCTTGTTGCCCGTGTAGAGGGTATTGGTCGAGAAGAACTGGGAATTAATCTGGAGACTGTAGTAGTTGGAACCTTCTTGACTGTCGGCCTCGCTCGTCAAACCTCCAAGCGATTGAAACGAACCCGTAGAGCTAGCGATTGGAGTGCCCGAACTGGAGTATGCTACGTCGTCAACGCCGTTCCCTACTGCCGATGGTGGCATCGGTTTCAGGGGAACCGTGGGTCCGGTAACGCAGTGAGTGGATTGCCACAAGGTGGCTGGATAAGTGATCGTAAAGCATCCCCGCTGGGGAGTA